>CEUN01110099.1_pt1 | contig 10700 bp, 9 predicted proteins | sample 361501 | NCBI WGS metagenome assembly CEUN01 (sample SAMEA2622801, study PRJEB7988) | marine metagenome | biome: marine biome (ENVO:00000447); feature: marine epipelagic mixed layer (ENVO:xxxxxxxxx); material: "saline water (ENVO:00002010), including plankton (ENVO:xxxxxxxx)" | depth 120 m | reverse complement strand
GGCCACGGTGGTGGGGTCTTTACTCAGGGAGATTCGAATGGTCTGGTCCTGCAGAATGCTTACGACTTCGATGCGCCGTTTGGTCCACCAGCTCTGCAGTTGAGTAATACGCAAGCCGATTGGATACGACAACAGACTGAGAATCACGCCCAAGCACGTCTCGTTGCCACTGCTGACCGAACTTGGGCACACGCATACAACGTCACCGCGGAACTACCGGGCAACGATGCGACGTTGGCGCCAGTGGTTATCAATACGCCACGTAGCGGGTGGTGGGAAATTGCGGCGGAGCGTGGCAGTGGCATCGCCTGTTGGCTGGAGGTCATGCGCGGTCTGGCAAAACAACGCACTTCGCGGCGCGTGTTTTTTAGCGCAAACAGAGGGCACGAACTCGGATTCTCGGGTATCGAGAAGGTACTGGATACATATGCGGATCTGGCTACAGAGGCTACATGGCTTCACTTTGGGGCCAATATCGGAGCTACCTCGGGAACCATCGCAAACGTCGCTGCCTCCACCGCCGAGTTGCAACAACTGGCGGAGTCAACCCTTTCGCGCGTTCAGAGACCCACTCAATACACTGTTGGCAAAAGCGACGGTGGTGAAATGGCCTCCGTGCATCGGCAAGGCGGACGCCGATACCTCGCGCTGACCAACGACAATGCGTACTTCCACATGCGCGAGGACCGCTTCGCGAACAACGTTGACGTAAGTCTGGTGGCTCAGTACGCGAACGCCTTTTCCGGCATAGCCCGCGGTCTTGCTGGTCATTAGTGATGCCCGGCACTAACGTTGTTGGACCTTAACGTTGTGGGGTCGCAACATTGCCAGTCCAGGGCTTCGCGGGTCACTGGCTTCGTTAATCGTGAGCCTTTCAGGCAGCTACAGGACGTGTAGCACGCTTCCTCGCGATAACCATGTAGTTCACCGCCATCCGAGGTGACAACGCGAAACCACGGTTAAACGGATTAACCCTGACTCCAGTTTGCTCCAGCATGTCGAATGCGTTCTGCCCCAACAGGTTTTGCAGTTCGTCAGGTTTCACGAATCTATGCCACTGATGGGTGCCGCGAGGAAGCCACCGCAACACATACTCTGCGCCGACGATTGCAAATAGCCAGGACAGGAACGTCCTGTTTATCGTCGCCACCACCATCAGTCCGCCCGGCGCGACAAGCCGCGCGCAGTCATCAATTAATGCAGAGACGTCGGGCACGTGCTCAACCACTTCCATGTTGAGCACAACGTCATAGGTCAGCTGTTGACCGGCTAGAGCCTCTGCCGTTGTACGGTCGTAAGATACGTTCAGGCCTGACGCGCAGGCGTGGTGTCGTGCGACCTCAATATTCTTGGCAACCACGTCAATGCCACGCACCTCAGCGCCGGCGCAGGCCATCGATTCACTCAGCAGACCACCGCCACAGCCAACATCAAGCACACGTATGCCGCTGAGTGGTTTTGGTTCGTGTTCGTTACGGCTGAACGCTTTGGCGAGCACAGAGCGCAGATACCTCATACGCAGCGTATTCAGTGAATGTAACGGCCAGAACGGTCCGTTTGGATCCCACCAGGTGTTGGCAAGTGCCGCATAATGACGAACCTCTTCCATATCGACATTCGCGGGCCGCAACGCGGTGTCGGATTCAAGAGGATAGGCTCTATCTGTCTGTTGTTGTCCCATCGACCAAGGGCTCCAGACGGCACGTTATTAAATTTATCTGCGTACAACATGTAGGCCGTCTGGACACAGCGCAAGTCTATACCGAGACTAGGACTCTTTGCCGTGTCGAGGTTTCGCTGCCGACCGAATCGCAATGGCCGCATGACCCCTAGGTAATCCAGACAATGGGTAATCCAGACAATGACTGACGACAGGAGTGCCTCAGCGCAAATCCGTTCACCTCAAGATGTCGAACTGCATGCTCAACTGCTCGGGCATGCGGATGTGAAACGTGTCAACGAGGCAATCGAGCGACAGGAGCAGGAAGGTGCAATGGGAACACGCCGCAGACTGCTCGCGACCTCTGTCCGGTTGAGCAAGCAGATGGCTCCGGAACTGCACCGCATGGCGTCCGTGTGTGGTGACAGGCTCGGGTTGAACATTCCCCTGGAGCTCTACGTGTTCTCCAGTCCGCAATTCAATGCCGCCTGCGTAAAACCAGAGGAAGGCAGGCTGTTCGTGATGTTCTCGTCGAGCATTCTTGAGGGCTTTTCGGAAGCGGAGTTGCAGTCTGTCATGGGACACGAGCTTGGCCATTACATCTACGGTCACCACGACATACCCATCGGCTACTTGATGAGAGGCGCCGCCAGACCGGTCTCACCACGACTAGCACTCGATCTTTCCAGCTGGTCTCGTTTCGCAGAAGTGTCGGCAGACCGTGCGGGCGCGCATTGCTCTGAAGGGCTGGAGCCGGTTGCACACTCTCTCTTCAAGCTGGCATCCGGCCTGACGGGCGACTTTGTGCATTTCGACCTGGATGCGTTTCTCCGCCAGGTCGATGAGATGCAATTTGAAGCGGATGACCCCACAGCCAGCGCGCCGGCTGAAGACTGGTTCCTGACCCATCCATTCAGCCCCATTCGGGTAAAGGCGCTCAAGCTGTTCTTCGAGTCGGAATTGATGTCCGGCGAAGTCAGCAGCGCGGACCTGGAACTTGGTGTGCAAGGCATCATGAGCCTGATGGAACCGAGTTATCTGGAAGGCCGCACCAGTAACGCCGAGAGTATGCGGCGTCTGCTGTTTGCGGCGGCGGTTGCATTGGTGCATGCCAGCGGCACGGTGGACGATCGGGAGCGGAACGTATTCGAACAATTTTTTGGTGCCAACTCCCTCAGCGACAAACTCAACATCAAACGTACGATCGCAACCTTAGAAGACCGTGCAACTACCGTTCTGGAGAACACCACCCGGGCCCAGCGTATGCAAGTCATCCGAGACCTTTGCGTATTGGCCAGAGCAGACGGCCGTGTGGATCCAACCGAGTGCGCAGTACTACGTGATATTGCAGCCAAACTCGATATCGGGCGGTTCTTTGTCGACCGGACATTGGACGACCTGGCGGCGGCGGAGCTGGATTAAAGAACGTAAGTGTTGTTGCACCAGGCTTTTTATCGGCGTGCTGGCGACGGATATCGACACCGCAATAGCACGTTTAACAAGCCAAAACTGGCCTCTGATGGCCACGCATAAACCGCAAAGAGGATACGAGAATGCCCGCTGTTATCTTTGACATCGCCGACCATGTCGCGACCATCACTCTCAACCGACCAGAGAAGCTGAATGCGTTCACCTCGGAAATGCTGCTGGAGCTTGACTCCGCAATAGATGAGTGTGACCGCCAGGATGATGTACGCGCAGTCATTCTGACTGGCGCGGGCCGTGGTTTTTGCAGCGGCGGTGATGTGGGGGGCATGGGCGCTGGTCAGGACAATCGGCCACACATCACCAAACAACGCATTAGCGGTGAAATACAGCGTTTTCCCAAGCGCCTCGCCCGCTTCGCAAAACCAATTATCGCGGCGGTCAACGGCCCCGCGGCGGGAGGCGGCATGGACTTGGCACTCGCGTGCGATTTCAGAACGGCCTCCAGAAGCGCGCAGTTCGCGGAGACGTACGGCAAGATTGGATTATTGCCCGGTGGAGGCGGTGCCTATTTCCTGCCAAGGATCGTTGGTAAAGCGCGCGCGTTGGAGCTTCTACTGACGGCCGAGTTTATTGACGCGGATACGGCACTGGATATCGGATTGGTCAACCATGTTTACGAAGACGACGAGCTAATGGAACGTACGCACACGATCGCCGTGCGCATTGCGAGCTTGCCGCCACTATCCATGCGCCTGATCAAACAGACCGTAAACGAGGGCCTGGAGTCAGATCTCGCGACATCACTCGATCTCGTGAGCTCACACATCGCCATTACGCGCTCTGGACCTGACCACGTGGAAGCAATCAACGCGTTCAGGGAAAAACGACCAGGAAAGTTCGTTGGCTACTGATACAACCGGACGCACACCGCGCAATCGGCGTTCGCTGATTGTCTGCTCCGCACTGGCGGATGCACGTTACGACGCGCTTTTGCGCTCGGGCGCAGACGTGGTCTGCATGGACTTGGAGGACGGCACATCATTAGCGCGAAAAGCCGAGGCACGGGACCATTGTCTGCACCGCTTCGCAGAGCCGCCGGTGGACAACGTCATTCGTGCGCTTCGCATCAACAGCCCGCATACGTTGCATGGTTTGCGTGACCTGGTTGCGGTTGCAGAGTTGTCGCAGCCACCCGAGGCGCTACTTATTCCAAAAGTTGGCAATGCGGAGGACCTGCGACTGGTTGCGGATATCTTGGACGACGCGCACATCGATCTGGAACTGATCCCCCTCATCGAAGATCAGGCAGGCGTCAGAAATGCGCGGGCTATTGCCAGCGCAAGCGAACGTGTTTCAGCACTGTTTCTGGGCAGTGTTGATCTCAGTGGCGAGTTACGCTCCAACATGGGCTGGGACGCATTGTTGAAGGCGCGGCAGTGTGTGGTGGAAGCCGGGTCAGAATTTGGGCTGGATTGTATTGACGGACCCTGGCTGGACGCAGACGACCTGGAAGGCCTGCAGATAGAACTCGGGCGGCTCGCTGCGATGGGTTTCACAGGCAAGGCCAGCTACGACATCCAGCAGATTGCCGCGATTCATTCTGCGTTTACGCCATCAACGGATGAGGTCGCGCTCGCACGCCGCATCATTGTGGCGGTTACGGCGAGTGACACGGGCGCCGCGCGCGTCGACGGCAAGTCCGTCAACAAGGCAAATGCCAAAGCAGCCCGGAGGCTCCTGGCACTTGCTCAAAGGCGCGGTGTCGTCGAATCGAACTAGATTGCTTGGCCGTGAGGTCGTTAGCAGAAGACCACGACGACATGCACACCGCCGCGAGGCGCTCTTGGAGCCACCGGCTCTGTTTGCGAACCTCCATGCAAAAGAAATTCGCCTCAACCGCCAATCGGAGTATGAAGCGTGAAACTACGGCCCAAGACCTGTCCAACTCTTCGAAGACTGAGCGCGGTAGCGCTGGTTGCCGGTGCGCTGGCCGTGCCGCAGGTATTCGCTAAAGGGACCGGATACCTTTTTATCAGCAGTGAGAAAGACCACTCCGTGCGGGTCCTGGACGGGAAGACTTACGCGGTTGTGAAGGAAATTCGGACCGCGGCGCGGCCGCGGCACCTTGCATTTAACGCCGATCGCACGCTGATCTATGCCGCGTGCGGCAAGGGCGAAGCCATAGATGTGATCGATGTTGGCACGCTGGAGCTGGTGGATCGTATTGGTGAGATTGAGGATCCGGAGCTGTTTGACCTGAGCCCGGAGGGTAAGACCATGTACATCTCTCTTGAGGATGATGCAAAGCTTGGCATTCTCAATCTGGAAGAACATTTCGCGACGCGCGAGGAAAAGCCAGAGCTCGCCGTCGCTGAGGTCAGCGAAGACGAAGGCGACGATGACGATGACGACAAGGACGACGCCAAAGAAGGCAACGACGACGATGACGACGCGCTAGCCGGCCTGAGCACCATTGATGTGGGGGAGGAGCCTGAAGGTGTGCTCGTCAGCACGGACGGCAAGACGGTGTACGTGGTTGATGCCGCCACGAATGAGCTCAAGGCCAACATCGTGGTGGGTAACCGGCCACGACGTTTTGCCATGACGCCCGATATGCAGGAGCTCTGGGTCACTAACGAGCTCGGTGCATCTGTCACGATCATCGATGCCGGTGCCAACAAGATCAAGACGACAGTACCGTTCGAACCCAAAGGCTTCAGGCGCGAGGATGTCACGCCGGTTGGCATTGCCATGACGCGAGACGGGCAAACTGCTTTTGTCGGGCTCGGACGAGCCAACCATGTAGCGGTTGTTGACGTAGCCACACGGAAGATTCAAAAGTACATCCTGGTTGGCAAACGCGCGTGGAATGCGACGTTCAACCGGGATCAGTCGTTACTGTACGTTGTCAACGGATTAAGTGATGACATCTCTATCGTCGATACCTCGTCGTTGAAGGCCATCAAGTCCATTCCAGCCGGGCGCGTACCGCATACCGTGCTGATCGACGACTGACTCCAGGGACAGGGCAGATGTTCATCGGGTATCGGGCGGTGCTACTCGCCGCCCTGGCAGTTATGCTCTCGATGCCGGTTGCGGCAGCCGATTTCAACATCGGCTACGTGCAGCTCAAGAAGGATTCGCGATATGCACGAACCCGCACCTATGCGCGTTATCTTGGCCAGGCACTTGGGCGTCCGTATACCGGTGCAAAAGTTGTGCTCAAGGAAGTGAAGTTCCATGGCGCCGAGGTCGATGCGTAGTTCAAACTAACGCGTAAACGTCGCAAGTCGGCAGTGTCTATAGTCAAGGCGATACGCGGCCTGGCTGCGGAGGGCACACGCTTCATACTGGTGGATGCACCCGAGGCCACGCTCGAGCGGGTAGCCCGGGAAACCGCTGGCTTGGAGATAGTCTTGTTCAACGTCTCCGCGTGCGGTGACCAACTACGCGCAAACTTGTGCCTGCCACATGTGCTGCATGTGGTACCCAGCCATGCGATGCGAAACGATGCGCTTGTGCAACATCTGGTAGCACGCAAGTGGCGCGAGGTGTTGTTGCTTGTAGGGCCGGAGCCGGAAGACGAGGCGCTCGCGAAGAGCTTCGAGCGCTCAGCACGACGGATGGGCATAAGAATTGTCGAACGGCGTAATTTTATTCTCAGCAATGACCCACGGAAGCGCGCACTCAACAACCCGCTTCTGCTGACGGGCAAGGCGGACTACGACGTCGTCTATATCGCAGATGCAAAGGGTGAGTTCGCGCGTTTGACGTCGTACAAGACGCAACTGCCGCGTCCGGTTGTGGGCAGTGACGGGCTGACTGGCGCGGCCTGGCACTGGGCATGGGAACGTCATGGCGCTCCACAGCTCGAAAAACGTTTCGAAAAAGAGGCTGAGAGACACATGGCAAGTGTCGACTGGGCTGCCTGGATTGCAATCAAGGCGATCGCAACGGCGGTACAGTGCAAATAGATTAGCACTTGCGAGATAAACGGTTCGTCGCACCGCGAACTACTGCGCAACTCCTGCCATTATTAGCTGTTCGCCAGACACCATCGCCTCACATTCGCGACGTAACCGCGTTGCTGCCAGTCTTTCGTCAATCGTGACGTCGTCATAAGTCAGTATCGTATCCGCGCGCACATCGCGAATCATGCGGGCATCACCCGTCAACCCCAACGGCAACGCGCGCATGGGAACGGAGAGCATGCTTGGCCGTAGCTGTCCGGCGACACAATAACCTCCCTCGCCGTCCAGTACTTCCCCCGCCTTCAGATCCCGCTTCGCGACAGCAACCACATCTGCGCGGAATTCGCGACTTGTGCCAGTGGATTCCCCACGAATGCCGACGTTTGCTATGGACATCCCGAGTTCCAGCCCTATCAGGTGATACATATTGAATTTGCAGAAATAGAGCCCGCTATCGTCGGTGTGGACAAAATATTCCTCAAAACAGTGCTTTTGATAATCCGTTAACGCCTTCACAGCCACCCACACGCCGGTCCGGATGTTGCGCGGAATCTCTACGCCATCTGGCGTCAGACTGTTGATGACCTCCACCTGGCCTTCCGCTTCCAACACGCCGCCAACTTCGCGGCTTCGCATCAAGTTGGCAATGTCGTCCACGGATCCGGATGGATAACTGAGTCCTTCTGACGGTGCGTCCAGGCCTGTAGCGTTACAGATCGCTGCGCACTCGATAGCCGGTTTTGTCCCATCGTGAAAGCTGTTGAACATCTTCGGGTTCGAGCGCGAGCGCTCGACCTGCTCTTGTGTAAGCCCCCAATCCTTCCAGATGGTCTCCGGTGTGGAGAATCGAAAATCCGGCTTCCACTTGTGACCGCGGCCTGCGGATACAACGTGAAAACCGGAGGTTCGCGCCCAATCGACGAGGTCGCAGGTCATGGCCGGCTGGTCACCATACGCCTGCGAATAGATGACAGAGGCTTCCTCCGCACGCGCGACCAAAGCGGCACCGCAGATCGCATCCGCCTCCACCGTCCCGGATATCACATGTTTGCCAGCCGCAAAGGCGGCCAATGCATGGTCGACAGCAACAATGGGGTTGCCCGTACATTCCACAATCAGCTCGATGGCCGGATGCGCGATCATTGTCATCGCGTCATCACCCACAAAAGTCCTACCGGACTGGAAGGCGGCATCCAGGCTGGAAGCAGCCAACTGCTCCTCCGGCCAACCGGCGAGAAGCATATTCGAGCGTGCCTGCGCCACGTCCAGGTCAACCACGCCCACCACGTGCATGCCGGGAATGCGAAGCACCTGCGCCAGGAACATCGTGCCGAACTTCCCTGCCCCAATCATGCCAATGCGAATGGGACGCCCTTCTTCCTGGCGAACATTGAGTTGATCGATGAGACTCATGGACTCTCCAGACTCGTCAGTTACAACAATGCAACGGGCCGCACCGGGCAGCCGGTTGCACCGCGAAAACGCGCAGCCAACAACATAAAACAGAATGCGTGGCAGCCTCTACTTGCAAGCGCCGCACTGTTGAGATTTTCGATGAGGTAAACCCCGGCGTCCGTCAACGTATGTTGATGTACCGGCAGCATCCGATCCGCTCTCGGGTTGGGAATCACTTCCACGGCCGGGTTATCGGCTGCGATTGCAACAACACCCCTGGATATGAGCCATTCCGCAGCTGGCACATCAATCCCTGGCTCGCCACTGACATAGCGTGCGTTATCAACGCCAAACCACTGCCCCCAGCCAGTATGAATACAAACGACATCACCTTCCTGCACATCGACTTTGGCGGCCTCCTCAGCACGTTGCAGATCGTCGACGGTCACAACGTCACCCGGTCGCAACGAACCGTCCGGACCAGATACGTCCAACATCACGCCCCGCGTAATCATCGGTGGCAGATGTTCGATGCCGAGTTCGGTCAGGCCGAAGTCATCAACGGTCTCATCAACGGTGAGTCCGTTGTATAACGCGTTGCCCCGACTCGCGTGGCCCAATGCGTCGATATGGGTGCCGACGTGGGTCGTCATTTCAATGCGTTCAAGGGTGGTTCCCGCATCATTGGTCGCGCCGGCGGCGCGGCGCCTGCGAATAACTGAATTGGCGCGCGGACTCAACGTCATCACAAAAGGCGTCTGATTCGGCTCGATGCGTGGTGCGTTGGCGTCGATGATGTGATCCAGGTTGATGGCTTCACCTGTGCTGACGCCCGCGAGCGCAGCCAGCCGCCGCTCCGGCGTCAGCAGGTTGCCAGTGCCTATCCGGTCATCAGCACCCCAACGGGCCGGGCCAAACGCATGGTGATCGTGGATACACGCGGTCATTGCGACGCTCCTCCTTCCTGTGTTGATGCATCGCCACGTTCTCCTTACGGTTGACACGAGCGGTACTGATATCGTTCAGTCTAAGGTCAGACCAGAGCCGAAAGCGATAGCTCTGCGGTGTGGCCAGAAGGAAATGTACATGGGAAACGATGGAGGACTTGCGTCCCCAACACAAAACTCCGGGACACTAGGCGACGCGCCCGCTGTCGACCTCAAGTGGCCTGCAGAAGGTGTTGCCCGGGTTCCTTACAAGGTTTTCGCCGACGACGATATTTTTGCCCTGGAACAAGAGCGTTTGTTCCGCGGGCCGGTCTGGCATTTTCTGTGTTTCGAGCACGACGTCGCCAATGCGGGGGACTTCAAAACAACGTGGGTTGGTGAAACATCGGTCATTGTCACCCGCGATGAGCGCGGAGAGATCCACGCCATGGAGAACCGCTGCGCGCACAAAGGTGCAATCGTCTGCTTCAAGGAGCGCGGTAACACCAAAACGCTCTCGTGTGTGTACCACAGCTGGAACTACAACCTCGATGGCACGTTACGCGGGCTTGCTTTCAGCAAAGGCAGCCGCGGCGCCGGCGGCATGGGGGAAGACTTCGATCCGGCCAATCATCGTCTCCAGCCGCTGCAAACCGCCAGTCATTGCGGCATTGTATTTGGCACCTTCCACGACGACACACCGTCACTCGCAGGATACTACGGGCAACCGGCACTCGATTACGTCGAAGAGGCGCTTGGCCGGCCGTACCGGCTGATCGGCTACCACTCGCAGATCTTGCACAATAACTGGAAACTCTACGCGGAAAACGTACGGGACCCGTATCACGCGACGCTGCTACATACGTTTTACACGACGTTCAAGATCAATCGCATGGACATGGAAGACGGCCTCGTGCTGTCAGAATGCGGACGCCACAGCTACAGTTATGCCAAGCGTCGACAACTCGACGAGGACTCTGAATACCAACGCGCCAGAGTGCATTCGGCGCAGTACGATTCGCGGCTTGCAGGGCCTGCGTTATTGGAAAGCTTCAGCGAGCGTGCTGAAGGCGTTAGTCATTCGATCCAATCGCTGTTTCCGGCGCTGACCATTCACTTCACCTTGAACTCACTCGCCGTGCGCTTCTTTGTACCCCGGAATGTAGAGGAGACGGAGCTGCACTGGTATTTCCTGGGGTTCGAGGACGACACACCCGAACAATCCGCTATCCGCTCGATGCATGGAAATCTGATGGGCGCGGCGGGTCTGGTGTCACTCGAAGACGGCTGCATCAACGAGTTTGTACAGCGGGGTACACG
>CEUN01151854.1_pt1 | contig 10706 bp, 7 predicted proteins | sample 361501 | NCBI WGS metagenome assembly CEUN01 (sample SAMEA2622801, study PRJEB7988) | marine metagenome | biome: marine biome (ENVO:00000447); feature: marine epipelagic mixed layer (ENVO:xxxxxxxxx); material: "saline water (ENVO:00002010), including plankton (ENVO:xxxxxxxx)" | depth 120 m | reverse complement strand
GGTTTGGTCGTTCGTTGAGAAGGCAATCGATCCGGAACTGAATCTCTTCATCGATCTAAAGCAACTGCATCCGAAAACAGGCAACGCATACGGACTCGTCTTCCATCCGAAATGGAAGACAAACAGCCAGGTCTTCCTTGCCTATACCCGCGCAGGCGATCAGGAAGCCGGAACTCGTCTCTCACGATTCAAGTTCACTTTGAAGAACGGCCCGCCTCGAATTCTGCCGAACACTGAAGAGCTGCTTCTTACCTGGCGAAGCGGCGGGCACAACGGTGCGAATCTTCAATTCGGCCCCGACGGCATGCTGTACGTTTCAACCGGTGATGCCACTGCACCGAACCCGCCTGATGGACTAAACACCGGGCAGGACAACTCCGACCTGTTGGCCGCCGTCCTGCGCATCGACGTCAATCATGCGGACAAGGGTAAGGCCTATCGTGTCCCAAGCGATAACCCCTATGTGGGACGCAAGAATGTGCGCCCTGAAATCTGGGCCTTCGGCTTTCGCAACCCGTGGAAGATGAGCTTTGATTCGCGTGGTCGTCTCTGGCTGGGCGATGTCGGCTGGGAGTTGTGGGAAATGATTCACCTGATCGAAAAAGGCGGGAATTACGGATGGAGCGCGATGGAAGCCAGCAATCCGATTCGACCCGAAAGCGCGAGCCAACTCGCACCCATCTCACCGCCTGTCGCAGCGCACCGGCACACCGAAGCCGCATCCATGACAGGCGGTTACGAATACCGCGGGACGCGACTGGAGAAACTCCGCGGCGCGTACATTTACGGCGACTACGAAACTGGAAAGATCTGGTCACTTCGCCACGAGGGCGGACAAGTGACCGAACACATCGAGATTGCCGATACCCCGCATCGCATCGCCACCTTCGGCGTTGGAAACGAGCGTGAACTTTATTACATCAACTACGGTCCGGAATCGGAGATCTATCGCCTCATTCCAAATCCCCGTGCCAGCGAACCCTCGAAGTTCCCCCGCAAGCTGAGCGAAACCGGACTCTTTGCGAACACCTCCGAACAGGAACCAAATCCCGGCGTCTATCCCTTCGCGATCCACGAACCCATGTGGCACGACGGCGCCCAGTCCATTCGATATGTCGCGCTTCCCGATCGCGAATCCGTTCACACGCGGATTCAATATCAAGGCGGACGGATTCGGCGCACCGACACCACCTGGCCGCCCGACTCGGTTCTCGCCAAGACGATCCGCGTTGGAAAGAAACCGGTCGAAACCCAGGTGCTCCATTACGATGGGAATGCCTGGAACGGCTATAGTTACCAATGGAACGAATCAGGAAGCGACGCGGAATTGGTGGACGCGGAAGGCACCGAGTTCGACGTGAACCCGCGTGCCTGGCGCGGAGGCCATCGTTACCGCATCCCCAGCCGCGCTGAATGCATGCGCTGCCATAACATGTGGAACAAGTTCACTCCGGCGTTCGAACCGATGCAGCTCTCTGGATTCGCGGGATTCACCAACCAACCCGCGCGCGAGATCGCCGTCGCGCTTGGCCTCGCGAACACAGACTTCTTTCACCAAAACCGGAGCGGCCAAATTCAATCCAGCCGCCAAGGGGGTTCCTTGCAAACCCGCGCCCGCTCATGGCTGCATGCCAATTGCGCGCATTGCCATCGTCGTCACGGCGGTGGAACTGCACCGCTCGAAGTGAATTTCGAACGTCAGATCTCGGAGTCGTTCACCGTCTTTCAATCGCCGACCCGCGGAGACTTCGGACTGACGAAAGCCAGCGTCATAGTCCCCGGCCATCCGGAACAATCGGTCCTCAATTATCGCGTCAGCGCCATCGGCGCGAGCCACATGCCCCCGATCGGTCCACGGGAAGTCGATCCGAACGGCGCGAAACTGTTGTGGGATTGGGTGGCAGCGTTGCCCGCCCATTCAACAACTCCAACCAAAGCAGATTTGTCCAATACATCGTCCGCCATGCAACTCGCGCATGAAGTCGCCACCGGTGCGTTGGGCAAGGCAAAATCAAAGGAAGCCACCAATAACGGGTTGGCATCAACCGATCACAACATCCGTGCACTGTTCGATCGCTTCCGTTCACCGACTGAGCGTCCCGCACGCACGAGGGATCCGGCACGAATCCTCACCCTGCGCGGCAATCCCAAATCAGGCGCCAACATGCTGACCTACACCGGCAAACTCGCCACCTGCCTCGCCTGCCATCAACTCAACAACACCGGCCGCAATCTCGGACCGAACCTCGGCGACGTTGGCAAACGTCTCAACCGCGCCCAACTTCTCCAAAGCCTGATCCACCCATCCAAGACCATCGCCCCCGAGTATCAGGTCTGGAACGTGGAAACAAGGGCCGGCGAAATCCACACCGGCTTCATTGCTCAACGAACCGACAAGTTTATCGAACTCAAACTCGCGACCGGACAAACCCAGCGCGTCGATCACGAGCAGATCAAGAGCAACAAACCCCAATCCCTCTCCCTCATGCCCGAAGGTCTCATTCACCTGATGACCGAGCAGGAAGCCGCTGATCTACTCGCTTATTTGCTCTCCCTTAAGAAGTAGCCTCGACCAACAGTCGTAGCCGCAAGCGACGAGCGCAGTGACAGCAGAAGATAACCAGCCGTTGTGGAGCGGTCTCCCGACCGTTTCACCTCTTCGACCGAAGGTCTCCATGACCTCATGAAACACCATTGCGCAAGTTGATTAAATTCGACCGCAAGTGGGGCGGTAAACAGACCTCAGGTGCTTGCCTTGAACAGCGCCCCGCTGCAACCTCTCCCAATGCGCCTCTCAACCCAACGTCTGCTCACATCCGTTTTTCTGTTCGTCGCATCTTTCTCGCTTCACGCCGAACTCCGCATCGCCGTCTTTGATGCTGACGTAACCCCACCCATCGGTGCTCCGCTTTGCAATGGCAGCATTACGCCGGTCAAGAAGATCGAAGCTCCCTTGTCTGCGCGGGGCATCGTCATTCTCGGAAGCGGCAAACCGATCGTGCTCTGCGCCTTCGATTGGGTGGGCATCGGAAACGCTGCCCACGATGAGTATTGCACTGCTTTGGCGAAAGCCGCCGGGACTACGGCGGATCGGGTCACCGTCCACACCCTCCACCAACACGACGCCCCTGCTGCGGACTACAGCACGGAGGAACTCCTGAAGACCATCGGCCTGGGCGGATCGATGTTCGACCCCGCCTTCGCTCAAAAAGCGATCATCAACGTGGCACACGCAGTGAAGGAATCGCTCAAGCACACGAAGCCGGTCACCCACGTCGGATTGGGCCAGGGCAAGGTTGAAAAAGTGGCATCGAACCGACGTATCCTCGGTGACAACGGCAGGGTGAAGATCGTGCGCTACAGTTCGTCGCGAAATCCTGCGGCAATCGCAGCGCCCGAAGGAGTGATCGATCCGATGGTCAAGCTGATCGCGTTCTGGAACGGCGACAAACCGGTGGCCGGCTTGACGCACTATGCAACCCATCCCCAAAGCTACTATGGCCGTGGTGGCGTGAATCCGGATTTTCCGGGAATGGCCCGCTCCATCATGGGTGAAGAGATTCCCGAAGCCATGCACGTTCACTTCGCCGGCGCCGGCGGAAATGTCGGTGCCGGAAAATATAACAACGGATCCCCTGAACTCCGCCCCATCCTGGCCAAACGACTCGCTGCTGGGATGAGAACCGCATGGAAGAATCAAGAGAAGTTCAAGGTAAGCAGCAAGGACATCGGATGGGAGTACGAGCCGGTGTCACTCCCCGTGCGCAAGACGATCTCCGAGGAATCACGCCTACCGCTCTATAACAATCCCAAGGAACGCGCCACCACCCGTCGATTCGCCGCGCGCGACCTGGTCTTCCTTCGCCGAACCAAAGCCGGTCACAAGATCAACCTCAACTGCCTTCGCGTCGCCAAAGCGCGCATCCTTTACATGCCCGGCGAACTCTTCGTGGAATACCAACTCGGGGCGCAGAAGATGGCTCCCAACCTGTTTGTGGCAATGGCCGCCTACGGCCAGTATTCCCCCGGCTACATCGGTGATCGGATCTCATACACCCAAGGCGGCTACGAAACCGGCCGCGTCTCCCGCGTGGATCCATCCGTGGAAGACATCCTCAACAGCGCGATGAAGAATTTGTTGGATTAGCAGAACGAAGCGTTACGTAATTCGTAATTCGAATCATTCGTAAAACGTCACCCTCCCGCGACGATCCGAACGATCTCCAGCCGATCCCCTTCCGACAGCTCGCGTTTTCCAAACTCCGAAGGCGCAATCGCCTCCCCGTTCAATTCCACAACCACACTCTTCGGGAGTTGGTTTTGCGCCACCAGGAATTGCTCAACACTGCACGGAAGAGCCGCCTCACATTCCTCCCCATTGGCGATGACCACCGGCATCAGCGAGACAACTCCAGCTTCAACGGACGCTCGCGATTGATGCTGAACATCACGCTGCGGCCGGTCACCTCAATACACTGCAGGTTGGCCAGCCGCCCCTGGATGCTGATGCGCTTGAGATCGCCCTGATAGAATTGAACACCGTTGATCTCCGCGCGAAATCCGCGTGATGTCCGGGCTATGGAGGTGAGCCGAATTCCGGAGTCAGTGGAATTCGTCGGAGTCGGGCGTGCCGGTGTTGCACGGTTGGGTGCGGGAGGCGGTGTCGAGCGGGCGGTCATCGCGCTGCCGCGATACGGAAGCCTCTCACCATTGCCCCGCTTGACCCAGTTGAGGACGTCTGCAAAGCCCATCCGCTTGGAGGATTCCAATGCGTCCAGAATGCGGCCCTTGGTGTAGGGGTTTTTCACAATCCGAGAGAGTTGATTCGTAAACCCGGCACGTTCGCAGACCTTGTAGGCGACCAGTTCACAGATTCCCTCAAGCGTATCGGTTTCGATGTTGCGAGATTCCGGGCGGTTTTCATTGATCCACAAGTGCGTGTATTCGTGGGCAGACACGCTGATGAGTTCGTCCTTGGGCAAACCACTCAACAGAATGACGTTGTGCGTGTAGCGATTTCCGATCGAACGCGTCTGGGAAAAACCGCCTCGTCGCATCTTCCCCGGCATGCGCGCCGAACCGTTGTCATTCCAATAATCTATATCAAACATCCGCACATCGGGATAGGGACCGCGCAAGCGCATCTGTTGTGAGGATACGTAGAGCACTGATGAGACCGCGCTCTTGAAAATCACCTTCGCGAGTTCTTCATCTATGACGACATCGTCCTTTTCAAACTTACAGATGTAACGCCCGTCCTTGGTCTTGATAAAATCCTTCTTGATCGGGAGTTGGCAGACATCGCATCGGGTGTCGATGCGGTAGCAATCCGGACAAAGCTCGCCATGCGGGTGTTTCCAATAACGGCCGACGAGTGGCGTCTTGTCACAAACGATGCAGTTGAGCGCGGCCTGAACACTCACGGAGAGACAGATACTCAGGAGCATGCCGGCAAGAATCCAACGACCGGTGCTTCGCGATGACGTCAAGAAGTGCACGTTCTTTGGACGTATCATCCTCCCCCGCCGTTACGAGGTCAATGCAGCGTCCCAGTCCTTCCAAACCGGTTCGTAACCGAGTCGCATCAGAAGTTGCGCGATTTCGGCCGGGCTGCGTTCATCGGCGATGTCGAACTGACCGGTCGCATTCGTCTGCCGATCTGCGGGAGCGGCCCATTCGCTTGAGCCCGCTGCCAATTCAACAATTCGGCCGCGAACGGTCTGGTGGATATTGCCCTTCCCTGCACCGGTATATCCACCTGGCTCGGTGTGGCTTCCTGCGCTCATCATCGTGATACCGATGGGGATCAGGCCGTCACGAAGTCGAGCTGGTTCACGGGTCGATAAGACGATGCCGACGTCCGGAAGCAAGAGCCGCAGAGCGCAAATGGTCTGGGTCAGGTCGCGATCGTTGAACGCGGTGAGTGGTTGAAACTCCCCCGCGCAGGGACGGAGCCGGGGAAGTGAAATTGTGACTTGCGATTTCCAACAATGGCGCAGGATATATTGGGCGTGTGCGGCCACGGCGAGGGCTTCGTATCTCCAATCGGCAAGTCCGAAGAGCGCGCCAATTCCCAGGCGTCGAAAACCTGCGTCGTAAGCCCGTTCGGGAGTTTCCAAGCGCCAGTCGAACTTTCGCTTCGGTCCGGCCGTGTGCATCTCGGCGTATATCTGCCGCTCATAGGTCTCCTGATAAACGACCAGCCCCTCGCATCCCGCCTCAACCATCCCGCGATAGTCCTCGGTTCCCATTGGTCCAACTTCGATCGATACGCCAGAGGAGATTTGATGACTGCGACGAACGCATTCCTCAAGGTATCCATTGGACACGAATTTCGGGTGTTCGCCAGCAACGAGGAGGATGTTTCGAAATCCTTGCCGGTGCAGTTCGTTTACCTCCGCTTCCACCTCATCAGGTGAAAGCGTCACGCGGTTGATCGGATTGTCCCGGGAGAAGCCGCAGTAGGAGCAGTTGTTGATGCACTCGTTGGAGAGGTAAAGCGGAGCAAAGAGTCGCATCACCCGGCCAAATCGTTGACGCGTCAATTGCTGGGATCGGCTGCAAAGTTCGGCGAGGAGCTTCCCCCCTGCCGGCGAAATCAAGCGCGCGAAATCCTGCAATCCGAGATTCGTCTGCGCCAATGATCTGCGCACCTCGCTCAATTCAGTCGCCCGCGATCGTTCAGCCAGGCCGGACAGATCGAGGCGGTTGAATTCGTCAACGAAACTCACAGTGCCACGCTAGCCGGAACGATTGCTTCTGCAAAAGAGAAATTGTGTGATTGAGACTTTATGAGTGCGCGCGAGCAGGGCGTCGGATTATCCATCCGCGAGCTTGCCGCGCCAGTAACGCCCTCACGAAGGAGTCCAATGTTCGCTTGAGACCGTTGTTCGTCCCGTAGGCCGAGCTCAGATCGCGCTGCTGCAATTCACGATAGAGCAGGGATTCAACATTTTCCTGGGGTGGATCCACTTCATTGAGAGCGGCCAGGCCGGCATTCGCCAGACGCGTGCGCGCAATCAACACCAGCAGCGCTTCCGGCGTGGTGGACACTCCCGACTGAAGATCGTTCAGACCACGTTCGATCAGCTCTCGAACTAAGCATGTGATTCACATCTGCCAGATCACGGTCATGGCCGACAGAAATGACAAGCCGAGACAAACTCAACCGAAAGTGCGCGTCAATCTCGCGCGGTGGTAAGCACGACGTTGCTCACGGGTCATGGCTGCAAAATCCGGCTTGCCGTTTTCCTTTTTGGGCCAGTCGGTCGTTGGAGCAGACGCCTCCACTCTTGCTGCTTCGGACGCGGGCTTCTTCGCCAACGGATTGTTGCGCACCTCAATCTTCGCCTTCTGAACCGCAGAGCCGTCGTAGCTCATGGCTTGCTCGGTGATGACGAGATCGTCTTCGAGGGCCCGGTTGGGCTTGATGTTCAGGCCTTGCAGGACCCCGTGGTAAGCACGAACGGCTTCTTCCGGATTGACCGCCCCTTCGGCAATAAGGCGGAGGAATTCGACGAACGCCAGCTGGTGTTCGGCGTTGTTGATCTTGCGGCCGTAGAGGGCAACTCGGGCGCCGTATTTCTTGGCGTCGTGAAGGAGCTTGAAGGCATCGTAGGTAGTGCCAGCGCTGCCGCCGAGGATACCAACGACCATTTGTGGATCATACTGACAAAGTTCCTCCATCAGCTTCGGACCGTGGTAGACGATCTTCAGGAATTGCGGGCGGCCAGCTTCGGTAACGCCGGCGAGATTGCGGAGGATCTGGTCGTTGATGAACTCGCCGAGCTTCTCCGGCGAAATGCCGCTGTTGACATTCGGGTCGAAGACTTCGAGGAAGTACTTGAACCGTTTGCGTTCGGCTTCTTCGCGAAAATCCTTGAAGGCTTGGAGGGTCTTGTAGTCCCGGTCGAGATCGTTGACCCAGGTGACGGAGAAAAGCCCGAGGTTTGCGCCCGGGAAATCGTCGTCATCGCCCTCTTCGGGACGGTCGCATTCCACCTTGCCGCATTGGATGTGGTCGATACTCGCGGAACGAAAAGGACGAGCCGGTTCTTTGAGATAGCTGCCGTGCCTTGCGGCCCAGACGTCGGTCGCATCGTTGGCGCGGGCTGCGGGGGTGATGTGGCTGTTCTTGAAAAGGCCTTCCTTGATTGTGAGCTGTTCGTTCACCGCGGCGGACATCAGCATGATGTCCACGAGACCCTGTTGCGTGACCTCGCGGATGATATCGAGAAACTCAGGTAGATTGCGGTGACCAAACTCGTCACGCGTCCAGACCTCGGGGGAGAACTGGGCAGGATGACGTCCCTCCTTCGAAATGAATTTGTCGACGCCGGGAGCACGAACACCAAAAGCCATGTCCGCGTCTTTGGCGTCAGCGATGATGAACGCCTTCGAATCACGGTTGGCCCTGATGTCCGCCAGCTTTTGGTAGAGGGATTTCATGGCGCGCCTACGAATATCAGACGTTCACCTTGGCCAGTGTTTCCTTCAAGGACTTGCCGCTTTTCTGAACGCCGAGCTTTTCTTTCGGCCAGAGTTCGATTTCGACGTGCTTCTGGACGCCACCCTTGCCCATGACGGTGGGGACACTGAGGCTGATGTCACGGACTCCGTAACAGCCGTTTTGCAAACTGCTTACCGGGAGAAGACTCTGTTGATCCAAGGCAATGGCGTGAATGACGTCGCGGATGGCGATGGCGACGGCCCAGCCGGCGCCGCCTTTACGCTTGATGACTTCGGCGCCGCTGCCACGGGTGCGCTCGAAGATCTTGTTTTGGACGCCGGCGTTGCAGTTGGGGAGACCGGTGAGTGAGAGGCCATTGACGGCGGCACTGGACCAGACGGGGATCATGGAGTCGCCGTGTTCGCCGAGGATGAGGGCGCGCACCTGGGTGGCGGCGAGCTGGAGTTCTTCGGCGATGAAGCTCTGGAAGCGGGTTGTGTCAAGCATCGTGCCGAGGCCGATGACTTGCTGCCACGGGAGGCCAGAGTGCTGGACGGCCAGGTGGGTCAGGATGTCGACGGGGTTGGAGACGACGAAGATGATGGCGTCGCTCTTGGTGCCGGCGGCTTTGATGTCCGCAATGATCTGCATGAAAATGCTGACATTGCGGTTGATCAGGTCGAGGCGGGTCTCATCGGGTTTGCGGCGGGAACCGGCGGTGATGAGGAAGATATCGCTGTCGGCGGCGCGGGCGTAGTCGCCGGAGTAGATGCGTTGATCGGCGCAGAAGCTGGCTCCGTGCAGGAGGTCGAGCGCTTCGCCGTCGGCCAGGTCCTGGTTGGCGTCGATCAGTTGGATTTCGGAAACGATCCCGGCGCATTGCAGGGCGAACGCGGAACAGGCGCCAACCCGGCCGCCGCCACCAATTACTGTTACTTTCATCTTTTTCTTTCTGAAGAGGTGAAACCACAGATGGACACAGATACACACAGATGAGGGAACGTCTGTGCGATAGCTGTTGGTAATTTGCCAAACCACATCGCGCTCGGATACCTAACGGCTATCGCCAGCAACAATTTCTGATCTGTGTTCATCTGTGTCTATCTGTGGTTAAAAATGAACGGCCTACATCCGGGCCATGATTTCGTCGGTGATGGTCTTCACCATTTCCTCCAACGCAGGGTCAGTTGCCGCGGCTGCGGCTTCGACGGGTTTGGCCGGGACTTCGCAGGAAACACCCGGACGCCATTCGTTGTTGTCGCAGAGCTGGCATTCCTTGAGGTCGGAACGCGGATCGGGGATATCCAGGCCCTTCTTGAGTTCGAGGAGGTCCTTCATCTGTTCCTTGCTGAAAGTCTTCATGTCGGCGCCGAGTTGGCTGGCGACCCAGACCGTGCGGCAATAGGCCTCGATAATCTCCATCTTGAAGTAGGCGTCCTCAATACCGTTGTGGCTCCAGGAGACGACGCCGTGGTTGGCCATCAGGATGGTGTTATGATCGGGGGCAAGGTCGCTGACGAGCTTGCCCATTTCTGGAGTACCGGGGGTGCGGTAAGGCGCGAGCGGGGCTTTGCCGATGAAAACTTCCATCTCGGGAATCATGCAGGTCGGCGGCTCGACGCCGGCGACGGCGAAGGCAGTGGCATGCGGCGGGTGACAGTGACAGACGGCCTTGGCGCGCGAAACCTTCTTCATGATCTGCAGGTGCATCAGAATCTCGCTGGTGCGCTTCTTGCGGCCGGAGAGTTGTTTGCCGTCGAGATCGACGAGGCAGATGTCCTCGGGAGCCATCGATCCCTTGGAGACGAGTGTCGGCGTACAGAGGGCAATATTGTCGCCGATGCGAATGGACATGTTGCCGCCGTTACCGTCGACGTAAGCACGAGCCCAGAGGCGACGGCCCATTTCACAGATTTCCTCCTTCAGGGAATCGTTGGCGGGATCGTCAAGGATGGCGTCCCATTCGGCACCTTCGCTGAACGGGGTCAGTTGGGCGGCACTGCCTTTCTTGGAGGTGACGACGCTGGGTGCTTTGCCGTTGGTCTTGCCTCCACCGGCGCGAATGAGGTCGCGGGCGCTTGGAGTTACGATACTGCCGGCCGGCAGGTTGTTGAGATCCCCGCCATCCTTGATGATGGCTTCCACGTCACGGGCGGTGATTACTTTCTTCATCTAGTTACTTCTGTGGATTGTAGAAAATGTTGTCGACCAACGCGGCGTTGATGGCGTCGATGGGGGTGGGTTGATCGAAGGGACT
>CEUN01019445.1_pt1 | contig 10706 bp, 9 predicted proteins | sample 361501 | NCBI WGS metagenome assembly CEUN01 (sample SAMEA2622801, study PRJEB7988) | marine metagenome | biome: marine biome (ENVO:00000447); feature: marine epipelagic mixed layer (ENVO:xxxxxxxxx); material: "saline water (ENVO:00002010), including plankton (ENVO:xxxxxxxx)" | depth 120 m | reverse complement strand
GGGGCTGGGGCGCTCTGCCTGGGCTCAGCAGTGTCTGGCCGTCTGTCTTGCGGCAGACCGGCCGCGGGTATTCGATGCCGATGCCCTGAATCTGCTGGCGCGTATGCCCAAGCCGCCGGCGCTGGGTGAACTGTCTGTGGTTACACCACATCCAACCGAGGCGGCGCGCTTGTTGGGCTGCGCCACGGCGGATGTTTCCCAGGATCGGCTACGGGCGGTCCTGCACCTGGTCGAACTGCTTGGTTGTCACGCGGTGCTCAAGGGTGCCGGTTCACTGGTTGCCAGCCCGGCATCGGCAGGGCTGCTGCCGGCGTTGTGCAGTGCAGGCAATCCGGGCATGGCCGTCGGCGGGATGGGCGATGTGCTGTCGGGCTTGCTGGGTGCGTTATTGGCTCAGCGCGTTCCCGCCGCGCAGGCGGCGCGGTATGCTGTGCTGGTGCATGCACAGGCCGGTGATCAACTGGCGCAGAAGGTAGGCGAAGTCGGTCTGATGGCGAGCGAAATGGCGCCGGTCATACGCGGTGTCTTGAATCAACGGGGAGTGGTATGAAGCTGGAATTACTGGCCAACGGCGACGACGCCATGGTCGATCTGGGCGCGCAGATTGCAAAGGCGCTGGAGGGGCGAGGTGTCGTCTATCTGGAGGGCAATCTGGGCATGGGCAAGACCACGCTCAGCCGCGGCATCATTCGCTCTTTCGGTCACACCGGGGCGGTCAAAAGCCCCACTTACACGCTGGTTGAACCCTACGAGTTTGGGTCGGTCAATGTATATCATTTTGATCTGTATCGACTGGCCAGCCCTGAAGAACTGGAATTTTTGGGAGTGCGCGACTATTTCGATGGCGACAACCTGTGCCTGGTCGAGTGGCCAGAGAAGGGCGCTGGCGCTTTGCCAAGGCCTGACCTGACCATTACCATTGACGCCGTGGGTGCGGGGCGGCGTTTGACGCTGACCGGAGTCAGCCCGCACGGCCAGGCAAGCTGCCAACGGATTCAACAACTGCGGAGTGAAGGCTAGCGTGATACGCATGACCGGGGGGAAACGCCAGCTGCCTTTGCTGGGTGTGGTGGTGCTCGTCAGTCTGCTTGCGCAATGGGCGCAGGCTGCTGACATCGAGAGCGTGCGTCTGTGGCGTGCGCCGGACAACACGCGGCTGGTGTTTGATCTGAGTGGGCCGGCTGAACATACCCTGTTTACCCTGTCCAACCCCGAACGTATCGTCATCGACATCAGTAACGCACGGCTGACCGCCAATACCGGTGGGCTTGAGCTGGACAACACGCCGCTCACAGGGCTGCGCTCGGCACCGCGTGACGGTGGTGATTTGCGCGTAGTGCTGGATCTGTCCGAGGCGGTGAACCCGAAGAGTTTTGTCTTGCCGCCCAACCAGCAGTATGGCGACCGGCTGGTGGTCGACCTCTTTGATCAGAGCCCACGCCGGGCTGGCAGCTTGCCCACGCCCAGTGAGCCCACTGCGTCCCCGTTACCGCAAACCCCGACCCGCTCCGCCAGTGAAGGCGGCGACCGCGACGTGATTGTTGCCATCGATGCCGGTCACGGCGGCGAAGATCCGGGCGCGATTGGTCACGGCGGTGCACGCGAGAAAGAAGTCGTGCTGGCGATTGCGCGCGACCTCAAGCGCCTGATCGACGCCGAGCCGGGTTTCCGTGGCGAGCTGGTACGCACCGGTGATTACTTCATCCCTCTGCGCCGGCGCACCGAAATTGCCCGTCAGCACAACGCCGACCTGTTCGTTTCCATTCACGCCGATGCGTTCACACGGGCCAGCGCCAATGGCGCCTCCGTGTTTGCCCTGTCTGATCGTGGCGCGACCTCTGAAACCGCACGTCTGCTGGCTGATCGGGAGAACCGCTCCGACTTGATCGGTGGTGTGGGCGGCGTCAGTCTGGACAACAAGGATCAGGTGCTCGCCAGCGTGCTGCTGGACCTGTCGATGACCGCCACGCTGTCGGCCAGTCTGGACGTTGGGCAGCAGGTGCTGTCCTCGGTTGGTCAGATCAACCGATTGCACAAGCCCCGGGTGGAGCAGGCCGGCTTTATGGTGCTGAAGTCGCCGGACATTCCCTCGATTCTGGTGGAAACCGGGTTTATCTCCAACCCGGGAGAGGCGCGCAAGCTGGTCACTCGTGATCACCAGCAATCCATGGCGCGTGCCATCTTTACGGGTGTAAAAGGGTACTTCCATCGCAACCCGCCGCCGGGCACCCGTGTAGCGGCCATGAAGGCCGAAGGTCGCCTGGCGCAGGGGCCCCGCGAGCACACAGTGCGCCGGGGTGACAGCCTGTCGGCCATTGCCAATATCTATCAGGTGTCGCTGGCCAGTCTGCGCGATGCCAATGACCTTTCCTCCGACCGCATTCGTGTTGGCCAGGTACTCAAGGTGCCGGCCGGCAGTGTGCTGGTCCAGAACGAACGCTGATATGTCTCGTATTCAACTGCTTAGTCCGCGTCTGGCCAACCAGATCGCGGCAGGGGAGGTCGTTGAACGGCCTGCCTCCGTTATCAAGGAACTGCTGGAAAACAGCCTGGACGCCGGTGCCAAACGGATCGATATCGACGTCGAGCAGGCGGGCGTCAAGCTGCTGCGGGTGCGCGACGATGGCTCGGGTATCGAGCAGGATGACCTGCCGCTGGCGCTGTCGCGCCATGCCACCAGCAAGATCCGTGATCTGGATGATCTCGAGGCTGTTGCCACGCTGGGCTTTCGCGGTGAAGCGCTGGCCTCGGTGAGTTCGGTTTCGCGGCTGACGCTGACGTCGTGCCCCGAGGGTGCTGACCAGGCCTGGCAGGTGGAGACCGAAGGGCGCGACATGGCGCCTAGCGTGCAGCCTGCTGCGCACCCGCGCGGCACCACCGTCGAGGTGCGGGATCTGTTTTTCAACACACCGGCGCGGCGCAAGTTTCTGCGCACCGAGAAAACCGAGTTCAGCCACCTGGAAGAAGTCGTCAAGCGCCTGGCGCTCTCGCGCTTTGATGTGGCATTCAACCTGCGGCATAACGGCCGCCCGGTGCTGGGGCTGCCGCCGGCGCAAACCGAGCAGGAGGCGCGCCGGCGGGTTGCCAGTGTCTGCGGCCCGGCCTTTGTCGAGCAGTCGCGGCAGATTGACAGTGAACGTAGTGGTCTGCGCCTGTGGGGCTGGGTCGGCCTGCCGACGTTCTCACGTAGTCAGGCGGATTTGCAGTACTTCTTTGTCAACGGGCGGATGATCAAGGACAAGCTGGTGGCCCACGCGGTACGCCAAGCCTACCGTGACGTGCTGTTCAACGGTCGTCATCCGACCTTTGTGCTGTTTATGGAGCTGGACCCGGCGGTGGTGGATGTGAATGTGCATCCGACCAAGCACGAGGTGCGCTTCCGCGATGGCCGCATGGTGCACGATTTTCTCTTCAGCACGCTTTACCGCGCCCTGGCCGACCAGCGGCCGGGCGACCAGGCCGAAGGTGGCGAAGCGCCGGTTCCGGGGGCGGCGCCGGTCAGTCAGCCAACCGTATCCGGGTTGGATGCCGGGGTCTTTTCCGGCCAGCAGCGCATGGCGCTGAACGAGGCGCCCGCAACCTGGAATGCACCGCCCGCGAGTGCCTATGTGCCGCCAGCCGCACCGCCGGCCGGGGCTGCGGCAGCCTACGCCGGGCTTTATGGCAGCGCCAGCGCGCCGGCACAAAGCCTGCCGGCAGCGGTTGAAGGTGAGGATGTGCCGCCGCTGGGTTATGCAGTGGCACAGTTGCACGGGGTTTATATCCTGGCTGAAAACGCCGCCGGCATGGTCATCGTCGACATGCATGCAGCTCACGAGCGGATTACCTACGAGCGCCTGAAACAGGCAATGGATCAGGAGGGACTGCGCAGTCAGCCGCTGCTGGTGCCGGCCAGCATGGCAGTGAGTCAGCGTGAAGCTGATTGTGCGGATGAACATGCCGCCTGGTTTCAAAAACTGGGCATGTCGCTGCAGCGCATGGGGCCGGAAACGCTGGCCATTCGTGAAGTGCCGTCGCTGCTGCGCCAGGCTGACGCCGAGCCGCTGGTGCGCGATGTGCTGAGTGATCTGCTGGAATACGGCAGCAGCGATCGTATCCAGGCGCACCTGAATGAGTTGCTGGCAACCATGGCCTGCCACGGCTCGGTACGAGCCAATCGCCGCTTGACCCTGGCGGAAATGAACGCGCTGCTGCGCGATATGGAACATACCGAGCGCAGTGGTCAGTGTAACCACGGGCGCCCGACCTGGACCCAGCTGAGCATGACCGAGCTCGACAAGCTGTTTCTGCGGGGGCGCTGATGTCCGCAGTCTCCGGCACTTCAGCATTGCCGCCGCTGGTCTGTCTGATGGGGCCGACCGCCTCGGGCAAGACGGACTTGGCGATGTACCTGTACGACCAGTTTCCCTGTGAGCTGGTCAGCGTCGATTCGGTGCTGGTATATCGTGGCATGGATGTCGGGTCGGCCAAGCCTGATGCGCAAACGTTGCAGCGTTATCCGCACCACCTGATCGATATTCTCGACCCGGCCGAGCCTTATTCTGCAGCAAGGTTTCGTGATGATGCCCTGGCGCTGATACAGGACATTACCGCACGTGGCCGCGTGCCGCTGCTGGTGGGCGGCACCATGCTGTATTTCAAGGCGCTGGCCGGTGGCCTGGCCAGTATGCCGTCGGCGGATCCGGTGGTGCGTGCGCGCATTGAGGCAATGGCTCTGGAACAGGGCTGGCCGGCGGTTCATGCGGCGCTGGCGCAGGTTGATCCGGCTTCGGCTGAGCGCATTCACCCCAACGATCCGCAGCGGATTTCCCGTGCCTATGAGGTATTTCTTGGCAGCGGGATTACACTGACTCAATGGCATGAGCGTCAGCACGCAGAAAAAGCCGCGGATCAGACGCCCGGCAGCGGTGTTTTACCTTATACTGTGCGCTATCTGGCGGTTGCTCCTCGAGAGCGCTCGGTACTGCATGAGCGAATTGCAGAACGTTTTTCGCTGATGTTGCAACAAGGGCTGATTTCCGAGGTCGAAGCACTGCACGCACGTGGCGATCTGGACGTCAGCATGCCCTCGATCCGGGCGGTCGGTTATCGACAGGTCTGGGACTATCTCGAAGGGCGCCTGAGTTACGAGCAGATGCACGAGCGAGGTGTCATCGCAACGCGCCAGTTAGCCAAGCGTCAGTTTACCTGGTTGCGCGGCTGGAATGAGCCGATTGAGTGGCTTGACAGTCTCGACCCGAAAAGATTCGAGCGGGCCTTGAAAGTACTGCAGACGGCCTCATTATGAGGCTTCGACGCTTCTGCAAGCTGTGCTTGTGCAGTAACGGTGCCTGCTCGTCTTTTGGATAATGGACAGGCCGGCCGATTCGCATTCAAATAATGCTCAAAAATATACGGTTTCCATAAAAGGAGTGAGGCAATGTCAAAAGGGCATTCACTACAAGACCCTTACCTGAACGTTCTGCGTAAGGAACGTGTTCCGGTATCCATCTATCTGGTCAACGGCATCAAGCTGCAGGGGCAGATCGAATCTTTCGACCAGTTTGTCATTTTGCTGAAGAACACTGTCAGCCAGATGGTCTACAAGCACGCTATTTCCACTGTTGTTCCCGGTCGCCCCGTGCGCCTGCCGACACAGCCCGGTGCTGACGAGGCCGAGGCCGGCAATCCCTGATGATGCAGGAGGCCTGATTGTTTTTTGAGCGCCATGAAGGGGGTGAACGTGCGATTCTTGTTCACCTCGAAGGTCTGGACGAGCAGCGCCAGGAAGATCCGCAGGAATTTATCGAACTGGTACGGTCTGCCGGCGCTGAAAATGCAGGTTTCCTGACCATTTCCCGCCACCAGCCCACCCCGCGTTTTCTCATCGGTAGCGGTAAGGTTGACGAGCTGCGGGCGCTGGTCAAGGCCAGCGAAGGCGAGCTGGTCATCTTCAATCACACCCTGACCCCCAGCCAGGAGCGCAATCTTGAGCGCGAACTGGAGTGCCGGGTCATCGATCGTACCGGTCTGATCCTGGATATCTTCGCCCAGCGTGCGCGTACCCACGAGGGTAAGCTGCAGGTTGAACTGGCTCAGCTCGACCATCTCAGCACGCGCCTGGTGCGGGGCTGGACCCACCTTGAGCGGCAAAAGGGCGGGATTGGTCTGCGCGGCCCGGGTGAGACCCAGCTGGAGACCGACCGTCGCCTGTTGCGGGTGCGTATCAAGCAGATCACCAAGCGCCTTGAGAAGGTGCGCAGTCAGCGTGATCAGGCGCGTCGCGCCCGGCGCCGGGCAGAAATCCCGGTGGTCTCGCTGGTGGGCTATACCAACGCGGGCAAGTCGACGCTGTTCAATACCCTGACGGTCTCCGAGGTGTACGCGGCCGACCAGTTGTTCGCGACCCTTGATCCGACCTTGCGGCGCATCGACCTGGCTGACATCGGGCCGGTGATTCTCGCTGACACGGTGGGTTTCATTCGTCACCTGCCGCACAAACTGGTCGAAGCGTTCCGCGCCACGCTGGAGGAGTCCAGCCAGGCAGATCTGCTGCTGCATGTGATTGATGCCGCCGACGAGGAGCGCGAATCCAATGTCGACCAGGTGCACCACGTGCTTGGTGAGATCGGTGCCCTCGAGCTGCCAATGCTTGAGGTGTACAACAAGATCGATCTGATTGACGGCTTTGAGCCGCAGATCCAGCGAGATGAAGACGGCGTTGCGGTGCGCGTCTGGATTTCGGCCCGGCAAGGGCGAGGCCTGGATCTGCTGGCCCAGGCCATTGCCGAGCGACTGGGTGATGATATCGTGCAGGAGCGGATTCAGCTGGATTATGCCGAGGCTCGTTTGCGCGCCCAGTTTTACGCCGCCGGTGCGGTGCTGGGTGAGCAGATTGGCGAAGATGGTCGGCAACAGCTGGAGGTGCGCCTGCAGCGCAGTGATTTCAATCGCCTGCTCAAGCGCGAGGGTTGGCAGCCGGAGCAGTTTCTGCAGCAACATACTTTGCAATGAAAGCGGGGGAGGCCGGTTCGCGTCCCCTGTCAGGTTTACGGTAGGATTGCACCCTGTTTCGGGTCGCTGGCGGCCCGGGCTTTGATTGGTTACAGATAACGGAGAACGCTATGGCCTGGAATGAGCCTGGTGGCGGCAACAATTCTAATGACCAGGATCCCTGGGGCAGTGGCGGTAATGGCGGCGGCGGTGGAAATCGCGGCGGCAAGCAGGGTCCACCTGACCTGGATGAGGCGCTGCGTAAGCTGCAGGACAGTCTGAACAACCTGTTCGGCTCGGGTAAGCGCAGCAACCGAAACGGCGGTTCTGGCGGCAGCAGCACTGGCGGCGCGGGTATTCCCGGCTGGATGTGGGCGCTGGGCCTGGTGCTGATTCTCGGCTTCTGGGTATTCAAGGCTGTTTACATGGTCAATGAACAGGAGCAGGCGGTCGTTCTGCGCTTTGGTGAGTATCACCGCACCGTCGGCCCGGGCCTGCACCTGTACTTCCCCCCGATCGAGAAGAAGTTCCAGCGCAACGTGACGCAGGTACGTTCCTATCGCCAGCAGGGTCAGATGCTGACCGAAGACGAGAACATCGTTGAAGTGCCGGTCGCGATTCAGTACCGCATTTCCAATCTCGAGAACTTTGTGCTCAAGGTCGAAGATCCTGAGACCAGTCTGCGTCATGCCACTGAAAGTGCCGTGCGCCACGTTGTAGGCTCCACGCCGATGCACCAGGTGCTGACCGAGGGGCGTGAGCAGATGGCGGTTGAAGTGACCGAGCGTCTGCAGCGTTACCTGGATAGCTATAACACCGGCATCGCGGTGACTCAGGTAAACATCGAGAACGCCCAGGCGCCGGCCGAGGTACAGGATGCGTTTGATGACGTTATCCGTGCCAAGGAAGACGAGGTACGTGCGCGTAACCAGGCCGAAGCCTACGCCAATGGCGTGATTCCGGAGGCGCGCGGTCGGGCCCAGCGGATGCTGGAAGAGGCCAATGGTTATCGCGATGAAGTCGTTGCCCGCGCCGAGGGTGAGGCGAGACGCTTTGATCTGCTGCTGGAGCAATACGTGCTGGCACCTGAGGTGCTGCGCGAGCGCATGTACATCGAGGCCATGCAGAACGTTCTGAGCAACACCAGCAAGGTGCTGGTTGCTGGTGGCGAGGGCAGCAACAATCTGCTGTATCTGCCGCTCGACAAGCTGATGAGCCAGAGTGGTAGCGGTTCGTCCAGCAGCTCGTCCTCTGGTGTACCGCCGATTGTGTCGAGTGATTCGTCCGCCCGTACGCCTGCTTCGCAGCAGCGTGATCTGCGCTCCAGGGAGTCCCGCTGATGAGTAACAAGTCACTGTTTGGATTGATTGTGCTGCTGGCCGCGGTCATCGTTGGTTGGAATAGCTTCTTCGTCGTCGATCAGACCCAGCGCGCGATTGTGCTGCAGTTCGGTAAGGTGGTGAAGAACGATGTGCCGCCGGGTCTGCACTTCAAGCTGCCGTTTGTGCAGGAGGCGCAGTCCTTTGATGGCCGTCTGTTGACGCTGGATACCGCTACTCAGCGCTATCTGACGCTGGAGAAGAAGGCGCTGATGGTGGATTCCTACGCCAAGTGGCGCATCGCTGATGTGCAGCGCTTCTACACCGCGACCTCCGGTCTGCGTGCCATCGCTGAAGAGCGTCTGTCGCGCCAGCTGGAGTCGGGTCTGCGCAACGAGGTGGCCCGTCGTACCTTGCACGAGGTTGTGTCCGGTGAGCGCGATCAGCTGATGGCCGACATCACGGCTACCCTGGATGAAAACGCCCGTCGCGAGCTGGGTATCGAGGTGCTGGATGTGCGGGTCAAGGCGATTGATCTGCCGGCCGAGGTAAACCGCAGCGTATTCGACCGCATGAGTACCGAGCGTGAGCGTGAGGCGCGTGAGCATCGCGCCAAGGGTGCCGAGCTGGCCGAGGGTATTCGCGCCGATGCTGATCGTCAGCAGCGTGTGATCGTTGCCGAGGCGTTCCGTGAGTCCGAGAAGATTCGCGGTGATGGCGATGCGCAGGCGGCAGCGATCTATGCTGAGGCCTACAACAAGGACCCGGAGTTTTACTCCTTTTCGCGTAGCCTGCAGGCGTACCGTGAGAGCTTTGCCAACAAGTCCGATATGCTGGTGCTGGACCCGGAAAGCGAGTTCTTCAAGTATATGCAGGCTGATCCGCTGCAACGCTGAGTGCCTTGGCACTGAAAGACGGGCTGCCCTTGGGTAGCCCGTTTTGCTGTCTGGGCTGGTGATGGATGGCTGCGGATTTGCGCAGGTGCTGGCCGCGCAAAACGTGGTACACTTGCGCAGCCGGGAAATCCCGGCTTTTTTGTGACCGGTCCACGCTGCTTGACGCGCTGGCAGAGGTGGTGCTGACGGGGGCGGGCATGTTGCAGGAAATCTTGACGGCACTCTGTCTGGTGCTGGTGATCGAGGGCATACTGCCCTTTCTGATGCCGGCGCGCTGGCAGCGTCTGCTGGGCGGTATCGCCGAGCTGGGTGTGCGTCAGATAAGGCTGGCAGGTCTTGCCAGTATGTTGATCGGCACCTTGTGCCTGTATCTGGTTCGCTAGGTGTCTGAGCGTCACGCAGAGGCTCGGCACCCTGTATGAAAGGTTTAAAAAATGCCTAGTGTAGATCGCTGGCTGTTGCCTGACGGCATCGACGAAGTGCTGCCCCGTGAGGCGGTACGTATTGAAACAGCTCGTCGACAGCTGCTGGATCTGTTCTCCCGTTGGGGGTATGACCTGGTCATCACCCCGCACATCGAATACCTCGAATCGCTGCTCACTGGCGCTGGCCATGATCTTGAGCTGCAAACTTTCAAAATGATCGATCAGCTGTCCGGGCGCATGCTTGGCCTGCGCGCCGACATCACGCCGCAGGTTGCGCGTATCGATGCGCACACGCTGGGTGCCGAGGGGCCTTCGCGTCTGTGCTACTGCGGTAGCGTGCTGCATACGCGTCCGCGGGCGCTGTCCACCTCGCGCAGTCTGATCCAGCTGGGGGCCGAGCTGTATGGCGACGCCTCCAGTGCCAGCGACATCGAAGTCATCTCCCTGATGCTCGAGACCCTGGCGCTGTGCCGTGTCGAGGGTGTGCATCTGGATATCGGGCACGTCGGCATCTATCGCGGCCTGATTCAGGCGGCCGGGGTAGATGAGTCGACCGAAAGTGCTCTGTTCGATGCCCTGCAGCGCAAGGCCGTTGACGAGGTGGCCGAGTTGGCCGGTTCGCTGGAGCAGGCCTCGCTGGGCGCCATGCTGTGCAGTCTGGTTGAGCTGTCCGGTGGGGTTGAAGTGCTTGATCGCGCCCACGCGCTGCTCGATGGCGCGCCCGAGGCGGTTATGGCTGCGCTGGATGATCTGGCCGAAGTGGCGCAGGTGCTGGCGCGTAACTACCCTGATGTGCCGCTGTATTTCGACTTGGGTGAATTGCGTGGCTACCATTACCACACGGGCGTGGTGTTTGCCGCCTTTGTGCCGGGGCTTGGCCAGAGTGTCGCCCAGGGTGGTCGTTATGACGATATCGGTAGCGACTTTGGGCGTGCTCGCCCGGCTACCGGTTTCTCGACCGATTTGCGCTTTCTGGTACAGCGCGGCCAGATTGCCGGTGCTGAGCCGGTTGCGGCGATCTGGGCGCCCTATAGCGCCGAAGCTGGCCTGCAGCAGGCTGTGGCTGAGCAGCGCGCAGCAGGGCAGCGCGTGAT
>CEUN01000875.1_pt1 | contig 10707 bp, 11 predicted proteins | sample 361501 | NCBI WGS metagenome assembly CEUN01 (sample SAMEA2622801, study PRJEB7988) | marine metagenome | biome: marine biome (ENVO:00000447); feature: marine epipelagic mixed layer (ENVO:xxxxxxxxx); material: "saline water (ENVO:00002010), including plankton (ENVO:xxxxxxxx)" | depth 120 m | reverse complement strand
ATCAACATTACATTGGGGAAAAGAGCTAGATTACGACCTTTTTTTAGAATCCACTCAACTTTAGCCGCTGAGAGATTAGATTCCAGCCAAGTTTTCTTCTTATAAATGGGGCGCCTCTCCGGGGTTGTATGTTGCGCCCAGATAGACATATGTCCATTGCCAAGGTCATATGCACCTGATGGCACTGTACCAACTAGTCTACCTCCCTCTGTTTGCTTTAGTCCCTTTAGACTGTCTCGCTCTTCTCTATTACGTACTGTTGATGCAAAAACCCTGTGTACCGTTGAAACATGGTATCCATCAACACTATTTTCCAACTGCATTTTCCAATTTCCGCGAATCACATATGTCGAACTTCCAGGTACAACCTCCAGACCATCAGGTGACTGTTCAACCATCAGGTCAATCCAGGTTGATGCGGCCCCTAAATAGTCTTCTATGGGTTCAACTTCGTTGATGAGACTTCCAAAAATAAATCCGCGATAATTTGCTATTTTTGCAATAGGTTTTAAGTTGTATTGAGATCGATCAAAATTCTCTTCACCAAAACCTTGCTTTTCATTTTTGATTCTTACGCACCTGCCATCGACGCTATAGGCCCACCCATGAAAACGACACGTAAGCGTTCTTGCTTTCCCTTGTTTTTTAGGAGTGAGCAAGGCGCCACGGTGAGAGCAAACATTCAAAAAGGCACTAATATTATTATCCTTCTGACGAATTACCACTACCGGATGTCGCCCGATATCAACAGCAAAGTAACTTCCCTCTTCAGGAATCTGACTTTCATGACAAAGGTAGACCCATCCATTTTCAAAAATATGTTTTATCTCATCATCAAAAATCTTTTGGCTTGTATAAACAGATCGGTCGACACGAAATACACCTTCATCGACTCGATCATCAACAAGTCCATCATATTTTTTCTTGCTATAAGAACCGTCCATATTTTTTAACCTTTATCTCTAACTTTTATTAGGTATGTCAGATTTTTCTAAATTAAACAAATAAAGTGCTTTCACATCTGTGAAAAACTTCGTTTTCCAATTATTTAAATTCTGCTCTTTTCAAATAAATTTAATTGAGACAATATTATAAAAATGAACTTAATAAAATAAATACAAGGGAGGCGGCGTTGAAGGGCGCCACAATATTATATACTGAAATGTCACCCGATTTAGAATGGGAAGACGATTTTAATCATTGGTATGATACCCACCACATTCCTCAAAGGACTAAAGTGGACGGTTTTATAAGTGCTCGCAGGTATCGGGACCCAGATCGACCAACATACCTTGCTATATACGAGATTACTTCTCAGGATGTTCTCAGTAATAGCGATTATCAAAAAGTCCGAGCGCAGCCCAACGCTAAAACAGCTTGGATGCTATCAAATGTTGAGAATTACAGCCGTTATGTTGCGAACGAAATTTCGGATACGGGGTCAGAAAATGCCGATAGTAATGCATTAGATGAAACATTTATATTCAGTGAATTTTTTAGTGTTCCAGATAATAAGGTTGATGAATTTAATCAGTGGTATGACGGAGAATACACGCCAGCCCTTATGGGGTGCGTTAACTGGCGGGCTGTGCGTCGATTTGAGGTTATAGAGGGTGAACCTCAACCTTGGTCTCATTTGGCTCTTCATTATATATCCGATAGTAAAACCGCCTTTTCTTCTCCTGAGTTTGAGAATAGTCGAAATTCTAAGGCGCGCTTAAATCTTGAACAAGAGCCATGGTTTCGGGGAAGTAGCCAACTCTACGAGCCAATTGGAAAAAGATTTCAGACCTAAAGCTATTTTAATGAAAAATAGTGTTTTAAAATTAATTGATCTCAGAATTTACTAAGCTAGGTTTGAAGTTTATTCGCCGGGCGCCATTTGAATGCAGCATGTTCGAGGCGGGCAAATACACCATGTTCGAGAATAAGCATTAAAATTACAAACATAATGATCCACGCCAAAACGAGTTCCATATTAAACTGTTCAAACCAGAAAAAAAACATGTACCCAATGCCATATTTAATTCCAAAGGTTTCCGCCAACGCTACTATTTTCCAAGTCATGCCAAAAGAAAAACGAAAAGCAGAAAAAATGTAGGGTAATAACTGAGGTACGTAGACTTTACGAATTAACATTCTCTTGTCGGCTCGAAAAACCTTCGCCATATCGATTACAGACTTATCCATCGCCTGTGCACCCTGAAAAATATTGACGGCTACATAAGGAGTGACAACACCTACAACGGCAACCAAACTTCCAATTTCGTTAAAGCCAAACCACATAACGGCCAAAAAAACCATAAGAATAGTGGGCATAGTCAAGGCCAGCGGGATTAGAGACATCATTGAATACTCTATCGTCTTGCGTAAGCCCATTGTCAAACCAATGGCAATACCCAATAGCATTGCCACTCCAAAAGTTATGAATGTCCTTCCAAGAGTAATTCCCATATGAAAATATGCTGAATTACCCTCGGGGCCGGGCTCAGCCAAGACACCCCATATGGCATAAGCTATAGCTAACGGTCCGGGCAAAACCTCTGCATCGGCCATTAATGCAGACGCAAGATACCAAATGGCAATTAGTACAAATATTGAACCAACTCTAATCGAAACGGCTGTCGCTTTTTCTGACATTTAGCCGTCCTCTAAATTTTGAGCATCCAAAACACTAAAGAATTCTCTGACGAGTTCTTTTTCTAGATCAAAGATTTTTGGGTCCTCCGGTTTTCTTGGGCGGGGTACCTCAACATCTATTTGCTTAAAGATTCTAGCGGGTTTAGTACTCATCATATAAATATTGTCAGCAAGAAATACCGCCTCACCTAGGTCATGAGTTATAAATAAAATAGTGGGGTTAGCACGCATCAAGATTTCCATTAAATCAAAACGCATCTTCCTCGCAGTAATCTCATCCAAGTGACTAAATGGCTCGTCCATCAACAGTATATCGGGTTCTATAGCTAGAGCCCGCGCAATTGCTACACGTTGCTGCATTCCCCCTGAGAGATTAAGGGGATAGTTTTTTTGCTGACCTTCTAACCCTACCATCTCGAGGTATTTATCTACTCTCTCTTTCCATAAATCCTTAGGAATTTCCTGCGACTCCAGAGCAAAGGTCATGTTATCTTCCACTGTAAGCCAATTTAGTAGGCGCGCATTTTGAAATACATAACCAACCCTCGGCACTGTCGCACCCGAGTCAGAATAAACATCCAGTGTGCCGCCATCTGACGGATCATGTGTCTCGATCCCAGCGATGATATTGAGCAGAGTCGACTTACCGCAACCAGAAGGTCCGACAATACTAGCAAATTTGCCTTTTTTTACGTCCAAACTAATAGAGTCCAGAACTACAAATTCCTCCCCAGTCATTGGATCTGGGAATTTTTTAGTCAGATTTTTAACGTCAACGACGGTATCACCGCGCCCATTAGGTTTTTGATCAGTTGGCAATTTGATGTCTCCAAGCGAATGTATGCCGTTCCCACAAACGGAACACTAAAAGTTCTATTACAACCATGAGCACCATGAAACTCAAACCCCACGTGAGCATCATGTCTACCCTTGTTTCTTCAAACCAATAAATAAGTTTCTGTCCGACCCCACTACTTACGCCAAAGGCTTCACCCACAAGGACAATCTTCCAAGATAAAGAAAGCGCGATACGCATGGCTGAAAAAATATAGGGCATAAGCTGCGGAATTAGGACCTTCCTTAGCATCATCCATTTATCAGCTCTATAAACCGTAGCCATGTCAACGAGCTCTTTCTCAAGCGCTTTAGTGCCTTCCCAGATGTTCATGGAAACAAAAGGAAAGACTATCAACACGACGGTTAGCATTGGCGCCCATTCAGATAGACCAAACCAAAGAACGGATAAAAACGCCCAACAAATAGCGGGAAATGTGAGCAACACCATGATCCAGCTATCCATGAAGGATTCAAAATTTTTCCTGATCCCCATCAAGAGGCCAATAGCCGTTCCGATTAACATACAGAGGACAAGTCCATTAAAAATTCTTGTAAGGGTCATCCAAATTACAGAGTAGGATGCCGGATCACTGTAGACCTCAACGATCAAATCAATCAAGTATACAGGACCCGGCAAGAACACTGGAATAAAAAACAGGGAAGCCACCTGCCACAAAACCAAACTAGCGACAATTGTTACAATGCCTGGTATCAATCCGGGCTTAATATTTAATGACTTCACTGCGTCTTACCCAACTATCTGTTTCAAGTTATAGCTTATTTTAAAATTAAGCCGTATTTCTCTTTAGGCGGTATCTTCTTAAGGATACCATGTTTCTTAGCCATATGAAGGAATTGCCACTGTTTGTCACGCGTTTCTTCGTCCCAATCAGTGATTAACATCTTTCCTTGTTTTAACCAACTCTCGTAGGTTTTAGCTTGTGCTTCATTTTTTACAGCAGCTAATTTACCATATTTTTTAACTGCTTTTCTTAGATTTTCCGGCTTTCGAAGCCATTTATAGCCTTCCGTAAAAGCTTTAACGAAAGCAGTTGCTCGAGCCCTGTCTGCATCAACCCATTTTTTCCAGCATACCAACGGAGCTGACCAAAGAATTGCCTGTCCAGTTTTCTTCTTCCAATAATCATTCGGGGCATAAACTGAACGATATTTTTCTGGCTGAGCCGCTGCTGCAATAGTCAAGGAACTGATATTAAACATCGAGTCAATTTGTCCCCGATCCAACATCTTTAGAAGAGCTGGAGGAGCAGCTTGTACGAATTCAGTATCTTTCAGGACATCAAACCCATAACCATCAATCACCGTAGCACGCATCGCCTTGAAAGCTCCAGCGCCTGTGGACCAGCTTGCAAACTTTTTACCCTTCAAATCGGTAATCGTCTTAAAAGGAGACGACTTGAGAACAAAGACTTCTTGCATAACTGTGAGACCACCACCAACAATGACCCACTCCAAACCTTTGTTAATACGGGCGATAGCAGCTGTACCGGCATAAGTTGTACAGGGAACCTCTCCAGCTGGAAGGCCAGCCATGTGACCTTTAAATGGTCTATTGTCGATTTCTAAATCGATCCCATGCTTTTTGAATATACCAGCATCCTTTGGGCCGTAGGAATACAACATCAGAATACTGTTTCGAGCGGCTGTGATCTTCACCTTTTTTAATTTGCCAGCGTCTACCGCGGTCGTAACAAATACGGAGACCACCCAGCAAAGACAGGCGAATAAAATTGAATGTTTCATTATACCTCTCCTCAAAAAATTAGTTAATTTTTTAATTAGCGCGGCACCGTATGACTTGTTTCAACATTTCGCAAGCCCCTGTACACATTTGAGCAAATATTTTAGAAAACCATATGCTACTTCAATTGTACTAAACTGTTTCATTTCATTCCAAAAAAATTAAAGGATTGCCCCGTGAAACCTCATATCTTAATAGGATTTTATCTCACTCTAGCCATTCATCCGTTCTCTGAAGCTGCCTCAAAGGAACAATTTGGAAAATACTCTGAAGATAAGGTAATTGCCGTAGTTAATGGTTCACCGGTCACAGAATTGGAAATAAGAGTTTTTTACAATAGGCTCCCACCTCAATATAAAAAAATTTCCTACCAGAAAATTAAGGATAAACTTATCGACCGAATAATAGAGCAAAAACTTATCGCTGAAGCCGCGATTAACAAGGGACTACACAATAATAAAATCATAAAAGCACACTTTGCGGCTGCACGACGAAGTGTCCTTAACGAAGCCTACCTATCCGAGATAATGAAAAATCAACTCTCCGAAACCAAAGTTCGTGATGAATATCAAAAATCTATCGCTCTTCAACCAAAGAAGGTCCAAGTTCGTGCTCGACATATTCTTGTTAAAACAAAGGCTGAAGCAATAAAAATTATTTCCCTATTGAAAGAAGGTGTTAATTTTTTAAAACTCGCAAAAGAGAGGTCAATTGGTCCTTCCGCCAAGAATGGTGGGGACCTTGGGTTTTTTAGTGAAGAACAAATGGTTCCTCCATTTTCCAAGGCAGCATTTTCTCTTGAAATTGGAAAATTCACACTCGAACCCATACAAACACAGTTTGGTTTTCACGTTATAAAAGTAGAAGGAAAACGCCGCGCTGGAACCGAAAATTATGACCAAGCCATATCAAAAATTCGTAACAACCTTTTAGACAAAATATTTGAAAAATCAATTAACGCCCTAAGATCTAAAGCGAAGATTGAAATGCTTGGTGATGTCAGTAAAATTAAACCCATTCGATAGTTCAAATTAAAGGAAACCAAAAATGGAAAAGCGTCCGGCAAGTTGGCGCGCCCGCATTGGAACTATAATTCCTGTGAGCAATACAACCAATGAAACCGAATTCAATAACATGAGACCGGGTGGTGTTACTGTTCACTTTACCAGAGTTCCTCTTCATGGAAATCCAGCAGAAGATAATTTTGAAGAAATGCTGGAACATGCAGGAGACGCCTCCGAAGACTTAGCGACTGCCGGCGCTGATCTTATCGTATATGGCTGCACCTCTGGATCGATGGCATGCCCGGCAGACCGACTGATTACAACAATGAAAAAAAGGTCCAGAAAACCATCAATTTCAACCGCAGGCTCAATTCTTGAAGCTCTGCGCTCGCTTGGTGTTAAACGAATTTCTATGGCGACCCCCTATACCGACGCTACCAATGACAAAGAACGTAAATTTTTAGAAAGTAATGGATTTGAGGTTTTATCCGTGAAAGGATTGGGTTTAGGCGGAACACTAGAAAAGATTCAGAAAATGTCTCGCGTACCACCCAACGAAATTTATGAGCATGTAAAATCTATAGACGAAAAATATGCAGAGGCTGTTCTCATTTGTTGCACAGACTTTGGTTCATCGACTGTCATACAAAAATTAGAAGACGATCTCGGCAAGCCAGTAATTAGCAGTAATACCGCGTCATTCTGGCACGCGCTTCACCTTCTTAAGATACCTGGCGAGGTAAAGGGATATGGCCGGCTATTCGACTAATTGATCTAGTTTTCTTGTTCCACTTCCCATGCATCGATGGCTTCTTTAGCATTTCTAAATGCATCCACGCCCGCGGGTATTCCACAGTACACCGTTGCATGTATTAATAACTCCCTGATTTCTTCTACCGTACAACCATTTCTTAGCGCCCCCCTCGTATGGGCTTTTAATTCATTAGGTTTACCCAACGCTGTTAGCATCGCAAGCACTAGCATGGAACGTGTTTTTCGATCGAGTACACCTTCCCGACCCCATCCCATACCCCAACAATATTCTGTAACAACGTCCTGGATCGCACCATGAAAATCATCCTGCGCCGCTTTTTCAATATTCGGATCGACATATTCTGCGCCAAGAACCTCCCTGCGAATATTCAACCCCTTATCGTAAGTTTTCTCATTTGAAATTGCCATTTACTTTTCCTCTATTGACCCTTACCCAGTTTTCAAAAACCTCTTATTCCTCTTTATGTAAGTCCTGGTGATTGGTTTAAACCAGCTCTCGTTGGATAATTTTCTATGCCATTCCGTTTTGGATGCCGCCTCCCTTTCAGAGGTTTCTAGTGCATCTCTTCCTTTTAAATAATGTATTATCAAGTGTGTATGCGGTTCGGGGTCATGTGCAATGATCTTAAATCTTCTCGAGCAATACCAATCCCTACTCTCTAGTAACATCGGCGCGTGTTCTGTATCAAACCAACGCTCAAAGCTCAGATGTTTGTCTGCCGGTAAGGTAAAAAGGACACAAAATACAAGATCTGCGTCTAGTGGATTTTCAACATTTTCAGGCTGAATAAGTGAATATTCTTCCGTCGCGATATATCGAGTAAATCCAGAAACAGATTTTAACATTTTATACGTAGGATTATCCGGAGTTAACTTCCGTCGTTTGTACTCTTCATGATCGAGAGCTTCTGGTCCTTCAAGTTCATAAATTGCCAAATAATTTGGACCCTCAGGAGACTGATACCGCATTGCACTCAGAAAACCAGGAACTCCCTGTACATGGCTGGGCGAATGATGCCCGTCATACCATTCATTAAATTTTAATTCTTCACCAGCAGGCGGTGTCATTTCTGAAAAAAGAACCGCCCGCCCTTTTATCTCTACTAAACTAGGTGAACTCATAAACTTCTCACTTTATATCTCGGCAGGCCGCATCAAGCGCAGTAAGGGTGTCATCGAAATCTTTATCTGTATGGACCGAAGACACAAAACGACGAACTGACGGGAGAACATACAAACCATGTCGCATCTGACAAAGGTCTAGTTCACGTGTAGAAGCCATATCGGCCCGTATAAAATCTGCAAAACTTTCAGGCTCCTTTTCCATGAAAACGATTTGCCAAAGTGAGCCTTTCCCGATAGCAATTGCGGGCAAGTTATGAGCATCTAGAACTTCTTGACATCGCCGCTGTATATCAGCCGAACGGGAATGGAGTGTTTCGTAAAAATTAGCAGAACGGAGTTCCTCTAATGTCGCAAGCCCTGCTGCACAACCCACAGGGTTTCCGTGGAGCGTGCCATTTATATAAGCGTAATTATCTTTACCCCGATTGACCGGATTACATTGTTCCATGATTTCCGCCGGTCCAGCGACACAAGCAACCGGACCACCGCCGCCAACAATTTTGCCATAACTTGCCAGATCGGGTTTAACATCAAAATAAGTTTGCGCACCGCCGTAGGACAAACGAAATCCGGTTACCACTTCATCAAAGATTAAAAGGATATCGTTTTCTGTACATATTTGCCGGAGACCCTCGAGATAACCGTCACGAGGAAATATAATCCGCTGAGCTGGTTCAACTATAATCGCCGCTAATTCATACTTATTTCCTTTCACAATTTCATTAACAGCGTCTAAATCGTTGTAGGGGCTGATTAAAACATTCGCCGACAGGTTGGTCGGCATACCCGCTGTATCCGGTTGGCCGACCGGAAAATTGGAAACTGTACGAGGAGAAACAGAAAATGCTGAATAATCGTGATTTCCATGGTAACCGCCCTCGCATTTTAAAATTTTATCTCGGCCCGTAAACGCGCGCGCAATACGCATAGCGTAAAATGTGGCCTCAGAACCTGTTGTCGCGTAGGCCACTTTTTCAGCACACGGAATTGCGTTCACCAACTCTTCCGCCAATGAAATCGCGTAATGATTGAGAGTACCGAAAAAATGTAGACCTTTCGGCGCTGACTCTTTTACAGCATCAACTACACTCGGAAATGCATGACCAATTATTAAAGCACCTGCGCCACCGACATAATCAATATGCCAATTCCCACTAACATCTTGAAGACGACCCGCTTCCCCTTTTTGAATAACAAAGCGCACATCTTCCGGAAGTGAGTATCCACCGAGCCCGCCACCGGGTAGTACCGAGTCAGCTATATTATAATACTCACTTTGTGTCATAGATTCTGCAATGGCGTCAGTATTCACTTCAGCTGGACACATCCTTACTTCCTTTCAGCTTACTTAATCTATGTACGTAAATAAATTTAACTCCGATTTACGTTCTACTTAACCTTTAAATCAGTAATATTAATGCATATACCGTCCGCCATCGACGTTGACCGTCTGGCCTGTCATGAAACCCGCTGCGTCACTTAATAAAAATATAACCGCGCCAACAAGATCATCCGGGGTTTGTGGACGTTTGAAACATTTTCCTTCATCCTTACCACCAAGGTAATTTGACGATGAAGATGCGAGTTGGGTCTCACTCAAAGTAAAGCCCGGGGTTATTGCATTTACGCTTATATGATCGTCACCAAGCTCACGAGCTAGTGCTCGGGTTAATCCAACGACACCAGCTTTAGAGGTCGTATAATCAAGACGATTTGGGTTACCCTCCCAAATTCGGCTAGAGGAAATATTGACAATACTGCCACCACCACGTTTTTGCATATGAGCGTAAACAGAGCGGCAACATAAAAATATACCTTTTAAATTTACAGACATTACCGAATCCCAGCGTTCAGCTGAAATCTCAAACCAATCTCCGCGTGGCAAAACACTCATTAAAGAGGCGTTGTTGATCAGCCCATCTATTCCTCCATACTCGTTGGCTGCCGCATCAGCCATCGCCTTTACTGCCTCTTCATTTGTAACATCAGTTGGCACTGATATTGCCTGACCACCAGAATCTCGAATTTCTGCCGCAACATCATTTGACTCGTCTGCCGCAATATCCGCCAACACTACCTTGGCTCCACTCTCAGCCAATCTTTGACTATACACTTTTCCGATACCAGTTCCGCCTCCGGTTACGATAACAACTTTATCTTTGACACTATAAGCATTGTCCACATCAAAGGTTTTACCCATCTCTTCCTCCAAAACAAGATTCATATTTATTGGCCTCTACGACATAGTCGAAAAAAGCACAACCTTCTTAATTAGAATAATTAGTATCATAATTTCTTTGTCGAATTATTATCTTTTCTTGAGGCAATACCAGCTGCTGATTTTGGGCCCATAGGTTCTGGTTGAAACGGACCATCCCTTTTTTGCAAATAAGCTCGAACGCCTTCTTCTTGCATGGTCTTGTATAGTTCTTCTCGATGCTCATTGTGGGAAGAATGGGCCATACTGCCCAAAGCCCCCTCTAATAATAATGAAGCATTGACACCCGATGCTTGAAGACCCTGCATTGCAATTGCCTTATTTAGGCGAACTGCAGGCTCTGGTAC
>CEUN01180754.1_pt1 | contig 10711 bp, 9 predicted proteins | sample 361501 | NCBI WGS metagenome assembly CEUN01 (sample SAMEA2622801, study PRJEB7988) | marine metagenome | biome: marine biome (ENVO:00000447); feature: marine epipelagic mixed layer (ENVO:xxxxxxxxx); material: "saline water (ENVO:00002010), including plankton (ENVO:xxxxxxxx)" | depth 120 m | reverse complement strand
TCACATTAAGGAAATTTGAAGTGCCGGGCAAACGTGTATATCCACTGATTCTTGCTCTGATTGCTGCAATGTTCGTAATAGCAGCTTGTGAGGAAGAAGTCATTCCAACTCAGGAACCAGTTGAGTTCCATCCAACAGCAGCAGCTCCTGTCGAACGCTTAGGCTATTCATCCGAGCCCGTCGCCGAGGCTCCTGATTCCGCGGAAGGTGACGCTGCCAACGGTGAAGCATTGTTCTCGAACTGCAGCGCTTGCCATTCGACCGGTGACAACACTGTTGTTGGTCCTGGTCTTGCAGGAATTTACGATCGAGCTGGAAGCCGAACATCGTTAGACGCTGACGGATACCTAGTTCAATCGATCCGTGAGCCGGGAGTGTACATAGTAGACGGCTTTGCTGCGCTGATGCCGGCTTTCGATCAGTGGAGTGATCAGGATGTTCAGGATGTTATCGCCTACTTGAAGACTCTCAACTAACTATTCTTGGTATCGAACAATGTGCCAGCGCCTCGGCTCAAAGTCGGGGCGTTTCCATTTAACGGTTAGCGAGTAGGATCATCGAACCGGCGATCGAATTGGATCACTTTTTGCGCCCCGATGCTACTTCCAGGTAGCACCCACGATCGAAGCTGCCTGGTATCCAGCTCCAAAACCGTTGTCGATGTTTACGACCGATACGCCGGCCGCACACGAGTTCATCATTGCCAACAAGGCAGCGACACCGCTCAGGCTCACACCGTAGCCCACGGAGGTCGGCAGGGCGATCACAGGGGCTCGTACGAGTCCGGCGACAACGCTGGGGAGCGCACCTTCCATTCCGGCGACAACGATAATCACTCGTGCAGCGTTCAGTTCGTCAATGCGGTTCGACAAACGGTGCAGGCCTGCAACCCCGACATCCGTGATCAGGTTCACGTCACATCCCATCAGAGTGGCTGTTAAAACCGCTTCTCTGGCTATTGGCAGATCAGATGTTCCTGCTGCGACCACGGCAATACCAGGAATAGGATCCCGAGGCTTGCGCCTATCAGCCCAGATGGCTCGTGAACCTTCTTCCCAAACCGCCTCCGGAACGCTCTGTTCGAATATTTCGTAGGCTTCTTTCGAAGATTTTGTTACGAGTACAACTTCGGATTTATCGTAAATTCGACGAGCTATCTCAGCAGTGTCACTTGGTGTCTTGCTGAGCCCGTACACAACTTCAGGAAAGCCAACTCTTTCTTCTCGAAAATGATCGAGCGTTGCGAAATCTATCGTTCCATCGTTAGTCGTTGACGTATCGGTGAGGCTCAACTCCGACATAGCCTGTTGAACTGACATTTCACCGCTGGCGACGAGATGCATTATTTCGCTAAGTCGAGAGTTGTTCATTTGCTTCAGAGTGTCTTTGGCGGCGAAAGAAAATGTGGGTCGTCAATGTGGTGGCATTTTATCGGTGAATCCGGACTGAACAAAAACGTTACGTAATCAGCGTCACGCCAAATTGACCAAAGATTGTGGTCTACCTATACTTCGACCCTCTATATTGTGGAATCCCGCGCCCATCATTTAGTGAATTACAAGAGGATCAGTATGCAGGTAACTTGCCTTCGAGAAAATCTCAGCCGAGGACTTTCAAATGTTCTCCGTGCGGTTCCGAACCGGGCGACGCTTCCGGTGACGCAGAATGTCCTGCTTGAAGGCGATGACGGCCAACTCAAACTGACGGCTACCAACACCGAGATCTCAATCAGTACTTGGATTGGCGCTCAAATTGAAGGAGAGGGAACCGTTACTGTTCCAGCACGAATGTTGAACGATTTCGTGAACTCTCTCCCCGGTCAAACCGTAAGTATTGAATTCAAAGCCGACCCGGTCGGCGTTTCGGTAACCAGTGACAAGTTCAACGGATCGATAAACGGTATTTCGTCTGACGAATTCCCGCCAATTCCGACAGTTGATGGTGGATCAAGCGTGATAATCCCTGCCGACAAGTTCCGTGGGGCGTTAGAGCGAGTTGTATTTGCAGCTGCTACCGATGATTCTCGACCGGTTCTAACCGGTGTGAAAGTTGAACTCAAAGGTGATTCTTACACCCTGGCTGCTGCAGATGGATTCAGGCTAGCAGTCGAGAAGGGCAAGCTCGGCGAAGCCCTCGAATCAGAAGTTGGCGTAATCGTTCCGGCAAAAACGTTGGCGGAGGTTGAACGACTGCTCGGTGATGGTTCCACCAGTGTTGAACTTTCTATCGATGCCAACGGCCGATCCGCAAAGTTCCGAATGGACTCTTCAGAGGTCGTTACGGCGCTGGTTCAAGGAACGTTCCCTGACTACGACAAATTGATACCTACAAGTTGGGGCACTAAGGCAACAGTCGATCTTGCAAGCATGGTTCAGGCAACCCGGGCTGCATCGATTTTTGCACGAGATGGTAGCGGGATTATCAGAGTTATGGTCAATCCGGGCGAGGATAATGGCGCTGGTGCGATGAAGGTCATTTCACGAGCTGAGGAAGTAGGATCCAATGAGAACGAGCTGGAAGCGGCCGTAGAGGGTGATGAGACCAAGGTGGCGTTTAACAGCAAGTTCCTTATGGATGTTCTCAACGTGCTGAAGGGCGACGATGTCTATTTAGAGACGACAACTCCTTCTAGTCCTGGCGTTTTCCGCTCAAAGGAACACGACGGTTACACACACGTTGTGATGCCAATGTTCGTTCAGTGGTAGCGACTTAGTCAGGCCACTAGATTCAGAGGCGGTTGATCCTCCTCTTTTTCGTGAATCGGGATTTATTTGGGCTGAAGTGCAAACAGCGAACTAACCGATACGGATGCGTTCGCTGGCGTAGCGGATGGTCTCTTGTCGCTCTTTGGCAGCCATGAACAGCGCCAGCGTGATAGGTCCGAACCTACCAGCGAACATCGTGAGAGACACAACTATCTTCGCCGCGTCGTTCAAATGGGCCGTCGCTCCAGCTGACCAGCCCACTGTACCGAACGCTGAGATGATTTCGAACACGCCGAGTTTGAAGTCTAGATCGGGTTGGACGGCGAAGAGAGCCACTATTGCGACAAGAATCGCTGCCATTGCCGTAGCACCCACCGCCATGGCGCGCTGGACGTTCACTCTAGGGATTTCTCGCCCGAAGACCTTGGTTCGTTCACGTCCGCTAAAGATTGCGTAAGCCGCTACGACGATAACCATGAACGTGTTGACCTTAATACCCGCAGCAGTCGAAGCAGAAGCACCGCCTACGAACATCATTCCCTCCGTAACGCTCAAGTTGGCAGAATGCATTGCTCCGTAGTCGAGTGTCGAGAACCCGGCAGTGCGGTTCACAGTGTGAAAAACTCCCTGCGTAAGCTTGCTGCGAGTCGATTCATCGCCAATGGTTGCCGAATTGTTCCATTCGAGCGAGAGGAACGAAATTAGTCCGATAAGCAACATGATTCCTGTTCCAACTAACACAAGCTTGGTATCGAGCGTGAGGTGTCTCCAGGTACGAATCCGTATCACGTATGCGAGCGCGATGTACGAAGCGGACAGTGTTATCAAGGTAATTCCAATAATTCGGAAAGACTCTGCGTTGCGATTTATGCCAAAAAGCGTGAGCAAAACGCCGACTCCGATCAGTAGAGCAGTTCCAAGACCGAATAACGCACGACGTGATCCGAAGGAACGTCCACGCCAACCTCTAATTTCGATCACATTTGCCAGTGTTGCGTAGCTCGTCGATCCAGCGACGATCATCACCCCGATGATCGTCAGCGTAGGGATATCGCGACCCAGACCGATAAGACTGGTACCGCCAACAGCTTCGTCCGGAAGTATCTCGAATCCCGAGTTGTTGAACGCTGAAATAGCCGTGAACACGCTTTGCCACAGCCCTTCACCGAGAGTCATTCCATCCCAGATTGGCGCTACGACATACCAGCGTACGAATATGAAAATTGCGCCGATGATTTGCACGATGATCGCCATCAAGATGATGTTTCTTGCGAGCGAGGCGATAGTGCCCAACCGGTTGTCGTCCAGACCTGCTCCAACTACCAATCGACCCTGAAGACTGGATCGGCGACCCGTAATGAGTAGCAGGAACGCTGCGCCGGTCATGAATCCCAGTCCGCCAATAAAGATCAACACGGCAAGGACCACTTCGCCAAACGTCGTCCAATGCTCGCGAGTGTCGACAACGATCAATCCGGTGCCTGTCATCGCAGAAACCGATGTGAATAGTGTCACGGCAGGCGACATGAACTCACCAGAGCTATTGGCTACCGGAAGAGTGAGCAGGATCGCCCCTACGACTGCTACTACGAAGAAGCTGTAAACAAGAACCATCGGTGAAGTCGGGCCGCGCACCGGTACCTCTCGTCGTTCGACTCGAGCATGGATTGGCGACATTTCCGCTTCTCGTGGGCGACGAACTACGCGGTCGCCGGGTTTTGGGGAGAATAGACTCTGCAAATTATCGGGTGCGGTTCGGGCTTTTAGTAGAAATCATCGCAGGTGGGTGTGAACCCTATTACATCCTTTCCCTCGGATTTCGTGGACGACGATAACACCATCAAATTTTGTTTTCGTGTGCGATTAGGTGATTTTGGGTAGTGTCGCGATCAATATTGGAGGGAAGTTTGCGAGCGCAAGTGTTATGGAGTGAATGTTATGGCGAATCGTTGTTACGATTTTTAGATGATTCTGGTCAAGTGGCTTGTACCGATTTTTCTTGTAGTTGCCGGTGGGGCGTTTATTGCGCTTGCTATCCAGTCGACTCTTGACGATTCGAACACGGTTACAGGGCATGTAGTTAATGTGGAATCTGTTTCCGTAACGGCGTTTTCTGAATTGGTGATCGAAGATGGATCAGGATCGATGTGGAAGTTCACTGAGAGCGGCCACTTTTCAGGATTCACTCCTTCTCATCTCGAAGAGCATCGATCATTGAACGAACCCGTGACGATCAAGTTCACAGAACTAGAAGACGGACAACTGAGAATTCTTGCAATAACCGATTAGTCGCTGGCGAGGAATATCCCTACCAGTAACTAGGAGGCCGCGAGTAGCGGAGCGAGTGTTTCTTCGAGTTCTTCTTCTGTTACGAATGTTTCGTAGCGTCCAACTACTATCCCGTCGCTGTCGACAATGTAGGTCCAGGGTTCCGTGTGAAATTCCCACTCATGGATAACCGGCGACTCAACTCCAACACTGGGGTCACCAGATTCGAGCATTTCGGCGGGATTGTCAAAGATTTCGACGTGAATGAAATTCGCCTGTCCGCTGTACTTGTCGTCGAGAGCCGACAGAACCTCCGTTTGAGGTCCGCATGTCGCTGTCTGGCAATACGCGGGCGTTGAGAACGCAATTACGGTCGGTTTACTGGTTTCTATCGCGTCGGCAAAGCTGATCGAGTACAAATCAGGATCGGGCGACGGTGCGCTGGTGATCGTTTTCAAATTGCCATCTGACGGCACGGTTTTCGTGACCGATCGCGGTGCTTGATCGCCAATATCGGGAGCGTCAGTGTCTGATTTCACCAGTACCGCGCCATTTGCCGATTCCATAGCGTCTTCTTCTATGGAACTAACGGTGATGGTCCAGAATCCGACCCGATCGAAGTTCATAGTCGCGGTGTACGCACCACTTCTCATCGGCCACGGTCGCCAGGTGAGGTCTTCAACCAATCGACTTTCATCTGATTTGGGAGGAGTGTAGGTGACCACCAGAGAGTCGGCTTGATCGTCGTATCTAGTGCCGTCAATAAGCGCAATAGTCAGCGGAACTCGTGCCTCGCCGAGTCCTACATCCGATGCGGATGCGAACACCACCAAAGAATCAGGTTCTTCTTTCGCAGTGCATGAGGTGAGGACTGCGACGGTGAGAAGCACCGATGAAAGTACATTTAGTGAAATTCGAGACACTTTCTGACCATTTCCTTGATCAAGGATCACGTCTTATCAGCGTGGTTTGTCTACCTAAAGACTAAGCACACTTCGATTTTGACGCACTTATAGCAATAAAGAAAATGCGAACTTGACTATGTCGAGTGGCGTAACTGCTGATTAGAGTGTGAGTTTTTGAAGAATCGACGCCAACAATGGTTTTAACTGGCGTAAAATTCGACCCGTTTTCAACACTTTCTCAAAACTCAGGAAATCAGATGTCCGTCCCAACAGCCGACCCAATTATTGTCGCTCCGACCAATATGCCTTTCCGAGACGATGATTCTCTCGATTTAGATGCGCTTGCACGCAACGTTGACAAATTTTGCGATACGGCGCTGTCTGGCTTCGTAGTTGGCAGTTACGGGGGCGAAGAATTCCACATGGGCGAGCCTGAAAAGGTTTCAGCAATAAAGACGGTTGTTGATGCGCATGCCGGTCGAAGATTCGTTATTGCCGGGATTGACGCGCTTTCTCCAACTGAAGCTGTACGTCTATCGAATATTTACGCGGAAGCCGGTGCGGACTTGGTACGTGTTCGAATACCACCTGCTGGAGTGAAGGCGAATGTCGCCCCGATTCAGGATTACTTCGAACAGGTTACTAAGGATAGCCCAATCCCTGTGGTGGTTATTCATCAGCCCAAGACAGCTATGAGCGTTGATGTAACGCCGGAAGAACTGCGGGATATCACTTCTTTCGACAATGTGTTCGCCTACATCATGTCACTGAACTACCGCTACGAGTGCAGGATGCCTGCATTCGTCGCTGACAATGTGAAGTTCTGGACTTGCAATGGAACGCTGCTCATGCCCGGCGGAATGATCGGCGCAGTCGGGGCGTGCTTGCTGTTTGGTAACTGGGGTCCGCATATGGCTCGCGACATCATTCAGGCATGCCTCGATGGTCATTACGCGGAAGCGAGAGAAATCCAGGAGCGCATCAATCACATGGACTTCCTCGGTATGTCTTGGGGCGTGGCTGTGCAGAAAACAGGATTGAACCTTCTTGGCTACGAAGGAACGATCCCGAGAAGGCCTAATTTGCCTCTCTCTGATGCCCAGGTAGCAGAGGTTAAGGAAGCTCTGATCGAAGCACGGATATTGAACGAGGATGGGACTCCCGCACCTCAAATCTAGCTGTACACTTTTCGCTCGGAATTTCTCGTTAGCTCAGCGAGTTGGTTCTGGAAAGTACTCCAACGGTCGAACGATCAGCCTAAGTGCGGCGTCCCTCTGCTGATCGTAAATTTGTTCGCGTCCTTTGAGACTTCTGAGTAGACATAACAACTCGATTTGAGTGATCAGTAAGAGAACGAATGTGGAGAGTGATCGGATGCTTCGCGTCGGAGATTGCTCCAAACGGTAATAGCTAAGGGAAAAACAGAATTGGCAGAACAAGACACAAGTGCGGTCGATCAGGTCCGAACTCCTTCAAGCCCGTCTGATCTTCGAATCACCGACCTGCGAATCGCAGTTGTTGGTGGCGGCGGTTGGCGATGGCCAATCATCAAGCTTGAGACGAACCAGGGGCTGGTTGGTCTCGGTGAAGTTCGCGACGGCGCATCTGCTCGATATGCACTGATGCTGAAGAGCCGGCTCCTTGGTGAAAACCCGTGCGACATCGACCGACTGTTCCAGAAGATCAAGCAGTTTGGTGGTCACGGTCGACTCGGCGGTGGTGTTTGCGGTATCGAAATGGCACTTTGTGACCTTGCAGGTAAGGCTTATGGTGTGCCTGCCTACATGCTTGCTGGCGGCAAATATCGCGACAAGGTGAAGGTCTACTCAGACACTCCTTCGCTCAAAGACCCTGAAGAGATGGGTAAGGCATTGAAGGGACGAATGGACCGAGGATTCGAATTCCTCAAAATGGACATTGGTCTGTGGATCGCTAGCGAGTTCGAAAACGGTGTGATTAACAAGAAGATAGCCCAGGAATCTGCGACTCTCATGCACCCGTTCACCGGAATCCAGGTCACGGACTACGGTATTTCGAAGATGGAGGAGTACGTTGGCACTGTTCGAGACATCATTGGATACGAGATCCCTCTCGCTTCCGACCACTTCGGTCACATGGGTGTTGAGAACGCAATTCGAATCGGTAAAGCACTCGACCGTTTCACTCTCGCCTGGTACGAAGACATGATTCCATGGCAGTTTGTTGATCAGTGGCAGGCTTTGAAGGCTGGTGTCGACACCCCGGTATGTACCGGTGAAGACATCTATCTGAAAGAGGGGTTCGAGCCTTTGGTAGAGGCGCGAGCGATTTCAGTAGCTCATCCTGACCTTGCTACTTCTGGTGGAATCATCGAGACTAAGCGAATCGCAGACTACTGCCGTGACGCTGGTATCGGCGTTGCACTGCATCAGGCAGGCTCACCCGTTGTTGCTATGGCGAATGCCCACTCAGCGATGGCAATGGAGAACTTCATTGCTCTGGAGATGCACTCTGTCGACAATCCTTGGTGGAACGACCTCGTAGAAATGGTCGGGCAGGGCGGCGACATCATTAAGAACGGTTATGTTGAAGTCAACGACGCGCCGGGTCTTGGTCTTGAGCTGAACGAAGAGGCTATTGAAGAGCATCTTGCGAAGGACAGCGAGCGACGAGCTGCTGTTTACCCGAAGGGCGCTTTCGAAGACACATCAGAGTGGGATGCACTTGATGCCCACGACCGTGTTTGGAGCTAATAACCCCATCTGTTCTAGAGTCTTATTTAGAAGATCGCCGGAGACTTGGTCTCGGCGATCTTTTGTTTTAACTCTGTTCAGCATCGGTTAAATCACGTCGTCTGACAACCAATCGTCGAGCGGGTATATCGCCGCTGGGTTGCCTGAGAACGTTCAGTCCGCAAACGCGTCGATCTGGAAAAAGGGAATGTTTATACGATCAATCGTAGCCCGAAATCTTTGGGTCAGACGATTACCAGTTGTTGCCACCGGTCCACGGACGTTTTTCGAGTTCAGATTCGATTAGATCGGAACCCAGGCCCGGTCGATCGTGCACTTTGAGGCGACCGTTCTCGATCTCCAGTGGGTGGGTCATTATGTCGTCCCGCCACGGTGCGTCGTCGTTGATGAACTCGAGTATCATGAAGTTTGGTATTACAGCACAAATGTTTGCCGAAACCAACGTATTCATCGGGGAATGGCAGTTGTGTGGTGCTACTGCAACATCGTAAATATGGGCGTAGTCGCAAATCTTCTTACCCATTGTTATTCCATTCCAGGCGAAGTCAGGCATGATCACGTCCTGAGCATGAGATTCGAAGAATGGTCGATACTCTTCCGGGCCCATCAGACTCTCGCCGTGGCAAATCGTGGTCACAGTCGATTCACGAACCGTTCGCAGCGAATCTGGGTCCCATGTTTCGGTCTCGAGCCACATCATGTCGAACGGCTCGAGCGCTCTAGCTAGTTTGATGGCACCCCCCATGCGGAATGTCAGAGCCGTATCAATTGCAATTCCGATCTCCGGACCAAGTGCTTCGCGGAACGCTACAATCACACTGACCGCGTTGTGAAGTTGCCGGTAATCAATCTGACCGCTGTTACCAACACCATTCTTTTTGGGTCGCATTGGTGGGAGGTCTTCGAGCCGGAGAATGTTGGTCTTGATCGCACCAAAGCCCTGATCAAGCACTTCCTGGCTCAGCGCGTGAATGTCATCGAGAGTTGAAAGGTCAGGGACACCGAGTTGTTCATGATATCGGCGGCGATCAGATCCGCAGTGTGACCAGTACAGGTCTAGTTCATCGCGCATTTTTCCGCCGATAAGTTGCCAAACAGGCGTGTCGAGTGCTTTACCTCGAATGTCCCAGAGCGCTGAGTCGATACCCGACATTGCCTTGTAGGCAATGCCGCCTCGCTGGCGAACCATGAATGATGCGTTGTCCCACCAGGCTGCTTCAGAAGCCATGGGATCTTTGCCGATCATGTTGTCGCCAAGTTGATTAACCGTTGCAGCAACCGAATACGCCGCCTGCCATTCTGTGCAATCACCCCAGCCGACGATCCCGGAGTCAGTCTCTATCTTGACGAAGGTCCAGGGACGGAACACGCCGTCGACGATGAACGTTTTTACACCTGTGATTTTCATTTCAACTCTCTCAAATCTCGGGCGGTATCGAGACTTTCGTCATCATCAATTGCGCCGCCTGAAGGAGTTTCCGTGTACTCGTAACGACGCACTCCCGGCACTGCAACCCAAATTACCGCAACTACGGCGATTCCCACAAAGCCACCCAGAACCATCGTCGCACCGGCACCGATTGCCGCTGACACGAATGCGACTTCCATTTGGCCAATGTTGTTGGCGGTCATTGCTGCGAACGAGTGAGCGCTTGAGGATCGACCAATGAGGCGATCGGGTGTCGTGAGTTGAACGATCGCCTGGCGCATCGTCATGCCTACTGAGTCGGTGGCACCGAGAAGCGCAACGATTACAACGCCTATCCAGAAGACCGAAGTTAGCCCGAATGCTATAAGGCCAACTGCGTACATTAACGTCGCGGCCAGGACTATTCGACCCTTTTGGCGTATCTTTTCGGTGAAGAATACGAGCATTGAACCTCCGACGCCGCCAAGAGCGTTAGCTGAACCGAGGATAGCGGTTCCTTCGGCACCCATCCCGTAAAGTCCGCTTGCGAACAACGGGAAGAGCATTCGGTAGAAGCTGACCACCGTTACTCCGATATCGAGCAGATACAAACCCGGAAGGATTGGGTGTTTGCGTACAAACGTGGCTCCTTCGACGATTGCGGCTACCTTGCTTTGGCCGACCGTGTCGGGG
>CEUN01180212.1_pt1 | contig 10718 bp, 13 predicted proteins | sample 361501 | NCBI WGS metagenome assembly CEUN01 (sample SAMEA2622801, study PRJEB7988) | marine metagenome | biome: marine biome (ENVO:00000447); feature: marine epipelagic mixed layer (ENVO:xxxxxxxxx); material: "saline water (ENVO:00002010), including plankton (ENVO:xxxxxxxx)" | depth 120 m | reverse complement strand
CAGACGTGAACATCGCCAATGTCTTGCCCGGCAACGTGTTCGAGACCGAAGCCCTACGCTCGCATCTCAGTTTCGCCGGGCCGCAACAGATGAATCGCGCGGCTGAATAGCGCCACGCCTATCAACGTCAGGAGGCAGCAATGCCCGACAAGGTGGGATTCGTCGGCCTCGGCACTATGGGCGGACCCATGTGCCTCAATCTTGTAATGAAGGGGTTCGAGACGACGGTTTATGACGTCGTGGACGGCGCTGCCGACCCGCACTTGGAGGCGGGCGCAAGGCAGGGGCAAGGTCTCGGCGACGTCGCTCGGAACAGCGATGTGGTGTTCACCATGCTGCCCAACTCCGCCGACGTGGAGAAGGTCATCCTCGGAGAAGACGGAATTCTGGCCAACGGCCGGGAAGGCATGCTCCTCATCGACACCAGCACTATATTTCCGGGAACTTCCATCGAAGTAGCGAAGGCCTTGAGTGAGCGGGGGATAGGCTTCGTCGACGCCGCGGTGCGCCGTACACCGATACATGCTGCGGAAGGAAAGCTGATGTTTATGGTCGGGGGGTCCGGATGTGGCGCGGGCGCGGCCCATCCTTGAAGCCATGGGCGACACTATCCACCATTGCGGGTCTGTGGGCGCCGGTGTTCAGACCAATCTGAACAACAACTTCCTCACCATGGCCCAGTCCGCACTCACGTCCGAAGCTTTGGCACTGGCTCAGAAGGCAGGTCTCGATCCGGAACAGACGATCGGCATCATGTCCGATACGATGGCGTCGAACGCCCTGATGAAATTCTATTTCCGGGCCAAGGTCCTAGGCGGCGACTTCGATCCTGGTTTCGCTATCAGGCTCGCCCGCAAGGACCTGGATCTCGCCCTCCAGTCGGGCGAGCACTACGACGTCGCCATGACGATCGGTGCGGCTGCGCTCAGCGCCTTCGATGCTGGCAACGGCGACCGAGACTTCTCCTATCTGTTGGTGGAAGCCTGTGAGGCAGCGGGCGTCGAGACGCCGCGCATGGACCGGCTAAAGGAATAGCTTGGTCGATTCCTTCCTCAGCTTCCTCAATTCTCTCCCCCCAGCAATGGGAGAGGGTAAACTGGTACGGCTCGCGCTAAGCCTGCATCACCGCCCCACTCTCTTTCAGAGCTGAGATTTCGGCGGCATCGAATCCCCAGTCGCGAAGTATCGCCTCGCTGTGCTCACCGCGCGCGGGGGGCGGCAGATCCAATTCGGCGCTCGTTCTGCTGAACCTCGGAGCCGGGGCCGGTTGTTCAATGCCCTCGAAGTTCACCACGGTTTGGCGTGCCGCGATATGGGGGTGGCTGGCAGACTCAGGAATCGATAAGACAGGGGCAACACAGGCTTCCTGACCGTCAAAAATACGGGTCCACTCGTCACGCGATTTCTGTTTGACCGCTGCAGTCACCTTGGCCTTCGTATCCTGCCAATTGCCGCGGTCATGTTGTGGGGGCATGTCGGCCAGGTCGAGGCCCAGCAATTGCCAGGTCTGTTCCCAGAATTTTGCCTCGACTGATCCGATCGCTATCCACTTGCCGTCTGAGGTCTCATACGTGTCGTAAAACGGAGAGCCAGAGTCCAGATAGTTGCTGCCGCGCTCATCCGACCAGTATCCACTGGCGCTAAAGCCAAAAAAGTACGCCATCATGGAGGCCGCCGCGTCGACCATTGCCGTGTCGACAATCTGGCCTTTGCCGGATGTTTTCGCTTCGAGAATGGCGGCCAGCAGCCCCATGGCCAGGTAGGCACCGCCGCCAAAGTCACCGACCAGATTCAGCGGCGGTGTCGGGGGGGCGTCCCTGCGGCCTATGGCATTCAACGTTCCGGTCAGCGCGATGTAATTGATGTCGTGGCCCGGTGCCATTGCCAGGGGGCCATCCTGGCCCCATCCGGTCATACGTCCGTAGATAAGTCTGGGGTTGCCAGCCATGCAGGTTTCCGGCCCCAGCCCCAACCGTTCCATGACTCCGGGCCGATACCCTTCGATCAACGCGTCCGATTGATTGATGAGACGAAGGACAGCCGCGCAAGCGTCGGGATTTTTTAAGTCGACGGCAATGGACCGTCGTCCTCGATTCATGACCTGGCTGCGGGGATCATGATCAACGCGGCCGGCGAGAGCCTGTTGACGATCGATTCTGATGACTTCGGCACCTAGATCCGACAGCAGCATGCCGCAGAAAGGTCCCGGCCCCAATCCGGCGAATTCAACGATTCTTATTCCTTGGAGTGGGCCCATCGTTTTCTCCCTGATTGTACCGTTTGCATTCCGCACTTGATTCATGAGCGGCAGGTCGACATTGGTCATTTACAATTGTGACTTACATCACAATTTGATCGATTCCCCAGCAAATTCAGTATGTTTTCGTCGCCAATTCAAATCTGGTTGTGACGTAGGTCACATTGCCAGGTTGGTTTTCAATCCAACTCAGTAGTATGGATATTTGGTAGAGTGAGTGCTGCCTTTGTTCCGGTTGATGGGCCCAGCATCACATTGGTGAGGGCGATGTTCCCGAAGTTGAGGCCATTGGTTCGAGGATTTTGTGCAAGGCGCAAACCGACCTGGCACAGTGCTATCTGCTGGGACTCGGCGTCGAGAAGGATTCCGAAACGGCCGTGAGGTATTATCGCCAGGCGGCAACACACGGGAATGCGCCGGCCGCGCTGAATCTGGCTACCCTGGTTTTTAGTGGGACCGGGACCGAGAGAGATCTCATTGAGGCCGACATGTGGGCGACGATCGCCATGTCCAAATTTGGCGGTGCGAACTACGAGGACGCTGTCAGAATTCGAACCAAGGCAATGCAATGGCTTCCGCCGGCAAAACTGGAAGAGGCTCATCGTCTGGTTCGAAAATGGCAGCCGGTCAAGGAGGAGTCGTAAGTCTCGCCACCCCTGCCCACCAGTCCGTTGCGCCCTGGAAGTTGTTGTTTCACCTCCAGTTCGAAGTATTTCGCCGCTCGATCATTAATACCTGGGAATTGCTCTGTTTGCGTTTCGTAAACCAATTCCCGCGCAAACTACCATCAGGCCCACTTTGGGAGCGGCGTGATGGAAGACAACTCTACCTACCAAAGAGAAATGGCCGAGCACCTTGTCCAGTCGGTGGGCTGGTATGAGGCGATGGGGTTCGCGCGTGAGTACCAGTGGGAAGGCGTGATGATCCACATTCTTGCGCTGGAACCCAATCGGGGTATCAAGCCCACGCTTCAGTAACCGACAGGGCGAGATCAGGATTTGATCACTGAGGCATCAGTGAGGCCTGCCCGACTGTAACCTGGGTCAGCAGTTTCAGCCCCATCCTGCGGGCGCACCAAACTTCCAATCGGCATCTGCAGATTTCGACCTCTTGTCATAGGGATGACTGCGTGGCAATTTCCGTAGAAGGAGCATGCACCGCGCGGGCAAAATTGCGTGGGCGGTTTTGGGGCAGGCACAAACAATAATCTGGCTGATCGAAAGCACGTGCCATGGACAGGATACATACGCGCCGAGCCCCTATTCCGCGTGCTTCAGACAAGACCATGTGGCGCTACGACGTCGCGCGGAGCCGCCGCCCTCCGGCGGTGCCGGCCGTGACATTTTCGCGGCTCCTGACCGATGTATTGAATGACCCGCGGAGACGCCCTCGGTGACCACAGAGACAGTTTCAGAACAAGAATTCGAGGTTGAGATCTGGCGCGGGCGGGACTCTGGTGAGTTCGTAACCTACCGGGTACCGCAGCGCGAGAGCCAAACCATCCTGGATGTCGTCTCGCACGTGCAGCGCCGTCTCGATCCAACGCTTTCGTATCGATTTGCCTGCCGCGTGGGGATGTGCGGGTCGTGTGCCATGACCGTAAACGGAGTGCCGCGCTGGACCTGCCGGACCCATGTCGACCTTGTGGCCAAGGACGGACATATCCGAATTGAGCCTTTGCGCAATCTTCCCGTAATTCGGGATCTCGCCGTCGATATGGTCCCATTCTTCGACAAATGGGAACGCGCGACAGGGCAATTCGTGCCGTCGGACGCAGGCAATCGGCAGACCTTCGCGCGAGTGCTGCCGGAATCACGGGAACGTCAGGAGGCCGATGCGGGGATCGAATGTATCGGTTGCGCTGTTTGTTATTCGGCCTGTGACGTTGTCGCCTGGAACGCCGATTATCTGGGACCTGCCGCCTTGAACCGGGTTTGGACGCTGGTGAATGACACGCGTGATGGCGGTAAGCCTGAACATCTTGCGGCGGTGGCAGGCGATGCCGGCTGTCACCAGTGCCACAGCCATCAGGCATGCATGACTTATTGTCCAAAGGATATCAACCCGACGGCCGCGATCGCCGGTCTTAAGCGTGCCACGGTCAGATCCGTGCTGAGGGGGGAGCTGTGAGCGGTCGTGCTGAAGTCTGGCTGTTCATCGCCCAGCGGGCCAGTGCGTTCGTGCTGGCGCCACTGGTGATTGTCCATCTGGCGACGATGATCTACGCCATTCAGGGTGGTCTCTCGGCGGAGGAAATCCTCGCGCGTACCCAGGGCAGCGGCGTCTGGGGTGCCATATACGGATTGTTCGTCTTGGCCGCAGCCATTCATGCGCCGATCGGCGTTCGGTCCATTGTCAGAGAAATGACTCCCTGGCGCGGCAGGTCGCTAGACCTTGCCGCAGTCTTGTTTGGTGTGTTGATCGTCGTATTGGGCGTCAAGGCAGTGGGGGCGCTTGTATGAAATACGCCGTAGCACTGCGGAATCATCCCACGTACTGGGCATTCGTGCTGCACCGGGTTTCGGGTCTGGCGCTTGCGGTGTTCGTCCCTGTACATCTCTACACGCTTTCCCTGGCCGTCGAAGAGGCGGCGAGGTTTGACGTTTTCCTCGAATGGACCGAGGCGCCAGCCGTCAAAATCGGGGAGACCTTGCTCGTTGTTCTGCTGGCGGGTCATATGGTCGGCGGGTTGCGTCTCCTGGCGTTGGAATTTCTTGAGTGGCGGGATTGGCAGAAGTCGGTCGTCGCCATCACTTTGGGAATTGCCCTCGTTTGCGGGCTTCTGTTCCTGATGAATGCCTTCTAGTTGTTCCCATATTCGGAGACAGAAGTCTTCTCATGACTGAACATTCGATTACCCGTCATCAGACGGACATTCTAATTCTTGGCAGCGGGGGCGCTGGATTGTTCGCTGCCCTGCATGCTCACAAGGCAGATCCCGATCTCGATATCACCGTTGCGGTCAAGGGGCTTCTTGGAAAGTGCGGCTGCACGCGCATGGTGCAGGGCGGATACAATGTCGCTATCGGCACAGGAGACTCGGTCGAGCGACATTTCATGGACACGATCGAAGGCGGTAAGTGGCTGAATAACCAGGATCTGGCCTGGACGCTGATCAACACAGCGATCGAGCGCATCCACGAACTCGAGAATGAACTCGGGTGCTTCTTCGATCGCAACCAGGACGGTTCGATCCATCTCAAAGCATTTGCCGGTCAGACCTATGACAGGACGGTGCATAAAGGTGATCTGACCGGAATCGAAATTATCAATCGGCTGGCAGAACAGGTCTGGGCGCGCCGCATCAATCGACTGGAGGAGCATCGAGCTGTCGCCCTCGTTCCGGCAAGCGACGGAAGCCGGATTTCTGGCGTGCTCTTGATCGATGTTCGTGACGGAAGCTTTCACTTTGTCCAGGCCAAGGCTGTTCTTCTCGCCGCAGGCGGCGGGCCCACGATGTACCGCTATCACACGCCATCCGGTGACAAAACCTGCGATGGCATGGCCATGGCGTTGCGGGCGGGACTCACCCTGCGCGACATGGAAATGATTCAGTTTCACCCCACCGGGCTGATTGCAGGACGTGAGACCCGAATCACGGGAACCATCATCGAAGAGGGCCTCCGCGGGGCGGGCGGTCATCTTCTCAATGGTGAACACGAACGCTTCATGGAGAAGTATGATTCTCGTGGCGAGCGGGCGACGCGGGACATCGTCAGCCGCGCAATGTTCGAAGAGATGCGGCAGGGACGGACAGGTCCGAACGACGGATTGTTCATCACCATGCGACATCTCGATCATGACCTGGTGCGCCGCCAGTTCAAGGGCATGGTAGAGCGCTGCGCCGACTGCGGATTCGATCTCGTCGATGGGCTGGTGGAAGTGGTTCCGACGGCGCACTACATAATGGGTGGGATCGAGTACGACACATCCTGCCGAACCTCGATTCCAGGCCTCTACGCGGCGGGTGAGGATACGGGCGGCGTGCATGGTGCGAACCGGCTCGGTGGCAACGGTGTAGCTAATTCGACTGTCTTTGGCGGTATTGCGGGTGATGCCATGTCGCCATGGGTGAACGCCGAAGGGACATTCGCCGAGCCCGATCAGTCCGTGATTGACGCCACGCTCGAGCGTACCCTGCACCCCTTCGGTAAGCCCCAGGGCAATTTACTCGACATGAGGGAGCGCCTCGAGGACATCATGTGGGACGACGTCGGAATTATCCGTGATCCGGAACGCTTGAACCGTGCTCGTCAATCTTTGGCCGACCTGGAGGCGGAGCTGAATGAAACCGGAGTGGCCGCTTCGGATCGTGCGTTCAACCTGACCTGGCATGACTGGCTTAACCTCGACAGTCTTATCCTAGTGAGCAAATCAATTACGGAGGCAGCGCTGGCACGGGAGAATTCGCGCGGCGCGCACTACCGGGAAGACTTCCCGGAAGAGGGAGATCTGGAAACGTCGTATTTCACGACGGCGCGTCTGAGCGACGGCAAGATTGACGTTGGCACCTCGCCGGTTGAGTTTACCCGGGTCAGGCCGGGAGAGACCCTTATCCGCGAGGAATCAGCGGTAGCATGAACACGCCCCGCGCGGGCCATTGAGGTTCCAGATGATCAAACAAGACACCATCGAAGGGGCAGCGCTCGAAATCATGCGCCGCGCAGCCATCGTGATCCCTGATGACTACAAATCGGGAATCAAGGCGATGGTCAAAGAGGAGGAGAACGAGCTCAGCCGGTTCGTCCTGGAGGCAATGTGCGAGAACTGGGACGTTGCTGAAGAAGACCACAGAGCCATGTGTGCGGACACTGGCTTGCCGCGCTACTTCGTGAAGATCGGTAATGAAGCTCAGGTTGAGGGCGGGTTCGTGGCACTGGAACGAACGTTGCGCTCGGCGACTGCGAGGGCCACCCAGGAAATTCCGCTTAGACCGAACCGGGTCCACCCGCTTTCGCGCATGGATCACAACAACAACGTCGGAATTCTGGCGCCCGAAATCGAGTACACGTTCGAGCCAGATGCCGATTGGATCGACATAATTTCGGTGCACAAGGGCGGCCTGTTCGGCAGCGATTATCGCATGCTGTTTCCCGGCGATGGTATCGACGGGATCAAGCGCTTCTTCCTTGATGTCATGTTGGAGTTCGGGCGCCGAGGCCTTGCGTGTCAGCCGGCCATCGTCGGGGTCGGCCTTGGCGGAAGCAAGGACACGGCAATGAGTATCGGCAAGCAGGCGGCCTGTTTACGTGTTGTCGGAGATCGCAATCCGGATCCGGAAATCGCGGCTCTCGAGCAGGAATTGATGGAGATGGGCAACAATATCGGCATGGGCCCCATGGGGTTTGTCGGAAAGTCGATGGTGGTCGATTGTCATATCGAGGTGGCATATACCCACACCGGCGGCATGCCCATGAGCGTGCATAGCTTCTGCCTTTCATCACGGCGCGCTGTCGTGCGCCTCGGCCCTGGGGGCGAGATTGAATACCGCACGGATCCGGAATGGTTCACGCCTTATCACCGGCGTGACACCGTCGAATGGGAAGGGGTTGCGCCACCCTTGGACATGGCGGTCGCCAAGTGAAAACGAAACACATAGAACTTCCGCTCACAGACAAATCTCTTGAGGGACTCGAGCTTGGCACTGCGGTCTATCTTCAGGGGACCGTCTATACGGGCCGTGAAGGCCTCTACAAGCGCATACTGGATCAGGGAGTGGAACCTCCGGTGTCGCTGCAGTCCCTGGGGAATGCCAATTTTCACTGCTCTCCGGCGGCTTCGGTCAACGAGGATGGCACCTACAATTTGGGTGCCGTGACGGCGACGGCGAGCTTCCGATTTGCACGCTGGCTGTCGCAGTGGTTCGAGATATCTGGCTGCCGCGTGATCATCGGTAAGGGAGGGATGACGGAAGACGATTATCGCACCCACTTCGTCCCCAACGGCGCGATATACCTGTCTACAGTCGGCTACGGGACCGGCGCGCTCCTGGGGCGGGGTATCAAGCGCATCAGAGATGTTTACTGGTTGGAGGAACTGGGTATCGCGCAGGCCATGTGGGTCCTGGACGTCGAAAACTTCGGCCCGTTCCTGGTCGAAAGCGATATGCTCGGAAACAGCCTGTTCGAAAGGGAAGGCCGGATCATCAACGAGAATGTCGATAGCCTGTATGATGGCCTGCGACAGCCCGCGTTGAAACGGTATGGTGAGACCACATCGCGCTCCGACGAAGTCGTCTGAACCAATTTGAAGCTTCTCACTTGGGCGGCGCGGAAACCTGCGATTCGGCTCTGTATTGCGATCGATTGATGCGGCCACCCGAGAACAGCAGCATTGATCCTGAGTTCGGTCACCTTCTTTCATGAAGATCGATCGGATCGAGATATCAACTCATTCACAACCGCTGGATCCTCCGTTTCCGGCGGCATGGGATCCAATTCCGCGGGTGAAACTCGGTCTCACGATTGTGCGGGTTTGCACGGATGATGGTGCCGTAGGAATCGGCTCCGGTTACCTTTCGCGTTCCTTCTCAGACTACGCATACCTGTTCCTGGGCCAGGATCCGATGGATCTTACCCGCCACCACGCTTTGCTCGACGATGTATCGTTCGATATCGGGCGTTGTCGGGCTTTCGACGTCGCTTTGTGGGATCTCAAGGGCCGTATCGAAAACCAGACAGTATGGAATCTGCTGGGCGGCAGGACCGTACGACTGCGCGCTTATGCCTCCACCGGCGTACTGCGTGATGTAGAGGCCATGGCGGATCAGGTGCGATTCCTCGTCGACGCATGTTACCGGGCCATTAAGGTGCGCTTCGGGCGCGAGGACCGTCGTGACGACCTGCAAGTGATCGAAGCGGTCAGAGATGCAGTGGGCGACGATATTGATCTCATGGTCGACTGTAATCGAGCCTGGCGAACGCCGGGTGACCTGCGTCCGTACTGGTCCTACGAGGAAGTCCTCGACGTCGCCAAGGAGCTTGATCGTCTCGGAGTTTTCTGGATGGAAGAGCCACTTCATCGTGGCGGCTATGCGGGGATGGCTGATCTTCGGAATTCAGTCGATGTTCGGATCGCCGGTGGCGAGATGACCACGGAACCCTATGAATTCACGACGATGATCGAGCGTAGCTGTCTCGATGTCCTGCAGCCTGACTGCTGCCTGACGGGTGGGATCACGGGATGCGCCGAGATTGCCCGGGAGGCCGAATCGGCAGGACTGATCTTCTCCCCCCACACCTGGAGCTCAGACTGAAGTGACTTTGAATATTCAACAGATATCGCCTGTGTTGGGTGCAATCGCGACCGGTGCCGATTTGGCCTCCGGACTCACGGATGAGACATTCGAGGTGCTTCATCGGGCGTGGCTGGAGCACGACGGCGTACTGGTGGTCCGCGGGCAGGCTCTATCGCACGAGAAACACATCGAATTCAGCAGGCGTTTTGGTGACCTGGATTACCACGTCGTTACCCAGTTCGTTCCCGAGAAGTATCCCGAACTCTATCGCGTCTCGAACAAACCTGGGGAGGGGGGCAAGTATTTGGGCAACCCGCAGGCGGGGAACCACTGGCACACGGACAACTCTTACCTCGATCCCCCCGCCAAGGCATCACTCCTATACGCCGCCGAGGTGCCGCCCGTCGGCGGAGATACGTTGTTTGCCAGCATGTATCGGGCCTACGAAACGCTGTCTCCGGCATTGCGGAAGGTTCTGGACCGTCTGGAAGCGGAGCATCACTTTGAGAATGCCCTTTCCAATTTCTCGACCTTCAAGGCCACTGACCGGCAGATTGACGCGACCCCGCCTGTCAGGCACCCAATGGTAACCGTGCATCCGGACACTGGCCGAAAGTCACTCTATGTGAACCCGGGTTTTACGACCCGGATCGTGGGGATGAATGCCGATGAGAGCGAGGCTATTCTGCGCTTCCTCTTCAGTCATGCCACGCAGCCGCAGTTCATATACCAGCACCGCTGGCAGGCGCACGATCTCGTCATCTGGGATAATCGTTGCACGATGCACTACGCCGTCCAGAATTTTTACGGCGTGGGTACTCGGGACCTCTACCGGACGACCGTCAAAGGGGACGCGAAGGCCGCTTGACGTCCGTATGGTCTTCGGGCACTTGTCACAGCATCCGGTCGTCGGCTAGATCATTGCCAGGGCACGTCGACCCGGTTTGTCGAATTGAGGAGCAGTCTAGAGAATGGGTTTCACCGTCAATGCACTTTCGCCGGTTCTGGGCGCAGAGGTGATCGGGCTTGATCTGTCGTCTTCGATTTCAGATGCGGAGTTATCGCGACTCAATCAGGCCTGGCTAGATCATAACGGCGTACTGGTCGTCCGCGACCAGTCCCTTACACCCGAGCAGCATATCGCCTTCAGTAAACGGTTTGGCGAACTGGAACAGCACGTGGTCGGCCAATTTCTCCTCAAGGGTTACCCCGAGATCTACCGGG
>CEUN01181793.1_pt1 | contig 10724 bp, 6 predicted proteins | sample 361501 | NCBI WGS metagenome assembly CEUN01 (sample SAMEA2622801, study PRJEB7988) | marine metagenome | biome: marine biome (ENVO:00000447); feature: marine epipelagic mixed layer (ENVO:xxxxxxxxx); material: "saline water (ENVO:00002010), including plankton (ENVO:xxxxxxxx)" | depth 120 m | reverse complement strand
GAAAAATGCATGCCCGGCGTCTTGGTCGGGATCGTGCCGAACGGGCCGCGATACTCCATCGGCGCGTCCGGCTTGGGGTCGATCGTGTCGATGTGACTTGGACCGCCCCAGAGCCAGAGCAGGATGACCGACTTCACGCGGCCACTCTTTTGCGCCTCCTGCGCCGCTTGCAGCAACGACAGGTCAGAACCCATCGCGAATGGAACAGCCGCTGATGTTTTCAGGAACGAGCGTCGGTTGAATCCGGAACAGTCCGCTGATTTGAATTTGCCAAAATCCAGCATGGTGATTGATCTGAGCAATTATGTGCCATCAATTGGGCGGAATGGCACGGTTTTTTGATGTCATTTTACGGTCACAAAGTGCGGGCTGGACCAGGCGAGGTGACCTTGGGCGACTGAGATGTTGCCCGTGTATTGGGTGGAGCGGCCTTCCTGGTGGATTTCCCAGTAAAACCAATGATCGCCCGGCGGGAGGTCGTAGACACGGTGTTTGAGCTTGAGTTCGTTCGTGCCGTCGCCGGTGTAGGTGCGGAGGCGCTTGCCCCCGTTGGTGACGAGGATGGCCGAGACGATGGGCTTGGTGCCGATGACGTGAAGATCGAGAATCAACCGGCGCGACCTCGTTTCGACCGCGGTATCGGTGAGGTGGCCATTCAGGCGGGAGTCGACGACGATCTTGGAGCCGTTAGAGGCGAAACAACGATGTTCGCGAAGTGCGCGGAGGATGGCCTCGTCGGTCAGTTCCTCTGCGTAAATGCCGGTGAGCCCGCCGCAGAGTCCGGGATTGCGCCGATGGGAATCACTACAGCCGACAAAGCCGAGCCGGCGTCCGCTATCCAGCTCGCCGTGAAACTTATCTGGGACGTTGTGAAGGTAAATTCCCCAACAGGAGGTGACTTCCAGATTCGCTTCGGTCGGACTGTCGGTGATGTCAAAGGTGCGGTGTTGTGAATTCACCAGGCCTCCGAATTTCGCAACGGCGTCCGTCATCGCCTCGAAATTTCCGCCGACCTCGGTGTAACGAACGATGGGTCCGCCCTTGGAAGGGTAGATGATCGTTCGGTGATTCGGATAAGTGCCGCGACTGGGTTGTTCGTAAACAGATTTCCAAGGGTCGAATTTCACCCCGGGACGCGCTTTGCGTTGCGTCCACTCGTAGCCGGGAAGCGCAATGAAGCTGCCTGGGCGCGTGTAGCGCTGGGAATGAAGCATGCCCATGTAATACTCGCCTTCCGTGAGGACGCAGCCGTGAACGTCGTCGTTGTCCTGCAGGACCATCACATCGAGCTTCGCGCGGTCGCGGCCGTAAAGAACGATCTCGTCCGGTTCTCCTTCTGCGTCTCCAGTCAGCCCGCTGTGGCAATGCAGGTCGGCCCAGTAGAGTTTGTAAGTCTTGCCATCGACCTTGATGGAATGACGCGGTGTCGTGGCGATGGGCGGGAGACTCAACTCCTTGAATTGATCGCGCCAGTCATCACGTGTGATGGACCGGGCGTCCTTCATGTTGATTTGGGTGAGGTGATGAGGGCGCATCCATCCACGCGGAAGCTTGGAACCGGTGAGCGCGAAGCTGCCGTTCCTGATCCGGGCGGGTTGCGTGAGGTTGTAATCGATGAGCTTGTCGTAGAGCAGCTTGGTATCGCCCCAGGTGCCGTCTCTGAACGGACGGCCGAGCAGTTGGCCGTAGGTCTTCGTGCCACTGCCTCCGTGTTCAGACTTTCGTTCCCAAACGAGCCAGACATTGTCGGGGCCGTCCAAGAGCATGGGGTGTCTTCGCTTGCCCGCATAACCGCTGGGATAACGTTTGCCGCGACGCAGGTCGGGCAACAGGCCGTTCAACATCACGGCGCCTTCCGAATTCCCGACCTCGTCGAGCACGAATGACCATTTGCCATTGCGACGAACCGATACGTGGGCGGTGTGAATCATGTCGATCACGCCGTCGCCACCAATCACGTCACGAAGTTTCAACCAGGCAACACACAATCCCTGCGAGGAGGATACCATCGGCTTGGCTGTCAGGCAGCGGACGCTGGCAGCTTTGGGAGGGGATACGATTTCGATTTGGCTCTTCGGAGCGTTCAACTGGCGGGCGCAGATCATGTATTGCAGATCCGCATATTGATCCCAGAAGGCCCAGACCTGTCCGTTGAACTCAACGAGGGCCACGCGAAACGAATCGTGGTTCGGGTTGCTGATTGTTCTGGTCTCACTCCATTCACCGGCTTGGCGACTGCGCACCCGAACCTGAACAGAATTGCCGTCTGTGAATTCGTGCCAACCCACGAGGACGCTCCCGTCGTTCCGAACGATCGCGTTGGGTTTGATGGCGTCCGCCCCGCTTGATGACAACTCAATCGCTGGTTCCCATGAATTATTCCGAAACTCGCGGCCGAGAATCTGCCATCGATCCTTACGGCGTTCGGACCAGAATGCCCAAAGATGTTTACCGTTCGGGCTGAGGACTGGAACGGGTTGGTCGGCGATCGAAGGTTTGTCGTTCAATTGCTTGATGGAGCCCAGTTCGTTCCCTGCAGAAATTGAAGCACTGAGAATTCGCTCCTTGGAGCGGTAGTAGGATTTCCAAATGGCGAAGCCACTGCCGTCGGCGCGCCGGACAGTTGAAGCCTGTGTATCGTAACCAATGCGGCCGGGGTTGATGACCAGGTCTGCGGCTGCGAGGTCAAATGCCAGGAGTGATAGAACCAGACAGACGGTCGACGAAATGTGCATGGAACGGTTGTCCATCTCCGGCGGCTGGCAGTAAAGAAGTGATTTGGCTGATCCTAAGAAAATGACTGCTCGCTGACATCGCTGCGCTTGTCGCTCGCATGCTTCGGAAGGCTTCCGAAGCCACCAATGCGTCCAACGATAGAGGCGCGTTGGTTCTGCTGAGTTTGGTTTTTCGATCAAGCCGGTTTCCTTGAAACTTAGTTTCAAGAGGAGTCGGATCGATGCTTCGTTGTCCAAGATCGTCTCGGCGTCGGTCGTGGTGAAACCGAAGTTTGAGACACCGAAATCAACGTCGCCTTTCCCGCCTCGAACGCGTAGCCGCGCCCATGGTAATCAGGCAATTACGCAAAACCGAAATCCGGATACTGCAGGTGCGGTTTCTTCAGAAAGCCACAAGTGCCGATGTATTTTTGCCAGGGTTTGGAATTGAGCAGCTCCAGAAAGAACGGTGCGTCTTCAACGCTGATGTGACGAATGATCGTCCGTTCGATTCGGGCGATCGCGCTCTGGGTCACGTCAGTCTCAACGCTCCAGTGCTGTCGCCGAGTTGATCGACGTGCACTTCATTGATGTTGGCCATGCTGACCCAGAGATTGGCGATGGGCGTGCCTTCGGCAAACTTTTCGTGTCGGTTGGTTCTCAGCGCGCCACCGGCCTTGCCAGCAATAAGGGTCGGAAGATTGTTGGTAATGTGGAGTTCTCCGCTGCTGAGTCCCGAGCCGAATACAAACATGCTGTTGTCGAGCAAGGTGCCGTTGCTCTCCTCAATCGCATCCATTCGTTCAGCGACGTAATGAAATTGTTCGACGTGAAAACGTTCCAGCGCTTCGAGGTCGTGACGAACCCGCTCCTTGTTCTGGTTGTGAGTCATGCTGTGATGACTGACGGTATTGTCGAAGAGACCGTGGACCGTCAGCGGTGAACTCCAGCGTTCGGGGCCGGTCATCAAGGTGGCCACGCGGGTGAGATCGGTCTGGAGGGCGAGGATCATCAGGTCGCCCATCACACGTATAAACTCGTCGCGGCGCATGGCCTGCCATGGCTTGGTGGGCGGGACGATCTTCATGCGGTCGATTTCGCGTTGGCGTTTGTTTACGCGTTCGATCTGTTGTTCAACCGTGCGCACGGAGTCCATGTATTCGCCGAGCTTGGCCTGGTCGCGTTTGCCGAGTTTGTGGCGGACGGAACGGGCATCCTCCATCACGAGGTCCAGCACGCTGCGATGAGCGGCATGTTCGGTGACATTGAAGAGGCGATTGAACACGGCCTTGGGATCGCGAATGGAACGCGCCACGTGCGAAGGACCAAACCAGGAAATATTGTCGAAGTAGACGGACTCGCGGTTGTCTTCGTAGGGATTGCAACTCAGTTCGAGCGAGCGAAACGCGGTATGCCTGCCGGTCTCGGAAGCGATGACCTGATCGATCGTTCGTTTGAGCGGATAGCCGGCTGGCGAAAGTTCGTCTGGGCGTGCGGTGGTCAGGTAGCAACTGCTGGCCTGTGCGTGCCCATCCGTGCCGGGGACCTTGATACGATCGAGATTGGAGAAGAGCGTGATCTTCTCGCGAATCGATTCAATGGGTTTCAGTGTGGGACTAAGCGCGAAGTTCCTGCCCGTCTCAGTTGGATTCCACGCGCTTTGGACGACGCCATTGGGAATGTAGAAAAAAGCAGTACGAATCGGAGGCTTTTCGTTCTTGGCAGCAAGCCCACTCAGTTCCATCGCTTCAAGGAGCGGCAGCGCCAGCGACGCTCCAGAACCACGGAGAAATGTTCGACGGGATAGAGGTTTCATGGGCGTTCGTGGTTCCGCGACTTGTGCAGGAAAGGATAGCTCGTGGCAACCTGGGTGACAACGGTGCTGAAGCGTCCGTGTTCGGCCAACACGTTTCGGGTGATTCGGTCAATCCCGGGTTTGTCCGTCAGTTCCAATTCGCGGCCGAGCGCGTAAGCGAGCAGGTGCTCGCTGAACGCGCGCATGAACAGTTCCGGTTGGTTCAGCAACATGTCCTTTAGGCCGATGACATCCGTGAATTCATGACCGGCGAACTTGCCGCTGGCATTGATCGGGAGGCCGGATCGGTAATTCTCACGCCAGCGGCCGATGGGATCGTATTGCTCCAGGGCGAAGCCAAGCGGATCAATCTTCGAATGACAGGATCGGCAGGACTCGTTCACCTGGTGCGCGACCAGGGCCTGGCGCAGCGTCATGCCCTTGGCCTCAATTGCGGCATCGTCAGCTTCGATCTCAGGCACCACATCTGGTGGTGGGGGTGGAGGCTGATTCAGAATGACACCAGCCACCCAGGCACCGCGTTGGATCGGACTGGTCCGTAAGGGAGCGGAGGTCATTGTGAGAACAGCCGCGGACGTGATAACACCACCCTCACGTCGACTGGGCACTTTGCGCCGACGATAGGTCTGTTGGTTGGTGTTGAAGCGGTTCCGGTTCTCTTTTCCACTGAACGGTGTTCGGTCGTTGTACCACGACTGAAGTTCGTCCGAGCGAAAGGTGTAATTGGCGTCCACGAGCAACATGATTGATCTGTCCTCGACCATGATGCTTTCGAAGAGCAGGAGCGGTTCGATCATCATCTGCAGGCCAAACTTCCATTGTTCGCAACCAATGCGGGAGTAATAGATCTCGAAGCGTTCGAAGTCCGGGGTTGCGGCAATGAGTTGGTCGAGCCGAAGCCATTGTCGCGCGAAATTCTGCGACAAGGCCTGGCTGCGGGGATCTCCCAGCATGCGGGCGATTTCGGCGCGCAGGTTAGTTGGGTTGAGGAGTTCTCCACTGTTCGCCAAGTCCAGCAATCGTTGATCGGGAATACTGCTCCAAAGAAACAAGGCCAATCGAGTGGCGAGTTCGTGGGCGGACAAAGGCGCGTCTTCCTCATCCGATTCGGATTCCATGATATAGATGAACCTGGGTGAAGCGATGATACCCGCGACCGTGTTCTTCATCGCCTGGCCGTAAGAACCGATAGCGTTCAGTTCGCGCGCAAAAAAGCCGAGGTAGCGCATGACGGTGCTCTCCTCGACCGGTTGCCGGAACGCGCGATGAAGCAGGGCGCGCAATGTCGCCTCGGCGGTCTTGAGTCTTTCGGATGAGTCGCCTGGATCAACGAAGATCCTGTTGCCCGGCTTCAAGTATTTGTCGAACTCAGGACTGTTGACAACGGATTGTCCGATCTGGAGGAAGTTTTCCATGAGAATCGGCGAAAAGCTGAGTTGGTCGCCCCGGTTGTTGAATCCATGCTCGGCTTGAAGATCGACGGCGAAAGGCACCACCCCGGTCAAAATCTGTCGCTCGATCTGAAACTTCCCGAGTGCGCGATTGCCGACTCGAACCGAATCTGGAAAACGTCCGCTGGAAGGTCTGAAGTAACCGCCGATCCCGCGGACGGGTTTCTCGGGCAAAGGGTAGATGTCGCCGTTGAGCCCAAGCAGGTCTCGGACAGCGTTGTTGTATTCGTAGCGGTTCATGCGCCGCATCACCACTGGAGCCGCGGTGCTGTTGTTTCGCAGATACTCGTCGATCACTCCACGCAAGTAAGTGCCCAACAACCGGCGTTCTTCATCGGTCGGTTGCTCCTCGTCTTCCGGGGGCATCTCGTGACGGGCCAGTGCTTCAGATGCATTCCGGGTCAGATCGATTGAGGCGAGAAGCTTTGATCGGTCGTCCAAAACTTGCAGGTTGATCTTGCCCTTCAATTTCCTTTTCCCATGGCAACGGAAGCAATATTTGGACAGAACCTGTTGGGCCTCAGCAAATTCGACCACGCCCTGTTTCTCCTCCGACATGACCTTCTCTTCAGCCGGCTTGTCAAGTCTCTCAACCGTCAGGTAGTCGATGCCCAGCAGATATCCCTTGCCGCGGAATTTTCGGGCGAGCGGGTTTGCGCCAATGAGTTCGAAGGTCAGTTTCTGTTCCCCGGATTTGAGTTGGTGTTCACCAAATTCGATCGGATTCCCCAACGAAACCCGGCGGCCAAAAAAATCGATCTCCTTGATTTTCTTCCCGTTCAACGCCGCGGAAAAGAGACCGTAATCCGCTGCCAAGGTGGGTTGCATGCTGATTCGATATCTTCCGGCGTTCGCAATTCGAAACGAGGTCTGCATCGTATCGCCGATCACGCCGTCCCAGAGCAAATGCGCGTTACCGCTCCAGTGCGGACCGTAGCGAGCCATTTCCTGCACGCGGGATTTGCCGATCAGGCGGAGATGAAACTCACCTTCCAATCGCCCTTCGCGTGCCGGTGCAGCTTTCCTTCCGCGAATGGAGTGATAGTCAAAGGGTGCCGCGACAGTCGAGACAGTCAGTAAAAACCCGAGCACCAATGGCAGGCGACAATTCATGGAAAACGCTAAACTTTGCCACAGCCAGCTTCGGCACAAGGGAAAATGGGGCAAAGTCGTGGATGTGTTGAACAGCCACGAAATGCCGCCGGAAGAAGAACCTCAACCGAACACTGCAGCTGTTGCCAAGGTGGTCGCAGCCGAATTGGTCCGACGCGATGGCGCGATCGTTTTGCGTCGGATGAATCGGACAGAGTATCAGGACAACGTTCGTGATCTCACGGGGGTCGACTTCGATGTGTCAGCTTTTCCGCAAGATCCACCGGCCGGTGGTTTCGACAACAATTCGAAGGCCTTGACGATTTCTCCACTGCACCTCGAGCTCTGCATCGACATGGCGCAGAAGATTCTCGATCGCGCCTGGTGGAGGGCGCGCAATTAAAAGGGCGGTGAGTGAAATGAATCTGTGAATGACCACGCGTTAGCCCCCCCGGCTTGGATTGGCTTGTTACAGGATTGTGTGTGCCCGAGAGTCATATCTTGACCGAAAACAATCTGCAACGATGGGGGTGTGTTCTGCGTCAATCCGAACGATTCCATGAAGGGCTTGCTGTTGATAATTCCTCGAATCGGCAATGGACGCCGCGAGTGCTGAGTGAAAGACTCCAATCATCCCATGCCGCGGGTAATCTACATCGACAAATCGGTATTGCCGAAATCAAGGAGCAAGAACGCTCCCCGAGTTGTCCCCCCCGCGCCCACATCTGATCTGCTGGCAGTGCGTATTCGTCCGCAGTCCGCAATGATCAACCTCATTGCCCCGATTTCGGCAAAGGTTCCCGCACCGAAACCGCACCAGAACGTCCCCAAGCTGGCAAAGCAACAACCCGCTCGCAAGTCACCCGAGAATCAGGCCTCGCCGAAACCTCAAGCCCAGCCCGCGGTAAAGGCGGCTTCAAAGAATCACCAACCGGTCACGCCTTCTCCTGCCCAGCCGCTGGTGTATGTGCAGAAGATCCCCGTCAGCCCGAGCTCAACCGCGCAGGGGAATCAGACGAAGACGACACCCGGGAAACCGAAGGCTTCCAGAACCCGGCGAGGAATTGCGAAGGCCGCCGTTGTACTCAAGGCGGTTTATCCAAAGGTCAAATCCCTGGTTGGCAAGATCAATACGAACCGGGCTCGCAAGAAGCAGGCAAAGTTGACCAGGAAGCAGGCAGCCGCAGCAGCCAAGGCAAATATGAAGGCAATTGCCAAAGCCAAGCAAACGACGGTTGCAAAAGCCAAGGCCGCATCGCTGAAGCCAAAGCCGCAACCGAAATCCACGGTGAAGAAACAGCCTGCGCAACAAAAGATACAGGCCAAGACTCAAAACCGGCCGCCCTCACCGAAACCCCAGCGAAGCAAGTCACCGACTCCCGGGGGAGCGGGGCAACAACCTCCTTCCAGACCCAGGCAAAAGAACGGCGGGCTGGCCTATGATTTCTCCGGCAACAATCCTCGCCCCGCGCTGCCAGATCCAGTCACGTTGCCACAACCGATAAACTATTCCCCCGCGCCCGCCACCAAACCTGCGAAGCCGCAGGCACGCCAGTCCATACCTCAGGTTGCTCCTCCTTCGGCGCCGAAGAAAAAGGACCCCGTTTCCAAATCGTCCCTGGCAGCACAAACACCAACCACGAGTTCACCCGCAGGTTCTCCGAAAACCCGGCCGCAGTCACAACCACAAACCCAACGCCTGCTCTCACTTGATGCCTACCGCGGATTCATCATGCTCGTGATGGCCGGCGGTGGATTTGGGATCGTCCAAATGGCAGGGCAAGCCGGCACGGATCCGAACTGGGACATTGCTGCATGGTTCTTCAAACACGTGTCCTGGGTTGGAATGTCCATCTGGGACCTGATTCAACCGGCATTTATGTTCATGGTCGGGGTCGCGGCACCGTTTTCCTATGCGCGCCGCAAGGAACTTGGCCAAAGCTGGATTCGCATGTTGAACCACGCGGTCTATCGATCGCTCGCGCTGATTCTATTGGGCGTGTTCATCCAGTCGCGAAACGCGTCACAAACCAACTGGCTGTTTACGAACGTTCTGACGCAGATCGGACTCGGCTATATCGTGGTCTTCTTGCTTTGCGGCAAAGGCAGGGTCACTCAGTTGGTCGCTGCGGCTGCCATCCTGATCGGCTACGCCGGAGCATTTTACGTTCACGTCGGTCCGGAATCGGGCCTCACCCTCGGCGACCTCGGAATGACTCAAGCCGATGTGCTCCCCGAAATGCTTGAACCGTATTCGCGACACATAAACTTTGCCGCGAGCTTCGATCGATGGTTCCTCAACCTCTTCCCGCGTGCGGAGACTTGGACGATTCATCCAGGCGGCTATCAGACGCTGAACTTCATTCCCTCGATTGCCACCATGCTGCTCGGTCTTGTAGCTGGCGAACTGCTTCGCGGCAAAGATACGCCTTCGGTGAAATTCCAGAAACTCCTGCTGGCCGGCGTGCCCTGCCTGGTGATTGGGATATTCGCCGGCGTGACTTTCTGCCCGATCGTCAAGCGCATCTGGACGCCGAGTTGGGCGCTCTTCAGTGGAGCATTCGTGATCTGGGGACTCGCGATCTTCTACTACTTCATCGATGTCCGTGGCTGGCGTTGGTGGTCCTGGCCGCTGGTAATCGTGGGGATGAATTCCATCGCCATTTACCTGATGGCCGTGCTGATGAAGCCCTGGTTTGCAAACGTGCTGCTCGTCCACTTCAATCCGCAGGCCTTCAACGGCCATTACGGGCCCGTCGTGGAACGCTGCAGCATCCTCGCCCTCATGTGGCTGGTTTGCCTCTTCCTCTATCGGAAGAAACTCTTCGTGCGCGTTTGATTCCAACCGCCAATTGACATTTCCCCCCCGTGGCCGATGATGAACCCGCCCCTAGGGCGAACGGGATTCGATGGCCGAAAAGACCACCCAAACCAAAGCCGAGCCGCAGGTCTGCGACCTGTGCGGCTGCGCGTCGTATGAAGTTTTTTCCACCCACGGCCGATGGGGCGCTCCCCTCACCACCGTCATCTGTCGGGACTGTGGACTCGTCTACTCGAATCCCCGGCCTACCGCTGAAGAGAATGCAGCCTTCTACAAGCAGAATTACTGGGAACGCTACAAGGGCGAGAAGGAACCTGATGAAAAGTTTTTTCGCCGGCGCATTCCGAAAATCAAATCGATGCTTGCGGAGTTGAAGCCCAATCTGAAACCGGGCATGAACCTGCTCGAAGTCGGATCCGGTGTGGGCGCCCTGTTGTCGTCGATCAAGGACACCTGCAATGGAGTGGGACGATTCATCGGCATCGAGCCATTCGCCACTCACGCCAGGTTTTGTCGCGATCGAAAATCTCTGGACGTTCGAGCCGGCCTGCTTGAGGAGATCGCCACTCAGCTGGACCCGGGGTCCTTCGACGTCGCTGTGATGAACCACGTGCTCGAACACACCATGAGTCCGACTTCCGTATTCGAGACCATCCGTGCGCTGCTGAAAACCGACGGCACATTCGTCGTGGAAGTGCCCAACATTGCCGCACCCGGCTCACGTCTCAGCCACTTCTTCCACGTGGGCCACCACTACAACTTTTCAGCGCGAACCCTGCAGCGGCTCGCGATGAAGACCGGATTTGAGATCGTCTGCATCGAAGAACTGG
>CEUN01041544.1_pt1 | contig 10735 bp, 6 predicted proteins | sample 361501 | NCBI WGS metagenome assembly CEUN01 (sample SAMEA2622801, study PRJEB7988) | marine metagenome | biome: marine biome (ENVO:00000447); feature: marine epipelagic mixed layer (ENVO:xxxxxxxxx); material: "saline water (ENVO:00002010), including plankton (ENVO:xxxxxxxx)" | depth 120 m | reverse complement strand
AATAGTGCAAACGATATGACTGTAGCTTCAACTGATGCTGTAGTTCAGTCTGCTTCACAAATGCCTACACAATATCAAGATTCGGTAACTTGGGTTCCAAATTGGTATGGAAGTGGAAACCCCATTGCTTTAGCAAATCCTGAAAGGGCTCAAAACTCTTTTCTTTATTGGCTGTATGGAAAACCTGCTACATGGGATATTCCTGATAACTTTTATTACACAATGTTGTTTTTAAGTATAGGAAGCATATTTGCAATGATGATGTTTATGCTTACAAGAGAAGTTTTTATAGCAACTATTATTTTAGGTATGCCATTGTTATTTGGAATAACACAAGGTCTTGTGCCTTTATGGTTTGGTTTTGTTTGGCTACTTAGTGTAATAGGTGTGATTAGTGGAAAATCATATTTTAGAGGAATATAATGTCAAGTAAAGATATCTTTATATATTGGGTTTTTCCTCTAATAATAGGTTCAACAGCAGGATTATTAACCTGCCAAATAGTTGTAAATAAGATATTAGGAGCAATAAATTGAAAGAAGCTTTAAGTAAAATAAAATATATATTCCCTGCTGAAAAGATGCAGTCTAACATAGCTATATTTTTTAGCATATTTGCCTTATTTTTTGCAGTAGGAAGTTCAAACGTACCCTGCCTAAATGCAGACACTTGTTCAGTAGGAAGTGATGAAGTGTTTAGTGGCACAGTTACAATTCAGAACAATACTAACTATGGGGTTAAGCTTACAGGAAACCCCACAGCAAACAGAACAATTACATTTCCTGATGCAGATGGTACTGTTAAACTAGCAGGTGCAACACTTACAGCAGACAAAATGTTAGCAAGTGATACTAATGGAGAAGTTGCTGTTACAGACAAATACCCATTTACACTTGGGACAGCAGGACAGTTTTTAAAAGTAGCTAGTACAGGACTAACTATGGATTTCTTAACAGTTGGAGGGCTAGATAGCTTAACTGCAAATGCTCCATATTTATCAGTTAATTCATCAGGAGCAATAGATAGTTCAGCAACGCTTACAGCAAGTACCCCTCTTAAGTCTAACGCACAAGGACAAATAACAGCTAGTGATTTAGACCCTACTACTGATTTTGCAGTAGGAAGTGGAACAAGTGGACAACAGCTTAGAATTAACTCTAGTGCTAATGGTTGGGAAGTGTTTACACCTTCAGGTGGAGCAGGTTCTTTTAGTGCTGTAGCTTCTCAAAACCTTGTAGCAGGTTCGGTTGGGCTTGAATCAAATGGACAAGTAAGAAACGTGGTAGTTCAGCAAAATGCTTCAAATGAATTAAATATGGGTACACTTGCATTTATTGAGGGAGATAGCAATTATCACAATGGTTACAATATTCATATTTATAATGATGGTAACAACTTGGCTACTTGCGATAGTGGGCTAAAGGTTACAGGAAGTAAATTTACAAATGCTACTACAGTTACACAGTTTACCGATTACTGCATAGACAACACATGGACTACTGCTTGTAATGGTAGTGGTGCTAATTGCCAAACAACAAGCACTAGACCATCAAGTGCAGGTAATGTCCAACTTATAAACATTGATTCAGCATCAGGTAAATCAAATAAATACGTTTTACTTTATACAGGAAGCAATCAAACTACAAATTGTTGTATGTGGGGAAGGGTAATAGACGTTAATCCTTCTACAGGAACTTTCCAAATAGGTGCAAGAGAAATGATCCATGATGAAAATACTTGTAATAACAATAGTGCTTGTAGTTATTATAGTACCTCTTATAATGTTTACCCTACATCAATAACAGGAATTTGGGACGCAGGAGCATCAAAATTAAGAGTTGGGTATTCAAGGGTTCATAGTAATAGTATAGGTTATTACCCAAAATTTACTACAGTTTCACTTAGTGGAAGCACTTTAACTAGAGACTCTGATTATGCAAATGAACTTACAGGTAATTTTTATGGAGCATTTTCTAGTGTTTCTAGTTTTTCTATGTTTTATGACCATAGCACTGCATTATCAGGGTGGTGTTATAGGACAAGTAATAGAGATAATAGTTCCTTATGGGCATTAGATTGGACAGGAACCCAAGGTGGTAACGCAGGTTATGGTGCTTATGCTTGGAATTATCAGGAATTTTGGGGTAACACCCCTAGCATACCTGCAAGTATGACCACAGAAAACGTACAACTAAACACTTGGTATGATGGAATGTCAGGTTGTGGAGATAATTCAAGTATTCATTATGATTATGATGCAGGAAGGATTATAAAAACCATGTCAGGTTACCCAAATTGGGGACAATCTTGGAATTATAATAATGTTTTAGTTTCTTTTAACATCAATAATGATACAACTAGTTGGAAGTCAGCAGATTGTGATTTTTCAACAGACCCCAAGTGTTATGATGCTTACTACACAGATATAAACAACGTAAACAATGAAAACGTTACTTGTCAAAATGTGGCAGGGCAATGGTGTGATGGGCAGTTGTATGGAAATAATATGACCTATGATGATACAAATAATAAATGGTATTGGATAGACTTTGCCAAAGGCACTAGTTCAAGTGTGCCTGACCAAAATTGTGGTTTAAATGGAGGGCAATCTTCTTGTCCTGTAGCCATACAGTTTTCTATTGATGCAAATGGTAAGCCTGTTTGGGAGAGAACCTTTAAGTATACGTTCCCTGATGTAGGAACCACAGCAACAAAATATACTAGTTGGAGATTTGGGTGGACACCTTTATATAGTGATACCTATTCTGTTTTAGGGACAACCCAAGCAATTAATCCCCAAGTAGGTAGTATTTATAATAATTTTGGTGCTGTTGTTATTCCTGATAACATTTCTTCCTATATAGGATATGTTGGACAAAGTGCCAATCAAGGAGATGCAGTAAACGTTATTAGTGTTGGAGGAATAATTGATGGACAAACAGGATTAACGATAGGAGAACAATACTACGTTAGGAATGATGGAACCTATGGCACAACAGGGGAATATTTAGTGGGTAGGGCTATATCTTCAACAGAAATATATGTTAGCAACACAAGATAAAATGGCAACATTATTGCCTAGTTGTTATATAAGATTTAGAAAGTTAAATAATGGCATCATTAGAAGAACAAGAAAGAGAACTAGAAAGAAGACAGTCTCGCTTAACTCCTAAGAAGAAGTCTTTAGCTGAACAAGAAAGAGAACTAGAAGCTAAACAGACTAGACTAACTCCTAGGTACAAAACTAGAGTAGATGCTTCGTTAGAAGTGCCCACAACTGTTTATAGTGCTCCTCGTTCTACAACACTAAAGTCTGTAGCACCTGTAAAACCACAAACTCCAAGTAAGCCTACTTCACAAAATGTTTTAATAAAAGCATTGTCGTATCTAGGTAGAACCCCTGATAGTAAAGTTGGAAGAACACCTTTACCTGCAAATAGGTTTGGAGGTGCTATGAGTGTTCCTGTACCTACCAAACTAAAACCTTTTTTGGGAGACAGTATAGACCCAACTATAGGGACATTAATGGAAGTAACAGGAATCCCCTATTTAGCAAGAGAACTAAGTAAAATCCCTAATATAAAAGATTTAAAAGATGCTAGTTGGAAAGATATTACACTAGATTATGGTAGAGGTGCTGTAGCAGTCTCTCCTCCATTACTTGGGTTTACAATAGCATCTGATATAAAAGGGCAAAGCAAAATTAATCTTTCCCCTACAAAAACAGACGCAGAAAGAAAATCACTTCCATTTGGAGATATTTTATTTAGGTCTAAAGAAACAATGGAGTATTTAGAAAACAAGCCAATTACAGATACTTCTGCACAAACAGTTGTGTCTCGTATAGGTGCAGGGTTTAGACCTATAGATGCTTTACTTACAGGCATGATAGCAGGTTCTATTATAAAGGGAGTAGGTAAAGTTTCAGCAAAAACTGTTGCAAGACCATTAGTATTGAAGGCACAAGAAAAAAAGGGTGTAAAAGAAGCAGAAGCCTATCTAAAAAAATATCAAGACTTAAAAGAAGAAGTAGCAAAAGATAAACTTACTATTGCTATTGCTAACAAAAATCCTGACACACCAAATGTAAGTGGTATAAAAATGAAAGATGAGCACTTTGAGTTTCTTGCAATTAAAGAAAACAGAGATGCAGTAGATGATTTAGTTAAACAAAGACTAAAAGAAACAGACTTAGACCCAAGGTTTCAAGACAGTCTTCGGCTAGGGCTAAGTGAAGAAGATTGGCTTAAAAGCTTTGCCCCTACAGATTATTCAAGGTTAAAGTTTGGTAAAGAAAACTTAGACCCTAAAGACGTTGCTTTCTATAACAAAAAGGAAAAAGAACTAGCTAAAAACATAGAAGATACAAAAAAATACGAAGTAACAAAACAAGAAGTTTATGATTATGAAAAAACCCCTGATTTTATAAAGAGACAAGAAAAAAAACGATTAGCTGAAGAAAAGTCTTTAGCTAAAGAAAAAGCAGATGCAGTAAAAGAAGCAGAAAGCTTTGACAAGGCAGATTTTTTAGAAAAGGATAGGCTAAAGGCAAAAGAAACCCAAGATTATATTAAAGCACAAAAAGAACTAAACGAATTAATAGAAACTCAAAAGAAGGCTAAAGCAAAGCGAGAAGCTTCAAGAAAAAAAGATGAAACCGATACTGCTAAACAAAACAGAATTAAGAAATTGGAAGAAGCAGATGCTAAAGAACGAGCAGAAGCAGAAAACTTAGCTAAAAAGAAAAAAGATGATTATGAAACATATTTATTAAAACAATTAGCAGAAGCACAAAAAAACAAAAACCCTGTTGCTTTAGCATATTGGAAAAAAAGACTAGATGAAGAAAAGGCAATAGAAAAAACTGATGATTTTCTTACAAAGGTAGAAAAAAACATAGAAGATGATGGAAAGTTTGGTGGAGAAAATAAAATAGGCACAAGACCTGATAAAGACCCTTTACCTAAAAGAGATACAGGGGATAAAGGAACTGAAGTTAAGTTTGATGAAAGTAAGTCTTCTGCCCCAACAAAAGAAAAGCCCCCTGCTACAGGAGAAAGTAAAGATGTATCTTTTTATACCAAAAAGATAGACGACAAAACCTACAATGAACTTTTAGCTGACCCTACAGCATTAAAGGTAAAAGATATAGTTAAACAAGCATTTACTTCTGCATCAGAATATTATGGGACAACTACATCTAAAGAAGACTTTAAGGCTTGGCAGTCTCCTGATGGAAAACTAGGGATTTCTTATGAAAGTGGAGATTCCCCATCATTTGAAGTTATATTAGCTACAGGAAACGAACTAACCTTAGTTCCTCTACCTAAAGTAACTACAGACCCCAAGAATCCTTATAACCCTTGGGTTGAAATAGCCAAACCAAAAGAAACAGAAGTTGTAGTACCTAAAACAACTACTGACAAAAAAACTAAAAAAGCTAAATCTCCTCAAAGAAAAGACACATCAATTAAAATCCCTGATGAAGTAGCTGTTTCAAGTGGAAAGGTTGTAGGAGACAAGATTGTTGTAGAAATTCCTAAAAGAAGCAGAATGTCTGCTTTGATAACCACAGATACACCTGATGTTACAAGGTCTAGGGTTAAAATCCGAGAGGAAGAAAAGATTGAAGACCCTGAAAGGGCAAAAACAAAAAGCCCCAAAGAAGAACCTGAAAAAATGAAAGTAGAAGAAGGAAAACCTACTGATGATAAGAAAAAAGGTAAGGTTATAAAAGACGAAGGTAAATCTAAACCAAAAGTAAGATTACCTAACAGAAAAAAGATAAAAGACATAAAATTAGAAAAACCCAATCAATATGGATACCTATTTACTTGGCAACAAGGCAACCAATACCCTGTTGCAAACCTTCTAACAAACAAAGTTAAGTATACAAGGGTTAGACCTAGAAACCTCCCTATGGGAAACACAGTAGCAGAAACTTTTACTGTGCTTAAGTCTAGTAATGTTAAACCCCAAGTAAGAAGATTAGATATTGGAAAGTTCTTTGCAAACATTTCAAGAGGTGGAGTGCAATTTGAACTTAAAAGAAAAATAAGAAATAATAATAATATAAGAAACAGGAGATAAAATGGCAGACCCAAGAAAACCAAGCTATACACCTAGATTTATGAGTTCAAACAGAGGGGGTTCTAGGGCAGATAGTATTTTGAGAAGCAGAAGGCAATCGCAAGACAACCTGCAAGATAACCTAGAAGAACAAGAAAGAGAACTAGAAAGAAGACAGTCGAGCCCTATTCCACAATCATCACTTGCACCTAAACCAAGTGATTATTTAAGGGCACAAGAAGTTATAGAACAAAAATTGAAAGCAGACGAGGAAGCTAGGGCTAAAGCACTAGAAGACCAAAGGGCTAAACAAGAAGCATTTAGGTATGTAACTGATTCAGACCTTCAGCAAGAAGAATCAAGAAATCAGGGAAACCCAATGATAAACTTCAGCAATGTAAATCCTTCAAAAGCCCCCCTATTCAAAGAGTTTGAAGAAAAGTCAGCAAGTGCCCCTCGTAGACCAAAACCTGCTACCCCACAAGATTCACAAGAATTAGAGTTAAACGAAAGAAAGTATGGAATAGGCTCTATGTCTTTATTAAAAGATGAAGATATACAAAGACAAGATGATGATATAAAACAAGCCCAAGCCCAAGCCCAAGCAGAAACCCAAGCAGAAGCTCAAAGACTTAAACAAGCAGAAGATATACAACTGCTAAAAAAACCTGAACCTACAAAAGGTGGGAAAGTAGACCCTGTAGACAAAGGTAAGGGCTATACAGTTAAAGATGGAAAAATGGTTAAAGACAAATCATACATAGCCCCTGAAAGAGCATCAGACCCCCTTGCAGACGAAGAACGTTATGGAGATGCAGGATACAATGTTTCAAGTGATTATGCTAAACAACTTGGCATGAACGCAAGTACAGATGTTTTTACAGTAGAAAAGGGTTCTAAAGCCGAAAGCTTAGTTACTTGGGCAGGAAACAAAGCAAAGTACAAAGAAGTTTTTAAAAACGAAAAAGATAAACTAAGTTCTCTTATTGAAGAAGAAGAAAAATTATTAAAAGAAACAGGTGGTGCAGGAGCCCCTAGAAAAACTGTTTTTGCAGGTGGTTCTCCTGATGCAGACCTTTTACAAGACGTTCCCTCTTTAGCAGGTATTTCAAAGAAAGATGCTAAAAATATTGTAACAGCAGAGGGATTGCAGAAGTTAAAAACGCCTAATATACCTCCTAACATAGGAGGGTTTGGAGAAGAAGAAATCCTTGGATATAACAACCCAAAAGTAGACCCTAAAGACCAAAGCGTAGATAAACTAACTCCTTCTGAAGCTGATGCTATTCCTATGACATGGGTAGACAAAAATGGATTTACAAGATTAACAAGTGATGCCTTGGTATCAGCATTAAACACTTCAAATGCTTATGTTATTAAAAGCCAAAGAGAAATAGACGAAATTCAAGCAGATTGGGAAAAAGATGCCCTTCAAGGGCAAACAGCTAAAAGACCTCCTATGATGAACGAACCTCTTTTGGCAAGAATAAGAGAACAATTTAGCCTTCCTGATTCAGAGGGTCTTAAGACAAAAAACTATGGATTAACTGATAAAGAGTACAATGAAGCTGTTAGATTAAATTATGTAACTCCATGGACACCAAAAACTTATGATAATGTTGTTAAAAACAAAGAGACTATAACAGAAACAACAACTGTAAAAAGCAACCCTGAAAACCAAGAAGTTGAAGTACAGACACAGTTAGGAACTGCTATGTCTAAAGCTATAAACGATAATACAACTGCAACCCTTTCTTCAAGTTCATATACCCTCCCTAAAGAAGACATAACAGGGGGCTACCAAGGTTTAGAACTTGACAATAGTGCCAAAATCCCTGTAAGAGAAGCTAATAAGGTTATTGACGAAATAAACAAAGAAGATGTAAAACAAATTGCTTTTAACATAATAGACAAAGAAGGACACAACACTAAGCTTTCCCCTAATGACTTTGACAACATAGTAATAGACAAAAATGGTAACCCAAAGCCTGTACAAGAATGGTCTTTTTCAAATTGGGACACAAGTAAAAGCAAAAGCGTAAAAAAGGGAGAATATCCTAAAGTGTTAGTTTATAAAGCCGACAACAACACTTGGGCTAAAGTAAACATGGAAACAGGTGTAGTTAACACAGTAAGAACTAAAGATGGAGAAAACCCTCCTAAAAAATGGAAAGTTCCTGTTAGTGCAATTAAACTAGCGAAACAAAACACCCCTCCTCACCCTAACTTACCTAAAGGTTTTATTGTTTTGGAAACACAGAAAAAACAACCTAAAAACAAAAAATTCAACGTAAGAGGAAAAGAAGGTGCAAGGGGTTATACTGTAGGAGTAACAAAAGGTCAAGTTAAGTTTAGAACAAGGGGAATAGCAAAATAATGTTTGGAAGGTGGAAAGCTAAGTTTTTTAGCAACAAGAAAGAATCTAAAAAAAACAAATCCAAAAAAGAAGGGCAACAAGACTTTTTTGAAGACTTTGATGAAGCTAAAGAAAAGACACAGTCTTCTTCAAAATTTGGGTTTGCTGAAGGAACCTCTTTTGCAAAGAAAAAGATAAAAGAAGAAAAAGCTGAAGAAAAAAAAGCTAAGAAAGAAAAAGAGTTTGAAGAAAAAAAAGAAGCAGATGCTTTTGTTAAAAAGACCTTTAGGGCAGGTGCAGATGTAGAGGTATTAAAACCCAAAGTTGATAAATACCCTGAAATTATTTCTATAAGAGTTCCTAATCCTTCTTTAGCTAAATATATAAAAGTAAACCTAGGAACATCAGAAATATCTCTTACACAAGACACCCCAAAAGGAATAGCAAAAGGTAAAGACATTGGAATAACAGCAGATTCTAATGTAAAGCCAAAACTTACAGACATAAAGGTTTTAGGCTCGAAAATTGTTGTTAGAGATGATGGAAAAGTTGTTTATGATAAAAAACCTATCAAGAAAAGGAAAAAGGGCTCTTTATCTACAGCGTTCAAGCTAACAGAAAGAAAAACAAGAGGGCTAAGAGGTTATGGGGCAAAACTAAAGAGAAAAACATCAAGAGGATTAAATATAGAGTTTTAATATGAAAGAAATAATATACATATACGCATATATTTATTACAAGCTTATTAGAGGGGTGTTCAATGCCCCAAGGTAAGGGAACCTATGGAAATCAAAAAGGAAGACCCTCTAAAAAGAAGCAAAAACCTCTTAAAGAGATAAAAGTGCCTTCTGTAGTTGCATGGAGAAATCCCAACAACTATACTATCTTAGATTTGCAATCAGGGGATATATTGTTTACCAAGGAAAAACCTGAAGGTGTAAAAGAAGGCAAGGGCATAAAGAATACTATGACTGTTTTAGACACTTCTAACAAACTTCCTGCTATAAAGTCCTTTACGAGTGGTAAGAACACCTTTAAAATATCTTCTAAGGGGCTTACAGTCCATCTTAGGGCTAAAAGACCTAGTAACTATAGATACCTACGCTTAAACAACAGGAATCTAATCAAAAGAAGGTAGTATGAGAGAAAACAGCAACCTAGGGATTATATTAGGGTTTTTATTAGTGTTAGCAACCATATTTTATTACCTCAATGGTAAAACACTATTTTCATAAGTACTAAAGTACTCAATTTCAGATTTTTTTTCAAAAAAGTCAAACAGCCATAGAAAAACCTATTGACACGATTTCGGAATTTTCAGTAGCATTGGAACTAATTTACTTTTCTTTTACCCTTTTCTTTTTTTGTTTTTTCAGAAATTTGTTCGGTAACGTTTCACAGCTTTCTTGTTCACTATACAGTACATTATTACAGACAACTAAGACATTATACTTAAACAAAGGGAATATTAAATAATAACCTATATCTACCTATCTACCCTTGTAATACCTTCAATAATAGCTATAATATACATATCCTTTCTAGCGAATAGATTGGGTTAGAAGGTTTTTTGTTCACTTTCAAGGTTTTCATATAACCTCCTAATTACATTAGTTGTAACAAGCATAACTTTTTTCATTTTACTTCTAGCCCAACTATTCATTCCAAACTAAACCATAAAATTCTTAATTTTAGTTTTGAAAATAATCCTATGCGAAATTGCGCAATTCCTGTACCCTACCCTATTTAGAATTTTATAAAGCTAACTAGCTAAAATTCTCGTAAAAGCGTCATTTTTGAGTTCAAAAAGCGTCATTTTAACCATTAAAAACAAACATAAAAAAACGATTTTTAAAAATTCTAAAAATCAAAAAATTTTTTATCCTGAATAAAAAGCCATTAAAACCAGTTAAAAAAAAGTGATATTTTTATTAATAAATTTTCAGAAAAAAAAATTAAAATTTTTGAAAAATGACCCATTAAAAAAAATTTAAAAAAATTTAAAATTTTTAAAAAAAATGAAAAATTCTAAAAATCAAAAAAAAGCTTAAAATCAAAATCCGAATATCAGCCCCTATTAATGGGCTTAAATGACGCTTTCAGGGGCTCCAAGCTATAAAAAGGGGCTTTCCCCTTCTGCGTGTCGGTTGTGTGTCCTGTGATGGGTAGGAGCCCCTTAATTAATAACCTATTTTAATATTTTTAATATTTAAGCCCTAAGTACAAATAAAAGTACTTAAGTACCTAATTTTATATTCAAATTATAAAATTAATAAAAAAACCCTTGACAATAATAACGAAAGTATGTAA
>CEUN01179460.1_pt1 | contig 10741 bp, 10 predicted proteins | sample 361501 | NCBI WGS metagenome assembly CEUN01 (sample SAMEA2622801, study PRJEB7988) | marine metagenome | biome: marine biome (ENVO:00000447); feature: marine epipelagic mixed layer (ENVO:xxxxxxxxx); material: "saline water (ENVO:00002010), including plankton (ENVO:xxxxxxxx)" | depth 120 m | reverse complement strand
GCGGTGGTTCAATGCAGCCCTATCACGGACAGGCTGTAGAGGCTCGACGGCTCGGCGATCAGGCGCCAGAACAGCGTAGCGCAGACCCCCAGCACGACCAGGGCCAGCAGGCCGCGCAGCTCTTCGCCGCGCAGCTCGGCGCCGACCCGCGTGCCGAACTGCGCGCCGATCACGGCACCCAGGGTCAACAGGCCCGCCAGCAGGACATCGACGGTCTGGGTGTTGGTCGCGTGCAGGAAGGTCGCCACCGCCGTCACGAAAGTGATCTGGAAGAGCGAGGTGCCGATCACCACGCTAACCGGGATGCCCAGCACATAGATCATCGCGGGCACTAGCAGAAAGCCGCCGCCGACACCCATTATCGCGGCGAGCACGCCGACCAGGAATCCTAGCGCAATCGGCATCACCGCGCTGATGTAGAGGCGCGAGGTGCGGAAGCGCATCTTGAACGGCAGACCGTGGCCCCAGTGATGGACATGGGCCTTCTTGCGCACCTGGGTTCCGTCGCGCCGCTTCAGGATCGCGCGTGCCGATTCCACCATCATCAGACTGCCGATCGCACCCAGCATCACGACATAGGAAATCGAAATCACCAGATCGATCTGGCCCAAATCGCGCAGGATGCCGAACAGCCAGACACCGAAGGCCGACCCCGCCATACCACCGACCAGCAGGACACCGCCCATCTTGAAATCGACCTGCTGGCGCCGCCAATGCGCCATGAAGCCGGAGACCGAGGCGGCGACCACCTGGTTGACCTCCGAGCCCACGGCCACGGGTGGCGGTACGCCGATGAATATCAGCAGCGGGGTCATCAGAAACCCGCCGCCAACCCCGAACAGGCCCGATAGAAATCCGACCGCGCCGCCCATGCCGAGCAGCAGGAAAATGTCGACGGACATCTCTGCGATCGGCAGGTAGATCTGGAACATGGGCGCTTCCGCAAGGTTACGACGTTACCATCTCTTTTGCGCCCGCTTCCCGTCGCCGACAAGCGGAAATCGGGCTAAACGGTCCCTGATCACCCCGGTTTGCCCGAATTGGTCCCGCGACCTGCCCTGGGTCAGGCCAGCATCATGCTCAGAACGCTGTTGAGAACCTGACGCCCTTGAGCGGTCGCTCGGACATGCGTCACGTCCCGTTCCAGCATGCCGGTCTCGACGAGATGGCCCAGCGTTTCCGGATCGACCGCTTCGTTCCAGCTCCTGCCGGCGGCGCGGCGCATGTCGTGATCGCTCAACCCGTCGACCAGACGCATTCCCATCATCAGAACCTCGGCCAGCCGGTCCTCGCCTTCGATGGTTTCGGTCTCGGCCGTGGCATGGCCGTCCCGCCCACAGGCGGCGAGCCAGGTTTCAGGCGCCCGTTCCTGGCGGCGCTGAATGCTGACGCCGCCGTCTTCGTTGATCCGCCCGTGCGCGCCGGGCCCCACCCCGACCCACTCGCCCGAGCGCCAGTAGGTCGTGTTGTGGCGGCTCCTGGCATTCGTCTTCGCGTGGTTTGAAATCTCGTAGGCATTCAGGCCCGCCGCATCGGTCAGAACCTGGGTCGTCTCATACATATCGGCCTGGGCGTCCTCGTTGGGCAGATCGAGCGCGCCACGCCGCGCCAGCGTGTGGAACTGGGTGCCCGGCTCGATGGTGAGCTGGTAAAGCGACAGGTGATCGGTCCCCAGCAGCAGCGCCTGAATCAGCTCGTCGCGCCAGCTCTCGGGGGTCTGGCCCATGCGGGCATAGATCAGATCGAAGGACATCGACGGGAAGGTGTTGCGCGCGATCTCGATCGCCGCGAGCGCCTGCGCTTCGTTGTGCTGACGGCCCAGAGCACGCAGCGCGTTGTCGTCCAGCGCCTGCACGCCCAGGGACACGCGGTTCACGCCTGCCGCCCGATAGCCCGCGAACCGTCCGGCCTCGACGCTGCCCGGGTTGGCCTCCAGCGTGATCTCGACATCTGCGGCGACAGACCAGTGCTCCGGCACCGCGTCCAGGACGGCGGCCACGGTCGCTGGGTTCATCAGCGACGGCGTGCCGCCGCCGAAGAAGATGCTGGTCACGGTCCGGCCCGGTGCCAGTTCGGCCATATGGGCAAGTTCGCCCACCAGTGCATCGCGCCACGCCGCTTCGTCGATCGACGCGCGGACATGGCTGTTGAAGTCGCAGTAAGGACACTTCGAAACACAGAAGGGCCAATGAACATAAATGCCGAAACCCAGTTCCTCAGAGGTCATCAATGAAAATCCGCTGCCCCGATCAGCCTCGCGAACCCGCGGGCCCTGTGGTTGAAGGTCTTTTTTTCGGCCATCTCCATCTCGCCGAAGGTGCGCGTGTCGCCGTCGGGGATGAAGATGGGATCGTAACCGAAGCCGTTGCTTCCGCGTGGTGGAAATACCAGCGACCCGTCGACCCGGCCTTCGAAGATGCGGCTGGCGCCGTCCGGCCAGGCCAGCGCCAGTACGCAGAAGAAGCTCGCGCTGCGGTCCGGGTTGTCGGCCAGCTCGGTTTCGACCCGCTTCATGGCCATGGCGAAATCCTTGTCCGGTCCGCCCCAGCGTGCAGAGTAGATTCCCGGCGCACCACCCAGCCCCCAGACCGACAGGCCGGAATCGTCCGACAGTGCCGGCAGGCCTGAGCCCTCCGCCGCAGCTTGCGCCTTCAAGAGCGCGTTAGCGGTGAAGCTGTCGCCGGTCTCCTCCGGCTCCGGCAGGTTTAGTGATGCCGCGCCGACGACCTCCACGGCAAAGGGCTGCAACAGATCATCGATCTCCCTGACCTTGCCGGGGTTGTGGCTGGCAATCACCAGCCGGGGCGGAAGCTGAAGGCGTTCCTCCATCAGGCGGCGCCCAGGGCGGCCTTCTGGTGGTCGACCAGTTCGGCGATGCCGGCGGCGGCGAGATCGAGCAGGCGGTCGAAGGCGGCACGGTCGAACACCGCGCCCTCGGCGGTCGCCTGAACCTCGACCAGGTTGCCCGTGCCGGTCATCACGAAGTTGGCGTCGGCATCGGCGCTGGAGTCCTCGGCGTAATCGAGATCGGCCACAGGTGTGCCCTGGTGGATGCCGCAGGAGATCGCAGCAATGTGGTCGGTCAGCGGCAGGGCCTTCAGTGCGCCCTGCTGCACCAGATCGGCCAGTGCGATGTGGAGTGCGACAAAGCCGCCGGTGATGGCGGCCGTGCGTGTGCCACCGTCGGCCTGCAGCACATCGCAGTCGATCTTGATTTGGCGTTCGCCGAGGGCCTCCAGATCGGTCACCGCGCGCAGGCTGCGGCCGATCAGCCGCTGGATCTCCTGCGTCCGGCCGCTCTGCTTGCCGCGGGCCGCCTCGCGGTCGGTCCGCGTGTTGGTCGCACGTGGCAGCATGCCGTACTCGGCCGTCACCCAGCCGCGCCCCTGGTTCCTGAGCCATGGCGGCACCCGCTCCTCGACCGAGGCGGTGCAAAGCACGTGAGTGTCGCCGAACTTTGTCAGGCATGAGCCTTCGGCATGTTTGGCAAAGCCGGGTTCAAGCACGATCTGGCGCAAGACGTCGGGACTGCGGCCGCTGGGTCGGGTCATGATGGTGTCCTGGGGTGTGAGCAGAGCGGGAACCTAACCATGTTTGCCGCGCGGCGAAACAGCGGCGTGCACAAGTTGACCTGAAAGCCCTCAGCACCTACATGCTCCACGGACCGGACGAGGCAAAACTGTCCGAAACACGGCAATGATTCAGGAACTTAACGAACGCAGCCGCGAGATCTTCCGCATCCTGGTGGACGAATACGTCCGCACCGGGGAGCCCGTGGGCTCGCGCACAATTTCGCGGCGGTTCGACGGCAGCCTGTCGCCGGCCTCGGTCCGCAATGTCATGGCCGATCTTGAGGACGCCGGCCTGATCGCCTCACCGCACACCAGCTCGGGGCGCCAGCCGACCGATCAGGGCCTGCGCCTGTTTGTCGACGGCCTGCTCCAGATCGGCGACCTCACCGCCGGGGATCGCGCTGCGATCGAAGCGGCCTGCGAGGATGCTGGCCGTGCCTTCGAGGACGTGCTGCAGTCGGCCACTGGCCTGCTCTCGGGGCTGTCCCATCACGCCGGGGTCGTGGTTGCGCCCAAACAGGAAACCGCCTTTCGTCATGTCGAGTTCGTCTCCCTGTCGCCGGATCGTGCTCTGGTGATTGTCGTGCTGGAGAACGGCGCAGTCGAAAACCGCATCATCGAGCTGCAGCCCGGCATCACGCCATTCGCTCTGTCGCAGGCCGGCAACTATCTTTCCGCACGGCTGAGCGGGCGCACGTTGGAACAGGCCCGCCACGAAATCACTGAAGAGCTCAACCGCCACGAGGCCGAACTCGACGCGTTGTCCCAGCGCGTCGTGGAAGCGGGCCTGGCGACCTGGTCGGGCGACAACGACGGTGAGGATCAGGCGCGGCTGATCGTGAAGGGCCAGGCCAACCTGCTGGACGACGTGCACGCGATCGCCGATCTCGAACGCATCCGCGACCTCTTCGATAAGCTCGACGAAGGCCAGCACATGATGGGCCTGCTGAACCTCACACAGAACGCTGATGGCGTCAGCATCTTCATCGGCGCCGACAACGATCTCTTCCAGCTTTCGGGCTGCTCGACGATCGTCGCGCCAGTCTCCGATCAGGACGGCCGTTTTATCGGCGCGCTTGGCGTGATCGGCCCCACCCGCATGAACTATGCACGAATCATTCCCATGGTCGACTACACCGCTAAGGTGGTCGGCCGCTTGCTGAGCTGATCGGCGCGCCCAGACACACGATAGGACAGTTGGAACCATGAACGACGAGACCAAGCGCAACCCCGAGGCCGCCGAGGCCGTTGCCACACCGAAACCCGCCAACGACGACAGCGACGTTGCCGCCGAGGATGATGTCGTCGAGGTCGGCGGCGAAGCCGATGTGATGGAAGACGGCTTCGACGAGGCCGACGACGAGTTTTTTGCCGGCGAGGTCGATGAGGACGCCGACGACGCCGACGAGCCGGAACACGACCGTGTCGCCGAGCTCGAAGGCCAGGTGTCGGACCTGACCGACCGCCTGCTGCGCACCGCTGCCGAAATGGAAAACGTGCGCAAGACCGCCCAGCGGGACCGCGAAAACGCCTCGAAGTACGCAACGCAGAAGTTCGCCGAGGACATACTGGCCGTGGCCGACAATCTCTCCCGCGCACTCGAGGCCGTCACCGAGGACGCCCGCAAGGACAGCGCCGCCAAGGGCCTGATTGAAGGTGTCGATCTCACCATGCGTGAGCTGGCGGTTGCGCTCGAACGCCACGGCATCAAGGAGATCGAGGCGACCGGTACCAAGTTTGACCCCAACCTGCACCAGGCCATGTTCGAGACCGAAACCGCCGACGTCGAACCCGGCATGGTCATGCAGGTGCTGCGCACCGGCTACACCATCCACGACCGCCTTCTGCGCCCTGCCATGGTCGGCGTCGCCAAGGCCCCCGCTGCGGCCAAGGACGAGGGTTAGAGTCTCACGCCCAAGAGGTTGGCGAGGGCCTTCCGGCCTGTTTCCGTCACGGTCACGTGGCGGCTGTCGGGCTCGCGGCGGATCCAGCCGCGTTCGGTCATGTGGCGGGCCAGATCGGCACCCAGGGCGCCGGACAGATGCGGGCGGCGCTCGTTGCCGTCGATGCACTGGCGCGCGAAGTGCCGGCGCTGGCGTTGAAGGTTCTCAAGGTCGAGCCCCAGACTCCTGAACAGCAGCCGGCCCCTGCCAGTCAGCACAAAATCGGGCCCGTCTGGGCGGATGTGACCGCGTTCCAGAAGCGCCTCGGTTACCGCGACGCCCAGCCGGCCCGCGAGGTGATCGTAACAGAACCGAGCGTCGTGCAGCCCCGTGGGGATCGAGGTCCGGAGCGTTGTCAGCGGCGCGATGGCCGCCGCGATCTCGGGGCTGGCGATGCGGTGCAGTTGACGGCCCTTGTGGACCTCGCTGTCGACCAGCCCGGCGTCACGCAACACGACCAGATGGCTCCGCAGCCGGCTCGGGCTGATGTCGGTCAGCGCCGCCAGGTTGGTGGTCGTGATCATCGGCGTGCTGCGCAGCGCACCCAGCAGCTTCAGCCGCGTGGGATGTTCCAGCAGCCGGTGCACGTCATCGGTATCGAGGCCGATCATCATGGCGTGCCGCGCCTCAGTCGCCCTGGCGCGGCCAGGCGGCGCGCACGATCAGCCCGCCGCCCTCGCGGTCATCGAACGCGACATCGCCGCCATGGGCACGCAGGTTCGAGCGCGTGATCGCAAGCCCCAGGCCCGTGCCGTCGGTCTCCCGGTTGCGCGACGGGTCGCCACGCATGAAGGGGCGGAACGTGGCCTCGCGCCGGTCTTCGGGAATGCCCGGGCCACGGTCGGCCACCTCTAGTGTGATCTCCGTGTCATCGGCTGCGAGCGACACCTCCGCGCTGCCGGCGTAACGCAGGGTGTTCTGGATCAGGTTGGCGATCGCGCGCCGCAGGACCACCGGGCGGCAGCTCGTCGCCAGCCGGTCCGGCCCCGCATAGCTGACCTCCTCGCCCGCATCGGCCAGATCATCGACCAGGCTGCGGACAAGCGACGCGATATCAACCTTCTGGCGCTCCTCACGCGTTGCTTCGCCGCGCGCGGCGTCCAGCGCCTTGGTCAGATCATAGGGAGCGGCATCGGGCCCGTCGGGCAGACCATTGGCATAGTTGATCCCCGCACTGGTCGTCGCCAGTACCTTGAACCCCAGCCCCTCCAGCAACCGTGCACTGCCCGCATTCCAGGCATTGGGCATCACGAAGGTCTCACGCGCCTCATGCAGAGCGCGGAAGGTGGCGGCTTTGTCTTTGAGGGTGACGGACATGGCGGGGTCTCCGAGGCAGTCGGGGCTTTGATGGTCCCGTCATCCTACATCGTTCCCGGTCTCAATTCTGTCAGCAGACCACAGGCCACGTCAGGCACCAGTCCCACGGCAGTTCCTGATCAAGTGCCTTCCCATCGCACGTTGTTCCACTATTGTTCTTGTGTGTGGCAATCCGGAATCAGGAGATCGACAACGGTGAGATCGCGGCATGGGCGGCTAGATATGGTTATGCTCATGAGGAGAAACCACAACATCTACGAGGCATGGCATTGAATGTTGTTTTTTGCCTTGGGCCTCCCCTTCCGCCGGTGCCGAATGGGGCCAAAACCACCACTCCAGCAGCCCTAAATGACTCGAAAACCTCACATTTTTCCGGGTGTTGCACTCTTGCACCACCTTCTACCGGTCCCATATCACACACAGGAAAAAGGGACTTTCGGGGGTCCACCCGGAGGCGCCGCAATTCGGGCCTCTTCCCGGACCCGCCTATGAAGGAGAAGACCAGATGAGCAAAGTAATCGGTATCGACCTCGGCACGACCAACTCGTGCGTCGCGATCATGGAAGGCGGCTCGGGCCGCGTGATTGAAAATTCCGAAGGCGGTCGCACGACCCCCTCGATGGTGGCGTTCTCGGAAGACGGTGAGCGTCTGGTCGGCCAGGCGGCCAAGCGTCAGGCCGTGACCAACCCCGAGGACACGCTGTTTGCGATCAAACGCCTGATCGGGCGCAGCTTCGTCGATCCGATGACCCAGAAGGACAAGGATCTTGTCCCTTACAACATCGTCAAGGCCGACAGCGGTGACGCCTGGGTCGAGGCGCGCGGCGAGAATTACAGCCCCAGCCAGATCAGCGCCTTCATCCTGCAGAAGATGAAAGAGACGGCCGAAGCCCATCTGGGCGGCTCGGTCACCCAGGCCGTGATCACGGTTCCGGCCTACTTCAACGACAGCCAGCGCCAGGCGACCAAGGACGCCGGCAAGATCGCGGGCCTAGAAGTTCTGCGCATCATCAACGAGCCGACCGCAGCTGCGCTGGCCTATGGCCTCGACAAGAAGGAACAGGGCACCATCGTGGTCTATGATCTCGGCGGCGGCACCTTCGACGTGTCGGTCCTGGAGATCGGCGACGGCGTCTTCGAGGTGAAGTCGACCAATGGCGACACCTTCCTGGGCGGTGAGGATTTCGACAAGCGGATCCTCGATTACCTAGCCGAGGAGTTCCAGAAAGAGAACGGCATCGACCTGCGCGCCGACAAGCTGGCCCTGCAGCGCCTCAAGGAAGCCGCCGAGAAAGCCAAGATCGAGCTTTCCAGCGCGGTCCAGACCGAGGTCAACCTGCCGTTCATCACGGCTGATGCCTCGGGCCCGAAGCATCTCACCATCAAGCTCACCCGCGCCAAGCTCGAAGCCCTGGTCGACGACCTGCTCGAGCGCACCCTGGTGCCCTGCAAGAAGGCCCTGAAAGATGCTGGGCTCACCGCAGGCGAGATCGACGAGGTCGTTTTGGTCGGCGGCATGACCCGCATGCCCAAGGCCCAGGAGAAGGTGCAGCAGTTCTTCGGCAAGGAGCCGCACAAGGGCGTGAACCCCGATGAGGTCGTCGCTCTGGGTGCCGCCATTCAGGCCGGCGTGCTGCAGGGCGAGGTCAAGGATGTGCTGCTGCTGGACGTCACGCCGCTGAGCCTCGGTATCGAGACGCTGGGTGGTGTCTTCACCCGCCTGATCGACCGCAACACCACGATCCCCACGCGCAAGAGCCAGGTGTTCTCGACCGCCGAGGACAACCAGACCGCGGTGACGATCCGTGTGTTCCAGGGTGAACGCGAGATGGCGGCCGACAACAAGGTGCTGGGCCAGTTCGATCTGGTCGGTCTGCCGCCTGCCCCGCGCGGCATGCCGCAGGTCGAAGTCACCTTCGACATCGACGCCAACGGCATCGTCAACGTCTCGGCCAAGGACAAGGCGACCGGCAAGGAACAGCAGATCCGCATCCAGGCCTCCGGCGGTCTCAGCGACGACGAGATCCAAGGCATGGTCAAGGATGCCGAAAGCCACGCCGAAGACGACAAGAAGCGGCGTGAGCAGGTCGAGGTCCGCAACCAGGCCGACGCCCTGATCCACTCGACCGAGCAGCAGCTCTCCGAGCACGGAGACAGCGTCGAGCCCGACGTGAAGGCCGAAATCGAGACCGCGATTTCCGAGCTGAAGGCCGAGCTCGAAGGCGAGGATTCCGACAAGGACGCCATCGAGGCCAAGACTCAGATCCTCATGCAGGCGGCCATGAAGATGGGTGAAGCCATCTACAAGGCCCAGCAGGAGGCCGAGGGCGCCGCCGACGGTGCCGATGCCGGCGGCTCGGCCGGTGCGGATGACGGTGTTGTAGATGCCGAGTTCGAGGAAGTCGACGACGACGACAAGAAGACCGGTACCGCCTGATCCGGGCACGGTAACCACAACGGGACCGTGGCGTGATGCCGCGGTCCTGCCCGTCCCAAGGGAGGGGTTAGGAATCGAACATGGCCAAACGCGACTATTACGACGTGCTCGGCGTCGAACGCGCTGCGGACGGCAAGGCGATGAAAAGCGCCTATCGCAAGCTGGCGATGCAGTACCATCCCGACCGCAACGCCGATGACGCCGAGGCCGAGGCCAAGTTCAAGGAAGTCAGCGAAGCCTACGAGGTCCTCAAGGACGATCAGAAGCGTGCCGCTTACGACCAGTTCGGTCATGCCGCCTTCGAGAACGGCATGGGCGGTGGCGGAGGCGGTCATCCCGGCGACTTTGCCTCGAGCTTCGCCGATGTTTTCGACGATCTCTTCGGTGAGTTCATGGGCGGCGGCGGACGCCGGCGCGGCGGCCACGGCGGAGGCCAGCGCGGTGCCGACCTGCGCTACAACATGGAGGTCTCGCTCGAGGAGGCCTTCGCCGGCAAGCAGGCAAAGATCCGCGTTCCGACGGCCGTATCCTGCGAGAGCTGCGGCGGTACCGGGTCCGACGATCCCGAAGCCACAGCGACCTGCACGACCTGTTCCGGTCACGGCAAGGTTCGTGCCCAGCAGGGTTTCTTCTCGATCGAACGTACCTGCCCGGCCTGCGGCGGCGCGGGCAAGGTGATCCGCGATCCCTGCAAGGTCTGCTCCGGCGCGGGTCGTGTGCAGAAAGAAAAGACGCTCAATGTCACGATCCCCGCCGGCGTCGACGACGGCATGCGCATCCGCATCACGGGCGAGGGCGAGGCCGGTGTGCGTGGCGGTCCGGCCGGTGATCTCTACATCGTGCTCGGCGTGAAGTCGCATCCGATCTTCCAGCGTGACGGCGGCACAATCTATTGTCCGGTGCCGATCACTGTGCCCACGGCCGCCCTGGGCGGCGCGATCGAGGTTCCCACGATCGACGGCAAACGGGCTAAGGTTTCGATTCCCGCTGGCACCCAGACCGGCCGTCAGTTCCGCCTGCGTGGCAAGGGCATGAACGGCGTCCGCGGCGCGTCACGCGGCGACATGATAATCGAGACCATCGTCGAAACCCCCGTCGAGCTGACCGCCCGCCAGAAGGAGCTCCTCAAGGAGTTCGAAGAGGCTGGCGGCGGCAAGAGCCAGAACCCTGAATCGGACGGTTTCTTCGCCCGGGTGAAGGACCTCTGGCAGGACCTCACCGACTAACGACACACCGGCTTTCTGCCGTCGTTTCGCTACAGCTTTCGTTCAGTGTCGCGCCGTTCCATCCGGAGGGCCGTGTGGCCATGTCCTGACTGCTGCCTGTCGTTCTCCTTGCCTCGGCCGTGCCGGCCGGTGGGGCGAACGCCCAAACCAACGTGTCGATCCAGGAGATACTTTCGGCCTGCGCCGACGGGCTGCTGCTGGTCGATACCGACCGCGACGGCTGGGTCACGCCGGCCGAGGCCGAGG
>CEUN01174834.1_pt1 | contig 10746 bp, 11 predicted proteins | sample 361501 | NCBI WGS metagenome assembly CEUN01 (sample SAMEA2622801, study PRJEB7988) | marine metagenome | biome: marine biome (ENVO:00000447); feature: marine epipelagic mixed layer (ENVO:xxxxxxxxx); material: "saline water (ENVO:00002010), including plankton (ENVO:xxxxxxxx)" | depth 120 m | reverse complement strand
ACAACCGATATCGATGACCGACGGTTTCTTGCCGTTGGCCAACCTGAGGCCGTGAAGCAGCCCGCGGACTGACGCGAGGTAGGGAGCCATGACAATCGGATCGCGGCTGCCATGCCCGGAAAAGAGCCGATCGGCGGGATCATTCGAACGTCCCCAAAACTGGGACTCGTATGTCTGAGCGAAGATTGAAGACAGAGTCTGGTCGTTCACAGTCGTGCCTGCTGGACGGAGCTAGGCTTCATCTCATTTCCAAGGTTCAGGCATCGCGATGCCGGTGCCCTCGAACACTAAAGGTCCCTGACCATCAGAAGGACATCGCCGCCATAGCGGATTTTGTCGTGGGGGACTGCAGGTTCGCGGGCACATTCCACATAACCCAGGGATCTGTATAGGCGCACAGCGCCCTCGTTCTCCGCAAAGACATTGAGACTCATTTGTTTGAAGCCCTTTGCCCTCGCCGCATCCTCAACCTCGGCGATCAGGCGGCTGCCGGTCCCATGTCCCTGCGCATCGGGATAAACGGAGACAGCCATGATGTAGTAGCTGCCGTCGGCATGCATCTTCATGAAGGGTTCGAAAAGGCCGTAACGGTCCTCCGACACGAGCAGGTCGGGCGGGCCGTCGCCCATGTCATCCATTGGAAAGGCGTGGATTGACCCGAGTACGTTGCCGTCGTCTTCCGCCACCAGGCAATGTTTGATCGCCGTTGTGCCATCCGGCCGAGAGAACAGGTGTTCAACGATCAGATGGGTTTCGCGATCCGGAATCGCTCGCTCGTACACAGCTTCAACCAGACCGCCCGACGCTTCCATCAGGGCATGAGCCAGATGCGGAATGTCGGCGACCCTTGCGGGCCTTAAGGAAATGCTCATGTCCGTTGCCCCCATCGACACTTTGCCCCGAACGGGTGTGATCCAATCTCGGCGACGCGCCGCGATCCACTTGCACCGGAGAACTGGATCAACTCAGCCCCTGGCGGCCCATATCCATGAACTTGTCGCGACGGCTTTGCAGCAAGGCTCCGGGCTCGGTTTCCTCAAGTTCATCCAGTGCGCGGGCCAACGCCTTTCCGACTTCAGTGATCATCGCCTGAGGATCGCGATGGGCTCCGCCAAGGGGTTCTTTCACAACCTCATCGATGACCTTCAGACCGGCGAGATCGGAGGCCGTGACTTTCATTGCCTCGGCGGCCTGTTCGGCCTGATCACCGCTACGCCACAGGATCGAGGCGCAGCCTTCCGGGGAGATCACGGAATAGATTGCGTGTTCCAGCATCATCACACGGTCAGCGACGGCGATGGCAATGGCACCGCCGGACCCGCCCTCACCGATCACGATGGAGAGGAACGGCACCTTGATCTGAAGGCAGGTCTCGATCGCACGCGCGATGGCCTCTGCCTGACCACGTTCTTCGGCCCCGATCCCGGGATAGGCACCGGACGTGTCGACCAAGGATATGATCGGCAGACTGAAGCGGTCCGCCATCTTCATCAGGCGCTGCGCCTTGCGATAGCCCTCGGGGCGGGCCATACCGAAGTTATGGCGGACTCGGCTTTCGGTATCGCTGCCCTTCTCGTGGCCCATAATCAGAACAGAGCGGCCCTCAAAGGTTCCGATGCCGGTGATCAGGGCATAGTCTTCGCCATAGAGCCGATCACCGGCCAGCGGCACAAAATCCTCGATAAGCTGGTCGATGTAGTCGCTGGTGTGCGGCCGCTCAGGGTGTCGCGCCACCTGCGTCTTCTGCCAGGGCGTCAGCTTGGAGTAAGTCTGGACCATCATGCGGTCGAGCTTGGATTCAAGCCGACCGACCTCCTCAACGATATTCACACCGTCGCTGTCGGAAAGCCGACGCAGCTCCTTGATCTTGCTCTCAAGTTCCCCGATCGGCCGCTCGAATTCGAGGTAGTGCTGCATGATGCTCCTGTCAGAACCGGTCCGCGTCAGTTTGGTACAGTCAGCCGGCGTTCGCGATCTCGGCCGCTTTGCGCACCATCACCTCGGCCTGCTTTATCGAGGCTATATCGATCAGACGGCCATCGAGCGACACAGCACCCTGGCCATCCTTCTGGGCCTGTTCCATAGCCTCGAGGATCCGCTTGGCCTGGGTCACTTCCTTCTCGGAGGGGCTGTAGACCTCGTTGGCGAGATCAATCTGGCTGGGATGAATGGCCCATTTGCCCTCACAACCCAACGCCGCGGCGCGGTTGGCCTGAGCGCGATAGCCGTCAGCATCCTTAAAGTCGCCGAACGGGCCGTCGACCGGGCGCAGGCCGGCAGCGCGTGCCGCCACGACCATGCGGGAAATGGCGTAGTGCCACATGTCGCCCCAGTGGAAGTCGCGCGGATTGTCACCGTCCATGTCGGTCAGAACACCGTAGAGCGGGTTCGGGCCGCCGATCGTCGTCATCCGCGCCTTGGTCGAGGCAGCATAGTCGGCAACGCCGAAATGCAGGCTCTCGTTGCGCTTGCTGGCCGTGGCGTTGGCCTCGACATTGGCCATGCCAAGCGCGGTCTCGATGATGAGCTCGAAGCCGATCCGCTTTTCGCGGCCCATGGCGTCTTCGACCTGGGTCACCAGCATGTCGACGGCATAGACGTCGGACGGCGTGCCAACCTTCGGAATCATGATGACATCGAGACGTCCATTGGTCTGTTCAATGACATCGACCACATCGCGATACATGTAGTGGGTGTCGAGGCCGTTGATACGGACCGAAAGAGTCTTGTTGCCCCAATCGAGATCATTGATCGCCTCGATTACATTCTTCCGGGCCTGCGGCTTGTCATCGGGCGCCACAGCATCCTCAAGATCGAGGAAAATGACGTCGGCATTGCCGTTGGCAGCCTTTTCAAACAGTTCCGCACGGCTGCCGGGAACGGCGAGCTCGCTGCGGTTCAGGCGCGCGGTCGCGGGCTCAAAGATGGTGAAGCTCATGGGTCGAAAATCCTCTGTCGGGGCGCTATGGCCGGTCGGTCCACCGGCGGCGCGTCAATGCACGCGGCGGAAGCGGCTGTCAAGCGAGTGGATGATGTTCCAATACCGAAGCCTTCAGGCGCTCTTCGAGGACATGGGTGTAAATCTGTGTCGTCGAGATATCAGCGTGGCCCAGCATGGTCTGGACCGATCGAAGATCAGCTCCGTGAGCCAGCAGATGGCTGGCGAAAGCATGACGCAGGACATGGGGGGAAACCCGTTCCGGCGCAAGCCCGGAATCCAGCGCCAACTGTTTCAGCATCTTGCCTACAGCCTGCCGCGTGAGGTGGCCCGACGCGCCGTGGGACGGGAACATCCAGGGCGACGGACCATCACGAACAGCGAGCCAGGCGCGAACCGCCCGCGCCGCGCCCTCACCGACCGGAACCAGTCGCTCACGCCCGCCTTTGCCACGAACGATGATGAAGGGTGTGTCATTCCGCAGCGCGCGGCCCGGAAGGCTGATGAGTTCGGAAACACGTAGACCACTGGCGTAAAGCAGTTCGATCAAGGCCGCCCGGCGGAGCCCTTCGATGCTCTGATCGGCGCGGGCCGCGGCCAGCAAGGCATCAGTCTCCGCCTCGGTGAGAACCTTGGGCAGGGGCCGGCCGGAACGCGGCGCTTCGACAGTGGCGGTGGGGTCGTCGGAACGGTCCCCTTCGGCGTAGAGGAACCTGAAGAACTGCCGCAGGGCCGAAAGACGTCGTGCAGCCGTGCGGCTGCTGGCCCCAGATCGGTTCAGTGCTGTGAGATACGCCCTGATGTCGTCGGTTGTGGCGTTAGCGAGATCGCGGCCGCGGCGCGCGACAAACGACCCCACATCGGCAAGATCCCGGCGGTAGGCCACTTGTGTGTTGGCCGAAGCGCCGCGTTCGGCCACCATCATCTCGAAGAAGCGCTCGCCTTCGGTGCCGATGGTTTGTGGGACGGGTGCCGTCATTACAGGCGGTCAGACGCCGTTGGCAAACGCCGCTTCCATGGCGATCAGGCGTGCCTCTCGGCCGAGCCCGACGCTCTGCAGGGCGGCCACAACAGCACCAAGGGTCTGCGGGTCGGCATCAGCCGGCCCACCCTGGCCAAGAGCCACCAGCGACAACAGGACCGTTTCTCCCAGACGCCCTTCGCGAGAGGCGGGATTCAGCGCGACCAGCAGACCGCCGTTTCTGAGTGCCTCTCCGCTGGCTTCAGCCTGGGGTGGCGTGGCAAGAACCTCGGCCATAAGCGGTTCAGCGGCACGGTCGTTCAGCGCTGCCATCAAAGCCAGATAGAGTTCGCCCTGAGCAGCGACACGATCGGGAGCCATGCGGGCGCTGGCATCCCACCAAGCGCGCATGCTTCCCCCCTCGTCGGGAAGCTGTTCGCCGAAGGCAAGGCGGTAGAGCGGCCAAAGGACCGCCGCCTGGGTCGCCACCACGGTGTCACTCCGTGCGCGATCCTGGAGGATCGGCCACCAGCGGGCAGCAGGTTGTGGCATGCCGGCTGCTATTAGAGCCATGGCCGCATCGCCCGAGAACCACGCCAGCTCGACGCTGGGAAGAATTGCCTGGATATCGGGCGCTGCTGCTCGCGCCGCAGCGAGGAACCCTGCCTGGCCGTTTTCGGCAGCCCCGTGGCGCAGCATGGCGGAATAGGCTTCGGCACGGCCGGCTGCCAGGGATTGCTGTCCGGCAGCCTGAAAGAGCAAGGCCCGCCCGACGGGCCCCGCCGTGCTGTTGGCGCGGGACAGGGCATTGAGAATCTGGTCGTCGTTGAATGACGCCTCACTGTAGAGCGACGCCAGAACAGCACCGTCCATGGCGCCGCCGGCCACCGCCGCCTCTGCCGCGATCAGACGCGTTTCCAGGGGCAGAGCCGCGTGTCCGGTGGTCGCGACCAGAAGGGGCGCAGGCGCGGTGGCAAGCGCTTCTTCCGAGAGCTGCGCGCCGGTGGCCAACACCATGGCAAACAGGAGCGGGTTAGCATCGGCAAAGCTGTCGAGCGACACCGGCTGGCCGCTGGCAAGGCCGCGATCAAGTGTCAGAAAACGCTCGTCGATTGTGGTTTCGGTATCCTGCAGCACAGCAATGCCAAGATCGGCTGCCGCCTGCTCACCGGCCATACGCTGGCAGAACACTAGCGTGAGCGCGATCATGCTGTCGTCGCTCGTTGCGAGGGCATCACGGGCGGCCTGACATGCTTCCCCGTTCCGACCTTCCAGCAGCAGCGCCTCGACCCGGCCCCGGTGACCATCGGCACTGAGCCCCCGCCGGCCTGCACTGGCAATCAGACCGGGCACGTCCCGTTGCAGACCCAGTGCGATCAGACGGTCGATCCTGGCACCGAGAAGATCGCCACTGTCGCCTTGCGGCGAGCTTGCAGCGGTGAGCAGGAGACGGCGTGCGAGGTCTGTCGCTGCAGACGATCCGTTGCCACCCTGCAGGCGCGGCAGCACGACAGCGACAAGAGCGGCATCACTGCCCTGCCACATGTCGAGACCGAAACCGCCAGCGCTGATATCGAGAGATCCGGCGTTGTCAGCACTCACGGCCTCCAGCACCTCGACCTCCAGTCCGGAACCCGAACTGCCGCCGGAGCCGGTGGCCTGATCCGAACCGGTGGATTCTGTCTCACCCAGGGGAATGATGCTGAGCGGCTCGTTGCTGTCGTCCGACTGAGCAAAGGCAGTGGTGGCCGGGAGTGCGCCGAGCGCAAGGCAAACCGCACCTGTGCGCAGAGCCTTAAGGGTCGAAACGGTCATTGGGAATGGTCTTTTCAACGTGATGGGTGGGCGGTGGAATATCCCATGTCGCCAGGAAGGCGACGCCGCCGACCACTACAGCAACCGTCAACAGCATGACCAATCGAACAAGAAAGCGCATGACCCCGCCGGTGCGTGCATGGAACGATATCGAGAATGTATGCTATCGTCGCATTATGGCGTGGATGCGGCAATTCCCCTGTCCCAACCTATCAACACAAGAATTGACGTGAGCGACAGCAACAATCCCAGACCGGATCGGACAATCGCCCTGGTCGGCCTGATGGGCGCGGGCAAATCGACCATCGGCCGCCGCCTTGCGGCACGTCTGGAGATTCCGTTTGTCGATGCCGACACGGAGATCGAACAGGCCGCAGGCTGTACGATCCCAGAGATCTTCGAGCGCCACGGAGAAGCGGAGTTCCGTGAAGGCGAGCGGCGCGTGATCGCGCGTCTGCTGCGTGGCAAGCCGAAGGTGCTGGCGACCGGCGGCGGCGCCTTCATGAACGAAGAGACCCGCCAGAAGATCAAGGCCAAGGCGCTGTCAATCTGGCTGCGCGCCGACCTGGAGCTCCTGATGAGCCGTGTTTCGCGGCGCGACAACCGCCCGCTATTGAAGCAGGGCGATCCCCGCAAGACCATGGAACGTCTTATCGAGGAGCGGTACCCCGTCTACGGCGAAGCCGACATGGTGATCGACAGCAACGAAGGTCCGCATGATGCCGTGGTCGGTCGGATCGTCAGTGAACTGAGAGCCCGCGAGGCGGCATGAGCAGGTCAGACGTTCTGAATGTCGCCCTGGGCGAGCGCGCCTACGACATCGTTGTGGGTGATGACCTCCTGCAGCGCGCCGGCGAATTGATTGCGCCAGTGCTGGCGCGTCCGCGCGTCGCCATCGTGACCGATGAAACCGTGGCCGGGCTTCACCTTGGCACCCTGCAGGATGCCCTGGACCAGGCAGGCATCCGCCACGATGCAATCATTCTCCCCCCCGGCGAACAGACCAAGGATTTCGGGCATTTTCAGGATCTGTTGAACCGGCTGCTCGATTTCGGCCTGGAGCGGCGCGACATGATCGTCGCCCTGGGCGGCGGTGTGATTGGTGATCTCGCCGGGTTTGCCGCCAGTGTGCTGCGCCGCGGTGTCGATTTCATTCAGATTCCCACGACCCTGCTGGCGCAGGTCGACAGTTCGGTCGGCGGCAAGACCGGGATCGACACGAGGCACGGCAAGAACCTCGTTGGCGCCTTCCACCAGCCGCGCCTGGTTCTGGCCGACACTTCCGTGCTCGCCACCCTGCCCCGCCGTGAACTGCTGGCAGGCTACGCCGAGGTCGTGAAGTACGGTCTCCTCGGCGATCGCGGCTTCTTCGAATGGCTCGAAAGCCACGGCACCGACGTCGTCTCGGGTAGTGCGCAAGCCCAGCGTCACGCCGTGCTGAAAAGTTGTGCCGACAAGGCCCGCATTGTGGCTGCCGATGAAAAGGAAACCGGCGACCGCGCCCTGCTCAACCTCGGCCACACCTTCGGCCATGCCCTGGAGATTTCCGTGGGGTTCGGGGCCAGCCTGCTACATGGCGAGGCGGTCGCGATCGGCATGCGCATGGCGTTCGGACTGTCGCAGGCCCTGGGGTTGTGTTCCGGGCAGGATGCCGAACGCGCCGAACGACACATGCGGACCGTTGGCCTGCCCGTTCACCCCGACGATCTTGGCCTACCGCGTCAGGACGCCGCCGTGCTGGCGGCGCACATGGCACAGGACAAGAAGGTTCAGGACGGGCGCGTCACATTTGTTCTGGTACACGGGATCGGTGAAGCCTTCCTGAGCCGCGATGTCGAACCCAAGACTGTCGAAGACTACCTTGCCAGCCTGCTCGACTGACCCAACCAGACAAAGCACTGTGTTGTCACACGCCGCAAACAACGACCTGTTCCCGACCCGGCTGCTCGCCGGCCTTTCTTCAACGAACCGGAACCAACGCCATGATTGGCCCGCTTGAACTGTTTCTTGTTCTCATCGTCGTCTGCATCGTCTTCTCAGCCGTGTTCTCCGGCTCGGAGACCGCGCTTATCGCAGCCAACCGATCGAAGATTCACAGCCTGGGGCTCTCGGGCAACCAGCGCGCCGTGAAGGTGACCGGGCTGATGCAGGATCGCGAGCGCCTGATCGGCGCCATTCTGGTGGGCAACAACCTCTTCAACATCGCCGCAGCGTCGATGGCGACCTATGCCTTCACCCAACTTGTCGGCGAGGCAGGTGTGATCTACGCGACGACCGCGATGACGGTTCTGGTGGTGATCTTCGCCGAGGTTCTGCCAAAGACCTACGCGATCCGCAACTCCGAACGTATGGCCCTGGCGGTGGCGCCGTTCATGAGCGGCGTGGTCTGGGTTACGCGGCCCGTGACCGCAGCACTGCAGGCTCTGGTGAGACTGATTTTCCGCATGGTCGGCGCCGACAACGACGGCGACGAGAACGTCTCCGAAGAGGAGATCCGCGGCACGCTGGCGCTCTACAAACACGAGGGCGGTCTGGTAAAGGACGAACATGCCATGATGGACGGCGTGCTCGACCTCTCGCAGGTTGAAGTCTCCGAGATCATGACCCACCGCAAGTCAATGGAGACGATCAACGCCGATGATCCCGCCGCCGACATCATTGAAGCGATCCTGAAGAGCCCGCACACGCGCATCCCGCTGTGGCAGGGCGACCCCGACAACATCGTGGGCGTTCTCCACGCCAAGAACCTGTTGCGCGAGCTGCACCGCAGGGGCGGCAGCATTGACGGTGTCGAGATCATGGAGATTGCGACCGAGCCGTGGTTCGTGCCCGACACCACCTCGCTCTCCGAGCAGCTCACGGCCTTCCGCGAGCGCCACGCCCATTTCGCCCTGGTCGTCGACGAGTACGGCACCCTGATGGGCCTGGTGACCCTGGAGGATATTCTCGAAGAGATCGTCGGAGAGATCGAAGACGAACATGACGTGGTTGTCGAAGAAGCGGCTGTGACCGAGGACGGCTCGATCATGGCCGAGGGAGCGGCGACGATCCGCGACCTCAACCGTGAGTTCGACTGGAGCCTGCCGGTCGACGAAGCCACCACGATCGCCGGGCTGGTCATTCACGAAGCACAACAGATACCGGATGTCGGTCAGGTCTTCGCGTTCCACGGCTTCCGCTTCGAAGTGACGGAACGGCAGCGCAACCAGATAACCCAGCTGCGCATCACGCCGCTGCAGGACAACAGCACCGACGCGGACGCCAGCTCCTGATGGGCCTTGTTGCCGCTCTGATCCCGGTCCTTGCGCCTATCGCGGTCGCCATTCTGGTCGGGATGGCCTGGGCACGCTGGGGCAAACCCGCCGATCCGGCCAGCCTGACCCAGATCATCCTGAACGTGGGCACGCCGTGCCTGGTGTTCTCGACCCTTTCCACGCTGTCCGTCCCTGCACTTGAACTGGGTGTGATGGCGCTGGCCGCAGTGCTGATGCTGCTGAGTTTCCTTGCGACAGGCTGGCTTCTGGTCAAGGCCGTGCGCCTGCCCAGCGGTGTCTACCTGCCGCCGATCGTGTTCGGCAATCTCGGCAATCTGGGGCTGCCGCTCAATCTCTTCGCCTTAGGCGACGCCGGGCTCGAACTGGGCCTGATCATGTTCGCGACCCAATCGGTGCTGTTCTTCACGATCCATTTCTGGCTGATGTCGGGCTCGCCGTCGCCGGCCATGATGCTGAAGACACCGCATATCTACGCCATCGCCGTGGCGCTGGCTTTCACGCTGACCGACACAACGCCGCCGGAGTGGCTTTCCAACACCAGCGATCTGATCGGCGGCATGACCATTCCGCTGATGCTGATCATGCTGGGCGTCTCGCTGATGCGCATGAAGGTGGTCTCGGTCGCGCGCCCCATGATGGCGGCGGTCCTACGCCTTGTTCTGGGAATCGCCGTGGCCTTCGTCCTGTGCGAGGTGCTGTCGCTGGATGGTACGGCGCGCGGGGTTGTCCTGATCGCCTGCTGCATGCCAGGTGCGGTGTTCAACTATCTCGCAGCCGTGCGCTACGACCGCTCTCCCGGCGAGGTCGCAAGCTACATCGTGATCTCCACGGTGACCGTTCTGGTCCTGCTGCCGGGTCTGGTCCCCCTCGCCTGGTGGATGGCGCAATGAACGCCGTCTCTGAATTAGACAGTCGCGTGGCCCTGATTACCGGAGCAAGCCGGGGCGTCGGTGCGGCCACCGCACGCGAGCTTGCAGCCCAAGGGGTGGCCGTGGTGCTGGCCGCACGCAGCGGCGATGCCGTGCGGCTGCTGGCCGAAGAGATCGAGCAGGACGGCGGACGCGCCCGCGGCGTGGCCTGCGACGTCAGCCGGTACGACGATGTCGAGGGTGCGGTCACGACCTGCTGCGAAGCTTTCGGCGGCATCGACATCCTGGTCAACAACGCCGGTGTCATCGAACCCATTGCACGGCTGAGCGAAAGCGACCCCGCAGCCTGGGGCCGCGCGTTCGATATCAACGCCAGAGGCATCTATCACGGCCTGCGGGCGGCGATCCCATTCATGGAACGTCAGGGCTCGGGCGTGATCGTGAACATCAGCTCCGGGGCCGCAACAGGCGTGCTGGAGGGCTGGAGCCATTACTGCGCGAGCAAGGCGGCGGCCCTGTCGCTGACCCGGTGTGCCCACAAGGAGGTTGCCGACAAAGGTGTGCGTGTGGTGGGCCTGAGCCCCGGCACCGTGGCGACCGAGATGCAGGCCCAAATCAAGGCCTCGGGTATCAACCCGGTCAGCCAGCTCGATCCTTCCGTCCACATCCCATCCGATTGGGTTGCCCGCGCCATCGCGTGGCTCTGCACCGATGACGCCCGAAGCCACGATGGCAGCGATGTCTCGTTGCGCGATGAAGCCATCCGGCAGCATATCGGGCTGACCACATGAAAAAGGGGTTCCACGCTGGGGACGTATGGGACGCACGGGGTCGTGGCTTCAGCATGGGGATTGTCGCGCCTGAGGGGCGCACGATCCACCTGACCGG
>CEUN01434584.1_pt1 | contig 10750 bp, 9 predicted proteins | sample 361501 | NCBI WGS metagenome assembly CEUN01 (sample SAMEA2622801, study PRJEB7988) | marine metagenome | biome: marine biome (ENVO:00000447); feature: marine epipelagic mixed layer (ENVO:xxxxxxxxx); material: "saline water (ENVO:00002010), including plankton (ENVO:xxxxxxxx)" | depth 120 m | reverse complement strand
CCCGCCGCGTTGACGGTACCATGGTCAGGTTGATACTGGACCGGGCAGCTATTGCGCTGCGTCCCGAACCGGACCGTCCAATTCGTCAAGGCGACCAAGGATATAGTTGCGTCGGTCTGCGGTGTCGCATGCGTCGGCGTCACTGATGATGTCGAAAACCTTCTTTCCGATGTCCTTCATCAGTTTGCGATCGGCAATGTTGTCTTGCAGACGTGCCGCTTGAATGGTCGTGTCGGACGCAAACGTCTGTAGCGTCTGACCGGCGCCGTCCATGCCGCGAGCCATGTCAGGGCCGGTATTACCGCGCACCAGGTCGCGCAGTAGCTTGCGACACAAGTACACGCCCCGATCCGAAATACCGGGGTTCTCAGCTTCATGTACGGCGATGGTGCGCTGGTTGGTAATCGCGTCCCAGTCGCCCGGTGCTCGTTGTCCTACCTCGTAAGGGCGCTCCACCTGACCATCCAGGAAGTCAATCTTGTCATAGCCACAGCCGTCCGGATCGCCTTCTTTGTTCGGATCGATTTCGTTGTTGAAGTGGCGCCAGCCAAACAAGATGCAATTCTCATCGTCAACTGGGGTGTGCCAACGCGTCAGGCACGCGGCGGTGTGCCGAACCTCGTGCGCGGTGCTCATCAGATTCGACACCTGGATGAGATCCGGAAAGATCATTTCGCTCATGCGAATCCAGACCTTCTCATCATTCACGCGGCGTGCCGCAACAAAGGCTACACCGTGGCCGTTGCGAGTGCGTTGCCAATCCATGACTGGCATGTCCTGGAAAGCATCAGGGAAATTCAGACCGGCTTTCATCGCCTCGTCTACGCTATCAACGGTCATGTTGTTGTGCAGTAGCGCGGTGTGAAAATGGTCCATGATGTTCTCGTAGACCTGTAACCAGTTGCAGGGATAGATGTTCGAGAACGCGACCAGTTGGTTGTCGTCCGGTCTGCCGTATACGTCAAATTCCGGAAAGTCGGGTTTTTCCTCCGGCGGGCCCATGTAAGCAAACACTAATCCATGGCGTTCAAAAGCCGGATATGCACCCTGGCAGATCGACTCAAAGAGTCCGCTGCTGTCAGGTTCCGCAGGCGCTTCCAGCAATCGGCCGTCTACGTCGTAGACCCAGCCGTGGTAACAGCAGCGAATGCCTTCTTGCTGGATGATGCCAAACTCCAGCGAGGTGCCACGGTGCGAACAATGCCGGTGCAGCACGCCCACCCGTCCGGAGCGGTCCCTGAAGCCGACCAGATCCTCGCCGAGAATACGAATTGCCTTGGGCACCTCGCCAAGCTCTTCCGACAAGCAGACGGGGTGCCACGAGCGTCGCATGTATTCGCCCATGGGCGTGCTCGGACCGGTCTCGGTCAGCTCCGGATCGTATTTTGGTGTAAAGGTCTTGTAGTAACCGCCGTACGGCATGGCTTTAGGTGTTTTCGATGGGGTCCGAGCATTACTGGACATGGCTTCCTCTCCCGCAAGACGTGGAATAACTGACTAATGCATCTTAACGTCCTGCTTTAGTGTTGCGAGATCCATCTGAACCTGTCTGCTCGATCATTTCGCGTTACGTTGTGACGGACGCTCACTTACGTTGTAGTGTCTTCTGGAGACGATAGAAGGTGGGAGCGTACGAGTGGGCAGGTTTAGTGATAAGGCGGCATTTCTTACGGGCGCGGGATCGGGAATCGGGCAGGCAACCGCGTTGCGGCTCGCAGGCGACGGGGCGGCGGTGATGTGTTCGGATGTGAACGAGCAAAGCGCGCAGGCTACGGCAACAAAACTGGAAGAACTGGGCGCCAGAGCAGGGGTTGCCGCCATCGACGTAAGCGATGAGAGTGCGGTAGAGGCCGCGCTGGAAAAAACCACCTCAACGTTCGGTCGTCTGGATGTCCTTATAAACAACGCTGGCATTGGCGGCCGGTTTTCGTGGTCGCAGACGATTGATGTGAATTTGAGTGGCGTCTTTTTCGGTCTGAAACACGGCTGCGCGATGATGCAGGAACTGGGTGGCGGCGCCATCGTGAATGTTGCCTCTATTGCGGGGCTGGTCGGATTGATGCGCCCGAGCGGAATGGAGACCGACGCGCAAGTGTTAGAGGGTGGGGGCGCGTATGTCGCGGCGAAACATGGTGTTGTCGGGCTGACAAAACAGTTTGCCGTTGCCTACGGAGATAAGGGTGTACGGGTGAACGCCGTATGTCCCGGTTATATCGTTACACCGATGACGGCCCCGGTACGAGAGACGGAAGGTGGAACGGAGTTTCTGACCGCTCTGCATCCGTTGGGACGCCTTGGTCACGCGGAGGAGGTCGCTAACGTTGCGACATTCCTTGCGAGCGCCGAAGCGTCGTTTGTGACAGGCGCCGCCGTTCCAGTTGATGGCGGCTATACGGCCCGCTAGACGGCGAGGTCTGCATTTATTCGTCGGGTTTGATTACAACCAGGGGTTGGCCATACTCCACGAGGGTCGCGTTATCAGCACAAATTTGCGTCACGGTGCCCGTCACCGGGGCAAATAGCGTAGTGAACAGCTTCATCACTTCGACCAACGCGACCGGCGCATCCTTCTCGATGCGTGCGCCCACCTCCACAAACGGATCGGCATCCGGTGATGGACGGCGATAGAAGGTGCCAACCATTGGTGCAGGGACTACCTGATGTTCTTCTGGAATAACGATGGCGGCAGGCGCGACGGCTTCCATGATGGCAGGCGCCGCCGGCGCTACGTGCGCGGTTTCTGACTTTCCAGCTGCCACCGGTGGCAGGGCTTGTGCGAAGCCGCCGCGGCTGGCATGTATGCGGACCTCACCAACTTCGACCGTGAATTAGTCCATCGACATGTTCTGCAACTGCTCCAGGATCGCTGCGACATCTGTGTGCGTAAGGGCCAACTTCTTTTCCTACCGGTTGATGTTTGGCTAAGCCATTTGTTCATGACATTAATTTATACTCGCCCCAAGCCCAGGTCGACCAGAGTTCCTGAATGCGCAAACTGTTGATCGCTAACCGCGGTGAGATCGCGGTGCGCATAGCGCGTGCATGCCAGGCGGTCGGCATGCCATATGTCATGGTTTATTCGGAAGCTGATCGCGACATGCCTTATCTGCCCACAGCCGAACGCGCCGTGTGCATTGGCCCGCCCGTGCCAGCGAGCAGTTACCTCAATGGCCGTGCGTTGCTTGCGACCGCATCGGGAACCGGCTGTGACGCGATTCGTCCCGGTTATGGCTTTCTGTCTGAGAATGCGGACTTTGCTGCGTCCTGTGAGGCGCAAGGATTGACGTTTGTGGGACCGCGGCCCGAGTCCATTGCAACCATGGGCGATAAGCTCGCGGGTCGCGCGTGCGCGCTGGCGGCGGGGGTTCCGGTCGTGCCTGGGCATGACGTGGATCCGGGAGATGTCAGTGGCTGCGTAGCTGCTGGCAGAGATGTCGGTGCATTAGTGAACGCGTTGCTGAACGGCAAGGACCTCGGTAGCGTGCGAATCGAAACCGGACGCAATGTCGCGGTAACTCTGGATTGGCAATGAGTACGGCAGTTTAATAGATGACAGAACCGACACATCATTTTCATACGGTCAACGGTACACGCTGGCACTGGGCAGAGATGGGGAGCGGCGATCCGGTTGTGCTGCTACACGGGATCCCTGAGAGTTGGCAATGTTGGAAACATCAAATTCCAAAGCTTGCTACCCAGTTTCGTGTGATCGCATTTGACCTAAAGGGCTATGGTCAGTCTGGCAAGGAAGAGGGGGACTACACCGGCAATGGGGTAGCCGCCGAGGTGTTGGCGTGTCTGGACGCGATGGGCGTGGATTCATTCAGGCTCGCGGGTCATGACTGGGGTGTGCTGGTGGGCGACCACGTTATCAACCATGCGCCAGAGCGGGTGGAGCGTTACATTCGTTGCTGTCTGTCGCTACACCGCTACGATGTTCGCAACTCTCTGCACCATCAATGGAACGGCGAATTTCCAGACGCAGCCGCGCGGCTGATGAACAGCGCAGAGGCTTATGTGCGCGTGTGGTTCGAAAGTAGCTGTAAGCCGGAGCTACGGCTTGGCGAAACTGAACTGGCTGAAATCATCCGGGAGTTTTCCGAGCCAGGCACGGGTAGTGCGGTCGCGCGTTATTTCCGTGATATTCGCAAGGCGAGCGTAGTCGATTACTCCAAGTTCACAATGCCGGTGTTATACGTGCACGGTGAACACGATCCACGTCAGCCCATCGAGTATTGCCACGGCATGGAAGAACACATTCCTGGTCTCGAAGCGATTCTTGTGGTCGATGCCGGGCATTTTGTGACGCGCGAGCAACCGCAGCAGATGACCGATGCCATGATGTGGTTCTACCACTCGATGCTGGGTTCTGGGCTGTCATTGTTTGACCGTTCCAGGCATTACGGTTTGCCCACCATCCCCGCTCAGCCGCGCGCTGGTTGGGGCGTGAACGCATTTGCGGTCGAAACCTAGTCGGGCAAACTCCTGGTAGAGGCTTTTGTTCGGTCAGGCGAAAGCGTCGTGATCACAATGCCGGCTACTACCGCAGCGACGCCGACGACAACGTCGGCGCGCAACGCTTCGCCTAATACCCAATTGGCCAACAATGCCGCGCTGACCGGGTTCAAGGAAAAGAACACAGCGACGTGAGTTGGCGTGGCGCGTGACAGCGCCCAAATCCATAGCGAAAAGCCCACGGCGCCTGCGGCGATCCCGAGGTAGGCGAGCGACGCGACGCCTGCGAACGAAATCGCGCCAGGTGTTGGCCATGCATCTGCCGCGAACATCACCACACTCAAAAGCATGACGCCACCGCACATCGACCAGAACGCGCTTGAGAGTGTGGATACCTGTGACAACCATAATCGCGCGCCAACGTTGTAGATGGCCCCGCAACAAGCCGCACCCAACAGCCAGATGTCGCCTGGATGTAGTGTAACGGCGGACTCGCCTGCATTTCCGGGAAAACCCAGCACGACAGCCACGCCACCCAGCGTGACAACTATGCCCAGAAGCTTTACAGCAGTGATTTTCTCGATACGAATTGAAGCCGCAAGTAACAACGTGATGATAGGCATAACCGCCACCAGCGTGCCTGCGCGCGCGGCCGGAGTCGTCTCCAGCGCGACGTTAAAGCAGTAGGTAAAGACGCCAAAAAACAAAGCACCAAGCCCAAGGCAGACACTTATCGTTTTAACTGACACTCGGTAGCGACGTAATATCACCACCGGCGTCAGCAGAAACAAGACTGCGACGCCGAATCGCAACCAGGCCAACGGCAGCGGTGGAATTTCTTCCACAATGATGCGCGTTACGACGACGGCGGCGCCCGTCAGGATGCTTGCGATAGCTGCCGCCGCCGCTGGCCAGAAACCCACCCTTTGGCGTTTCCGTCAGGTAGCGTTAACGAGACGGATGTCCGCGTCTCGCTGTGCCGCGACTAGGATTCGTAATCGCGCGCAACATGATGCGTTGATGATGTTGCGCCGCTCAATCGAAAGTAATGACGCTTCTTGCAACTTCACCAGCGATGAGCGCGTCGTAAGCTTCGTTGATCTCGGATAATTGATAGGATCGACTGACCATCTCGTCAATCTTGAGCTTTCCGCTCATGTAGAGATCCGCGAGCTTTGGCAAGTCTACCCAGGGGCGTGCAGAGCCATACCACGATCCGATGATGGCTTTTTCTGTGCGCGGAAATGAGATAGCGCTCAACTCTACCGTATCGGTCTCCGGCGCCATGCCAACTACCACAGTGGTCCCGCCGAGGCGGCACATCTCGTAAGCTTGCTCGACCGCTTTTCCGCTGCCTACGGCAACCAGCGCATAATCGACGCCACCGTTGGTCATCTCCACGACACGGGCGGCTGCGTCGCCGTTGCCTGCATTGACCACATCTGTTGCACCAAACTGCTTAGCGTACTCAAGTTTGTTGTCGAGCGTATCAATGGCGATGATGCGGTCTGCGCCGGCGAGTACGCCACCCTGAACCACGTTCAATCCAACACCGCCACACCCAATCACCGCGATGTTGGAGCCGGCCGGCATGCGGGCGGTGTTGATGACCGCGCCGACGCCCGTCATGACGGCACAACCGGTCAGACATGCGGCTGCCAATGGCATGTCTTTGCGTACCGGTACGGCACCTGACTCGGGTACCACCGTGTATTCTGCAAAACACGATGTTCGTGCCATTTGGTTGATGTCGTTGCCATTACGGTGAAAGCGCACGGTGCCATCAAACATCTGGAAGCGTGGGGTATCGATGCCGTCACACAACACTGGACGGCCCACGACACAGTGGTGGCAATGCCCACAGTTGGCGCGGAAGTTCAGGATCACATGGTCACCCGGCTTGACGCGCGTTACCCCACGGCCAACTTTTTCAACAACACCAGCCCCCTCATGACCCAGTACCGCGGGTAGAGGCATCGTCCAGTCGCCGTTCATGATGTGATAGTCCGAATGGCAGACGCCTGCCGCTCCAACTCGCACCAACACTTCCCCATCACTTGGGTCGTCGATCTCGATGCGCTCAATTTGCATCGGTTTGTTGGGTTCGTATAACACCGCCGCGGTCATTTCCATGGGTCGTATCTCCTGCCTTGTTAACTGCGCATGCTCGCGCGCAATTGTGCTGTTTGTTGCTGGTCAATTGTGCCGTCCGGATTGATGACGACGCCGTATTGTGAGCGTGCGCATTCTATGCTCACAACCTCGTCCGCGACGTCGCGGGCCACCAACGCTGGTGACCTTGACAATGGATCGCCGAAGCCCCCGCCGCCCGACGAGTGAACACGCAAGAAACCGGGCGCATACCGATACACGCCGTAGGTTGGCGTATCGGAGTAGTCTGGCTCTTTGCCATTCTCACACTCAGCCATGTGCACCTCGGCGGGAAGTCCCGTGCCGCCACCGTTGACACCATACCCTCGCGCGGTAGCAACACCTTCGGCGCGAAAAGAGAAATCATTCGGGTCGAAATGTTGCGCTTCGTACTCAATGCCGCTGCCGCCGCGATATTCTCCCGCGCCGGCAGCGTCACAACGGAACTCCTGCTTCAGGATGCGCACCGGAAACAGTTGTTCCTGCATCTCCGCGTTGGGAATGACCAGTCCGCCAAACGTGATCATCGGGCCGATCTGGTTAAACCCGTCGCGACCGTTCACCGCTCCCGAACCGGAGTTACCACCCCAGTGGTAGACCACGTACGTACGACCATCACTGTCCTGTCCAGCGCTGGTCGGATAGGCGTTGGGTCCCCAACCCGCACAAGCCCGCCCCGGGTCCATCTGTGCCAAGGCCTGCCAGCACGCCTGGATGATTTGATGCGCTGGAAATACCGTACACATCGTCAGGGGAGCGGGCGGGTTCGCGTTAACAATGGTGCCTTTTGGCGCGACGATGTCGACGCACCTGAACGTCCCCTCATTGCGCGGCATGTCGTGTTCAAAAAAACCCGAGAGCGCCGTATATACGGCGGAGTACGTATTTGCGAGCGAACTGTTTTTGAAGCCTTTGATTTGCTCGCCGCTGCCTGTGAAGTCGACGGTCAGGTGGTCCTCCTGCACCGTCAGTTTCACTTTGATCGGGATGTCCTGCGGTTCGAAGCAGTCGTCATCAAATGCGTCGGCCCCTTCATAGATGCCATCGGGGAGGGCACGGATAGCCGCCCTGAACCGATGGTCTGCGTGATCCATGATGCCGCTCAGATAAGCATTGCCAGCCTCGAGGCCAAGCTCTTCCATCCGCTCGGCGACCATTTCTGCGCCCATTTGCGTGGAACCGATCATCGCGCGCAGATCGCCGTCGAGATAGTGCGGCGTGCGGCAATTCAGCAATAACAGTTGCCACAGATCTTCGCGCAGTACGTCACGTTCGATGAGTTTAAGCACCGGCAAGCGAATGCCTTCTTGAAAAATATCGGTTGCTGACGAGTTGTATGTCCCGGCGGCGCCGCCGCCAATGTCGGATTGATGTGCGCGGTTGCAGGCAAAAGCGACACGGGTGTCACCCACAAATACCGGACGCGCGATCACCCAATCAGGCAGATGATTGCCGCCAGCCTCGTACGGGTCACTCAGCAGAAAGACGTCACCCGGGTGGATAGCGTCCGGGAAGGCTGCCAGTACCGCCCGCACGGCGAAACCTCCACCACCGGTGTGAATCGGGATGCCATCTGCCTGGGAGACCAGCGCACCGTCTCGATCTGCGATGAAACAGGAAAAATCATGACTTTGGTTGAAGATTGGGCTGCGTGCGGTGCGTGTCATGACCCAGCCCATCTGCTTCGCCACGTAGTCCAGGCGATTCTGGAACAACGCTAACGTAATGGGGTCCAGTTTTTCCGTGGAGTGAGGGCGGGCGCTGTTGTCGGGAGTCATGTTCATCCCCTTGCCTTAATTGAGGTTGAGTTGCACGACAAAGTTGCCGTAAGCGTCAACGGTGAGCTGGTCGCCCGGCCCGATGCACACGGTTGTGGTTCGCTCCTCGACGATAGCCGGACCGCTAATCCGCATGCCGGGGCTTAAGTGGTCGCCGGAGTAGATGTCCGCATCCAACCAGCCGGCTTGCTCGTCCATATAAATTGAGCGTGATGCGGATGGGTCGGGCTGCCCGCTTGAGGCGCCCTGTGTCGCGAGCGTGACTTTATCGACGAGTCCGTAGGCGATCGTATGGATCGCCGTAATCTCGATGGCCCCGTCCGGTTGAATGTGGCGATAGCGCGCATCGTGAATCTGCTCGAAAAGCGCGCGTATGGCTGAAGCTGTGTCGTTGGCTGCGATGGGTGTACGAATGGTCCACTGTTGTCCGACATAGCGAAGGTCGAGTTCAACTTCGATTCGCACGTTCTCGGCCGAGAACCCGTCGCGTCCCAGAAGCTCGTGCGCCTCGGTCGAGAGTTCCTGCAATACTGTCGCCAGCCCCGCATCGTGTGCGGCGTCCAGCGGATGGAAGAACGCCCGCATCAGGTCGTGGCGTACATCCACGTTCAGCATGCCAAGCGCGCAGAACGCACCCGAGATGCGTGGCACATACAATTGCGCACAGCCTAACTGTCTGCCAACGGCCGCACCGTGCATGGGGCCCGCGCCTCCGGCTGGGATCAGCGTGAACGCACGCGGGTCGACACCGCGTTCGAGCGTCATCCGCTCAAGTGCTTGCAGCAGATTCTGTTCAAGCAGACGCAACACGCCGGCTGCGGCGTCTTCGACACTGATGTCGAGCGGGGAGGCGACACGTTCGTCGATTGCCTGACGTGCCTTGTCGAGGTCCAACGTGACGGCCCCACCCGCATAAGGCCCTGGCTGCAGCCGCCCCAATACCAACAGGGCATCCGTAACCGTCGGTTCGGTTCCGCCGAGGCCGTACGCGGCCGGACCGGGGACGGCACCTGCACCCTGCGGGCCAACCCGTAGCAGGCCAGCCTCGTCGACCGACGCAATCGTCCCGCCGCCTGCGCCGATGGTATGTATATCCACTGACGGCAATGATGTGTCATAACCGCCAACGCGTAGTTGATCGGATACCGGCACGGTCCCGCGTTCCATCAGCATGACGTCCGCGGAGGTTCCGCCGATTTCGAGGCTGAGCAAGTTGTCCGTCTGCAAAGCCCCGCGTGCCAGGTCCAGCGCACCTACGCCGGCCGCGGGCCCCGATAACAACAGGGTTGCGGGCTTGTTGGCTACCTGTGCTGCCGAAACGCTCCCACCGTTATTCTGAATCAGCAACATTGGCTGGGTCAGGCCCAGCTCGCGCAAGCGTGCATCGAGTGACGCAAGATACCCAACCGTGCGTGGCGCGATGTACGCATTCAGGACTGTGGTTGCCGTGCGTTCGTATTCCCCAATGAGCGGAGCGATATGGTGCGACGCCGAAATCCACAAATGCTCATCGACTGCTTTGATGGCATCCGCATAGAACGACTCGTGCTCGGAGTTCGCGTAACTGTTGAACAAGCTGATGGCGACGGACTCGACGTTGGCTTCCGCAAAGGTTGCTAACGCCTGGGTCAGCGACTGTACATCCGTGACCGTGAGTTCAACCCCCAGTCTGTCCAGACGTCCGGTTACCGGGAGCCGGAGGCTCCGCGGCACGAGCACGGGCGCATAGGGCGTGCGATGGTCCCAGGGGTCGTCGCGAATGCCACGACGGATCTCCAGCGTGTCCCTGAAGCCTGGAGTTGTGAGCAGTCCCACAACAGCGCCTTTGCCTTCTAGAACTGTGTTGGTCGCGACCGTTGAGCCATGGACGAACAACACACACTGGCGCAGCAACTGGCTGGTAGTGGCGCCAAGCGCCGCGGCGGCCGCGTCCAGCGCATTCATCACGCCTATGGCGGGTTCTGCTGGTACGGATGGAACCTTGAAGACCTGTAGTTGCCCATCGCCGTGACTCAAGACCAGATCCGTGAACGTGCCGCCAACGTCTACACCTATCCTATAGCTAGTCCCAGAACCCTGGCGTAAATCTTGAGTTTCGGTAGCAGGGTTACTGCTCATGGTTCATTGGGCTCTCCGCCCGTGTTAGGGTCGATGCCAAGATTATGTGCACGGTTTGGCAGCCAGTGCTATTCGGGCGTGAGCTAGTAGGAGAACACTTGTGCAACATCCAAAGGTCGTTTTATGGCGGGAGATGTATCACCTTGTCGGGCACGAACTGCTGGCCGAGGGCGGCGCAGATGTAGTAGTGGTGGACAGCTCGCAAACCGACGAGCTGAAACAAGCGTTACATGGTGCCCGCGCGCTGT
>CEUN01175722.1_pt1 | contig 10755 bp, 5 predicted proteins | sample 361501 | NCBI WGS metagenome assembly CEUN01 (sample SAMEA2622801, study PRJEB7988) | marine metagenome | biome: marine biome (ENVO:00000447); feature: marine epipelagic mixed layer (ENVO:xxxxxxxxx); material: "saline water (ENVO:00002010), including plankton (ENVO:xxxxxxxx)" | depth 120 m | reverse complement strand
CAAGTTTCTTCTCCTCGGCGTCGAGGGCGATTTCGGCGAACTCGCGCGACTTCTTGGTGGTGGCGACCTGATCGAGCGCGGTCTTGGCGGCTTCGATGTTCAGGGCGACGGAAGTCATGATCTGCTGCTCCATCTGTTTCAGGCGAAGGACCGCGCGTTCGTTGTTCAGTTTCTGGTTCTTGTAACGAAGGCGCTCGGTTCGATTGCCCAGAGGGATGGTCATTCGCGCACCAATCGCGTACCGCGGGCTGTCGCGGTCGGCCACGTGGGCGAGGACGCTGGGGTATTCGCGGGCATTGCCACTGAAGCTGGCGGAAGCAGTGAGGTCGAGTTGCGGGAAGAGCTGATTCTTGCGAAATTTCAATCGTAGCCCGTCGGATTCGAGGTTGATCTGCGATTGAAGAATGTCCGGGCGCTTGCGCAACGCGACGCCCCAGCTCCGGTGCAGGTCGAATTCCTGTGGAATGGCGATGAGGCGGTCAATGGGTTGGATGTCGATTTCGGCCCAGGTTGCAATGTCGGAGGTCAGGAGGCGTTTGAAGATGTATTCGGCGCGGACAAGTCCCTGCTCGGCGGAACGCACGGAAGACTGGCGGGCTGCGAGCTGGGATTCGGTTTGTTTTTCGTCGAGGGGCGCCATCACGCCGACGGTGACACGACGCCGATTCGCCTGGAGCAGTTGTTCGGTCAACTCGAGCGCGCCCTGCTGAACCTTCAGGCGATCCTGGGCGAGGATGAGATTGTAGTATTCACGCTCGACGTCGGTCACGAGATCCATGATCGACTGCTTCAGCACGAGGTCGGAAACACGGACATCGTTGCGTCCAACGCGAATGGAGAGGCGGGTGGAGTCGATCCAGAAGTTCTTCAACAAGGGCTGGGTGAGGTTGAAGCTCATGTTGCCCGCGGTATTCTCGAATTCACCCGGATTAAAGCCCTGCCGGTGTGAGAGGAAGGTGCTCATGGTGTAACGCAAGCCGGTGACGGCCGAGCCGTTGAGGCTGGCGTTGTAGCGTTCGGAATCGGTTTCCGTTCCAGCGAAGGCACGGTTCTGATCGTCAACACCGCCGGGTGAGGAAGTCGTGTCGGCATTCACCGAAAGACTGACGCTGGGGTCATAGCCGAAGAGCGAGAGCCGGAGCTGGTTGCGCGAGAGTTGCGGTGAGTAACGGCTGATCGCGAGGCTGAGGTTGTTCTTCAGCGCCAGCTGGATGCAGTCGCCCAGGGACAACCTCTGGACTGTATTCGTCGCAGCTGAGATGCGTGGCGACGTGAGCAGGAGCGCAATCAATGTGGTCAGCGCCAACGAGGAACGAGATCCAAAAGCACCCGCTCTGCGGTTTCGCGGTGGAGAAGCAACTGTCATGCGAAGTCAGTCTTTATCGACGGCCGCCACGGAGTCAACCTCCGGTCTGGTGGTGTGTTCATCGACGACCTTGCCGTCGAAGAGGTGGACGGTGCGTTCCGCGTAACGGCTGAAGCGGTCATCGTGGGTAACCATGCAGATGGTTGCGCCGTCCCGATGAAGTTCCTTGAGGAGCTCCATGACGGCCTCACCGTTTTTGGAATCGAGGTTACCGGTGGGTTCGTCTGCGAGGAGGATCGAGGGTTTGCCAACGAGGGCGCGGGCAACGGCTGCGCGCTGTTGCTGACCACCGGAGAGCTGGGATGGGTAGTGCTTGATGCGGTGAGCCATGCCAACGCGTTCCAAGGCGGACAACACGCGATCGGCACGTTCGGACTTGGGCATGCCGCGGTAGGTGAGGGGCAGTTCCAGGTTTTCAAAGACGGTCAGATCGCCGATCAGGTTGAAGCTCTGGAATATGAACCCGACTTCGCGATTACGGATGCGGGCGCGGTCTGAAAAATTGATTCCCGCGACGGCCTGACCATTGAGCGTGTAGGTTCCGTCTGAAGGCGTATCGAGGAGGCCGAGGATTGAGAGCAAGGTGGACTTGCCGCAACCGGATGGGCCGGCGATCGAAACGTATTCGCCTTCGTTGATGTTGAGATGGATGCCGGACAGGGCGTGGGTCTCCACCTCGTCGGTGTAGAACACCTTGGTGATGTCCTTGAGTTCGATGAGTGGTTGCTTGGTGGTTTCGTCGCTCATGTGATGACGGGTTGTTTCGTTACTCGATCCTGATCTTCTCGTATTCTTCGAAATCGGAAACGTCGGAGAGGATGACCTTGTCGCCGACTTCAAGCCCATTTGCGATTTCGATGACACTGACGGAACTGCGTCCCCATTTGACGGGCACCAGCTGTGCCTGGCCGCCGTCCTCGATGAGTTTGAACACCTTCGCTTCGGCATCGGGCGTGGCCCGCACTGGCCGCCCGACAAAAAGCACATTGTCGAGGCGTTCGATTTCAATCGTGCCGTCAACGCTGAGATCGGGACGGGCGCCATCGGGGAGTTCGCCTTCGAGTTGCACATCAACGGTAACGGTGCCGTTGTTCACCGCGGGATCCACGCGGACGACCTTGCCATTGATGATGCCATTGCGCGTGTCAATCTCGGCAACCTGACCAAGCGTCACGTCCTTGACCTGCGTTTCTGCAATCTCAATCTCTGCCTTCAAACGCCCGGGAATAACTATCTTGGCGAGCGTGGTGTTGGGACCTACGCGTTGGCCGACTTCAAGTTTACGGTTGTCGCCGACTTCTTGAAGAATGCCGGTGATCCCGGCGCGAACGACCAGATTGGTCAGCTGTTCCCTCTTGATGTCCAACTGGGCCTTCATCTTCAGGATGTCCGCTTCCTTGACCGCGATCTGGGCGTCAGCGGATTTCTTGTCCATGGAAACGCTCGCAACCTCGTTGCTGTAGCGCGCGCCAAAGTCTTCGGCTTTGAGCAGGAATCGTCGGGCCTCCAGCGAAGCGACCAGCCCATCCTCCTGCAATTTCTTGTAGGCATCCGCCTCCAATGCCGCGTATTCGTAATCGGCCTTCAGCTTGTCCAGCGAGATTTTCTTGTTCAGGCGCTCGCTCTCCAGACGAACATCGAGCTGAACCTTTTGGGCCTCCTGCTGCTTGATCGCCCATTCGCGATCAAAGATGTCCTGCTCCAGATCCTTGTTGCTCATTTCAAGGATGATCGTGTCTGGCACGACTTCGGCGCCGGCGAGGACGTGGACTTTCTCGATCGTCCCGGAAACTTCCGACTGAACGAATTGAATGTCGATCGGCACAAGCGAACCGTTGCCGCGGACCTGGCGGAGCATCTCCCCGCGTTTGACCTCGTCGGTCCAGATGACCGCGGAATCCACTTTGGGAAGGGCTGGTTCGAGCTTGGCGAGGGCCACCGTGATTCCGGCAATTCCCGCGGCCAAGCAAACAAACCAGATGAAGCGGTTGCGCTTCTTCTTGCGTGCAATGTCTGGTCGTGCGACGTCCATTGGCGGACCTTATCGCAGGGGGCGCGCCAGCTGGAAAGGCCGAATTATCGGCAGGAAATCACAGTTTCGAACGGATTCAGTTTCGATTGGGTTCGGAAACGGGATTTGAATGTCCCGTTATTGGGACACCGGCGGGTGAGTGGAGTCGAAGTGCGTTTGGCGAAACAATTGGAACGCGGATGTGAGCAGAGAATCTCCAAACTCCAATCTCCAAGCCGCAAATAAGCTTCAGATTCCAACCCCAGTCTCAGCTGTTGGAAATCCCCTTGGTCTTTTTGAGTTTTGCAGCCTGGAGCTTCTTTGGAGTTTGAGGCTTGGAGCTTGGATTCTTCCAGCAGACTCTTGCGCTCGCACCTGATCACACAGGACCGTCACGGATCGTTCTCAAACGGAACGCACCAAGCACTGGAAGCGGTGCTTGAAGAATCCCGAAAACGTCCTGTCATCCGCCGAATCCTGCGGCAGTCAATCAACGCAAGGCATACGTAAAGCGCATGTAGCTGGACGTGGCGGTAAAAGTCGTGGTCATCCCGGAGGACAGCCGTCGTCACGTTCCCCTGACCTTCGTCTGATCTGACAAATCGGTCGGATACACTCTTTCCAAGTGCACAAAAAATCGTCGCCCTTGCGGGCGACGATTTGTGAATCCGAGTTTGTTCGGAGGAATTACTTGGCCTTCTTGTCGACCGCGAGCGAGGAGGCAACGAGCGTGATCTTGGCTTCCTTGCCCTTGCCCTTGCGTTCGACCTTGCCCTTGGCGATGACCTTCTGGCCCTTGCCCTTGCCGAGCGCGGAAGCAGCATCTCCGGAGAGGAAGTAGATCATTTCCTTGCCGGACTTCTTGTTGGTCACCTTGATGGCGTTGTTGCAGGAGTCGCCCTTGCCCAGCGCGCAGTGAGCGCAGATGAGCTCGCCCTTGACGGTGCGTTCTTTGTTCTTCTTGGCAGCGCCTTCCTTCTTGGCCTTCTTGGCCTTCTTCTCTTCAGCGACAGCGCTGGTGGTGAGAGCGAAGGCACAGGTCAGTGCGAGTGCAGCAGTGAGGAGTTTTTTCATAGTGTAGTGTAGTTTTGTGTTCTGGATTCGTTCATCCGACTGGCGATTCCGGCCGGTTGTTCAAAACGAGAGGTCGGAAAATGCCAGATATTCCCGGGAATTTAAGCACTAATTCCACGAACGAAGGACGTATTGCAGAACTCTTGCGATCGGTCTGAGCCGACCGATCGAACGGATCGTGCATCCACCAACCAGCTTGCCACCCCAACCGCCCATTGCTACGTTCCTGCCCCTTTTTTGGGGCCGAAAATGGAATATAAAGAGACAATCAATTTGCCGCGCACGGATTTTCCGATGAAGGCCGGCTTGGTGGAGCGTGAACCTCAGCGGCTGGCCGACTGGGAAGAGCAGGGCCTCTACCAGAAGATCCGCGAGGCGCGCGCGGGTGCACCCAAGTTCGTGTTGCACGACGGACCTCCCTTTGCCAACGGCGACGTGCACATTGGCACGGCCCTGAACAAGACGCTCAAGGACATCATTGTCAAATACAAGAATCTGCGTGGCTTCGACGCTCCCTACACGCCCGGTTGGGACTGTCACGGATTGCCCATCGAACACAAGGTCACGCAGCAATTGCGCAAGGACGGCAAAGGCGACGCGAGCACCGCGGAGATCCGCACGGCCTGTGAGGAATACGCCCGCCAGTACATCGACATCCAGCGCGGCCAATTCAAACGCCTGGGTGTGTTGGGCGAGTGGGAGGATCCTTACCTGACCCTCAGGAAGGAATACGAAGCGGAAGAACTTCGACTCTTTGCCGACATCGTCGAGAAGGGATTCGTTTATCGTGGCAAAAAGCCGGTCTATTGGTCCATCCCCTGTCGTACCGCCCTGGCCGAAGCCGAGGTCGAATACGACGAGGAACACGTGAGCCAGAGTGTTTATGTCCGCTTCAAGCTGGAAGGCGAACCCAACACCTACCTGATGATCTGGACGACGACGCCGTGGACGCTTCCCGCGAATCTCGCCGTCGCCTTCAATCCCAAGCTCCTCTACTCCCTCGTCATGGCGGACGACGGCGCATACCTCGTTTGTGACACCTTGATCGAACAGATCGCTGAAAAGTGTGAGTGGGAAAACTGGCACATCGTCAAATCCGTCGAACCGCAGGAATTGGAATCGATCGTCTACGAACACCCATTCTGCAATCGCACGGGCAAACTCCACGCGGCTGACTTCGTCGAAGACACGGCCGGTACTGGCTTTGTCCATATCGCGCCCGGACACGGCGCGGATGACTACAATCTCGGTCGCAGCGTAGGACTTCCGATCTATTCGCCCGTCGATGACAACGGTTGCCTGGCGCACACGGACGAATTGCCAGTGGAAGAACAGATGCCCGAAGCAATGGTTGGCAAAGCCATCTTGGAAAAGAAGGGCGTTTGCGAAGCGAACGAAGTTGTCATCGAACAGCTCAAGTCAACGAACGACCTCTGCAAGCTGGAGAAATACGTTCACAAGTATCCGAACTGCTGGCGCAGCAAGACGCCCGTGATCTTCCGCGCGATGGACCAATGGTTCATCAAGGTGGACCACGAGGTCGAAGGCAAATCATTCCGTGACCAGGCACTTGAAGAAATCGATCGGGTAACCTGGGTTCCCGATTGGGGCATCAACCGAATCAAGGGTGCTGTACAGAGTCGGCCGGATTGGTGCATCAGCCGTCAGCGTTCCTGGGGTGTTCCAATTCCTGTGTTTTACGATGCCGACGGCGGAGCAATCGTTGACGCCCAGGTGGTTCGCAACACGGCGGATCTGTTCGAGAAGGAGGGCTCAAATGCCTGGTTTGAGAAATTAATTGAAGATCTTTGGGCCGCAGTCAAACCGACGGACTGGTCTGGGAAGGACGCTGCGAAGAAATCCACGGACACGCTGGACGTCTGGATCGATTCCGGTTCGTCTTCCCGAGCCGTGACCAGTCGACGTCCCGAACTGCGCTCAGATGAGAAACCGTGGCAGGCGGATCTCTACCTGGAGGGATCCGACCAGCATCGGGGATGGTTTCAGTCATCCCTTCTGCTTTCCCTGGCCGGCAATGGCTCAGCTCCATTCAAGAGTGTCCTCACCCATGGATTCATCGTGGGAGACGACGGGGAGAAGGAATCAAAGAGTCGCGGCGCCAAATCTTCCACTGAGTGGCTGAACGACTTTGGTGCGGACATCATCCGCCTGTGGGTGGCCAGCCAGGATTACCGGAATGACATCGTCCTGAGTGAAGCACGGGTGAAGAAGGTGGCTGAATCCTACCGGGCCATTCGTAATACCCTGCGCTACCAAGTCTCCAACCTGTTCGACTTCGATCCGGAGAAGGACGCTGTCTCGCCGGACGAACTCCACGGCCTGGATCGCTGGATCCTCGGTGAATTCGGCAAGCTGCAGAAAGAGGTTGCCCGGGCATACGACGCCTACGAATTTCACGTCGTCTACCAACGCATCACACGCTTCGTGGAGGTCGAACTCTCCGCAATGTATCACGACATTGTGAAGGATCGGCTCTACTGCGACGCTGCGAATTCCCAACGACGCCGGTCCACGCAGACCGTTCTGCATCAACTCGTGCAAGGGCTTTGCCAGATGCTTTCACCCATCCTTGTGTTCACCGCGGATGAGGCCTGGGGATTCATCCCTGGCAAAAGTGATTCCATCCACCTCACAGAATGGAAACCGGAGGACTTCGCCGAGAACAACGAGTGGCAGCAATTATTCGCACTGCGCGAACAGGTGCTTCCCAAGCTGGAGGAAGCGCGCAAGGGCAAACAGATCGGCAAGTCCTTGCAGGCATCCGTGACCATCGGCCTCAAACCCGAAGATCTTGCCTTGCCATCGGCCGATCTTGAGTCCACCCGCGAGCTTCTGAATGTTTCACAGTTGGAACTCAAGGAGAGCGCCAACGGCGAAGCGGAAATCTCGGTGAAACCGGCTGAAGGTGAGAAGTGCGAGCGCTGCTGGCACGTGGAAACCAATGTCGGAAAGAACGGCGAGCACCCAACCTTGTGTGGTCGTTGCGTTGAAGCCGTTTCGCTCGGGTAGATCTCTCTTCAACTGTCGCACCGACGTTTCGCAGACGTGTGCCTTCGATTCCAACTTTCTTGGTCGTGACGATTCGGTGGGGAAACCGCGGATGGCGGCAGAGCCGCAAGATTGGACAACCGAATCGAGGACAAACGAATGCCTCGCTCCCAACTCCCAGAAATTCAGTTGCCCAATCAGGCAGCGATAAATCCTGGCGGTAAGACAAAAAAACCAACGATGGTTCTACGGATAGCGCAGGGCAGATGCCGACCTTAGAAGAAATGATTAGCGCTCATCACTTGGTGAGTTGGATCGGCACCCAGCGAAGCGGAATTTCTGCCTGAATTTCCGGCTCAACGGGCCAGCCCTCTGCCAGCCCTGGGCGAGAGCAAGTATGAACGCGACTTGGAGCCTGCGATCGGCGAGGTGCTCAAGAAACGGTTCAATCGGAAATTGAGTGAACCCGTCGCGATCGATCGCGACGATCTGTTGAACCTGTAAAGCTGGAGGGAATGCGATGATTCGGATTGAGCGAATGGAGACCGATTCCAAGGAGTGGGGAAAGTGGCTGGAGAAGTGCGGGACCGAATCCAAAAAACTGACCTGCAGCGAGGACGTCGATGACAAACTCTATCGGGAACAGAAAGCATTGCTTACCGACGAAGACGGTCTCTTCCACGGGAAGTGCGCCTGCTGTGAGTGCTCCATCGGCAGTCAGTATGGAGACATCGAGCACTTCCGGCCCAAGAAGGCGCTACGGCATGTGGACGACAACACCCCGGTAAAAGTGAAGGACCAGACGGGACGAGAAAAGGATCACCCTGGATACTATTGGCTGGCCTACGATTTGAACAACCTCCTGCCTTCCTGCCAGATCTGCAACCAGCCGGGCACGAAGTCCGGTGAGAAGACCGGGAAGCGCAATTGCTTTCCATTGAAGAACGAAGCAGCCCGTGTTTCGGGTCCTGAGGAAGATCTGAATCGCGAAGAACCCTTGTTGATCAATCCGCTCCATGAGGATCGGTCAGCACACCCGGAAGTGCAGTCGAACGGAGAGTTGAAGGGGCTGACGGATCGAGGTGATGCCTGCATCGAGATTTTTCATTTGAATCTTGGTGGAAGGAAGGCGTCTCAGCGCGTGACCGCTACGCGGGAGCTGGAGATGCTTTCCCTCGAACAGTGCCCGCACTTCTGCCGTGATCGGATGGCTGTCGGTAAAGGCATCGATTCGTCGATGAAACTGAACGTCGGCTTGGAATCGTTCACATCCCTCCTCCTTGCAGAAATCTGAGGCAAGATTTCCCGCGGTTTCAAGCGGACCCAGGTGCGCGCCGACGTGAAGCTGGGCGAGGAGGTTCCTCGCGTGTTCCGCAGTGTTTATTCCGGGAGGTTGAAGACGGTGTGGTCGCGATCTTCCAAGAGGCGTTCGAACTCGCGTTGATTCGGCTGCCCGGCTTCATTGAAGATCAACCGCTCCTTGTCCGGATGAGCGCGGGGTTGATTCAGCCATTCCTGAACCACTGCCTTGGCCATCCGGTCACGGATCGGCGGGGGGGCGATGTAGTCCCACCTGGCATTATTGAACTCGGGCAAACGCTTGAGCGAGCGACCGGACACATAGCGCACAGCGTCATAGTTGTCCGTCATCAGCTTTGTCAGGTAAGGCGCCATCCAATCGGTCCCGGAGGCCTCCTGCGCGGGTTTCCATCCCATGCTCCAGGCGGTGAGCACGCGTTGCAGCGCATCTCCACGCAAGCTCCAAAGTGCGCCGGCCGCGTAAGACTGATCGTCCTTGTCCAGTTCGGGGATCGGATGTTTGTACCACTCGTTCAGATGCCCGGCGGTCCATTGAAGGGATTGATCGAGGTGGCAAAGGTTGCAGGCGTTGGGGCGTCGCGTGTCGAGATTCACCTGCACGCTGGGACTGGTGATCTTGTGACTCCGGATGCCGTTCAGAAGTCCGTAAGTCGTGTGTGGCATGTGACAGTTGTAACAGAGGCTGCCACTGGAACCTTTTGCATGGTGGGTGTGTGCAGTTCCGAATTTCTCCTCGGAATGGCACTTCACGCACACTGCGTTGCTGTGCCGGAAGCCATGGCGCAATTGGTCGTCGGCCCATTCCTTTGGAGTTCTGTCGGTGTCGCGTTGGTGAAGTCGATGGCAGGTCATGCAGGACATTTCGCCCTTGGTGAAACAGGCGGTTTGAACCAGTCCGCTGAATTCACGTCCGGCGGTCTTGGGTTCGCCGTCGGACCAAAAAAGATCAACGAGGATCTGGTCCAACTCAGCTTCATCAAGGGTCGGATCGATCATTCGCATGTGGGCGCGTGAGGCGTCGTTCAGTTTCCAGATGTGATGTGTCTTGCTGAGTTCCTCTCCCGGCCGAAAATCCGTGGCCGGTAAGTCCATGCTGATGGGCAGGCTGTATCCATGACAGCGGGCGCATACATGGGAAGCACGATCGTGGGGCAGGCGCGCGGGGTTGATGATGGAGGGTGCGGACCGATCCCGTTGTCCGCCTTCGGCCTTGAGGCGTCGTTCCTCATCCACATGCGCCTTGCCGGGGCCGTGACAGGATTCGCAGGAGATACCGAAGTCCGCCACGGTCGTGTCATAGAGATGGTCGCCCAGCTCGTTGGGTTTGCCGTTGGTGGTGTGGCATTGGGTGCAGCGGTTGTTCCAGCGGCCGATCTGATGTTCAAATCCAGGGCGAGGTTCAGTCAGGTAAAGCGCGCGGACGGGCACCCAGCGATTGTCTTCCACGCGATGGGCCAGTGGCAGCCGACAGAGGGTGCGTGAATTACCGGTGGCCAGCCAATACATCTGGTTGTGATGCGAACCCGTGGTGAGGACGACCTGAAGACGGGCATAGGGTTGGTTTGTATCTCCGCCGAGTTCGGGGAAATTTGGAATCTCAGCCCAGAACTCATCACGTTCTTTCCACAGACGGAAGCGGTGGGAACCAAGTGTCAGCTCCGTGTTGTTGAAGTCACCCAAGACAGCTTCCGGTGAGGCCAGTTGGGTCATCTTGCTGTGGTAGGAATTGGACCAGGTCTGGTGATTGTCAGGATGACATTCGATGCATGCTGAGGTAGAAACATAGCCATCGGATTGAACCTGCTTGGGAACGTCATCACGCTCGCGGAGTTGAGTCGTGGCCTTGGCGGTTGCAGGTGTCGATGGTGGCGGCTCAACCAGGACGGGTTTGCCGGGAGCAACTGGAGCGGGAGGGGGTGTGACACGCGTTTCGGTTTCTCGCAGCCCGAACACGGCGAGTCCAATTCCCGCAATC
>CEUN01180779.1_pt1 | contig 10760 bp, 11 predicted proteins | sample 361501 | NCBI WGS metagenome assembly CEUN01 (sample SAMEA2622801, study PRJEB7988) | marine metagenome | biome: marine biome (ENVO:00000447); feature: marine epipelagic mixed layer (ENVO:xxxxxxxxx); material: "saline water (ENVO:00002010), including plankton (ENVO:xxxxxxxx)" | depth 120 m | reverse complement strand
CTGCGCGGCAGCGTCTTGGACTGCGACAGAGAGCGGCAGGGTGAGATTGCAGGTGGAAATTGCGTTTGACCGAAGCCCTTCCCACCCTATGCTCGGCACATTCCCGAAGCGATGACGGACGAATTTTGATTAAACCCGCGTCCGGCTTCGTCGTGAAAATCAGCTCCATGAAAATCTCAAAGCACAATCGACGTTCCTTCCTCAAGACGACCGGTTTCGGCGTCAGCACCTTTTACATCGCACAGAGTTCCTGGGCGCAGAGCAGCCCGGGTGACACCCTGAACACCGCCGTGATCGGTGTGAACGGCCGCGGCCGCTCGCACATCGGAGCGACCCTCGCCAACAAGCACAAGGGCATGAAGCTGACCGCGCTCTGCGAAGTGGATTCCAAAGTGCTGGACGCGCGCGTCAAGGACCTCGATCGAAAGAAAGTGAAAGTGAAGGGCTATCGCGACATGCGAAAGCTCTTCGAGGACAAGGACATCGACATCATTACTGTTGCAACCCCGAATCACTGGCATTCACTCGCCACAATCTGGGCTGTTCAGGCAGGCAAGGATGTCTACGTCGAAAAACCCGTTTCTCACAACGTCTGGGAAGGCCGCCAGATGGTGAAAGCCGCGCGCAAGTACAAGCGCATCGTGCAAACCGGAACGCAGAGTCGCACCAGCGACGGGCTCCAGGAAGCGGTGAAGTGGATCCAGGAAGGTAACCTCGGTAAAATCAAGATTGCCCGCGGTCTCTGCTACAAGAACCGTCCGTCCATCGGCCACGTGAATGCGCCGGTCGCGATTCCGGAACACATTGATTACGACCTCTGGTCCGGTCCGGCTCCGTTGGTGCCTCCGACGCGCAACAATCCCAAGAAGGGGCCTATTCACTACGATTGGCATTGGGTGTGGAACTACGGCAACGGCGACCTCGGCAATCAGGGAATTCATCAAATGGACCTGGCCCGCTGGTTCCTCGGCGAAGACGCCCTGGCACCGCGCGTATGGAGCGTTGGCGGTCGTCTGGGATATGAAGACGACGGTGAAACACCAAACACCCAGATCGTTTACCAAGATTACAAGGCAGCTCCGTTGATTTTCGAAGTCCGTGGATTGCCGAAGAGCAAGACTGAATCCGGCCGGCCCGTTTTCATGGGAGCCAGCGTCGGTGTGATCATTCACTGCGAAGACGGCTACCTCTCCATCCCGAGTTATTCCTCGGCCAATGTGCACGACAAGGACGGCAAACAGGTGAAGCAGTTCAAGAGCAAGACCCAGGGAACAGACAAGCACTTCGCAAACTTCCTCGATGCCGTGCGCAGCCGGAAGCACACCGACCTGAATGCGGACATCCTCGAAGGACACCTTTCCAGCGCGCTCTGCCACACCGGCAACATCTCGCACCGCCTCGGCGCGACGAAGAACCCTGACGAGCTTCTCGAATTCTCCAAAGGCGAACGCGGTGGCGAAGAAAGCTACGGACGCATGGTCGAGCACCTGCGCAAGAACGGCGTGGACGTCAACAAGGAAAAACTCACCTTGGGCCCCGCGCTGACCATGAACCCGCGCACCGAACGCTTCACCAACAGCGCTGCAGCCAACGAGCTGCTCACACGCAAGTACCGCAAGCCGTTCGTGGTTCCCAAAATAGTTTAAGCCAACAAAACACGCACCCGAAAGGCGGACGTCATGTCCGCCTTTTTCTTTGCCCGCATCGAAACAAGGTTCCAGAAACAAGGGCAATACGTTGTAACACATGTCACGGGGTGTGAACCTATCTGGGTGGCGCAAGCGAGCTGGTTGTGGAGGGAGGAGATTGCGAGTCCTTACTCGAGCTACAGCCCTTTGAACTTGGGCGATGGAGATTGCGGCCTACTCGCGACAGCACATATCACATCATACTCGCCTCGAATTTTCGCGCCCAAGGACTCGTAAACTCGTCCCTCCACCACTCACCTGAAATCGCACCCCATGTTACGAATTCATCAACCCTCTCACTCACTTTGAATCGGGTATCCATGCGGACCATATCTCACGTGTTGGAGGTCGGGTGCCTGGGAGACAAATCTGGCAGAGCAGGTGAATGTGAGATTCAGGCGGGGATTCGAATCCAGAATCGGCTGCCTTTGTCGACCTGGCCGAGTTTTTCAAACACGCGTTCGCGATAGGAATGCGGAATACCCAGCCCGGTGTCGGTGACCGCAATTTCAATTTCGTCGTCGATCGTGGTGTATTCCAATGCGATGGGCCAGTCCACCGGCGTGAACGAACCCAGAAGGGGAGCACGTGACGCCTCAATCTCCTCTACCATGCGCTGAGCCCCATCGCCGGATTGGGTCGGCAGTTCCTGAGCCAACTCGAGGAAATTCTTCAGGCGTTCTTCGAATTGGAAAGGCCGCTCGTTGTTCACCTCAACAACTTCAGGCGCACCCGTCTCAGGAATGCCCAATTCGCGATCACCACCAATGCCAGCAGGGCGATCGTGGTCCAATGGCGCTGTCTGATGCCTGAAGCAGCGCAAGCTGTCGCGCGGATTATTCGGGACGCTTATCGTTCGACACCCGGGCGTCGGATCGCTATGCAAAGGCGATGTCCGACTTCCGCACCAAACTGCAATGGCTTGGACTCTTCGCCGGGCCCATTGCCGCGTTGCTGGTCTATCAAGCACTGCCGGTGCATTACTCCATGCCCGGAGGTGGATCGGAGGATTTCACGCATGCCGGACGTGTAACGCTTTCCGTGATGATCTGGATGGCGATCTGGTGGTTGACCGAGGCGATTGAGATTTCGACCACCGCACTCCTACCCATCGCAGTGCTACCATTGTTCGGCGCCGTGAGCATCGTGGATGCAACAGCACCGTATGCGCATCGGCTGATCTTTCTTTATCTGGGCGGCTTCATCGTCGCGCTCTCCATGCAGCGTTGGGGTCTGGACAAACGAATTGCCTTGGCCACTCTCACGCTGGTTGGAACGAGACCAGCGAACATGATCGGCGGGTTCATGATCGCCACCGCTGGTTTGAGCGCGTTCATGTCAAACACGGCCACGACCGCTATGATGCTTCCGATCGCGCTCAGCGTGATCGCCTTGTTGAAGGAAAAGCAGCCTGGGGGAGCAGCATCAAATTTTGGCGTCTGCCTGATGCTTGGGATCGCTTATGCAGCGTCAATGGGAGGAATCTCGACACTGGTCGGCACGCCCCCAAATGCCTTCCTCGCGTCCTTCGTGGAAGGAACGATCGACGAACAGTATCGCTCCGAGATGAGCTTCGCCCGATGGATGATGATAGGCGTTCCGATGACGCTGATCATGTTGCCGATCATCTGGTTTCTGCTGACGCGCCTTCTCTACCCCGTGCCCTCAGGTCGGCTCGAAGGAGGCGGTGAGATCATGCGCAAGGAACTCCGTGCGCTCGGTCCGATGAAACGAGGAGAGCAAGTCACGTTGATCATCTTCCTGGCAACCGCGATCTGCTGGATCACGCGCCCATTCCTGCAAGAGTTGTTTCCCTTCCTCAGCGGTCTGACTGATCCCGGTATCGCAATCATCGCAGCCACTTTGTTGTTCATGATCCCAGTGGATACGGCCAAGCGCGAATTCGTGATGAATTGGAACACGGCGCTGAAGATGCCCTGGGACATCCTGATTCTATTCGGAGGTGGAATGAGCCTCGCCAGCGCAGTCAAGGCGACCGGTGTGGCGGAATTCATCGGGGGACAGGCGGGGCATTTCGCCGGCGTGCCAAACGTCGTATTGATCCTGATCGTGGTCACCGCAGTCATCCTGCTGACCGAACTCACCTCAAACCTTGCCACGACCGCAACGCTCCTGCCGGTCCTAGCGTCATTGGCTCCCGGGCTGGGCGTCCATCCTTACCTGCTGATTTTCACGGCCACCATTGCCGCGAGCTGCGCCTTCATGATGCCGGTTGCCACACCTCCAAACGCCATTGTGTTCGGTTCACGCCAGATCACGATTCCTCAGATGGTGAAAGCCGGGGTATGGTTGAACATCGTCGGAATTATCGTGATCACCGTGCTGGCGATGTTCCTGATCGAGACTGTGACCGGCGTGAAGTTCAACTAGTATTGCGTCATCCGTGTATTGATGGGTTGCTCTTAATCGTTGTCTTGATCCTTGTCTCAATCTCCCTCCGAATCCGAGATGAGGAGTTAGGACAACGATTGAGAACCAGGCAATTTGTCATTTCATTGCTGACGGGATACTAGCCGCGGTTGCCTCAGCAGCAGACCACTGTCTGCGAACGAAGTCCACCGATTGAGGGAGAACCTCGTGCGCTGCACCGGAGAGCCAACGGCATTCGACTTCGAGGATGCCCCGGTACTCCACCTTCTTAAGTTCTCCAAATCCGCTGAAATCCATTGATCCCGGCCCGGGTTCGACGCGGGTGTTCTCGGCGAGATGAACATGACCGATCTGATCGATGGAACGGACAAGCGCCTTGGGCGTGTCGAGTTCCTCCAACTGCATGTGGAAAAAGTCCGCGGTGCACGCCAGGTGTGAGTGACTGATCTCGCGGGTGATGCGCGCAGCGTGTTCGATCGAATGCAGGTGATCGGATTCGTATTTGTTCACCGGTTCGAGCAGGAGTGTGACGCCTCGTTCCTCAGCGGCATCGGCCATCGCGGGGAGTTCCTCCAGCAGCAGTGCATCAAGCCGGGCCGCAAGTGAGGGATGATTGCCCGCATCGGTCAACCGCTCTGGATTATCCTGGTTCAGACAGGGGGGCATGTTGAATCGTAGGACCTGTAGTTCGGCGCAGAGATCGAACAGCCGAATCAATGATTCACGACACCGGCTACGATCAGCTTCCGACGGGCTGAGCAGTGATCGTTCGAATCCAAGCGAAATACTGGCGAGCGGGAGGGCCAGGTCACGCAGGCACTCCCTCAACGGCGTTTCCCATCTCTCCTTGAATCGTCCCGGCAGGGCGATCGCATCGAAGCCGAACCTACTCGCGTTTGTAATCTGCTCAACGACGGTTTCGCCCGGCAGCACCTCGAGCCGGATCGAGAGTTCGGGCAGGTTCATTCGGTGGCTTTCGCGAAATTCTCCGCAATCGCAACGGCCTTGAACATCGCCTTGGCCTTGTTGACGGTTTCCTGATACTCGGCTTCCGGATCGGAATCGGCGACCCATCCACCGCCCGCCTGGACATACGCCTTGCCATCTTTGAGCAGCGCGGTGCGGATCGTGATGCAGCAATCCAGATTGCCGCTGAAACTGAAGTAGCCAACGCAGCCGCCATAGGGACCGCGAGCGGTCTGTTCCATTTCAGAAATGATCTGCATGGCGCGAATCTTGGGCGCACCGGAAAGCGTTCCAGCAGGGAAGGTGGCTCTCATGAGATCGTAGGGTGTATCGCCCTCTGACAGGTTTCCTTCGACCTGTGAAACGATGTGCATCACGTGGCTGTAGCGCTCGATGATCATCAGATCCTTTACCTGCACAGAGCCGTAGTCGCACACGCGCCCAATATCGTTGCGGGCAAGATCGACCAGCATCACATGCTCGGCGCGTTCCTTGGGATCAGCGAGCAGCTCCTTCTCGAGCGCGAGATCTTCGGCCTCGGACTTGCCGCGCTTGCGGGTGCCGGCGATCGGCCGAATCTGAACACGTCTGTCCTCGCTGCGCACGTGAATCTCCGGCGAGGCTCCCACCAATGCGTAGTCCTCAAGCTCCAGGAGAAACATGTAGGGCGAAGGGTTGATCGTGCGCGCTGCCCGATAGAGTTGCAGGGGGGAGGCCTTGATATCCGTCGAGAATCGCTGCGATCCAACCACCTGGATGATGTCACCCGCCTGGATGTAATCTTTCGCCTTGGCGACATTTGCAAGGAAGCGTTCCTTTGGCATGTTGGATTGGAACTCCACGTCCGGAATCGACGCGGGGAACGTCACAACCTGCTCTTCGATCGGCTGCTCGAGCAGACTCACCAATCGCTCGATCTCTTCCGTCGCGACAGCGTGCGCTTCATGAGGCGGAACGCCCGGCTCAACGATTGCGTTGACGATGATCGTCAAGGTCTGGGCGACGCGATCAAAGACGAGCAGCTCGTCCGCAATGATGAAATACATCGTCGGCGTTCGAATCTCGTCATTGGGAGCGCGTGGCACGACGGGTTCAACGTCGTGAATGAACTCGTGCCCGATAAAGCCCACAGCCCCACCGGTAAAGCGCGGCAAGCCTGGCAACTGCACCGCCTGGTATCGGGAAAGAATTCTCTCGATGACCTCCAGCCCGTCCTTCACGCAATTGTCGCAGTTTTCGTTCTCCTTTACCGGAATCGCAAACTTCTCCTTCACCCGTCCGTTCTCCATCAACTCAATCCGGTTTCCGGTTTGGCGAATGATTGCGCGCGGATTGCACCCTACGAAGGAATACCGGCCCAGATGTTCTCCCCCTTCCACAGATTCGAACATGAAGGAATCACCATCACCCCGGATCTTTTGATAGGCCGAAAGCGGTGTTTCAAAGTCTGCCAGCAAGCGTGTGGAAACAGGAATCAGATTGCCTTGTTTGGCGAGGTCGAGGAATTCGTCTAGAGTGGGCGTGATCATGAAAGTTTCGATCGGGTCTTGAGCAGGGGCAGGGAAGCAAAGAATCCGACGACCAATCCGTAGACGAAGACACCCGTCCCGATGCCCATGGTGATCGAGCCCGGGGGACTGAGCAGGACGAGCGCGAGCCCGACGCAGAGAAACATCCCGGCTTCGCCAAAAATGCAAAACAGGATGAGGCTCCGACTGGCGCAACTCATCTGATTGAGAATGAATGTCAGATAATGATTTTCGCCCATCGTCCGCATGATCCAGGCGCTCTTGAAGTTTCGGGCTGCAACCAGAAGGCTCGTGGTGATCACCACCACGGCCATCAGCGGCCAGATGGAAATAAAAACGCACATGACGAGGTTGAAAAAAATGCCCAGTTTCCAACCCAACAACCGGGCTATCGGATTGGCTTCCAACAGGAATGTGGGAGTCCCCGTCCAGGTGCTGATCAGGTCCATGCCTCTTGCAAAAACGGCCGCAGCCAGCACGGCAAAATAAACCGGGCTGCCAAACGGCACCAATTCCTGCGCGAGCGATTCCAAAACCTGCTGCATCTTATTTCTTTCCGTAGACATCGTCCGGATTCACAAGTTGCCTCTCGGTAATGGTGCAACTCTCTCCGCCGTCCTTCACCGATCGGAAGAAACAACTCTGGTAGCCTTCATGACAAGCTGCACCCTCCTGTTCCACTTGGATCAGCAATGTGTCCCCGTCGCAATCGAAGGCGATGTCCTGAACATTCTGTGTGTGACCGCTGGATTCGCCCTTCATCCAATACTTCTGGCGGGAGCGGCTCCAAAACCAGGTCTTGCCGGTCTCGATGGTCTTGCGCAGCGAATCCTCGTTCATCCACGCCATCATCAACACGCGGCCAGTGGATTGATCCTGTATAATCGCCGGAATCAACCCATCCGCAGTGAACTTCAGTTTTTCAAATACCTTCATGTCAAAATAGTTAGAGCAAACGGGTGGGAATCCCTCGGGAAGCCATGTGCTCCTTTACCTGCCCTACCGTATACTCTCCAAAGTGAAATATGCTCGCGGCCAGTACAGCGTCTGCCCGGCCGTCCAACAATACATCCGCCATATGCTCCAACGATCCCGCACCACCGCTGGCGACCACCGGAACGCCAACCGTCTCGCTGACCCGGCGCGTGACCGTGATATCGAAACCCGCCTTGGTCCCGTCCGCATCAATGCTGTTCAGTACAATTTCTCCGGCGCCAAGCTGGCAGGCCTCCTTCGCCCATGCGATCGTCTCGCGGCCCGTGGTTTTACGCCCCCCGTGGGAAAAGACTTCCCAGCGATCGGGGGAAACTTTCTTGCAGTCGATCGAAACGACGATGCATTGGCTGCCGAATTTCTCCGCGCCTTGGGTGATCAGCTCCGGATTATTCAAGGCCGCTGAATTGATGCTCACCTTGTCAGCACCCGCGCGCAGCATCACCGACATGTCTTCGAGTTCGCGAATCCCGCCACCTACAGTCAGGGGCATGAAACACTCACTGGCCGAGCGCTCGATGACATCGACCATTGTCGCCCGCCCGTGCGCGCTGGCCGTGATGTCAAAGAAGACCATTTCATCTGCGCCCTGGTCGTTGTAGCGAATAGCCAGCTCGACCGGATCGCCGACGTTCCGCAGACCTCCTTCTTCCGCTCGGCCAAACTGCACGCCACGCGTGACGTGCCCGTCGTGCACGTCGAGACAGGGAATGACGCGTTTGGCCAACATACTACTGAAGTCGTGAGCAGCTAGGATTCGTGGTTCGCATATACTTCGGCCGACAAAAAAACCCGGCGTTTCCGTAGAATCGCCGGGCTTGAAATTCGGCCATTCTGCAAAGGGGCAAAAGTCTTGCCAAAACGGCAGGACTTTTCAATGCCACCAATGCCAACGGCTGAAAATCATGAATCAGGCCGGACCAAAGATCCCGCCCCCGTGGTTTTTGAATTTTTTGTTGGTGTAGAGCATCGTGCGCGTGGAGTTCGTCGGATTGTTGGTTGCGTACTTGTATCCAATCTTCTGAACTGCAGCGATGATGTCCTTTACCTTCAACGGCTTGTTGGCCGTCACTTTCAACACCGCATCCGGGAGGGAGATCCCACCGCGCGGCTTGCGGCCTGCTTTGCCAGCACCCTTTTTCTTGGCTGCCTTTTTGGCGGCCGTGGGCGCAGAGGCTTTGCGGGCGGCTTTCTTCCTGCCCGGCGGCCGACCGCGCCTTTTGGCACGAGCCACCGGTGCTGGCGCAGACGTTCCCCCCAACGCCCCATCTATTTCTGCTAACCGAGCCTCCAATATGGCTTTCTCGTTCAGCAACGCATCCCTGAGGGACACGAATTGTTGCACATCTTTGCTAGGCATAAACGCGAGGAGCCTATAGCAGCGCCTTGCCATGACAATGATTTATTGGTGAATACTCCGGTTTGGCTTGTAGGAAGAATTCGCAACTTCGGCGTGAACCATATTGTGCGAAACTTGTATTCTATTCAGTGAATTGAGTGAATATCCAGCCCAACCCTTCACGTCGAACGTACACAACAGCTTCAAGCCATGAAGAAAACGACCCTCCTCCTCTCCGTTTTTGCCCTTTCCTTCCCTGCCAGCGCACAGGTCTTTTCCCGAGATTCGTTAGGTGGCGCTGCTCTCGGAGGTCTCATTGGAGGCATCGTCGGGCACAATAGCGGCCGCAAAACCGCTGAGGGCATCGGTATCGGTGCGGGCACCGGATTGCTGCTTGGCGCGTTGCGCAATGAGCATCGCAATCGCGGCAGTTACGACGCCTATATCCCCTCGCGTCGCCGATCCGTTTACGCCAGCGGTGGCCGCGTCGAAACCCGTCCCAATTACGCGATTACCGGAGCGGCTCTGGGGGGACTGGCCGGGGGAGTCATTGGTCACAACAACGGACGTAAGACCGCCGAAGGCGCAGCAATTGGTGCAGCATCCGGTTTGCTCCTCGGGGGACTTGCTGAAGGTGCAGCCCGCAGATCCGAACGGCGCCATTACTTTGCGCAACAGGCACAGCCGACGATGAACTCGTCTTTCTACACCACGCGTCCCGCCGTTCAATATATTGCCCAACCGGTTGTCACACAGCCCGTCGTTACTCGCACGGTGACTCCAACGGCCGTGGTGACCGCCAGCCAGACACCCACAGCCGGATCCACGATTTACCGGCGCACACCGGGTTCCAGCCTTATGCCAACTGCCGCAACCGGACTGAGGCAAATGCGAACACAACGCACGGGCAGCACGCGTTCACAACAGCCGATCAACGCGCAGACGGTCATCATCAACAATTACTACGGATCATCCCAGAACCTTGGCAGCGCGAACAAGATGTTTGGGCGATAAAAGGGTGGCGTGCCAAGGGAGGACGTTTAATCTCAAAACCAGTTTATGAACATGCAAATGAATAGTTGGAGTGTAGCTTTGTCCCTCGTTCTCATCGGCATTGGCACGGGTTGCCAGACCGGCGTGAGGAACCCATCCGGCGTCGGCGTTACCGTATTGCAGCCCGACGAACAGGGATTTGTCGCGGGCACGGGCATCGAATCGCAGGACCTCGTGCGCGTGGCAAACAAGATGTCGCGCGGCATCCTGGGTGTGCCCGAAATCAACGGCGTCCAGGGAGTGCCCCGAGTGGTGTTGGATCCGGTCATCAACGAGACCCGCTTTCCGATCAACAAGGACATCTTCCTGACCCGCATCCGGGTGGCGCTCAATTCACAGGCAGCGGGCAAGGTGCGCTTCCTTGCCCGCTCACGCATGCAGGCTTTGGAACGTGAACGTGAGATGAAACGTAAAGGACGGGTCACCAGTTCCACCGATCCGAACGCCAATGCATTCAAGGGCGCAGACTTCTTCCTCACCGGAAAACTGCAAAGCCTCACCACGAGCACGCAACGCGGTAAGAGCGACTATATCTTATATTCCTTCCAACTCATCGACGCGAACACCTCCGACATTGTCTGGGAAGACTTCGATGAAATAAAAAAACAGGGCGTGGTTGACGCCGTGTACCGCTGACTACAGCCGGATCGGCGCGAGCCCTTCGAAAGAACTTCACCCTGACACAGCCCGGTGTAGCCGTGAACCAGCTCAATACTCTCTGCCTCGCCGGATTGAGCGCCATGCTCGCCGGATGCGTGGGTGTTCGTTACGAGCCCTTCGAAACCACGGGTGACGCAGTGC
>CEUN01092974.1_pt1 | contig 10763 bp, 5 predicted proteins | sample 361501 | NCBI WGS metagenome assembly CEUN01 (sample SAMEA2622801, study PRJEB7988) | marine metagenome | biome: marine biome (ENVO:00000447); feature: marine epipelagic mixed layer (ENVO:xxxxxxxxx); material: "saline water (ENVO:00002010), including plankton (ENVO:xxxxxxxx)" | depth 120 m | reverse complement strand
GCTGCGTACCCGACGCTCAGAATAATCCAGCACCTCTCCCATCACGGCCAGAATCTTGTCGGTACCGTGCTTAGTGCATAACTCGCGTACGCGCTCGGCGCCAATGTGGTTTGCCGCAAACTGGGCGTTGAAGTCACCAATGGTTGCGTCAGGCAAGCGGATGTTGGCACGCATCAAGCGTTCTAGTGGCCCACCGTTCCAGTCGCGGCTGAGGCTGTAGCGACTGGGTGGGATGATGATGCCTTCCTGGTGTACATCAGATGCATCCGGGTTGAGGCCGGGCGCACCGCCACCAAGATCAATGTGGTGGGCTACAGAAGCGCTGAAGCCAACATGCGTATCACCCACAAAAATGGGGGTAAAGATAAATACGTCGGGAACGTGTTGTCCGCCGTGAAACGGGTCGTTGTTGATGAAAAAATCATCTTCACTGAGCACCGCTGAACGCATGTATTCGCGACACGGCTCGAAGGTGTGGCTGATCGACCCGAGCTGCAGAGGAATCAGTTCCGCCTGCGCAACCACGTTGCCGTCCCGGTCCAATAGTGCCGTGGAACAATCTGATGCTTCACGGACGATCGGGGAATGCGCCGAGCGGATGAGTTTTGCACCCATCTCGTTAGCGGCCGCCAGCAGCGCCTGGGTGATGACAGCCTGGTCCGCCGGACTGACAGCAACATTGGTGGCGGGTGGTGGTTCTGAAACGGTACTCATGTGTACGACGCCTCTGTGGTTTAGTCAGGTCTGCGCAGTCATCAGCAGAGACCCCGACGGATGTTCTTCGGCAGACCAGCTAGCCGGCACGAAAATGGTGGATGTGCCGTCTTCGATGACCGCCGGCCCCGCCACCAGAGCCTCAGCGCCGCGTGTGACGCAGCGCCCCTGCATGGAGACTCCACGTTCGAATATGGTGATTTCAGTATCACCCGCGGCGTCTACCCGGCCCGTGTTTTCTTCTGGTAGTGGTGCGGGCGCCACTGCGCCGCCCACACGAATCGATACCACTTCGCACGGTTTGTCCGGACCTTCATCAAACTCGAACACGCGATGGTGCGCCGTGCGGAAAGCTTCCGCGAGCGCCTCGGCATCCCCGGACGCTGCCAGTGCCGCGTCGATCTCGACCGGAATCTCGAAAGCCTGGGTGGTGTAACGCATCTCCAGCGCGTAACTTATCTCCGGCGATTCGCTGATGCCAATGTCTGCAAAAAACGCAGCCACTTTTGCCTCGAGTTCGGCGATGCAGCCGACCAGCTCCTCGCTGTGCTGAGGGGTGACCCCAATACGCCGGGTCAACGACTCAAAATGCATGTAATCCGATGCCAACAGGCCAAACGCTGACAGGACTCCGGCATGGCGCGGTACGACAACCGTCTTGAGCCCCAGTTCTTCGGCCACTCGTACTGCCTGCATTGGGCCGGCGCCGCCAAAGGCGACCAAGGCATAGTCGCGCGGGTCTTTGCCGCGCTCGGTCGATATGCGTTGAATGGCGCGGACGATGTTCGCTTCTGCAACCTGAATGGCGCTGTCAGCGGCGGTGACCACATCAATTCCAAGCTGCGCGGCGATACCCTCAAACGCAGCGAGCGCAAGCGCCCGGTCAACCGCCATCGTGCCACCCAGAAACGTCTCGGCGCGTACTGTGCCGCGAATGATGTGGGCATCGGTGATGGTCGGGATCTGTCCGCCTCGCCCGTAACAAGCAGGCCCCGGATCTGCGCCAGCCGACTGGGGGCCGACGCGCAACAAGCCGCCGTCGTCCACCCACACGATCGAGCCCCCTCCAGCACCCACCGTCGCTATGTCCAATACCGGTGTCTTGATGGGCAGGCCATCCACTTCCGTATCACCGACAATCTGCGCGCGTGCGTCTTCGACCAGGCATACATCGGTACTGGTACCGCCCATATCGAACGTGATGAGGTTGGCGAAGCCCGCGCGGGATCCCTGTCTGGCCGCGCCTACAACACCGGCGGCCGGACCAGAGAACAAGGACGTAATTGCATTGGAAGCCATGGCCGCCGCCGGCAGTCGACCGCCGTTTGACTGCATGATGCTGAAACGCCCCGCGAAGCCGCTTTCGACTAGGGCTTCTTCAAAACGCCTGAGATAGGCGGTGATGACGGGTTGCACGTACGCGGCCAGCGCGGTGGTCGAACACCGTTCATACTCGCGAAACACCGGCATTACGTCGCTTGAGCATGTCACCAGCAGACCCGGCGCGAGCTCGGCGAACCAGGAACGAAGCTGCTGCTCATGCGCCGCGTTGGCATAACTGTTCAATAGACAGATCGCGACGGCCTCGTACTCGCCGCTAACGATTTGGGCAAGTGTTGCACGTGCCGCATCTTCATCCAGCGCGTCCACCACGACACCGTCCGCGGCGACTCTCTCCGCCACTTCGAAAGTGTCGCGCCGCTCAACCACCGGTTGCGGCTTGCGGTAATGCAGATCGTAGATTTCGCGCCGATTGTGGCGTTGCAAGTACAGGATGTCGCGGGTGCCGGCAGTGACCAGCAGCGCGATACGCGCCCCTTTGCGCTCCAAGATCGCATTGGTTGCGACAGTAGACCCATGTACCAGGTCGTCTATCTGATGATGTGGAACACCCAACTCGGTTAGCGCGGCATGGGCACCGCGTTCCGGAGCGGATGGCGTACTTGGCACTTTGATGACACGGAGCTGCCCGCCATCGATGGCCACTAGATCGGTAAACGTACCGCCGACTTCAACACCTGTGCGCATGAGCCGTATCATACCGGTTGAATCACCTTTAGAGGACCTCCGGCATGCACAACGACACACGCTTTGCGATCACGGAACAACACAGCGGCATTGGCAGGGCCGATGTGCCGAGCGTTTTTCGACTTCGCCAACACTTCGAGCGGCCGGTGGAAGAGGATGTTGCTGGCGCCGTACGACGCGAGATTGCACCGTTTGTACAGCAAATAAGCCCCAGGCAACAGATCGCGATCACGGGCAGCAGTCGTGGTATCACCAACTTGCAACTGGTGGTTGCGGAAGCCGTCGCCGCCCTGAAAGAAGCGGGCGCGGAACCTTTTGTAGTTCCTGGCATGGGCAGCCATGGTGGCGCGACGGCGGACGGTCAGGTGCAGGTGCTGGCGGATACCAACCTGATTTCAGAAACGAGTGTAGGCTGCCCGATTCGCTCCAGCATGGAGACTGTGCAGGTCGGGACCACGGCGTCTGGCTTTCCTGTTTATCAGGACAAACACTGCCACGATGCGGATGGCGTGCTGGTCATCAACCGGGTAAAACCTCATACCGGATTCACGGAGGTGGTGGAAAGCGGCATTTGTAAGATGCTGGTAATTGGTCTAGGCAAACAGGTGGGCGCCTCCGCGATTCATCAGCAGGCTTTACGCGTGCCCATGGGAGACATGATTCTCGACGCATCCAGGATCATTGTGGAGAGCGCCAGGCCCAATCTGATCGGTGCGCTGGCGCTGGTCGAGAATGCTTTCAAAGAGACAGCGATGGTCAAAGGTATCGCTATCGAGGATCACGCGCACCTGGTCGAAGCCGAAAGCGAGTTGCTGAAACGCGCCTACGAGCTGTTGCCGCGAATCCCGTTCGCGGACATGGATGCATTGGTGGTCGACGAGATTGGCAAGAACATCAGCGGTGCTGGCATGGACACCAATGTCATCGGCAAGAAGGCTGGTATGACTGAACCACGAATTGCAGCCATATACGTGCGTGGTCTGAGCGAGGAGACACATGGCAACGCGGTTGGCATAGGCAACGCCGACATCATGCTGCGCGATACCGTCCGCGACGTGGATTTGAACTCCACCTATATGAATGCGTTCACCGCCAAAAGACTGGCGATTGGGAAAATCCCGCTATTGGTAGAGAACGAGCTCCAGGTCATGCAGGTGTTGGGTAACTTTCGCCAGGCAGAGTCAATCAACTCGTTGCGCATGGTGTGGATTCGGAACACCAGCAAGCTGACGGAGATGTGGGCCAGCAGCGCGCTGTTGGACGAAGCAGAAGCGCACTCCAGAATTGAGGTGCTGAGCGCACCTGCCCCGCTAGCCTACGACGGGGCGCATACGCTGGTGTTACCGCCTGTCTAGGTGGGCGGGCTCCGCCGCGCTGTTCGTGTCGGCCCCACGGACGCTAGTGCGTCAGCTCAAGGTGCTGCGCAGCATCGGAGCGGCCGAGCAGATAGCCCTGCACGACATCCGCGCCAAGCAACTGCATCGTGTACATCTGCTCGGCTGTCTCTACGCCTTCCGCCACAACGCCGAGTTCCAATGCACGGGCCAGGTCCACGATGGCACGGACAATCGACAGGTTGACCGCGTCGTTCGCGCCCTGCACGAAACTCTGGTCGATCTTCAGTGTGTCTACCGGAAAATTGCGCAGATAGCTGAGCGAGCAGTATCCGGTGCCAAAATCGTCGATAGACACGGCGATATCGCGCGCCCGTAACGCGCTCAGCAACTCGCGCGCCGAGTCGGGGTCGGCAACCAGTGCACTCTCGGTCAACTCGATCTCCAGCGGTTCGGGTTTGAGGCCCGTATCGACGAGGATCGCGTCGAGTGTTTCCACGAAGGAATCCGTTTCCAGCTGTCGACCTGAGACGTTAACCGCAACTCGCCAACCTTCCGGAGCTTTGGCATCCCAGACGCGCGCCTGCACGCATGCGTCGTGCATGACGCGTTCACCCAGTTGCACGATAAGGCCCGAGCTTTCCGCTGCAGGGATAAAGTCTGCGGGATAACGCACATCACCATTCGGCAGGTGCCAGCGCACCAGTGCTTCCGCACCCGCGACGCTGCCATCGCGCAGATCGATCTTGGGCTGGTAGACGAGATGCAGGTCGTCACTCGAGATGGCTCGCTCCAGCTCACGCTGACGCTCCATTTTGGCTATTTCGCACGCATCCAACGCTTGTGTATAGAAACGATAGGTGCTGCGCCTATTGTTTTTTGCGAGGTACAAGGCGGCATCCGCATCATGGCCGAGTGAGTCGTTGATGCGCTTGAATCGATCCAGATCCAGGTACATCACGGCCAGCCCGGTGCCATGACGTTTCGCGCGGCGAATTGCCCGGTCCAGACGCTCTTCGAACAGGGTCCGATTGGCCAGGCCTGTCAGGACATCATACTGTGCGAGATGCCGAAAGCGCGACTCCGACTGTTTACGGTGAATCGCGTAATTGATCGCGCGCTCAAGCGTCCGGCTGTTGAAGTCACCTTTGATAAGAAAGTCTTGCGCCCCTTGTTCCAACAGGGTCTTGGCTGCCCTGCTTTGGTGTTCTTCGCCGAGTACTACCAACGGCAGTTCAGCAATGAGGCGCTGTAACGGATCCAGTGCGTCGCCGGTGACGGTCTGCATGCTGCTGATATCCAGCAGCACGATGTTCAGCTTGCGGTCGTGCGCGTGCAGTTTCGCCTCGTCCAGCGTGGACGCGCGCACCATGGCGCCAAAATCGGTTTGTGTGGACTCAAGGAACTCAACTGTGAGTTCCGCGTCGGTGTTGGTTGCACCAACCAGAAGTACGCGTAGGGGCTCGTTCCCAACATTCGCTTGCGCATTCATTTCGTCGTCTTACTCCGCCAACGGAGTCCCTCGATCCCGCTCCCTCACGGCCCTCTCTATTGGCGGTGAATATCAGAACTTAATTCCATATTTACGAAAGTTGCATCATTCGTGTTGATTTATGAATTGGGGCGATAGCCGCGCAAACAGACCGTTTACCCCGCCAGGTCGCTCTGGCGCTCAACCAGTCGCGCGTACAGGCCATTCTCCGCGATGAGCTCGTCATGTGTCCCCTGCTCGCGGACCCGGCCTTGATCCAGTACCAGGATCTGGTCGCTGCCTTTCACGGTGGACAGGCGATGCGCTATCACGATTGTCGTGCGGCTTTGCATCAGTAAATCCAGCGCTTCACGTACGGCCTGTTCGTTAACGGCGTCCAGGTGCGAGGTCGCCTCATCCAGGATCAGGATAGGCGCGTCTTTCAGGAAAGCGCGCGCGATGGCAACACGTTGGCGCTGACCGCCGGATAAACGCATACCGCGTTCGCCCACAGGCGTATCCAGGCCTTGCGGTAGCGAGCCGACCAGGTCATTGAGCGCTGCATAACCCATCGCAGCCTCCAATTCCGTCTCGGATGCGCCTGGATTGGCGAGCATGATATTGGCTCGCAAGGTATCGTTGAACAGATAGGTGTCCTGGCTGACCATGGCGATCTGTTGGCGTAGCTCATTCAGGCCGACCTGCTTAATCGGGGTGCTAAATATCCGCACTTCTCCATCCGCGGCATCCCAGAAGCGCATACACAACTGAGCGATGGTGGTCTTACCCGCCCCGGATGGGCCGACCAGTGCAAGGCTGCTGCCCCGTGGTACGTCGATCGAGATGCCATCTATGGCTCTTCCACGGCCGAGGGGGTAAGCAAAGGTCACATCGCCAAACGACAGCGCCGAGTCTGCGTTTGGATCAATCGGCTGCGCAGTTGCCGGGGCTGACACGGCGGGCGGTTCGCGATGGACGTGGTGCAGGCGTCGCGTAGCCCCCAGTGTATCGGCAAGTTGCCGACCTATCTGCGCGATCTCTGAGACGGGCAGAAATGCGGACAATGCCAACAGGGTCAGCAATGGCAGGTAGCTGGCATCCAGCGTGCCGGATTGCACAGCAAAGCTTGCTGCGATGACAATCGCGAGCCCACCGCAACCCGTGGCTACTTCCAGGGCTGAAGTCTGGATGGACATGTCCCTGTAGAAGGGTAAGCGCGCCGCCAGATGTGTTCTGACGCGTTGCAGAAACCCGTCGCGTCGTTGTGCGGCCTGCTGGAACGCCTGAACCTCGGCAAGGCCCTGGATCGTGTCAACCACGTACGCATTCAGTTCACCCAGCGCTTCGCGGTCCCGCGAACCCAATTGATCGAGTTTGCGCCGCAGGAGAAACGGGCTGATGCCAACAAATGCTAGGAATGGCAGCAAGGCCAGCGCCAGGTGCCAGTCAAATACCACCAGCGTCAGCAATACAACCGAAGGCACCAGGATTGCCACAAACGCCGGCGCGATGGTGTGTGCGAAAAAATACTCAACCATCTCTACATCGTGGGTTGCCATAGAGACCAGATCACCCGAGCGTCTACGGGTCAAATAAGCCGGTGCAAGTTCATCCAGCTTGCGAAACAGGTCCACACGCATCTCGGCCAACATACGGAATGCCATGTCGTGCGCGATCCACGATTCCAGCCAATGCAGGATACCGGCGAGTGGGGCCGCAACGAATAACCACACGACGAGGTATTCAAACGGTGCATCATTCTTGACCGCAGCGACGATAAGTGCACTCAGGACTCCGACCGCAATCAATGCCACCACTCGGGTAACGCCAAAACAGAACGTCGCGATGAGTTTGCCGGTCCACGGCTTTGAATAACCGAACAGCGATCGCAGCGCCCCACTCCATCCGAGGCCCGCGGCACTAACCACGCCGTCATCCACGTCGGCACGATAGTCAACGGGTTCACCGTCCGGACTGCACGTGGTTCGAGATTGTTCGGGCGCATCACTTGTAGCGGACGGTGATGACGCAGCGCTCATCTGCTCTCGCATCAAGTTGAAATACACACCTTTCTGCTCGACCAGGCGCGCGTGTGTGCCCTGCTCCAGAACCTGCCCGTTACCCAACACAAGGATTCGGTCGAGGTTGATCACACTGGACAGGCGATGCGCGAACACGAGCGTGGTGCGGCCGCGCATGAGTTTTTCGAGTGCCTCCAGGATGACAGCTTCATTCTCCGCATCCACGGACGACAAGGCCTCATCCAGAACCAGGATGGGGGCGTCTCGCAACAACGCCCTGGCGATGGCGATACGTTGTCGCTGCCCGCCGGACAATCTCACCCCGCGTTCACCAATGACGGTCGCAAATCCGTCCGGCAACCGCTCGATAAACTCAAGTGCATTAGCGTCAGCCGCCCCCCGGCGCAGTGCCTCCGCCGATGCGTCCGGAGCGCCAAAGCGCAAATTTTCTTCCACGCTACCGTGAAACAGGAACGTGTCCTGGGACACCACGGCAAGCTGTTTGTACAAAAGTTCGGGCGGCAACTCCGCCAACCTGTGGCCTCCGATCTGAACGTTCCCTTGTTGTGGCTCGTACAGGCGTTGCAACAACTTCACTATCGTGGTTTTGCCCGCGCCGCTGGAGCCGACGAAACCAACCCGTTCCCCCGCACGAATCTCGAAGTCGAGTCCGTCGTGCGCCGGTTGATGTGAGCCGGGGTATACGAAGCGCACGTTGTCAAAAGTCACGGTTGGTTCCGGTTTGCCTGCCGGGGCTGACGCGACTGCCGGCGCAACCACCGGTTCGGCCCTCAATACGGAAAAAATGCCCTGTGCCGCTGACAAGCCCATCATGCCGTTGTGTAACAGCGAGCGCAGATCTCGCTGTGGCCGGAACACTTCGATGCCTGCCATCAGCACCATCAGCAGCGTTGTGAGCTCCGTGGCGCCATCGGCAACGCGATAGGCACCCACAACCAATGCGGTTGCGGCACCTAACGCGAGCCCGGTATCGGTGATGCCGCGTGTTAACGAGTTTGTGGCCAGTACCCACATCGTCGTGCGGAACACCTCGTGGGCTTTCTCCGCAAGCGTGGCGCCACGCGCCTGACTCTGACCGAAGGCCTTGAGCGTCGCAAGCCCCTGAAGGGAATCGAGAAACTCCGCGCCGAAGGCGTTGTAAGCTTTGGACCGACGCATGCTGTTATGCATGTCCCAACGATGAAACGCCGCGGGCGCCACGAGCGTTACCAGCGCAAACACAGTCAGTACGCCTGCCAGAACCATGTCAAACGGCGACAGCAGGAAAAACACGATGATGGGTGTCAGGCCCGCGATAAACAGTTGCGGGAGGTATTCGCCGAACCAAACCTCGAGCTGTTCGACGCCCTCAACCAGAGACAACATCACCTCGCCCGTACGCTCCAGCCCAAAATAGGCCGGGCCAAGCGCCATCACCTTGTCGTGCAGCTGCGCGCGAAGCGCTGTTTGAATTTTCGCAGCGCTGTCATGCGCGGCCATCTTGCGCCAGTGTTCGAGCCAGCCGCGCAGCAACATCACAGCGGCGACACCAACAAAAGGAACGATTAACTCATCCGTTGTAGCGCCTTGGTACACCTTGCCTATGAGCCAGCCAAGCAACGCCAGCCGGATAATGCCAACCACCGCCGCCAACACACCGACGACGACGCACAGCGCGATTGCACCACGCGCGCCAGCCGTCAATCCCCACAGTCGCGCATCAAAAAACATCGCGATTTTGCCTTCTACCGTCGTCTAAATCCGGACCTTGTGCCGACATTGTAAGAGCGCGAACCGGGCGCACAAACGAAATTTGTTTACCGGCCCAACCGCTGACATCAGTTTCCTTTGTGCAGCGCTGTGAGTCGTACTGCGGAATGGAGGTCTGGCCTTCTATCGTGTGATCAGGTGGTGTAGGCGTTCCTGGAGGCGTTTCTCCTGTTCTCGGTCACTGACCGAAAGCCAGTAATTGCGAGATTGCCTCCCAAGCGTACCAACATGCGCTCGAACTCTGGACATGTCGCTGAGGCGCACGTCTCTTAGTCTGGAGTCGTTTGGCGGAACTTTTCAGATTTCGCGATACTGTTGGCTTACCAAGTCAGAAACATCTTCCGCCACCATGATCGAAACCAGTGCCGCCGAGGCAGACGCCAATCAACGTGTCGTTGACGTCCATGGACAGTCCTACGTATTGCGTGAATACGTGGGCAACGCACCGCGACGCGGAATTTATGTCGAAGGCAACGAGTCTAATGACAACCTTTTACCGCAGGGTTTTCTCGTCACACAACCGCCTGGTTCCGTCACCCGGCCACATTTTCACGAGACCAATCAATTCCAGGTGTTCGTATCGGGTGACGGTAAATTTGGCAAAAAGCCGGCCGCGCCGTTGACTGTGCAATACGCGAGTGGGCACACGCCTTATGGGCCCATCACCGCGGGCTCGGACGGGATCATGTATTTCACGCTGCGCCAGCGTTGGGACCCCGGCGCCAAATACATGCCGCAGATGCGCGAAAAGCTGGTACGTGGGAGGCAGCGCCAACGGCTGGTGCCATGCGCGCCATTGGCCAGCGGGGCCGCGCTCAAAAGTGCGGAGGCCGACGTGCAATATCTGATCGATGCAGAGTCCGACGGCCTGATGGCGCTGGATGTGCAGTTGGGCGCTCACCAAGAGGTTGCGTTGCCAGCGGCGGCTGAGGGCGGTGGTCAGTACCACATCGTCGTGCAGGGCAGCATTGTCGCGACCGAGCACGCGGATGAGCATTTGGGCCAATGGGCATGCCAGTACGTATTCGCGCACGACCCGCCAACGGCAGACGCTCTGCGTGCGGGACCAACCGGTGCCCGGGTATTGGTTTTACGCTTCCCGCGCATCAACCACGCTTAAACGTCGGCAACGCCCACGACAATGCGCCGCCGCGTGGTGGATGTTGTTTGCGATGAGGCCGGCGACCGGGTCGCCGTCTTGAGCTGCGCGCATCGGCAGCATGTGCGTCTCATGCCGCCATTGACACGCAGGCCGTGGACACAGACGTCAGACGACCGGGCAAGCATGCTCGGCAAAACCATGGAATGCACCACGTGCGAACGTCTCGAGCTGCGCGATCATGAGACCACGGTTGGTGTGTGGGGGCGTATCCGGGTTCTGGAAGGCGCGCTCCACTACCATGTGTCCGCGCCATTTGTTCACCA
>CEUN01053268.1_pt1 | contig 10763 bp, 11 predicted proteins | sample 361501 | NCBI WGS metagenome assembly CEUN01 (sample SAMEA2622801, study PRJEB7988) | marine metagenome | biome: marine biome (ENVO:00000447); feature: marine epipelagic mixed layer (ENVO:xxxxxxxxx); material: "saline water (ENVO:00002010), including plankton (ENVO:xxxxxxxx)" | depth 120 m | reverse complement strand
GCCTTCTGGCGCATGACCACGGCGGGTGCCCGCTCGTTGATCTGATGACGGATAGCATCAGAAATTGTGAGGAGCTCGTAAATACCGGAACGACCTGAGTAGCCGGAGTCTCCGCAAGTGTCGCATCCGCGGCCATAATAGAAGGTTTTGTCGCCGATATCGTAGACCGAAAGGCCCAATTGCTGGAGCTGGTTTTCCGTTGGCTCGAAGGGGGAGCAGCATTTGGAGCAGATCGTTCGAACCAGGCGCTGGGCGAGTACGCCCATCAGAGTTGAAGAGATCAGGAACGGTTCCACGCCCATATCGGTGAAACGAGTGACGGCGCCGGGGGCATCGTTTGTGTGCAGCGTTGACAGCACGAAGTGACCAGTCAACGAGGCCTGGACAGAGATTTGAGCGGTTTCCGGGTCGCGCATTTCCCCGACCATGATGATGTCCGGGTCTTGACGGAGGAAGGCGCGGAGCGCGGCTGCAAAGGTCATGCCCGTCGATTCCTGAATCGGAACCTGGACGATCCCATCCAAGTCGTATTCGACCGGATCCTCGGAGGTCAGAATCTTGGTTTCAATGTCATTGACCTTGCGCAGACAGGCATAAAGTGTGGTGGTTTTTCCTGAACCGGTCGGTCCGGTCACCACGAAGATGCCATTCGGCTGCGAGATGGTTTCATTGATCGTCTCAAAGATTTCCTCGGTGAATCCGAGATTCTCCAGATCCAAGGTGGCGTTGGAGCGATCGAGAACACGAAGCACGACTGATTCGCCAAATTTGGTCGGCAATGTGGAAACACGCATGTCGATGTGTTTGCCACCCAGTGACATGGAAATGCGGCCGTCTTGAGGAAGCCGTTTCTCGGAAATGTTCAGGTTCGCCAGAATCTTGATACGAGAAGTCACCGGGGTGGCGAGGTACTTTGGCGGGGGGGCCATCTCATACAGGGAACCATCCACACGGTAGCGAATCTTGTATTCATCCTCAAACGGCTCAAAGTGAATGTCACTTGCCCGATCGGTGATTGCCTGGTAGAGGACCAGGTTCACGAAGCGAATGATCGGGGTCTCGTTCGCTATATTGGCGAGCGCGTCTTCGTCCTCTTCCTCATCGATGGCCTGAATTTCCCTGACCATGTCCTCTTCACTCGTCATCTCACCGAGGATGTCCGCAAAGGTCTCCGCTTCTTCCTGATAGTGCTTGGATAGAAGATTCTCAACGGCCACCGGATCGCCAACCACGACATGGACCTCCTTTCGCACGATGAACGAAAGTTCATCGAGAATGGATGGATTCAGTGGATCGGCCAAAACAACCTTCACACTCTCATCGTATGCCTCAATGGGCAGACACTGATACATGCGGGCGGTGTTGGGCGGTATGGTGGCAAGGACTTCATCCGGAATGTCTATGTCGCCCAGATCCGGAACGACATCCGTGCCCAGATAGTCGGCGATGATGTTCAACTGGCTCTCGAGATCGAGAATGGCGGACTCCACCAGGATTTGGCTGATCGGTTTGCCCGATTTGGTGTTCTCCTGAACGACTTCATTCAATTGGAGGTCGTCGATCAGGCCCTCTTCCTTGATGAGGGAGAGCAAGGGATCAGTGATGCTGACGGACATAAGCTATTCTCAATCGTCTTCGTCCTCAACCTCGGCTTCGAGTTCGGCATCGACCTCAGCGATTTTCTGAAGGATGCCCTGCGGATCGAGGCAACGGTTTATGACTTCTTCGCGTGCGATGCGCCCTTTGCGGTACCAGTCGAGGAGTCCCTGGTCGAGGGTTCGCATGCCAAACTTTGCTCCGGTCTGCTGGTCGGAGGGGATACGGAAGGTCTTGTTGTCACGAATCAGCGCAGCGATTGACGGCGTCTGCACCATGATGTCGTGAATTGCCACCCGACCTGGTTTGTCACAGGTCGGCACAAGGATCTGCGCGATAACGCAGATAAGCGCCGTGGACAACTGAATGCGTACGGTTTCCTGTGCGTTGATCGGGAAGGCGTTTACGATACGGTCGATGGTCTTGGCCGCGGAGTTCGTGTGCAGCGTTCCATAGACCACGTGACCGGTTTCGGCAGCGGTCAGCGCGGCTTCAATCGTTTCCAGGTCACGTAGTTCGCCTACCAGAATAACTTCCGGATCCTGTCGCAGCGCGCGGCGCAGGGCTTCCGCGAAGCTTGGAACGTCAACGTGTACCTCGCGTTGGGTGATAACCGCTTTCTTGTGCTTGTGATAGAACTCAATGGGATCCTCGATTGTAATGATGTGTGCGTGATCCTGCTCCTCATTGATCATGTTGACCATGGAGGCGAGAGTAGTGGACTTGCCTGAACCGGTGGGGCCGGTCACCAGAATCATTCCACGCGGCTTGTGGAGCAGTTCATCGATGAGATTCGGCGCCAGGCCGATGACGCTCATCGGGAGGAGGTCGGTGGGAATCTGCCGGAGCACCAGGGCGAAGTTGCCACGCTCCTTGAAGGCGCTGACGCGGAAACGGGCCAGTTCTCCGAAGGCAAACCCAAAGTCGGCCCCACCTTTGGTTCGGATTTGCTGAATGTGATCTTCACCGGTGATGCTGGTCATCAACTCCTCGACATCTTCCTGGCCGCAGGGCGGTCCTTGGATGCGTTCCAGCGTTCCATGTGCCCGATAGGCTGGCGGGATTCCAACACGAACATGCAGATCGGCGGCCCCTTCGGAGACCATCAACTGCAGCAAATCGGACATTGCATATGCGCCCATTTCTTAATCTGACCTTTCTCTCTATTTCGGTTCTAGTTGATACGCTCGGTTAATGCTCGTCAGCCACCGTCGCTTCGATAACTTCTTCGGGAGTGGTGACAGCGGCCAGCACCTTGCGGGTGCCGTCGTCACGCAGGCTGTTCATTCCCATCTCAAGTGCGCGTGCTCGCAGGACGGTATTTGAGACCTTTTCAAAGATGAGTTTTCGAATGTTGTCGTCGATGACGAACACTTCAAAGATCCCTTTCCGGCCGCGATAACCGTTGGTGCAGTCCTTGCAACCGACACCTTTGCGGCTGTCGCCTCCGTTGATCTGATCCTGGGTGATATTCAACGCCCGCATCTCACGATCTGTTGGCTGGTAGGGTTCATTGCACTTCTTGCAAATCGCACGAACGAGGCGTTGCGCCATGATCCCGCGGGCCGCAGAGGCCACGAGGAAGGGTTTGATGCCAATGTCAATCAGACGGGAAACAGCGCTTGGCGCATCGTTGGTATGGAGCGTGGAGAAGACCAAGTGACCGGTGAGTGCCGCGTTGATCGCGATCGTCGCGGTTTCTTCATCACGAATCTCCCCCAGCATCACAACGTTCGGCGCCTGGCGGAGCATTGCGCGCAGTGCGGCCGCGAAGGTCAGCCCTGCGGCAACGTTGACCTGAACCTGGTTGATGCCTGCCAAGACGTACTCAACCGGGTCTTCCACGGTGATGATCTTTTTGTCCGGGCGATTGATGTAGTTGAGGCAGGAATAAAGCGTTGTCGTCTTGCCGGAACCGGTAGGACCGGTCACGAGGAGAATCCCATCGGGGAGACCAATCATGCGTTCGAACGAGGCCTGGTCATCAGCCATGAATCCCAACTCGGACAGACCGAGGCTCAGTCCACTTTTGTCCAGGATACGCATGACGATGCTTTCGCCCTGCGTGGTGGGAAGTGAGTTGACACGAAGATCGATCGGTTTGCCGGAAACCTCGAGTTGGATGCGTCCGTCCTGAGGGATTCTTCTTTCGGCAATGGACATGCCGGACTGAATCTTCAAGCGGGAGATGATCGCGTTCTGAAGTTTCTTTGGTGGGCTGCTGACTTCTTCCAGGCAACCGTCAATGCGATATCGAACCCGCAGCACTTTTTCCATGGGTTCGATGTGTATATCAGATGCACGGCCACGAAACGCGTCCGAGATGATGCTGTTCACCAGCTTGATCAGCGGTGCGTCTGCTTCAACTTCCTCAACTCCTTCACCGAAAGTTTCATCCTTAACAAAGCCAAGATCGATTTCACCCTCCGTGATGTCCTGGATCATCGCACCGATGTTGGTGCCGTCTTCCATCTCAGCACCGCCATAGTACTGATTGACCAGCGCATCGATCTGCTCCTGGGTGGCAACACGGTATTCAATGCCGTCCACCTTGAGTTGGTGGTTCAGCCGATCCATGAGATCGAGGTCGGAGGGGTCGGACACCGCGATGGTCAAAACGCCTTCCGAGAAGAACACCGGGATGATGTTGTTCTGTTTGACGATGTGACGCGGAACCTGCTGGACGGTTTCGTCCTCCAGCGTCACGCCGTCCAGATCGATCGTTTCAACACCAAACTGAATGGCCTTGGCTTGGGTAAGGTGAGCGGGGGCAACGACCTGCGCCGCGATGAGCCGATCAATAATCCCTTGATCCTCAAATTCTCCGGACTCCACCTCCGCGCGTGCAATCTGCACGTCGTCTTCGGTGACCAGTCCCATGTCCGCGAGAGTATCTACGAGGTAATCGTCTTTTACTGGCACAACTAGATCACTTGGGTTTTTTGCATCTTACTGACCGCCGTAAGGCATTGTCAATTGGTCGTTTAGAAAATGGAGAACGTCACGTAGATCAGGGCAGCTTGCCGCTACCGAAAATTCCCTTAACCTTTGCTACGTACGCGGATGAAGCGGAAGGGCACCTTCGAATCCCTGCTGTCGGAGCGCCTCGTAAAGGACGATAGATACTGCGTTGGAAAGGTTTAGGGAACGGCTCTCAGAATTGAACATCGGGATGGTCAAAATGTGGTCGGGATGTGCGCTCAAAACACCTTCCGGCAAGCCCGCGGTTTCCCGTCCGAACACGAAATAGTCCGACTCAGAAAACTCCGCCTCCGAGTAGACATGAGTGCCAGTGGACTCAATCAGCCAGATTTGTCCGCCTTTACGTTCACGTTCGAAAGATGACCACTCCGGCCAGGTGCGCCAATTGACCTGATTCCAGTAGTCCATTGCGGCGCGTTTCAGTCGTTTGTCGTTGAGTTCGAATCCAAGGGGCTCGATGAGGTGCAGGTCTGTCCGAGTGGCCGCGCAAAGACGTGCGATGTTTCCCGTGTTGGGAGGGATCTCGGGTTCAACAAGAACGATGTTCATGTGGTGGGTTGGGCAGGATTGCCACCGCCATCTTTCAGCAGGAACCCGGTGGCGATCAGTGAGAAACCCACGAACCCTAGGAGCAAGGAAATCATAATGCCACCCAGTTTCATGAAGAGTTCACGCTTGAGGGACTTTGTCGAAACCGAGAGCCTTTCCGGTGTGATCATGGATGGCGATCGGCGCATTGGCCGGGCAATCCGCATCATAATTCAGACGCTTGCCATCGAATCGCGTCCAGTGGTTGCCCCAAAGGTAATAGCGTCCGGGTTCAAGATTGACTTTGATCGTGCCGGGAACCCGGTTCTGCTCTTCATTCGGATATCCTCCAAGCAAGCGAATCGCGCCAAGCACAAAGATGCCGGTTGCCGCAACTATGAATGCGATGCCGATGGTCTTCAGTCGTGCCTTCATTCGCGTTTCTTGTCGTAGAAGACTTCCCAGAGAATCAGTCCTTTTGCCGGAGCGGCAACTCCGCCAGCCCGGCGATCACAGGCTGCCAGACTGGCTTCCACATCTTCCGGGGTGAGCTTGCCTTGTCCGACCTGGATGAGCATGCCGACGATGTTGCGGCACATCTTGTAGAGGAACCCATCACCTTCAATCGTGAAGGTCAGGAGTTCGCCCGACTTCCGAAGATCGCAGTGATGAAGCGTGCGAATGGTTGTCTCCATGTCGTAGTCGCGATTGTTGGCCAGTGACTTCCAATCGCGCTTGCCGACGAAGCTCTTGGTGGCCTCGCGCATCGCGGGGAGGTTGAGCTTGCCGGGGACATGCCAGGCCGTGTGCCTCAGCAGGGGATTCATCACCCGGTGATTCCAGACCTGGTAACGGTATTGTTTGCCCTTGGCATCGAAGCGCGCATGGAATTCCGCCGGGGCACGGGCAGCGTTCGTGATGCGGATGTCGTCCGGGAGGTTGGCGTTGAGGGCTAATGGAAGTTTGCGCGCTGACATTCGTAATTCGTCCTTGGGGATCTCGACGTGTGCGACCATTCCGCGCGCATGGACACCGGCATCCGTTCGGCTTGAGCTGTGAATTCGCTTCACCGAAGGCCAGATGACTTGGATGGCTTCCTCGATTTTCTGTTGCACGCCGACGCCGACTTTTTGCACCTGCCAGCCTTCGTAGTTGGTGCCGTCATAAGCGACGATGAGCTTGAACTTCAGTTTGTCGGCTGGCGTGGCCATAGGTCTTACACGTCCTATTGGGCTTAAGCCGCGTTCGCATCCAAAAAGCTCTGCAATAGTATCGCAGCCGCCATGGCATCCACCTTCTCCTTGCGCTTCTCCCGGCGCACGTTGCCGGCGATGAGTGCACGATTGGCCTCGACGCTGGTCAGGCGCTCGTCCCAAGTGCGGATGGGTTGTTTGATTTCAGCCTGAATCTTCTCTGCAAATGCCCTTGCGGCTTCAGCCGATGGTCCGTAACTGCCGTCCATGTTTCGCGGCATGCCGATCACGATTGATTCGACACATTTCTGGGAAAGCACTTCCTTCAAACGCACAATGAATTCCTCGAACGGTTTGGCAGGGATGAATTCCAGTGGTTGCGCAATCATCTTCAACTCGTCGCTCACGGCCACACCGACGCGTTTGCTTCCGTAATCGAGTCCAAGAACGCGCATGGCACTCAGAGAGACTTTAATATCTTGGTCGCAGCGTTGACCGTCTTTTCGATCTCCGCGTCGCCGTGCGCGGTGGAAAGAAAACCGGCTTCAAATTGCGAAGGTGCGACATACACGCCTTCCTGAAGCATGCCATGGAAATACTTCGCAAACTGATCGCGGTCACACTTCATCGCGTCATCGAGACTATGAACCGTGTGATTTCCAAAGTAGCCGCAGAACATCGAACCACAGCGTTGGTAGGTCACTGGGATGCCAGCTTCCTTTGCCGCGCCGCGCATGCCTTCTTCGAGTTGTGCGCCGAGTGCTTCGAGTTTCTCGTGAGCTTCACCCGATTCAAGTGACTTGAGCGCTGCAATGCCCGCGGCCATCGCCAACGGGTTGCCGCTCAATGTTCCGGCTTGATAAACAGGGCCTTCAGGTGCGAGGCAGGACATTACGTCTGCGCGGCCACCGAACGCGCCTACCGGCAATCCTCCTCCGATGATTTTCCCAAGACAGGTGAGATCCGGCTTGATTCCAAATCGCTCCTGCGTCCCTCCACGCGCGACTCGAAAGCCCGTCATCACTTCGTCAAAGATGAGGAGGGAGTCGTTCGCGCTGCATAGTTCGCGCAGCAATTCGAGGAAGCCATCTTTCGGTAGAATCACTCCGGCATTCCCAATCACCGGTTCCAGAATCACCCCGGCAATCTGGCCTTGGTTGGCTTCGAATACTTTTTTCACCGCAGCTTCGTCATTGAAGGGGATGACGATTGTGTGTTGCGTGAACTCGGCTGGGACGCCCGCGCTGTCCGGGCTCCCAAAGGTCAATGCGCCGGATCCGGCTTTCACCAGCAGGGAATCATGGTGGCCATGATAACATCCGTCGAACTTGATGATCTTGTCCCGCTTGGTGAAACCACGCGCCACGCGAATCGCGCTCATACACGCTTCGGTGCCCGAATTGACCATTCGCACCTTTTCGATGCTCGGGAAGAACGTCTTGATGAGTTGCGCCATTTCCACTTCGAAGGGATTGGGGATTCCGAAACTCGTTCCACTCGTTGCGGCTTCCCGAACCGCCGAGATGATCGGCTCAAAGGCGTGTCCGTGGATCGCCGGTCCCCATGTGCCGACGTAATCCACGTATTCGTTTCCGTCCACGTCCCAGACTTGTGCTCCCTTGGCTCGATCGACAAAAAACGGCTTCCCGCTAACTGCCCGGAAAGCTCGGACAGGAGAATTTACCCCACCGGGAATGTGTTTCAGGGATTCGGCGAACAGGGCGTCGGATTTTTCGGTGCAGATCATGAGTGCTGGATTGAAGGCGCGCCGGAACGCTACTTGTCCGCAACGAGCTTTCGCAACTTGGCGGACTTCACGTTTCGTTGAAAAACAGTGGCACGGAGTTCCCATTTTGCCTTCGGTGCGAGGATGCCCATGTAGTCTTTGGTGTCGCCGACCTTTTTGCCGCCTTTATCGTAAAGATCGAAGAACGCCTCCACATCGAAGAGCTGTTGATCGGTGTGATTCTGTACCATGCCGACCACGAAAGTGAGGTTGCCGGATTCGGCGTTCTCAATCATGTGTCCCATCAACTGCACCGGTGAGCCTGAGTCCCGTTTGGTTGGATTGGTCCACTTGATCTCCTTCTTGGTGACGGTATTGAGTGGGCGCTTGTATCCCTTGAGCATGGGAACCGTCTTCTTGGCTTTCTTCTTGGCTTTCTTCTTCTTTTCAGGTTCCCGGGCTTCTCGTTTCTTTTGGGCCAGCCATTCCTCGTCGGACATGTTGGCGGCCTTTTCCTCTTCGCCTTTCTTGGCTTCTGAACGCTTCAATAGGCCCACACCCGCAATCAATGAAAATACGACCACAAAGATCCCGGCTGGAATTCCGATCAACTGCACCATCGGCGGGCCGGTCCTCGGTTTGGGCGGAGGCGCAGGTCCGGCTCCCGGCGCGCGCAGGACCACGGGCGTATCGCAGTGCGGGCAGAATGCATCCGATCCGACGTCTTCCATGCCGAACATGATCTTCTTCCCGCACTCGGGGCAGGGCATTCGCTGCAGACTCTCTGCCATACGCAAGGAGTGGAATCGTAAGAAAATCCTCGTTCGCGCCAACCCAAATCTCCGAAACAGTCTTCTGAACAAGCGAGGAGGCAGTTCATAAACGAGTGTGCTTTGCACCAATGTATTGCCGCCAGGGACAACTGACGCTAACCTCAAACCACTTGGCTGCTGTGGCCGGGGGAAAACGACATGTCTTTGGTTGCCATACGCGGATTGTTCCTGAGTTTGTGTATCTTGGCGGGATACGCAATCAGCCAGGTACAGCCTGAATTGATTCATCACCCGGCACTGGACGCGCCTCCAAGTGTGTTTGGCATCCTGATCGGTTTTGGCTTTGGTGGCCTCCTGATCGCGTTTGATGAGATGCTCAAAGGTCTTTCGTTGCGCGCATTCTCTGCGGCTACTTTTGGCTTGGTGCTGGGCACTATGATTGCCTGGCTGGTCGACCGTTCGGAGCTGTTTGTTTACGTCGATGAATACCCTGTCCGCTGGCTCATCCGCCTGTGCCTGTTCATCGGCTTCAGCTACATCGGCATGGTGATGGCGATGCGAAGCAACAAAGACGATTTCTCACTGATCATACCGTATGTGCGATTCTCGCCGCAGGACAAGAGCGAGGATCATCTGCTGTTGGATACCAGCGTGATCATCGACGGCCGCATCGCGGATCTGATTGATGCGCGTTTCGTGGAGGGGATCTTGATCGTTCCGGAATTCGTTCTTCGGGAAATCCAGACCGTAGCGGATTCCTCCGACTCGGTGAGGCGTGAACGCGGCCGTCGCGGGCTGGACATGCTCAGCCGCATCCAGAAGAACGTCTACAACGAGGTGAAGGTCTATGAGCAGGACGTGGATGCACCGTCAGTCGATGAAAAACTCGTTGTTTTGGCCAAAATGCTCCGCGCCACCCTTTACACCAACGACTACAACCTTGGCAAAATTGCTGAGTTGCGGCGGATTCGACACGTCAATATCAATGAATTGGCGAGCGCGCTGAAGCCCGTAATTCTTCCCGGTGAACGTCTGAGAGTTCGAATCGCCAAGCAAGGCAGGGACAAGGGGCAGGGTGTTGGCTATCTAAACGATGGCACGATGATCGTCGTCAATGGCGGCAACGATCGAGTGGGCAAGGAGGTGAGCGTCGAAGTGGGCAGACTTCTCCAGAACGCCACCGGCACCATGATCTTTGCCGAAATCAAAGACTGAGCATGGACTTCGTCACCGTTCATAAGACCCGTGATCCGATCGATGCCGAACTGGTCAAGAATCAGCTCGAGCAGGCCGAGATTGGCGCCTTCATTCCGGAAGCCAACTCCCCCATGCCTGTGCTTTCGGGCGTGCGCGTTCAGGTGGCAGAAGCAGACAAGGACCGTGCCATGGAGGTCTTGGGGTTGGATGAACTCCCCAAATGAGCCCCAAGCGACTCGCCCAACTCAAGCAATTGCAATCCCTCCTTCCCAGGGGTGAACTACGCTTGGATCAGAAATCCGCTGAAGCTCATTCCGGTGACAAATGGTTCGCCAGCGCGATGCCCGACGCGGTTGCGCTCCCCAAGTCCGTCAACACCGTTTCGAAGATACTTGAGTTTGCGCACCAGCATCGCATTCCGGTGACGCCACGTGGTGCTGGCCACGGATACGTCGGCGGCTGTGTGCCCGTGAAGGGAGGCGTCGCGCTTTCCGTGGCCCGGATGAAACGGATCAAGGAAATCAACGAACGTGACTTTGTTGCCGTGGTTCAGCCCGGTGCGATTACGGCGGACCTGCAATCCAAGGCAGCTGCCAAGAAACTCTATTATCCGCCAGATCCCGCCAGCCGTGCCGATTGCAGCATCGGCGGAAACGTGGCCACCAATGCCGGCGGGCCGCGCTGTCTGAAGTATGGAGTCACCCGAGACTACGTGCTCGGCCTCGAAATCGTTTTGTCTGACGGAACGATCGTTCGCACTGGCAGTCG
>CEUN01434586.1_pt1 | contig 10780 bp, 5 predicted proteins | sample 361501 | NCBI WGS metagenome assembly CEUN01 (sample SAMEA2622801, study PRJEB7988) | marine metagenome | biome: marine biome (ENVO:00000447); feature: marine epipelagic mixed layer (ENVO:xxxxxxxxx); material: "saline water (ENVO:00002010), including plankton (ENVO:xxxxxxxx)" | depth 120 m | reverse complement strand
GTGGCAATTCGATTCGAGGGTATTGCGATGCCAACTTGATGAGCTGCTGGGGAGCCTGCAAGTATGCCGAAGCTGTAAACTCCGTGCCAAGGTGCTCCAAGTTATAGAGGAACAACTCGACCGTGAACTCCGAAAACGAAGGAGACTCTTCAAGCCAAGTTGATTCGTCTTCGGTCGAACTCACATATACCGCGGGATCCGGATCTTCGCCCTCAAAATCCGTCCTCCGTACTGCCCAACGCATAACACCCTGATTCTCGGTCATGAAGACCCGGTGTTCGTGGTGCTCGAACATTTCATGCGCAGACCAAATACCCGTGAAGTGTGAGTAGGATTCATGCCAGCTCTGAATTGCTTCAGAGCAACAGAGCCTGTCAAAGACATCATTTCCTCGCGCATGGCGATCGGGACTATTGTCAAACCACCTAAATATCAGGCGATTCAAAAGGCTCATCCGAATTCGGGCCATGCGAATTCTTCAATGAGACCATTCAATCGGGAAATGCTCTTCGAATTGGCGAACAACTTCGCTGAATGATCGAGTATTCCACCTTCTCAGCATGCGTGTCGCAGACTACGCCAACAACGGCTCCACCACGTGCCCGTGCACATCCGTCAGGCGGAAGTCCCGGCCTTGGTACCGATACGTGAGCTTTTCGTGATCGAAGCCAAGCAGGTGCATGACGGTGGCCTGGAAGTCGTGAACGTGAACCTTGTTCTCCGCCACCTTGAATCCGAGATCGTCGGTCTTTCCGTAGTCAAAGCCGCCCTTCACGCCTCCGCCGGCCATGAAGAGGCAGTAGCAATCCGGATAGTGATCGCGGCCCAAGATCTTGCCTTTGGCAGTACGGCCCTCGCGGAATGGCGTACGCCCGAATTCACCGCCCCAGATCACAAGAGTTTCATCGAGCAGCCCGCGCGCTTTCAGGTCGTTGATGAGCGCAGCAACGGGCTTGTCCGTACGCGCCATCTTGTTCGTTAATCCGTCGGTAATTCCCGTGGTAGGATTCGTGCCGTGGAAATCCCAGCCCCAGTCAAACAAATGAACAAATCGCACGCCCTGTTCCACCAGGCGCCGTGCGAGCAGACAGTTGTTGGCGAAGCCCGCTGCCCCGGGAGTCGCCCCGTAGGTTTCGACGGTCTTCTTCGATTCGCGCGAGATATCCATGACCTCGGGCACGGCGGTCTGCATGCGATACGCCAGTTCGTATTGAGCGATTCGGGTGGCGGTTTCGGGATGCCCAAATTGCTTTGATTGCAACTCATTCAAGTCGCGCAAGGCATCGAGAGTGGCCCGGCGCATGTCGCGCTTCATTCCGGAGGGATCGGATACGAACAACACCGGGTCGCCTTTGGATCGACACTGGACTCCTTGGTAGACCGATGGGATGAATCCGCTTCCCCAGCAGCTCTGACCACCGCTGGGTTGCGTTCCACTGGAAATCAACACGACGAAGCCGGGAAGATTCTCGTTCTCACTGCCCAGGCCATAGGTCACCCAGGAGCCCATCGAGGGCCGGCCGGAACGTGGCGAACCGGTGAACAGAAGCAGTTCTGCAGGAGCGTGGTTAAACTGATCTGTGTTCATCGAACGGATGAGCGTCATGTCATCCGCGATGGCGTGGAAGTGCGGGCAGGCATCGCTCATCCAGATGCCGGCCTTGCCGTGCTGCTTGTATTCGCGAGGCGAACCCATGAGCTTGGGAACGCCGCTGGTAAATGCAAAGCGACGGCCGGCGAGGTAGGAATCCGGGCAGTTTTCACCGTCGCGTTTCACCAGTTCGGGCTTGTAATCGAAGATGTCCAAGTGCGGGGGCGCACCGGACATGTGGAGGTAGATCACGTTCTTCGCCTTACCGAAACTGGGGGGGCGCTTGGGCGCGAGCGGGTTGATGACATCGGTGGCCGCGGAGGCCTTCGGCAAAAGACTGCCGAGCGCCATGGCGCCCAGACTGAACTGCGAGGAGTCCTTGAGAAACTGACGGCGCGTCTGGAGTTGCAGGCGTTCTTGTGCGACTGGATTCATATCGATGCTGGGTTCGGCCTAACGGCGCATGATCATTTCGTCGAGATTCAGGATGACATTGGCAACGGTCGTCCATGCAGCGAGTTCTGCAAGGTTGGCATTTCCACCCGGCATGCCAAGAGGATCGGTCGCCATGGACTTGGCCAATTCCGCGTCCGCTCCGTAAACCTCGCGAGCTTCATTGAGAAGTTCTTGCAGGCGTTTCGATTCGAAGGACTTCGGCTTTCGCGACGTGCAGGTGAGGAACAGATACCCGAAGCGCTCGGCATCACTGCCCCCTCCCTTCTCCACCACGCGCCGGGCCAGAGACTGGGCGGCCTCCACGTAGGCTGGATCGTTCATGGTGACGAAAGCCTGAAGAGGCGTGTTGCTGCGGCTCCGACGAATGGTGCAGGCTTCACGGTTCGGAGCGTCAAAGATGCTGAACGACGGATACGGACTATTCCGGCGTACCAAGGTGTAAATCGAACGCCGATGAGCATCTTCGCCTTTGCTCGGCGTCCAGTCATTGCTGCGGCCAAATGCCGTGCTCAGGCCGAGGTTTGGGCGGACGGGGCGAACCGGTTCGCCATACATCTTCGCGCTCAGCAATCCGCTGACATACAATGCCTGATCACGCAGAACTTCTCCCGTAGCCCGGAACCTGGGACCGCGGCTGATCAGGCGATTCATGGGATCCGCCTGCAGCAGCTTGGGGGTGACTTTGGAGGACTGCCGATAGCTGGATGACGCAACGAGTTTCTTCAACAGTTCCTTCACGTTCCATCCGCCCTCAACAAACTCAGCCGCGAGCCAGTCCAGAAGTTCGGGATGGGTCGGAAGCTCCCCCTGCGCGCCGAACTCTTCGCTCGTGCGCACGAGCCCCGTGCCAAAGAGGCGTTCCCAGAATCGATTGACCGTCACCCGGGCGGTGAGCGGATTGTCTTTGGAGACGAGCCATTTGGCCATGGCAAGCCGATCGGCCTGGGCGGATTTCGGCAGTGGATGAAACGCGGCCGGCACCCCTGGCTTCACGTGATCTCCAAGGTTTTGATAGCTGCCGCGAATCTGCACGCGATTGGTGCGTCCCTTGTCCGCAGCGAGTTCCTGCATGACCGGAATGGAAGTCATCTTCTGATCCGCAATCTGCTTCTTGAGCGATGCAAATCTGTTTCGCAGATCACGCGTCTGCACGGCGACATTGCGCACGTAGTAGTCGTTGATACCGGCCTGTTGCGCGTCTTTCCGATTCTCCTTCTTCGTCCCGAGGCTCACGAGGACGGATTGAGGAATCTTCAGCCACTGTTCGATCCGATTGTCATCGGTCGTGCTCACGCGGAAACGTCCGAGCAAATGTTTATTGCCCTTGTAATTCTGCCGAACGATGAGTCGGAGCTTTGCCCCCGGTTGAATTCCCACGCGCCCGGAGGGAATCAGCGTGACATGATGATTCTCACCAATCTTTCCGCCTACGGCCCAACCTTTGTCCTTGGTCAGCTTGTCGCCAATGATGGCACTGGGTGAGAAATTGGGCTGCGTGTAATCCGCGAGCGCGGAGCGGAACTTGATCGGCATTGGGCCGCCGATGGCAAACTCTTTGTTCTTCACCGGATGCTTCGCTTCCTCCTTCGACCAGACCGTGTTCCGTTTCGCGTCCAACACCTTGACTGTGTAGCTCTTCAAGCGAGACGCCACGTTTCCATCCGTGCGGTTCCACAACACGATCTTGTTTATGGGAACGGCGTCCTTGAGTTCGACCTCCCACCAGTCAACGGGTCCTTTACCCGCGGTGTGGGAAACGGATTTTTTGAAGTAATCACCGTTGGTATTGCCATCGATCGCCCTGGCAGCGACCGCGTCCGCATAATCGCTGCTCTGCCTTGCTTTCCCTTTCGGGGCGACGTTTCCTGTGCCGCTGAACACCTGTACTTCAGCAAGATGCAGGAATGGCTTACTGCCAGGGAGTTCCACCCGTACGATCTTGCCCTTCAAGGGCGGAACGCCTTCGTAGATCAAATCCGCCGTCACCTTGCTGATCACAAAATTGCCCGCGGTCAAACCGGGTCCTTTCTTGGGTAGCTTCTCATCGGCCAAGGCTTGGATCCGAACCGCTGAGAGTGTGTCACCCTTCAACGGAATCTGAATCGTATACGCATCGGGACCGGCTTCGGTCAGATTACGCACGGAGTTGTCGTCCAGAATCTCTAGCTTCGACTTCTTCTGCGAGCGAACGAGCGAAGGCTTGGGAGAATGCCATTTCAATCCGGCCGCAAACTGTTTCTCCCACGCAGGCAATCCGCGGAACCAAGCGGTTTGAGGTGAGGCGAACTGTTTGTCGATCTGGGCAACCTCATCCTGCCATCCGCGGCGCGATTTCTTTTGTGCGTCCGTGTAAAACCGATGCAGCGGACTCTCGTCCCGTTTGTCTGCGTCGGCGGAATTGTTCAGGATGGCGTGGAAAGAAAAATACTCGTGCTGCGTGATCGGATCGTACTTGTGAGTGTGGCATTGGGCACAGGCCATGGAAGTTCCCATCCAGACCGCAAGAGTGGTGTTCACCCGATCCACGACAGCAGCGTTGCGAAACTCCTCGTCGCTGGTTCCGCCTTCATTCTGCGTCATCGTGTTGCGGTGGAAGGCGGTGGCAATAAGTTGCGAATCCGTTGGCTTGGACAACATGTCCCCGGCGATCTGCTCGATCGTGAATTGATCGAAGGGCATGTTGTCATTGAACGCCGAGATCACCCAATCGCGGTAAGACCAGATGGTGCGTCCGGGGTCACTCGGATAGCCCGCTGAATCGGCGTAGCGCGCCAAGTCCAACCACATGCCAGCCCAGTGTTCGCCAAACTCCGTCTTGTCCAGCAAACCGTCAACATAACGCTCAAAGGACTTTGGGTTCTTGTCCTCGATGAACCGCTGTAGTTCCTCAACCGAAGGCGGCAGGCCGGTCAGGTCAATAGCCGCTCGGCGGGCCAGTGTCCAACGATCTGCTTCTGGAGATGGCGTGAGTCCGTTGGCGCGGAGTTTCCGCAGGATGAACTGATCGATGTCGTTGCTGATCCATTTGGATCGCGAAGCCACGGGAACATCCGGACGCTTCACCCGGGCATACGACCAATGCACGTCGTACTTGGCACCTTGAGCGATCCAGTCCTTGAAAAGCTGAACCTGCTCCCGTGTGAGCCGTTGTCCTTTGTCAGGCGGGGGCATGACATCGTCGTCCGAGGCAGCGATCCGCTTGATGAGTTCGCTGAGATCCGGTTTGCCCGGTATAATCGCGGAGTAGCCATCGCGATCGGCAATAGCGCTGCCCCTCTCGTCCAAACGGAGCTTCGCCTTTCGCTCTTCCTCGTCCGGTCCATGGCAGGTGAAGCAATTGTTCGAAAGGATCGGTTTGATATCGCGATTGAAATCGACGGTCGCGCCAGTTCCACCAAACGGCAGCAACGCGAATCCAAGCAAAATGGCGATGGGTTTGTTGCTGATCATCGACGAGCAGGGATTATCCCGAAATACCGTGGACGTGCAAGCCATGCCCTGTGTTCAAGCCGATGGTGGTACAAAGAAAAGCAGTGCGGGGACCGCACTGCTTTCGCTTGGTTCTAAACTAACTCCCGCGATTACGCCTTGGGCGCATCAACACCCTTGGACTCAAGCCATTCGTTGCAGGCTTTGGAGTCGGCGAAGACCTGGTCGCTCGGAACGGTCCCGGGGATGAGGTTGGTCTGTTCGAGGCGCTTCTTGTTGTCGTTGTCGGGCGTGATCAGGAGCGGAGTCATGTCGCCGTCTTTGATGTCCAGCAGCGCGTCACCGAGTCCATAGGCAGCGCTTTGGTCAAACTCAGTCGCTTCGGTCAGGTTCAAGACGACGTATTTGGCCTTGGGAAACTTCGAAACCAAGTCGCGGAAGGCGAACACAGTGCCGAAGAATTGCGGCCCCTTGACATCGTGCACGAAAACATCGCCGGACTCGGCCTTGCCATCCTCTTTCGCCGCCCGCTCAGCGGTGCCGATGAGTGACATCGTCCCACCAAACCCATTCTTCTTGATCGATATGAGGAATGCCATGAGCACGCCAATCGCCACCGCGTAAAGAAGATTCCAGAAGACGGTCAACACGAGAACAGTCCAGAGAATGACAGAGTCCGAAACTGGAACGGCCTTCATATCCTTGAATCCCTTGCGATCGACGATGCCATATCCAACGGTGAACAGAATGCCGGCCAGCACGCTGAACGGGATCTTGTTGGCAAGAGGCCCCAAGCCCAGCAGCAACAGCAGCAACAGCACACCGTGAACAACACCGGAAATCTTGTTGCGACCACCAGCATTGACGTTCACCACGGTACGCATTGTGGCACCCGCACCAGGCAGGCCACCAATACAGCCCGAAGCCAGATTGCCGAGTCCCTGCCCGATCAGTTCCCGATTGGAGTTGTGTCGCGTGCGCGTCACCTTGTCCGCCACCACCGAGGTCAACAGCGAGTCAATCGCGCCCAGCGCGGCAAGCATGGCACCAAACTTGATCACCATGACGATGTGAGCCGAGGTGACGGAACTCAGTTCCCCCACAAGGATTTTCGGGAAACCCTTGGGCACTCCGCCCTTTTCGTCGGCAATCAGGCGAACGTCCAAGTCAAAGATGGCTGCCGTAGCCGTCATGGCAACCAACGCCACCAAGGCGCTGGGCACGGCCTTGGTCAGTCGTGGGAATGTGTAGATGATGACGACTGTCGCTGCACAGATTCCGAGTTCTGCAAAGTTCAAGGGGTCTTTGAACAGGCCCCCGAGGTTTTTGATCACCTCAAGGGTCTTGGGCGAACTCGCCATGCCGAAGGCAGGAAAAATCTGGAGTATGATGATAATGACCCCGATCCCCGTCATGAAACCCGACAACACCGGATATGGAATAAACCGAATGAACTTGCCCATACCCAACACGCCCATCAGCACCTGGATGGCACCGGATGCAAGGAAACAGGCAACGATCAAGCCGAGACCTGCCTCTGTTGATCCGAACTCGGTGACGGCCGCTGCGACCACAATCGCAGAGATGACGGTCATGGGTCCGGTCGGCCCGCTGATCTGGGTGGGCGTTCCGCCAAAGATCGCAGCCACGATGCCGATGGCAAAGGCGCCATAGAGTCCGTAGATTGCGCCCATGCCGGAGCTGGATCCGAACGCCAAGGCAAGCGGGATGGCCACGATACCTGCCGTGATTCCACCGAAGAGATCCCCGCGCAGGTCTTCCTTTTTGAAGAAGTTCTTAAACATGTCGATTGTTTGAGGGTTAAAGCTGACCGGGCCGGTTTCGGCCGATCCTTTGTTCTGGTTGTACTTGATGTGGTTAGAGGAATCTCACTTCGCCGTTGCGAACGTCGTAAACAGCCCCGACGATCTTGAAATCGTCTCCGCTCGCGAGCTTGTCGATGACCGAGCTCTTTTCCCGGATATCCTTGATGGTTTGGAGAACGTTCAGTTCCGTCACCCGAATTGAAAAATCTTCGTTCTGGGATGACCGATCATCGGATTCGCTGGTTTCCTGCTCCACCGCCCGGCCGATGGGACCGGTAACGGAGGCGATGTTGCCGAGCCCCGTTTCACCCACGGCATCCTTGCCCATCAGGTCGATCGTGGCATTGACTGCGCCGCAGCGAGTGTGCCCGATCACAATCACCACTTTGGAACCAGCGACTCCGCAACCGTATTCCATGCTGCCCAGCGCTTCGGAAGACACGATGTTGCCTGCGACCCGGATGCTGAAGATGTCACCCACACCCGCGTCAAAAATCACCTCTGGCCCCACTCGTGAATCCATGCACGCAAGCACAACAGCCAGGGGTGCCTGCCCACCGGCAGTCGCTACCACGTCGTCGCTGTGTTTCCTTGAAGCCATGTTGTTGTAACGGAATCGTTGGTTACCGGCAGTTAAGAGGGCCAAGATGTCATCGGGGGATGCATCGTTCTGAATGTCCTTGGTAACTACCTGACAGGGGTCGAGTTCGCTCATGAGATTCGTTTCAATTTTGGTATCTGTTTCTGGCTAAAACGCCGCGAAGTTAATCGAAAACCGGCTCGCGTCAATCAGACTTGTGCAAATACCTGCGCGCGGCCTGCAAGTTTTTGCAGACCACGAACAGCTACAACGATCTTCCAGCCCTTCGCTTCGGCCAACTTCTTTGTTGCGCGGGCACTTCCTACCTGACGTTCCTCAAGGAACAGGATAGGACTGTGGCCAGCGTGTTCCTTGCCAGCAAGAAGCAGATTCCGCCCGTTCTATTACCCCTCACCATGGGGCTTCTGGTGCTGTTGATTGGGGCAACATTCGGCACGATGTGGATGGTATACGAGGTACGCAAGGAGCAGGACGCGATCGGTGAACTACTTCGGGTTCACACCTCCGAGAAAATCGATTCGCTCGCACCGTTTCCGGAAGAGCTTCGTTGGCAATTAATTCTGACGATCGTCCTGTTGTTTGTGCTGATCTCCGCGTTCGTGATTCTGTCACTTGTCCTGCGCGGCTATCTGAACAGTCAGAAGTCTCTCCAAAATGTCCAGCGCGAAGCCGGGGATATCCTGGAGAGCATGGGGGAGGGCGTGATCACCGGTGATCGCGAAGGCCAAATCAGCCTGATTAATCGCGAGGCGCTACGGATCCTTGGTTCTTCCTTCCCTCGGAACGATGCAACCCTGGAAGAGCTCGACACGCGCACCGGACTGGAGTTGGGGAGTTTATCCGCTCGCATTCTTGAGCAGCGATCGCCCATACGACACGAGCCGTTCGAATTTCACCGCTCCGACAACCAGGTCAATCTGCTCGTGGATGGCCACGTGCTGCGCGATGGAGCCGGTGAAATCCACGGAACCGTCCTGCACCTCCGGGACGTGACCGAAGGCGAACTGATCCGAAAACGTATGCAGCGCATGGAAGGCTACATGGGCTTGGGACCGGTGGCGGCCGGTCTGCAACACGAGATCAAGAATCCACTCAGCGCCCTCTCCTTGCACGTGCAACTCCTCACGGAGAACCTCCGCGACGAAACCGATCCCAACATTCGCGAGAATCTGGAAGTACTGGGGGTGGAACTACCCCGGATCTCCGGCGTGCTGGAGGCGTTTCGAAGCTACGCCACGGCCGACGCCTTGAATCTGCGCGAACACAACGTCACGGAACTCGTCACCCATGCCGTGAAGTTGGTCGCGCCGCAAGCCGCCAAGAAGTCGATCCGGGTGATCTTCGAAAGAAGTGATCCAATGATGCTCAACGTGGATGGCGACCGCATTCAACAGGTCCTGCTCAACCTGTTGCTGAATGCATTGGATGCCATGACGGATCCCGGCGAAATCAAAGTGCGTCTCTCATCACCGACCGGCGATTGCATGACGAAGATCGCCGTGGCCGATCAGGGATCTGGAGTTGCGAGCACCGTCGCACCAAACATCTTCGATCCATATTTCACCACCAAAACGGCAGGCACCGGCATGGGACTTGCAGTTTGCCGGAAGATCGCCCGCCTCCACGGCGGTGACTTGGAATTCGAAACGGGCGACGCGGGAACGGAATTCACCCTCACCCTGCCGGTCCAGCCAGATGGAAACAACTGACCTCAAAATCCTCGTCATTGATGACGAAAAGAATATTCGCACGGGACTCGCGCAAGGATTGAGACGTGTCGCTGCCTCCGTGGCGACCGCACCCGACGCCCAAGCCGGCCTGAACCTGTTCGCCAAAGACCGGCACGACATCGTGATCACCGACCTCCGCCTGCCCGGCGAGAAGAGCGGGTTGGATGTGGTCAAACAAGTGACAGATGAAAGTCCGGATACACGGGTCATCGTCATCACCGCCTACGCTTCCGTGGAGACCGCCGTCGAGGCCATGCGTCTGGGCGCCTTCGACTTTGTGACCAAGCCCGTGGACCTCGATGTCATCCGCCATCAGGTCCAGCGTGCAGCCGAGCATCGCCGGCTGGTCGAAGAAAACCGCCGGCTGCGCGAGAACATCGTCGCGACCGGGCAGGTTCCGGAGATCATCGGCAACTGTTCCGCGACGCAGCAGATGACCGCCACAATCCGCCAGGTCGCCCAGACCGACGCCACCGTCCTGCTTGTGGGTGAAAGTGGCACTGGCAAGGAGCTGACCGCCCGCGCCATCCACGACCTCGGCGACCGCCGATCCAAGGCCTTCATCGGCGTCAACCTGGGCACGCTCCCCGAGCACCTCATCGAAAGCGAATTGTTCGGGCACGAAAAAGGAGCCTTCACCGATGCTCAACGTCAAAGGGTGGGACATTTTGAAACCGCAGAAGGAGGCACCCTCTTTCTCGATGAAGTCACCGAAACAAGCGCCAAGACCCAGATCGCATTGCTCCGCGTGCTGGAAGAACGCGAGTTCCGTCGCGTCGGCGGCGAGAAAGTGATCGCAAGCAATTGCCGTGTCATCTCCGCGACGAACCAGGACATCGAGCAATCAGTGGAAGAAGGCAAGTTCCGTGAAGACCTCTTTTATCGCCTCAACGTCGTCCCCATCCGCTTGCCTTCGTTACGCGAACGCCGCGATGACGTCCCACTCCTCGCCGATCACTTCCTCGAACATTTCTGTCGCCGCTACAACCGCGAACCAAAGCGCTTTGCGCCGCAGGCCATGCGATCGCTCGGCACGCGCATGTGGCCGGGTAACATCCGGCAGCTGAAGAATTTTGTGGAACGTCTGGTGGTGACCATCTCGGACGAAACGATCAAACTGGATGACCTGCCCGAAGAATCAAAACCG
>CEUN01035605.1_pt1 | contig 10780 bp, 5 predicted proteins | sample 361501 | NCBI WGS metagenome assembly CEUN01 (sample SAMEA2622801, study PRJEB7988) | marine metagenome | biome: marine biome (ENVO:00000447); feature: marine epipelagic mixed layer (ENVO:xxxxxxxxx); material: "saline water (ENVO:00002010), including plankton (ENVO:xxxxxxxx)" | depth 120 m | reverse complement strand
CTGCGGAGACGATGGCCCGATTTGCATTGAGGTTTGAATCAAGTGTGTCACTGGTGCCGGTAAAATCGATCACCGCCTGATCGTGCTTAACAGTAACGCGGATGCATATTTCGCTACCGTCGTCCAAGGCATCGCGATGTTGATAATCTCCATCGGGAATATTGGCGAGTGCACGTCGCATTTTTCTAGCTGCTGCACTTTGAATGTGTTCCATAAAGGACAGTACGTTCTCTTGTCCCCGGTCGGCTATCAACTGCAGCAGGACTTTTGCACCCTGATGATTTGCAGCTACCTGTGCTTGTATATCCTGCAGATTAGTTTTGGTGTTGCGTGATGGATACTCGCCGGAATTTAAAACGGCTCGCAGCGACTCTCCACGCCACTGTCCGGCATCCGACAACTTGAAGTCATCAATCAAAACACCTTCTTCACCGAGATGTCTGGAGAAGGGCGGCATGGATCCCGGACTGATACCCCCGATTTCTGCATGATGAGCACGACTGGCTGTGAAGAATACCCGCTTACCATCAGCATTAAATACAGGAGTAACCACCGTCACATCCGGTAAATGAGACCCACCTTGAAATGGATTGTTGGTCACAAACACATCTCCATCACACATTATGGGGTTGCGCTTGATGACATTTCGTACCGTCTCACCCATTGCGCCAAGATGGACTGGAATGTGAGGCGCATTTACGACAAGCCGTCCGTCTTCCGTAAAAATCGCACAACTGTAGTCGAGCCGTTCCTTTACATTTACACTGGCTGACGTATTGCGGAGCGTGATGCCCATTTGCGCCGCGATCGCCGCGAACAAATTGTTATATATCTCCAATTGAATGGGATCGGCGCCACTAAGCGTTTTTTGAGGCTCACCGCGGTCGTCTTCTGCTGGGCCAACGGACCCAGTGAAATGCAACAGCAATTCATGTTCACTGAGCAATTCAGCTTGCCAGCCGTAATCGACAATCGTTGTGCTGTGCAAATCGGTTATGACGGCAGGGCCGATGATTGTATTTCCAGGATTTAATTCGGCGAGTTGAAAAATACCAGCAGGAGATTTGTTCCCACTGGACCAGATGTCGGTTGTCGTTTCAGGTTGAATTACCTTTGTCTTTACCGGCTTAGATGAAGGGATTGGGTTTTGATGTGCATGTGTTGCTTGCGTCCTAATAGCTACCAATTCCAAGTTTCGATCGCGTTCTGTGTAGCCATATTTTTGTTCATGCATGGCATGAAATGAATCAATGACTGCGTCTATTTGCTCATTCCGCAATGGATGATCCTGATCAGCATCTTCTAGAGGAATAACCAAACTGGCATCGAGTCCTGAGAATCGCAATTCCAAGGCAGTCTTGATTTTTATCTGTGATTTAGTAATAGACTGTAACGCCGGGCGGGACAAAACTTCACGGGCAACTCCATTTATCGACTCGCTTAGAAATGATGAATCAACCTGATGCAGTAATTGGTAAATTCCACGTTCGGCATGCTCAGTTTGATCAGCGTGACGAATGCCATATGCACTTAGAATGCCGGCATCCGGGTGAACTAATACCGAGGAAATCCCGAGTTGCTCGGAAACCGCACAAGCATGTTGTCCTGCCGCACCTCCGAAGCTGACTAGTAGATACTCTTTCGGATCGTATCCTTCTGCAACACTTATTGAGCGAATTGCCTGTGCCATGTTTTCATTGGCAATCTGCAGGAGTCCCGTGGCAAGTTCGTCGGACGAAAGGTCTTCGCCGGTTTTCTCAGCTACAACTTGACGCAATTCAAGAAGCCGATCTTCAATTGCATCAAGATCCAGTGGAAAGGGGAATTGGTTTGGATAGATTCGACCCAGATGCACGTTTAGGTCTGTTACACACAACGGACCACCGCGGCCATAGCAAGCAGGTCCAGGATCAGCGCCGGCACTTGCCGGACCTACTGTTAGCTTGATTCCGTCAAAGCGACAAATCGATCCACCGCCAGCAGCGACAGTTTCGATCGCCATCATAGGTGTCGAGATTTGCACTCCCGACTTTTGTGTTTCGAATTCATAATTGTACGCACCGTCGAATCTCGAAACATCGGTACTTGTACCACCCATATCAAATCCAATAGCAGACCGATGACCAGTAACTCGTGCCGCAGTTGAATATCCGACAACGCCTCCAGCAGGTCCGCTCAATACACTGTCTTTGCCCGTAAAGTCCGGTGTATTTACCAGGCCACCAGAGGAGGTCATCATTCTGATGCTGGACTCAGCATTTAGTTCGTTGTGAATCTGTTCGATGTACTGCTGAAGTACTGGATTCAGATATGCATTGACGACGGTCGTTTCAGCACGAGCGACAAGATTAATCAAGGAACTAAAGTCGGATGAACAGCAAATGTGTTGAAACCCGTGTCGACTTAGCAAACGTGCAATCTGCTGTTCATGCGTCGAGTTTCGATATGAATTCAATAAGCAAACAGCGACGGATTCAATCCCATTCGCTTTTAGTGCCATGATGGCTTGTTCGACAGAAGATTCCTCTAACTCAGTCGTAATGAGTCCAGTTGAAGATACTCGCTCATCAACCGTTTCAGTCATACATGCGAGCTTCTCGTGCTTTGTGATTCCCAATTCAAATAGATTCGGACGGCTTTGATTACCAATTTCAAGAAGATTCTTGAACCCTCTAGTTGTTATGAGTGCAGTTTTGGCACCAGTTCGGGTTAGAAGCGCGTTGGTACCACGGGTCGTTCCCAAACGTAAGTCCAGCGTCGGGAGTGCTGATGCCAGTGGTAGCTTGAGAATCCAGCGAATCGCAATTACTGGTGCCGGCACTTCTGTATAAAGTTCATAACGGTAGATACCGTCGATGACATCTACGGGGCGATCCAATTGAAACGTTCCGGTCTCTGGATAGAATTGCACGACCTTATGTGTAGTGATACTCGAATTAGCTTCGTGTAGAAATCGAATCGACCAGTCAATCCAAAAGTCATCAGGATCTGCACACCGTCTCCTGTCCGAGAATGAACTGCTACCCGATTTCAGACAGACACTACCTTTAACCACACCGGTACTTAGTAGCTTGTACCGGTATTCAATTCCGTCGGGAGACGACGCAATGCAATCGGTAAACGTACCACCGACGTCTACCGCAAATTGCCAACGATTCTGCATATAACGCAGCCGGGATTAAAGTGCCTCTGGCGAGATACAGTACAGGTGTGAATACGTTCTCAGGTATAGCTTGCCATTGGCAAATGCTGGAGTCGATCGAGAAGGCGCACCAAGGTCGAACTTACTGATGAGCTTATACTCTTTTGTTGCGGCGACGCAGTGTACGATGCCGTCCTCGTCAATGCAGAAGACTTTATCGCCGATACGAATCGGGGAACCCGAAAATGCAGTATCGAGCCTCTCTTGATAGTGAACTTTTCCATCTCGAGCATCGATACATGTAAGGATTCCCTTGTCATACCACAGGAACAGTAAATCGCCTGCTGCTACCGATGTTGGTACGTAAGGTGCCGCCCGATCGACTTTAAAGGTAATCGATGGGTCCTTCGTCGGTTTGACGGCAGCGACATAATTTCCACCGCCGCCACTACCAGTTGACCCGAACAGGTGACCACCAGCAATCACCGGTGAAGAAACCGTCCGTTTATCAAAGGCAACAATATTCCAGTTGCGTTCGCCGGTCATTGGGTTAAGGCTGTACATGCCATCAAGCGTGTTTGTGCAAATAAGTTGGTCATTTCCATCAGCATCGGTGTAGATGCACGGTACCGAATAACTACAACTGGCACTTTGAAGTGGTGACTTCCAACGCAAATCACCAGTTGCACGGTCGAAAGCATAGACATAACTCTGTGGTGGCTTCTCACCTTCTTCCAGTCGAATGCCTTGCTGCGCGTTGTTCAAGATCACCATATCTTTGTAGAGCATTGGTGACGTGCCAAAACCATGCATGCTTCGCCATGTGCCCATATCCACGCTCCACACTTCGCGACCGTCATGTGAAAACGCTTTGAGCCACGTATGTTCGGGATCTGAAAACGCAATATAAACATGGTCAGCGTCTACAGCAGGACTACACGATGCATAACTACTTCGTATATGAAGCCGGTGCTCTTCGGAGTCATAACTGCGTTTCCACAAAGTCTTACCCGTAGTTGCATCGATGCCCAGCATAAATCGCTCAGCAGTGGCGCGGTCGGCACTTAGGATAAAAAGTTTATTACCCCAGATTGCCGGTGCCGAATGTCCTTCACCAGGCAATTCGATCTTGAAAGCAACGTTCTTCTCGGTCCATTCACCAGGGAATTTCGCTTCAATTGCGCCTTGGCCATTCGGGCCTCGAAACCGAGTCCAGTTTTGGGCATCTACCGTTTGTGTATTGAGCAGAACAAATGTCGTCAGGACTACAAGGCTAAGAAGATGACGTTTCATGTTTGAACTCCGACAGTTTTATTGCGCGTAAGTAATGCTTCGCGATACTAATCGTACAACACACGGACCTGTTTTTGAATTAGGTCTTACTCAGATTGGTCTTCAGAATCTTCTGATTCAGCGTCAGTTTCTAATTGGGAATCAGATGGCGATTGTAAACTATCCACCACAAAGTCCTTTCCTTTACGACCCGCCAAAAGGACCATCAGGACTCCAAAAAACATCATGCCAATTGCCAAGTAGTAGGGCAACGTGAGTGATACCCCAAGTAGTGGCAAGCCTAGGCCAGAACCCAAAATACGTGCCATCGCACTGGTACTTTGACCAACGCCCAGGATCACACCTTGTTTCCCCGGATCGCTACGTCGTGAAAGTAGTGCATTTAACGAGGGCTGCATGAAAGAGAATCCAGTGACGACTGTTGCAAGTGCCAGATACAGAATTCCGACGGACTCATTCTTGATGGCAAGACTCATGATGATGAAGCCAAGAATCTGGGTTATGGCACCAAAGGCGGCAAGATTTGAGTCGGCGACTTTGCCTGCGAAACGGCGAACAACACCGCCTTGAACCATTAGCAACGTGAAACCAATGAATGAGTATGTCCAACAAACTCCAGCCCATGATAATTGGAATGGACTGCTTTCAAAGCCCATGGTTTTTTCACCATCACTTCCTTTGATTAACAAAGAGAGAGTGGTTTCGAAATTAGCGAACGAAAACACACACAGAAAAATGGATAGCAGGATTAACCCAATGGTGGGTACACCCAGTGCCTGGCGAACACCGGCAACATTCAACATAGACTTTGCCGCAGATTGACTCTCTTCGGTTTTCGATTCGGGCAAGTAGAATATCGCCAACAGCAATGCAAATCCGGAGAGAATCGCTGCAGCATATCCAGGCCATGGTCCGGGATCGGAATTGCCATCGGGTACCGCCAGTAAACCCAATAGTGGTCCAAACGTGAATCCCATACCAAATGCCATCCCAATAAGGGCCATGCCATGCGAACGCTTATCCGGTGGTGTCACATCTGCAATAAAGGCTTGAGCAGTTGAAATGGTGGCACCGCAAATACCTGCACCAATTCTCGCGATAAAAAGCAATGGCAGGCTCTTTTGAACGGTGGCCCAGCCAAAGAGTGCATAAAAGCCAACTGATCCAGCAAGGCCGACCATAATGACCGGTCGTCTTCCGATGCGATCTGATATGCGTCCCCAGAACGGTGCAAAAATAAACTGCATGGCGGAAAAACTTGCCATCAGTAGCCCAAGTTGAAGTCCGATCATTCCCGGTTCCATATCCGGGCTCGTAAATTCGTTGGCGTAAATTGGGAGTAAGGGTAGAACCAATCCAAAACCAAGTAGGTCAATGAATACGGTTAAAAAAACAACCCAGAGTGCTTTTTTGCGTGCAGCTTTTTCCATGGTGCTCATCAGATATTGGTGAAAATCCTGTTTCAGTTCACCATAAACCAACGATGACGCGCACGATAGACGGAGATAATATGGATTACCGGCTATGCCGAACTACAACGACTCGCCGAGCTCTCTCAATACGGAGATTTCGTAAATGCCTGTGTCATGCCCATCACTAAACGAAATGGTATAGGCATAATTCCCCAGAGGCTTAACATCGTCAATCGTTAACGGTTGTGCTTCACTTGCCGATATGACAGGTAATAAATCGGTGGGTTTGGGATTCTTCCGCTCCTCATTACAGTGGGCACACGGGCATCGTTTTCTTAACCACGCTGCTTGAAAGACATGCTCTTGACCGTCTTCCCATGTAATAGCGAATTCGCCATTTGCTCGAAGTGAAATTGCTGTGGGAAACATATCTTCTTTACCTACTGACTGACGATTTCACCAAGGGTATGTAACAATCTGTCCACTTCCTGAGCAGTATTGTAATGAACAAGCCCCAATCGAATCATACCCTCTGGTTCTAATCCCAGTGCTTCTGTGATCTGCAGTGCATAGTAATTACCGTGCCATGCACAAATTCCACGGTTGCCGAGTTGTTTCGCCAACTCTGTTGTCGAGATCTTGTTATGCGTGATGGTTACTGTTGGTACGCGTTCATTGATTCGATCAGGATCAGTGATTCCATGGATCTTAATGCCATCGAGCTGAGTTAATCCGTGAATGAGTTGTATAGCTAAGTCATTTTCGTAATTTCGAATAGCAGAGAATGCCGTACATAATGCCTGCCGTCGACTAATTGATTCATCAGCATGCAAGTCTCGACCCAGATCGGCCAGATAATCAACAGCGGCCATGGTGCCAGCCAGGCACTCATGGTTCTGAGTTCCCGTCATCCATTTATCCGGAATCGTGTTTGCGGATGGCCGTACCTTGTAGGCCTCAAGGGACTCCAGAATTTTACGGTGGCTCCAGATGATCCCGATATGTGGCCCAAAGAATTTGTATGCGGAGCAAGCGAGATAATCACATCCGATGTCATTTACATCAATTAATCCGTGCGGACCATGATGGACGGCATCAACGAAGACTTCTGCACCGACAGCATGTGCCCACCGAGTTACTTCCTTTACCGGATTTATGGAACCGGATGAGTTACTCGTATGACCGATTGCCAGCAATTGTGTTCTTTCATTCAGCAAAGATTTCAGATGATCCGTGTCAAGAGTGACATCTTCATGCCGGATATCTACGTAATGTACGGTTACCCCGGTATCTCTTGCGGCTAGTACCCAGGGTGAGATATTGGCATCATGGTCAAGTCTGGTAACGACTATCTCATCGCCGGCATTCCATTTTCGAGCGATGGCTCGTGAAAATGCAAAGGTCAATGTTGTCATGTTAGGACCAAACACAACTTCATCCGGATCTGATGCGCCGAGAAAATCAGCTACGGCTTGATGAGTTTGATGTAGGATTTCGTCACTGTCATGACTTGTTGGGAAATGGCCGCCGTGATTGGCATTGCAGCGACCTAGGTAATCGGCGATCGCATCTATGACCCGCTGAGGTACTTGTGTACCGGCAGGACCATCAAGGTACATCAATGGCTCGCCATTGAATTCGCGTGTGAGCGCCGGAAACTGCTCGCGGCATGATTGGACCACAGAATCGGTCAATAGGTAGTCTAGCTGGCTCATTGGGTAATCGTCTGTCCGAAGGGCAAAGAGGTTACATGTGCAAGTAGAGCGGAATTATCGCTGGTCAACAAATCGCCTGCCCTTCGCTTCAAATCGCGGAAGGCTGTTCAGCTCGACACATGCTACATCAATTCGCAGTCCGAGTCGTGATTCCAATAATCCGGCAATCGCATTGGAATCATCATTTTGGTCTTCGACTTCAATTAGTAAGGAGTCCATTTCACCGTCTTTTTGCGCAATTAGCCGAAACTCAATTACACCGGGTAATTCTCTCAGAATGCCCTCGATCCCGCTCGGGAATACGTTGACTCCACGTATGACCAGCATGTCGTCTGAACGACCCAGCACTCCACCTTGGAGCATTACAAACCTGTTTCCTGAGTCGGGGTAGACGGGTTGGACTAAATCACCCGTCCGATAGCGTATGACAGGACATCCAGTGCGTCCGAGGGTAGTAAGTACAAGTTCAGATGGATTAGCACCATTTGCAGCCTGACCTGTTTCCGGATCGACAAACTCTGCGATAAACTCGGCTTCGCAAATATGTAATCCCGTGCGATCGGCATTAGGATAACCCCAAGGGCCTACTTCCGAAGCACCTGCATGATCGATAACGATGGCATCCCACGCGTTTTCTATTCGACCTCTAACTGATGGAATCGATCCGCCGGGTTCCCCAGCCACGATGATTCTTGTTACGGCGCTGTCAGCGATATTGACTCCGTTTTGAGCGGCCACTTCCGCTAACCGTAATGCATACGTTGGTGTGCAGAACAATGCGGTAGCATTGCTGCGAAGGATCAGATCCAATCGCGCCTCCGAGCTTAATCCGCCACCGGGAATGGCTAATGCCGCCCGCGAAGTTACCGCTTCATGTGCACTCCAAAAACCGATAAACGGACCGAATGAAAATGCCATGAATACGCGATCGTTTGAAGTGATTGATGCAGCATCTAGCACGTATTGCCAGGTATCGATCCACCATTGCCAATCAGTTGCTGTATCAAGTACCCCCATCGGTCGGCCACTCGTGCCGGATGTGCGGTGAAATCGCACGTAACGATCCACGTCATACGTGAGATTACGAGCAAAATCGGAATCAGAATCCGTTGGAACTAATTCGGCTTTTGTCGTAAATGGTAAGTTGGATAATGCTGACAGGTCATCAAGCTTTAGCTGGCCGCCAAGCTTCTCAGCATAGAATTGGTTTTCCGGAAGAATGATATCTAATAATTGATTGAGGCGTTTCAACTGACTGGCTTGAATCGCTGCACGATCAAGCACCTCATAAGATCGTCTTTCTTGTTCCAGCTTACTCATCTGATGCAGCCGTCTCCGGTTGATCTTCTTCCGATTCCACTTTTCTTTCGGGTAAGCCCTGTTTTTCCAGATCTCTAAAAGTATCGATTCCGGTTGGATCTGTTCCTTCTTTGATTGCAATTAAGTCGGTTTTTGACAGATGCAATCGATTGTAGGTGTATTCAGAAATCAGGTAGTACCAATCTGCAAATCGGGAATTGAGATCTTCTACACGTTCTTCTGCATCTTTGATGCGTTGGGCATGATCTTCAATAAGCAAATCGTTATTTCGCTTTACTGCGTCGTATGCCTGTTGCGTCAATTCGTCGTCTGGATCCACATCCGGCAAGTCTGCTAATTCTGGTTCCGGCAGCAGTTGTTTGTCTAAACGGGTTGTGACAAACATATGCCGGAGAATCTCGTCGCCATCAGCAACTTCGCTTCCGAATCTCAGCAGATACTTAATGCCCTGTTCGGTAGAAATGTGCAATTCACCGTTGGCACAAAGTAATTCTTGATCGCCAGACCCGTCTCTTGCATTTACTAGAAAGAACCCACGCCTTTCCAGATCCACTCGAGATTCAGGATCAAAGATCCGGGAGTTGATTTTTAGGTCAGCTCCCAATCCAGCTGGTTTGCGTCTTACATCTGAGATTTTCAGATTATCGATGGCGTCCTGAAGTGTATTGAGTCGATCGGCGTTTAATTCTTCGTCAATGTTGAGAACTGTCTCGACAGGAACTTGATCGTTTCCAAGAAATTCAAGCATTTGTGAAAGGGACCAGATACCTTCTTCAACATTCCAGTCGATTTGTACTTGAAGTCGTTCTGTAATACCCAGCGATGACTCTGTTCGTTTGAATGACGTATAGTCGTGGATTGACAGTTGTCGAACGTCGATGGAATCCAGATCGAGGAGATCGTCATTTATCCAGTCGGTAAACTCAGTGGTGAAAGTATCGACGTCGATTTCAGCCACGAATACGGCATCTTCTCCAGGTATGCGAACTAGATGAAGTGCTGCGCCTACCGTGCCATCGCTCGACTGGTTCTCGCCGACTTCCTCGCCAATGATCAGCGAGAACTCATTGTTCTTTTCATCCGTAATCGAAATAAGTGTTCCGAAACCAATTTGCTTGTTTAGATCAAAGTAGTTGTCTATTTGATTAAATGCGCCGGCAAGTGCATTTAATCTTGCTTCTAAATCAATCAACTCACCAGGTCGAATATCCGCGTCGTCACCTTCCGAGTAGACCGTGACGATTCGGATAATATTGTTGATTTCATCCTCATCCAGTTTGCTTCTGGCTAACTCAATTAACGGTTCCACTTGTTGTACAGACACGTCATCAAGCCCGGTCTTGACGGCATCCTCCATCCGTACAGCCGCTGATTGACCTCTGTCGATCACATCGGACAGTTGATCTAGTTCAGGTTTGATTTTGGCCAACCCTCCTAGCTTCTTTTGCAGATCAAACACTTCATCCAACACCTCAACCAGGCGTAATGAAAGTACAAACATTTGCTGAGCATCGGTCAATTCATCGAATTCATATCGTTTCTCGATTGTGTCGAGCTCAAATTGACGGATTTCCTCAACACTCTCATCCATCGATCCACTGGAGTTATTTCCAGAATTGACTTGCTTAAGGAACGCTTCCAGGGCGTTTTCATCATTCATGATTCCCGGATCCACTACACGGCACTCGCTGTGTTCAGAGACTTCCACGGTGTAGAGATCCTTGATGATGAGTTTTGAAAAGGATGTGGCAGCATCCGACATTTGTTCTTCAGCATCCGCCGGGTAGCTATTTCGTGAAGAGATGACCCATAGATTTGTAGATGGATCCCGTTCGATTTCAAACGACTTGGTCGCTGCCAGTTTTTCATCGACTTGCTGAACTTTTAATCGTTTTGCG
>CEUN01019987.1_pt1 | contig 10800 bp, 8 predicted proteins | sample 361501 | NCBI WGS metagenome assembly CEUN01 (sample SAMEA2622801, study PRJEB7988) | marine metagenome | biome: marine biome (ENVO:00000447); feature: marine epipelagic mixed layer (ENVO:xxxxxxxxx); material: "saline water (ENVO:00002010), including plankton (ENVO:xxxxxxxx)" | depth 120 m | reverse complement strand
CGCATGATCGAGCCTTCACCAAAGCTCTTGGTGATAGCAGCGATGGCGGACTCGAGATCAGCTTTGCGTTTGTCGAGTCCGGCAGATTGGGGCTTAGAGGATGCTTTTGCGGCCATATTCCATTTCTCCTATGGGCGAGTGAACTAATGTATTAACTAAAAAAAGTCAATTCTTCCCGCTTGGCTTCCCCTCCGGTACACATTGGCCAAGTGACATGGAAAATTATGATTTTGAGGTTGCAGTGATCGGTGGTGGCAGCGCCGGCTACGCCACCGCCCGGACTACTGCAGCCGCTGGCCAACACACAGTCGTTATCGAAGGCAGCGGAGAACTAGGCGGACTCTGCATCTTGCGAGGTTGTATGCCGACCAAGGCGCTGCTGCACGCAGCCGAGGTTCGGCACCAATCCAGACGTTCAAGCATCTGGGGTCTGGAACCAGGCGAGATTGGTTTCGATTTCCCAGCGGTGATGCGACGCAAGGCGGCAATGGTTGAAGAATTCGCCAGCTATCGGCGCAGACAACTGCAAGACGGCCGTTTCAAGTTCATCCGCGCTCTGACTAGGTTCCGTGACCCGCATACGCTCGAGTTGGACGACGGCCAGACAATTACTGCCAAACAAATCATGATCGCAACCGGCTCGCGAATGGCCGACCTGCCGCTGCCCTGCTTGGCCAATCTGGACTGCCTTACTAGCGACGACGCCCTGCAGCTAGAGTCGATGCCCAAATCAATTGTCGTACTCGGCGGCGGTGCGGTGGCATTGGAGTTTGCCCAGTTTTTTGCAAGATTTGATGTTGATGTAACCATACTTCAGCGTAGCCCGCATATTTTGCGTGCTTTTGATGACAACGCCGCCGAAAAAGTCGAAGCAGCCTTTCGCGACGAGGGTATCACTATTCACACTAGCTGCACGCTTATCGACGCGCGGCAAGAAGGCTGCAATAAAGTGATCATATACGAGCGTGACAGCAAACGGTATTCAGTCAGCGCTGAAGCCGTATTTCATGGTCTGGGTCGTTCGCCCAACACCAGCCCGCTCGCGCTAGAAAAAGCCGGTGTGGAGACCGAAAAAGGTCGCATTCTTTGCGACGCACACATGCGAACAAGCACGCCGCATATCTTTGCCGGAGGCGATTGTGCCGGCCCGCATGAAATAGTGCACATCGCAATTCAACAGGGCGAAATTGCCGCTCATAATATCCTGCACCCTAGCGAGCCGCGCCAGATGGATTATCGACTGCTTATCAGCGCGGTGTTCACCGACCCACAAGCAGCCACCGTCGGCCTTACCGAAAAGATGGCTAAGGCACAAGGAATACAATACCTGACTTCAAGCTATCCATTCAACGACCACGGCAAGTCCATCATTATGGACGCCATGCACGGCTTTGTGAAACTACTATGCGATCCGAAGTCAGGTGAAATTCTCGGCGGTGCATGCATCGGCCCGATGGGCAGCGAATTGATCCACGAGATCGTTATCGCGATGGCCAAACGCATGACCGTCGCCGAACTGGCAACCACCCCCCACTATCATCCCACCCTCGCCGAGATCTGGACCTATCCCGCCGAGGAACTAGCCGAAAATATTACTGGCTAAGGATTGCTGCATCTGATTTGCTTCAAGGCTCAGCGATCCTGTAGAGGTGGGTCTTAGTGCGTAGAATCAGGGAATCATTGTGGACAGCCGGTGAAGCCATAAAACCGCTGTCGAGCTGGTTTGTTGCGATCACTCTGTATTCCGGGCTGGCTGCGACAACAGTGGTTTTGCCCTCCTCACTCAGGAAGAAGATGCGTTTTCCATCGGTCACCGGCGAAGCGGAGTAGTTACCTCCAACGCGTTCGCTCCAAGCGATCTTACCAGTCTTGGCTTCCACACAGGAAGCGACTCCACCGTCGGCGATCATATAAATGTGATCCTCGATCAAAAGAATGGATGGCTTGTTGGATACACCACGTTTGAGCCGCCACTTAATATGAGTATCAGCCGACTCGCCCTTGGCCCCAGGATCCACAGCAAGCAACTGACCCTTCGCAAAGCCTGTCGGATAGAACAGCAGCCCATGCCCGAACACCGGCCGGGTACTGGCAGAATGCTGCGCTCTCTCCGTAACACGCCAGATCTCCTTCCCGGTTTCCGGCTCGTAAGCATAGCAAGCCATCGCCCCGATACTAATCAGTTGTGTCACACCGTCGTGCCGGATAACGAGTGGGGTTGAATAGCCTTTACGCATATCGCCGTCGCGAAACGGTTTGCCGTCCGCTCCGAGATCCTGAAAGTCAACACTACGATCCGTACTCCAAACCGTCTTGCCAGTGCGCTTGTGAATCGCCGCTATATACTGATGGTCGGCCCCGTCAAATGTTAAAATCAAAAGGTCGCCGTGAATGATCGGTGAAGAGCCAGACCCACGAAAGTGATCGCAAACAAAGTCGCTCCTCTTCCAGAGCACCTTCCTCGTTTTGGCGTTAAGACAAGCCGTACCAGGCGATCCCCATGTCAGGTAAACATGTTCCCCCTCAATGACTGGCGTCGGCGAAGCATAGGTATTGAACTTGTGCGCGTACTGGGGCTTCTCAACGTAGAAGAGCTGTTTTTCAAAAACAATCTTACCGCTCTTGGCGTCAATGGCAATGGCGGTCAGTTTGTGGCCTTTTTCATCAGCAGTCGTAAGCCAGATGTCGTCGCCGAAAACGACAGGAGATGACCAAGCGCGACCCGGCAAAGTCACCTTCCAGTCGACATTCTTGGATTCGCTCCACTCGCTGGGTAGCTCATTCCCATCGGGGATGTGTCCTGTTCCAAGCGGCCCGCGAAATTCAGTCCAATCTGCCTTTGCTGAATAAGAAAAGCCTAAAACTGCAAAGGTTAACGCCAAGTGCTTGGCCAAATGAACGAAGTAGGTGAAGTCTGTTCCTGTTCGTTTCTGACAGTCGAAGAGTAAAAATGTGTCGCCTGTTTGCATTGTTTGAGATTGCAGTGAAAACCTAACGCAGTCACGCATGCAACTCCATCACCCGCAAGTAAAATTCGTTATCACCCAGTTTGAAGACGTCGCCAAATCAAAAGGAATGCCGGAGCAAAATCCTCTGGCGATGTAACGATCCAGTCGTCAATTTTATTGGGGGTAAACCAGCCACCCTCGGAGATTTCTTCGGGGTCGAGCTGAAAAGGCCCCTCGTGCTCCAACCGGTACACCCAACAGAATTCTTGTCCTGTTTCCTCACAGGCATCGAGTTTAAACAACCGTTCCGGTACGGTTTCTAAATCCAGCCCTAGTTCCTCACGAGGTTCTCGCAAGGCACAACTGTCGTAGCTTTCTTCGGAATCAACATGGCCGCTCGCAGACGAGTCCCATGTGTCAGGAAAGCAGTCTTTTTTTATGGAACGTTTTTGGAGAAACAGATCGCCTCTGCCATTAAACACAAGCAGATGAATGGCTCGATGTTTGAGGCCTAGCCGGTGTACCTCACTGCGTGGTTGCTGATCGATGATCTGGTCATTGGCATCGACGACATCAAATATTTCTTCACTCATTCGATTCGGATTGGGTTAGGTGCTGGGTCAGCTCAACGAATTGCTCGAGCGAAACTTTTTCACCGCGAACCTGCTCATTAAGACCCAGCATATTGAATGCGGATTCTACAACTTCAGCTGGCCAGTCGTGCTTGAGGAGTTTCATCAACTTTTTACGACGCTCAGAAAAGCCGCGCTTGATGATACGCTTATACGCGCCACGCTGGGTAGGCGTCAACAGTGAGTTGTCGCGTCGGAGCAGTTCAATGCAGCCTGAGTCAACGTTAGGCTCCGGAAAGAACGAACCGCGCGGAATCTCGAACCATTCCCCAACACGGTAATGCAAGCCGGTAAGCAAAGTAAGTACACCGTAGTGCTTTGATCCGTGTTCAGCCATGAGACGGCGCACAACCTCTAGTTGAAGTGTCACAACCATAGTACGCGGGCGGTCATCTGCCCAAGCCAGGTCGATGATCAGCGGTGATGCAATGGAATAAGGCAGATTCGCCACCAACTTATGCTCCGACCAATCATGACCGAATTTTCGTACTAACCGTAGTGCATCGGCGTGCTGAAGGGTGAAGTTGTCGCGATTCATGAAATGCCGCTCAAGCAGCTCGACCAACCTGCGATCCTTTTCGATAGCCGTCACATGGCCGGCAGACTGCAGCAACAAGTCAGTCAACGGCCCCAACCCGGGCCCAACCTCGAGAATCCTATCGTTGTGGTCTAGTTTGGCTAGGGTGATGATCTTTCTTAGTTGATGCTGATCGTGCAGAAAGTTTTGGCCAAGCGACCGGGTCAACTGGATGTCCTCCTCACGCAGGATGTTCCTGATTTCGGAGAGCTTCATGGGTAAGCGTCCTCTAGTGCCTGACCAAGCATACGGATAAAGCGCGCGATATGCGATTTGCCAATTGTAAGCGGTGGAGTGATCGAAAGGATGTTTGCCGATTCACCCTCTGACAAAATAATGAGTCCCTCCTTGAGCAACCGCTTAGTTACAGCCATTGCAATAGACTCGGCCGGGGTGCCGTCGTCGTTGAATAGCTCTAACGCGATCATCAGGCCTCGGCCACGCGGCCGGCATCGCAACTGACCAAGCCGCTTGGCCAAACATTGCAACTGAACGAGGAATATTTCCCCGATCTCCGCACTTCGTGAGATAAGTTTTTTAGCCTCAAGCTCGCGGAGTGAGGCAAGAGCCATTGCACAAACAACCGGATGGCCAAGAAACGTACTGGTGTGAATCGCCTCTCCCTTGGAGTCCGGCCAGGCACGATCCATTATATCCGCACGACCAGCACAGGTTGAGGGTAGAAACCCACCTGTCAACGCCTTGCCAAGGCAAATTACGTCTGGCGTGATGTCAAAATGTTCCGATGCAAACCAGTGTCCGGTGCGGCCAAACACTGTGTACACCTCATCGCAGATAAGCAGTGCACCTTGTTTGTCGCAAATTTTACGGAGCAGCTTGAAGAAACCGCTTGGGGGGATGTTGGTGCCACCGCGACCCTGAATCGGCTCGACCAGAATTGCACCGATCTTATGCCTTCGACCTTCGGCGTTGAGTTGTTTCTCCAGCTTGGCCAAGTCTTTGGCCGTTTCTGGAAAAGGCACAAACTTGGCGAAGGTACTTTCACCCTGTATGCTGAGATAAATTTCGTGAATCAGCCGGGATTCAGCCATGCTTACGCCTCAGCGAAATCGGTCCAGAGGTGTGCACTCATCTGGATGCCACGCGTAAACACCTCAAGATCCATCTTTTCATTTGGCGAATGCAGGTTGTCATCTGGCAATGCGAGGCCAAGCAGATAGGTGTCGACTTTCAGGATGCGAGCAAAGTGCTCCACGATCGGAATCGACCCTCCCTCGCGCAACAGAACCGGCTCGTGACCGAAGGCGGCCTTAAGTGACTTAAGCGCGGCCTTAGCCAGACGACCGGTGGGCGAAACAATGTAGGGATCGGCAACGTGACCTAGCTCCAACTTCATGCGCATCGTCGACGGGCAAAGAGCCCTCAAGTGACGCGCCACAAGTCGAAGAATCTTTGCAGCGCCCTGATGCGGAACCAAGCGCATGGTGATCTTGGCGCTGGCATGACTCGGCACTATTGTTTTACTGCCCTCGCCCTGATAGCCACTGGTCAGGCCGTTGATCTCAAATGTCGGCCGAGCGGCACGGTGCTCGTTGGGAGTGAACCCCTTCTCGCCAAAAAGGGCTTTAACGCCGAGCAATTTTTTGTACTTAGCATCACTGAATGGCACGCGAGCCATCTGTTTGCGCTCATATGTGCTGAGCTTGGCAACATCGTCGTAAAAACCGGGCACTGTAATGCGGCCGTTTTTGTCGATCAACTGCGCGAGCAGTTTACTCAAAGCCATCGCTGGGTTCTCGACCGAACCGCCATAAATGCCGGAGTGCAGATCGCGATCTGGACCGTCGAGCCGAACCTCGAGCGCTGCCACACCACGCAGGGCGTAGGTGAGTGCCGGGTGCTTCAGATCGGGCATACCAGTGTCGGAAACTACAACGCCATCGCACTTGAGTTGGCGTTTGTTTTGCTTGAGAAAATCAACCAGCGCCTCGCCGCCGACCTCCTCCTCGCCTTCGACCACGAACGTCAAGTCGCAGGGCAGTTCGGTGCCGGTCTTCAGGTAGGCCTCGACTGCCTTAATATGGGCGAAGTGTTGGCCCTTATTGTCGCTTGCGCCACGCGCATAGAGGTTACGCCCGCGAATCTGGGGATCGAATGGTGGGCTGTCCCAAAGCTCAAGCGGCTCAGGCGGTTGGACGTCATAGTGACCGTAGACGAGAAAATGCGGCCTGATACGGCTAAGCTTGCGCGGTGTAGCCAGCGTGACGATCGGGTGTCCATTAGTCTTGTGCACCCTTGCTTTCAACCCTATGGATTTGCCGTGGTCGGCCAGCCAACGCGCACAGGCAATCATATCCTTTTTGTGCACGCTCTGCGCCGAGACACTCGGGAAACGCAGGTACTCGACCAGCTCGTCAATAAACCTCTGCTCGTTAGCCTTGAGGTAGTGTGTGATGGGTCTCATGAATGAAATACTGGGAGGTTTTAGCTTAAAGTAAATGCCTTAGCATCTCGGCCAGCCAAGGGTAGGAACTCCCTCCCGCTTGGCCAAGCGCATTCGCTCTCTGTCCGTTCGATGCTTTACCAGGAATGCCTTGACGCGCAAAATGCCCACGCGCTTGGCCAAGCCGGGCGGGCAAAATGAAACTCGGTTCGCATATGTCAGTTGCTGGTGGCGCCTGGAAGGCTATAGAACGAGCGCGCTCTGTCGACTGCGAGTGCACGCAGATTTTCGTCAAGAGCAACATGCAATGGTTTGGCAAGCCGCCGAAAACAGCCGACGCCACGAGGTTTCAAGCGGAGCTTGCCAAAGGCGAAATGCAGACAGTATTCGGCCATGCCGGCTACCTCATTAACCTCGCCGGACCGGACGGCGACAACCGTGACAAGTCGATTGATTCGCTCACTCAGGAGATCAAGTTTGCAACAAAACTGGGCGTGCCTTTTCTCGTACTCCATCCAGGCGCACATCTTGGCCAAGGCGAGAATCTCGGCCTGAAACGCGTAGCCAAGGCCCTCGATAGAATTTTTCGTGCTACAAAATCATCACCCGTGCGAATCGCGCTAGAAAACACGGCTGGGCAAGGGACCTGCCTGGGACACAGCATTCGGCACCTTGCTGATCTTTTCGAACGTGTTAAGCAACCGGAGCGACTTGGTGTTTGTCTAGATACAGCGCATTTTTTTGCTGCTGGATATGACATCCGCACTCCCAAGGGATGGGATTCTGCTATCGCCGAAGTCGAACAGATGATCGGCCTTGAGTCGGTTCTAGCTTTTCACTTGAACGATTCAAAGTCGGATCTCAATTCCAGAGTCGACCGGCATGACCACATCGGTCACGGGCGCATCGGAAAAAAAGCGTTCGCGCATGTAGTCAACGATCCGAGATTTGTCGACACTCCCGGCTGTCTAGAAACTCCCAAGTCACCAGACCTGCACGAAGATTCCGACAACCTTGCCACCCTTCGATCGCTGCTTAAGTAGCGCAAGGAGCCAAACCAGCGACACAAACAAAAATACCTAAAGAAAACCCGGCCACTGCCGACAATGATTTTGTTGCACGAGGAACGGTTCCTCAAGGGTTTGTGAATCACCCATCATAAATTTTCACCAGTGGCACGGATGCCAATACTGAATAACGACAAATGGATTTGTCGACATGGTAATTAATACGAATCTGGCCGCCATGACTGGCGCCCGCATGCTGGATACGAACCAGCTCAATCTAACCCGATCCTTATCACGGCTCTCCACCGGTTCACGGATTGTCCAGCCTCAGGACGACGCCGCAGGACTTGCTGTTAGCAGCCGATTCACAGCACAAATGAGCCGAAACACGGCCGCGATGATCAATCTAGCCAACGCGGTATCATTCTCTCAAACGCAGGATGGCTTCATGCAGAAAGTTACGCATGCTCTAACTCGAATGGGAGAACTAAGTATTCTTGCTATGGACGTCACCAAGACAGACACAGACCGTTCGAATTACTCGGTCGAGTTTACCCAGTTACAGAACTTTATCAGCGATATCGGAACGAAGAAATTCAATGGCGTATCGTTGTTTTTCGACACCGGCAATGACGTCACTATAGATAGCGACGCAAACATGTTCACCATGAATGCGCTGGATCTGAATTCCGCGGCAGCGACAATCGGCATAGCCCGTGCATACAATAGTGCTACCTCCGGAATTAACACAACCAGTAGTGCCGCGGCAGCATTAAGCAATATTCAGACAGCGATCCAAAATCTTGCGGACATGCGAGCCAAGGTTGGAGCGAATATTCAACGACTCGATGTAACACGTAGCCAAGTTGGACTGCTAAATGAGAAGCTAGCTACCACCAACAGCCGGATTCTCGATATTGACGTTGCTGAGGAGACCACCGAGTTTGCTCGGTATAACATTCTTGTTCGGAGCGGAACCTCCATGCTTACCCAAGCAAACCTGATGCCCCAGGCCGCTCTCCAGTTGATCACCGGCGCCTGATTTCCAAGGAGGAAAAACCCAGGGAATGCGGCTCTCCAAGTTCGGAGTCGGCACATTCTCGTGCAACAACGAGGCAGCGCCCAACCGGCGCTGCTTTTTTTTGTCTTTGTTTTATTCCGATTCAAGAAGCCATGCCAAGAGGTCTGCCATCTGGTTAGCGCTTAACCCTGCCTCCAAGCCGACAGGCATTAGAGACAGTCCGAGGGACTCGACTCGGTCGGCAGGTAAACGCTGGATCTGGCGCTCGCTCCCATCCGGCAGACTCATAAGTATACTCGTGCCGCTCATGAATTTGATCGCCCCAATAAGGGTTTTCTGTTCTTCCACGGAATAAAACTTGTGCAGCATGTACTGGGGCGCAACTTCCCTGTTGGGGTCAATAAGGCTGACGAGTAGCTTCTCCGGACCGTTGGCCCGGGCCGATTTCAGGTCTGGCCCGATCTCCCGACCGACACCGCCTAACCGATGACAGGCAGCGCAACGCTGCTCAAATATCACCCGCCCAAGTGCCGCGTCACCATTCTTGTCCAAAGCCGGAAGGTATTGATCAACCACCTTTTCGCGATCCGGATTAACCTTGCCTGTTGGCTTGAAAACCTGCGGCCTGTACTCCGCTTTTTTTGATTTGACGGAAAACTTTGCTAAACGTCCGACGCGCATTGTTTCGAGGTTTCGAATGATGCGAACACCACGGGATGAATTCGCGAAAGTTGTATCCTTTTTCAATTGGTCGATAAGTTCCGCATGGCTTTCTGTGGCAGCATTGAATAGTGCTGCCAATTGCCAAAGATCATCACCTGCTTGGCGAAAAAGATTGACCAAAGCATTCACCTTGCCCGGGATTTCCACCTCGCCGAGCGTCCAAGCAAGCTGATAACGCACATTTAGGTCACGGTCATCAGCTAGTCGTAAAAGATTCTGCATAAGGGGCAAATTGTCGGCTGTTGATCCAACGAAACGAGCCGAATGGCGCGACAGAAATTGTTCGGCCAGACGGATGGCATGCATCCGTACAAGCGGTGACGCATCGACAGTCGCCTTCACCAGATCACTACGTTTCAGTGCACCCAAGCCAGCCAGAACATACAGCGAATGCATACGCCCATGCCCGGTTTGACCATGACTCACTAATAGGCGAAGAGGCTCGACAGCCGCTGTGTCCTGTCGCTCATATAGCAAACGAGCAGCGGTGTTTCGATGCCATCCATTCGGATGATCCAACATCAAAACCAACTCGGCCGTAGTCTGTTGGCCAAGCGGAGGTGTCTTGGGTTGGACAAATGCTTCCGGAACGACTCGATAAATGCGACCTCGGTCGTTGCCGCTATCGAGGTCGATATGCTGCTTAATACCTTGCGGCAGAGACCACGGATGCTCTATCACCTCGCGGTACATATCGGCAATGTAAAGAGCCCCGTCCGGACCAACCTCCATCTGCACAGGCCTAAACCAGTTATCCGTCGAGGCGAGAAACTCACGGTCCCTCTCGTCACCGGGTCGCTCGGCTTTGAATTGGATCTGTCCACCCAACAGTTTTTTGCGATGTAACAGGTTGCTACCGCAATCAGCGACAAAGACATCGCCGCTAAAACCCTCTGGCCAAGTGTGTCCGTCATAGATCGTAACACCTGTTGCCGCGGTAAAATAGCCAGACGGACGCCCGCCGCCCTCTACCGGTCCGCGCACCTGTCCTGAGACTCGCCAGCGCGTCCGTATCACCCTCCAAATTTCGTCTGGGCTCATGCGAAAAACAGTGGCAGCACTTCCATCCACCGGAATGTCCACCAACGGCGATGGCAGTATGAAATTAGGATTCCCGCTAGCATAGCGATCCTCGTACATCACCTGCTGAATGTGATGGCTATTGCTACAAACGAACTTGCGGCCGGCAAAGTCGAAATCCATCCCATGCTGTGCACCGCCGCTCTCAATGCGAAAGTCGAGCATACGCGGATCGAAAGAAAAGTCGGCGCGCACAAACGACACTGTACCCGTTTCCAGCCGGTCAGCAACACGCACCTTCCCCGGTGTGCCGCTGGCCGTTCCATGGATACGATTGTCCAGCCCCCATCGAAAGCTGTTCATGAGCGATTGCATGTTCAATTTACTTACATCATTACCGAAACCAGTAAATACTACACGCCGCTCATCAGCCATGTGATCCCCATCTGTATCCTTCAGATAGAGGAT
>CEUN01108213.1_pt1 | contig 10803 bp, 7 predicted proteins | sample 361501 | NCBI WGS metagenome assembly CEUN01 (sample SAMEA2622801, study PRJEB7988) | marine metagenome | biome: marine biome (ENVO:00000447); feature: marine epipelagic mixed layer (ENVO:xxxxxxxxx); material: "saline water (ENVO:00002010), including plankton (ENVO:xxxxxxxx)" | depth 120 m | reverse complement strand
CGGAGTACCCGAATTATCAACTGACATAGGAGTCGATTGGGGGTCCGGCCCTGTAGCCCTTGGACTAGTAGTAATCTCTACAATAATCATCGCCCCCATCGCAGAGGAGTTGATGTTCAGAGGATATCTTCTAGACTCAATAAGAAAGGTGCATGGGGACTGGATTGCTGTCGTGATTAGTGCTATGATTTTCGGGCTTGTACACCTAGAACCTTACACAGTCGGAATGGCTGCAATAGGAGGGTTGATTTACGGTTATGTCAGGATAAGGACAGATAGCCTATGGCCCTCGATAATCGGGCATATGATGTGGAACGGCATCGCTCTAGTCGTGACCTACCTGTAGTGCCGCTCAGATCGCCCATCACTCGCGACGCCTGAAGCGCCCGGTGCGGTTCCTCATCACTGCGGCGGTTGCGGATGCGCTCATGCCTATGGAACCTGTCACATGATTGCGCCGCAGGAACCGCAGTACAGCTCGCTCTTCGAATTGTCTCGCTGCATGCTCCACTGACCGCATGCAGGACATGGTGGCAAACCCTTCTCGCTGGGCTTCACCACGGGCCCAGTCCTGCGCTTCTTTCGGTCAGGCCTGAACCATCCCTTCTTCGGCTTCTTCACCTTCGGCATGCTTCCCAGCGCTACCAGGAAGGGAGTCCCTCAATAGGGTTCTGAATGCTGACATGTACGGCGACGCAATGATGAGGGGCTCACTCATGCCACAAACATGCGATGCACTGTAGTTGGTGCGGGAATCTCCGGTCTTTCTTGTGCCATCAGGCTACTAGAGTCCGGACATGAGGTCGAAGTTGTGTCCGACAGATACAGCCCTGACACCGTCTCTGACGTTGCAGCAGCAATCTGGTATCCCTTCCTAACTGCTCCAGCACACAAAGCAGACAGATGGGGGCGAGATACCTATGCAGAACTGGAAAGGCTCGCGAAGGAAGTTCCCGAAGCAGGCGTGAAGATGAGAGATGGCAGAGAGTACCTCAGAGAAGTGGTTGAGCTCCCATCTTGGAAAGATGACATCGCGGCATTTCGAGTACTTGAGAGCGATGAGATTCCTGAGGGGTATGTCTTCGGCTGGGAATTCAGGGCTCCTGTCATCGAGATGCCTCTCTACATGCCGTGGCTGAAAGCAAGGGCAGAGAGAATGGGTTGCTCATTCCATCTTGAAACAGTCAGCGATTTGTCTAAGGTTCCAGGTGATGTTGTTGTAAACTGCGTGGGTTTGGGCGCGCGGGAGTTGTGTGATGACGAGGAGGTAGTTCCCGCACGCGGGCAGGTAATCTTCATCGAACAGGATCCAGGTATTGGTCACTTCGACCAGCAGCCTGAGACGCTGACATACACCATTCCTAGGAGTGATGTGACTGTCCTAGGGGGTACGGCACAGATTGGTGATTGGGGAATGGAGATTCGGGACGAAGACAACGATTTGATTCTCGGTAAGGTCGAGGCGTTGTGGCCTGATTTAGACAGAAGCAAGATTATTGGAGGAACAGTTGGACTCAGGCCTTCGAGAAGTGAAGTTCGACTTGAGGTCGAGGCTATCGAAGGAAGGGCCGTTGTACATAACTACGGACACGGCGGTGCAGGGGTGACGTTGTCATGGGGTTGCGCCGATGAGGTAGTTAGTCTGGTATCTCAATCTGCGTGACCTACCCAAGCAGCCTCTGCATGCAGTGTCTTGGACTTCACGGGGATAATTTTGCGATACACCGAGGATGGGTTTGAGATATCTCCATCCACTGTGAGGAGGTTTTGAAGCGAAATGCCGAACAACTCCTCGTTACGCTGCAGCAAGGGCTCCACTACTTCCCAGTCTTCATCCAACATATCAACAAAGGCTCCGCCGTTGAGTTGCGAGTCTGAGAGTCTATGGTGCGGATCTCTGACGTAGATGGCTCCTCCAGAAGCTAGTGAGAACAAGTTTCCACCAGGGTATGGCGTCTCTAGTGGAGTTATCTCACCTCTATCATCGAATTCCATTCCGTTGATTACAACAAAACCTCCTCCTTCTAGAGGGTCGCCGGCCATGAATGACTCAGCCAGATAATCTAATGCTGTACCATTGATTACCAATTTTGGGCTACCCACTGAGTTAATCATCGGCCTTCCGGCTGCGTTTCCTAGCACGAACAGATTGCCTCCCTTGGAGCCGTATCCGTAGCATTGCCCCACATCTCCGTGAACAACTAGTTCACCGGCCTTGTGAATCTGTGCCACTTGGTCCTGAGCATTGCCATGCATAGCGATAGTCATGCCGTCATTACCACTGCCGAGATAATCTCCTACTGAGCCTATGACATCGATTTGGACTCTCCCGGAATCAGGTCCAAATCCATTGCCGATGAAGCGATGTCCGCGACAGTTCACAACAACGAACTTTGTCCAGCCAGCCTTGTACAGAGAGACCAGTTCCAGCGCCAGTGAATCTCTTCCTTCGGGAGGGTACGGACGGGCATCGACCACAATTCTCTGAGAGACGGAAGAAGGTTCAGGGATGTGCCCGGGAGCCTTCTGGGCTGCAAACTCAGAACATGGGTCGTGCTTTGAAGCCGAGATTATCGATACCAGTGTGGACTCGATCTGGTCGAGCCATCTCGACCTTCTCAGCACTCCAGTGTCATACCTCCTGTCGAGCAATAGTGTGAGGAGTTGCCAAGCCCATTCGCGGCCTCTCGACTTTGATAGTAAGGAAATCTGGTCGAGGGTGGTCAAGGCGTCGGCCCACTGGATGTGTGGAAGGCCCTCTACGATAGCATCGAATGCATCGGATGGGTCGGCAGACAGAGAGAACGGTGAGTTTTCTGAAGGTTCTTCCAGAAGGTATTCTCCCCCGGGATGAGTATCTACTATCTCTCCAAACTTATTCGTCATCACCAGTTCCTTTCCGCCGTCCTCGGTCGGAACGATGTCGAATAGGAAGGCGCCTCCATCAGTGTAAGAGCCGCCTCGTGCATTCCAGTACTCATCTGCTCGGCGCCAGAACCTCTTGTCCTCGGAGGCTAAGCTCTCAAGAACCGCGTCGATCACTTGCTTCTCCGAGCCGCAGAATGCAATTGCAGCCTCTCCTCTCTGATAGGCGAAGACCTGTGGCCTGAGCATGCTTGTATCTGTAATGCCAATCAGCCTGTGTGTAGGTCCTTTTGACTGTGCGATGATGAAAAACCAGGGGCCATCTGGGCTGCCGTGGATGTGAGTCCTTTGGATTGCCGAGTATACTTCCTGCTTCTCCTCGGGAAGCATCACGAAGTCGAGTTCACTGGTAGGAGCAAGGCTCTCAATGACATTTTCCATGCTATAGCCGTAGACTCTCCTGTGCAAATCGAAGGCTAATGCGCCAACCTCAGTATCGGTGAAGAAGAGTGGTTCCATGCCTCTTTGTGCGAGGTAGTCCTTCACAGAGACGTAATTTGAGAAGTCTCCATTGTGAACTAGGGCGCAATCGATACCCTGACCGAACGGGTGGGCTCCACCGGGGTGAGTCACTCTGCCTCTGGTCGGGTATCTGTGGTGGCCAATCCAAACATGGGCTGTCATGTCGTCCAACAGGTAGAACCTGATGACATCCTCGGCGTATCCAACAATCTTGAGGATTAGCATGTCCCTACCGTGGCTGAGTACGAATGCGTCCGTCCTACCGTCCTTTGCATAGAACTCCACATTCAGATTGTGAGTAGTGTGGAAGACGAACTCATCTGAGGCGGACTGCCTGTCTTCAGGGTCGATGGGAGCATTCAACTTAGTTTCGATGAACTCGTCAATCGCGCTATCTCTAGGCCTAACGAAGTAGCAGACCACATCGGGAGGTCTAGTGTCCAGATTTGGTAAGTCACGCTCCCAGGAATCGAGAGTTCCCATTTCGTGAGTGTGGTCGAGATGGAAGTTCGGGTGGATGAAACTCTCCTCGACGGCATCCCTCACATCGGGATTGAGATATGCAATTGCATACAGGAATGAATCTGAAAGTGTCTTTGCGTCGACTCCGAACTGCTGAGGATCTAGTCCCACCATGGCGACTCCTCCTCCCTTGCCGTTTCCTCGGTTCCTCATCTGCTCCAACGAGTCGAAAAGGTGTCGACCTGCGACTGGAATCTCAGAAGCCAAGCCCACTACTCCACAGCCCCCCTCGGCTGCGTCCTCCTCGCGTCGCTCAAACTTGGGATGACTTGAGGTCATCTCTCTCCTAGCATTAATTATCTTCGAGGGGTCAATCATTCATCTCCCTCCCGGCCAATATATTCCAGCAAGTCAGTCCTACCGCGGAGTTGTTTTACATCATCCATGCCCAACTTTCTCAGAATGTCTCGTATTCTCCACTGCATAGCCTTGTACAAATTATCTAGCCTCATCTCAGCCCAGTCAAGCTGTACCCATTCCTGCAACTCTATGTCTGTTGTAGTCAGCCCCCAAGGGCAGCCTCGTCCGGATGGGCCTCCCTCACAGTTAGCGCATCTGGTGCAACCCATACCAACTAGATCGGTAGTACCGAGAACGCACCCATCAGCGCCCAGAGCGATTGCCTTGGCGATGTCATCTGCAGTTCTGACTCCTCCACTGGCAATCAGTGTGACCTTGTCTCTTACGCCCTCCTTCTGCAGGAACTTGTGGACCTTAGGAATAGCCAGCTCGATTGGCATAGCGATGTTCTTCTTGGCGATTTCCGGGGCTGCTCCGGTGCCTCCGTAACTGCCGTCGAGATGAATGATGTGAGCTCCCGCATAGTACGAGCCGACAGCGACCATGTCGACATCGTGAGGTGTGCTGACCTTCACAGAAAGTATTGCCTTGGGGTTCACAGTCTCAATCCAGTCAAGGTGCTTCGAGTGATCTTCGACCGAGTAGGTCGAGTGGAATGGGAATGGACTGAATAGACTGACGAACGGGACTGACCCTCGTAACTTGGCAACCTCCTCGCCCGCCTTGGCAGCAAGTAGGTGACCACCTAGTCCGGGTTTGGCACCCTGTGCGTACTTGAATTCGACAATAGGGGCAGCTTGGATGGTCTCCTCTTCAACTCCGAAATATCCAGTAGCGACCTGAGTGATTACATTCTCCTTGACCTCGTACAACTCAGGCGGGTAACCTCCCTCGCCTGTAGACATGTAGGAGTTCCAGCGCTTGGCATTCTTCGCCCGGGCCATCATGACGTTGATCGAGACAGAGCCATACGACATTCCTCCACCGTACCAAGGAATGTCAATCCCAATCTCATTCTTGCCGTCAGCGCGGCGATTCAGTGGGATTGCAGTATCAATCTGCTCTGAATGCTCTAGCCACTCCTGCTCAGGCAAGAACTGGAACCCTAACCTGTCGAAACCCCCGTCACTACTGCCTGTCTTGTAATTCATGTCAGAAGGAACCTTGCCAGTCTCTGCCATGTACCAAGTCGAGAGGATTAGTTCGTCCGTCCAGCGTGCGTCGCCGAGGGCTTCGGGGGAAGGATACTCTCCGAAGGCACGAGCATTCATTCCGTTTTGCAGCAGTCCTGTAGTCTTGTGGAGTAAATTATCACTCGGCTTCACTATCTTGCCCTTGTAGGCGTCATACGCATCAACCAGAATCTGAGGAAGCTGCATCAACAACTACCTCCAACATATCCAGCGATTTCTTCGAAGGCCTCGTCCTCGAGATGGCTTACAAGCATGGAGCGCCCGAATTCTCCTCTGAGTCTGCGAACCTCACGGACCCCCATCGCGCCGAGGATTTCAAGCAGTTGATCCCTCCAAGAGCCGCATAGATTGGTCAGGCGCTGCTGCGCCCATGTCTCGTCGAGGTTCTTCGGCAGCGTGCCTGAGACCAGCGATCTCTCCCGGAGCGAGCCGTGCGAGCGTCCCTGCAGAGCAAATAGCACCGGGAGGTCGAGAGCAGTCACATCCAGGCCACTGATTATGGCCTTGGGGACGTGGTCGGCGCCCACAATTCCACCGGCCCCAATCAGTGTGACTTGGTCTCTGCGGCCCTGCTCGATTAGCATCATGTGGGCCTCCTTGAAAAGCTCGCTGACGAAAGTGCCGTCAGAGTCCTCGCCATGCAAGTCAGCGAGCAGGTGAATGACCTTCGCTCCCGAATCGATGGCATTCGACATCAGGTCCTGCCATCCTTCTTCGAACGCGATACGGACAGCGACGATTGCGTCGGTTGCATCACATGCCGCCTCAAAGCCAGAGCAGTCCCAGCCCCAGGGGCGCCCGGGGGTAAGTGTAAGTTCGATCATCCTAGCATTAGGGAACTGAGACGCTCTCGATCCCATTACTGCATCCATTACTGGAGCAACGTATGGCGAGTCGAGTCCTTCTCTCAGCACAAGGCTAGCATCCAAGCATGCGATTGTGTCTATCTCAGCGCCAGTCGATGCCACTACTCTGGCCAACTCCTCTGTCCCCAAGTCGCCTGGTGGCAGGTCGAATACGAATGGAACCTGGATGGTGAACATCTGAGGAGTGGGTCCTGTGATTCTGCCATCTGAATCGAATGTTAGGTGCATCGGCTTGCTTCCGATATCCACGGCTGTACCAATCAGTTCCCTTCCATGGATACCATCTCTACTGGGCCTTACAATCTCCGACATGTCAGTCAGCATGCCATCGAATCCAGGGCCACCGAATCTTCCTCGGTATCCTTGACCGCGAACGGGGACCATTCCCTTTCTGGCCTCCTCGTCGATGGCTGTGATGTGTCCGTGAGTAGTGTAGGAGTCCCCCAATTCTAGTAAATCCGGGTTAGGAAGCACCTTGACGAATTCCGGATGCTGTACAGCACACCTCATGCATCCGACACAGAGTTCTGGTTTCGGAGCGAAGCCTCCTACTGGTCCGGAGAACACACCGTATGTGCAGGGCCTTGCGAAGATGACATCGAAATTGGGATCCCAAGGCCGAAAGTAGTGAAGAGTTTCAGTTGCAAGCAGTGTTGCCAGCCCTACTTTTCCTACCTCTACTAGAAATCTGTGAGGGAGTGGGTCAGCGTCCTCGACCTCCTCAGTGTCGATATGGTATCGATGGTAGCTGTCGGCAGTCTCCCTAGCAATCTTTGTAGACTCGGAGCCGAACCGGTCGAGAGTGAGTTTTCCATCCACTTCACCGTACCCTAGTTCCGTAGCAGATTCCAGCATTCCGACCCCTAGACTCGACCGGTATAGAGAGAATGCTATAATCATTGGGTAATTCTAGTATCAAAATGACTAGAATCTGTGCTAATTTACACTATATAGAGAAAATATTGAACGAATGAACAACAATCAAAGTGAATGTAACAAATAACACACAACTCATTAACTCCCGAACCGCGTGTTTGCTCAAACGTTCATTCATCCCTGCTCAGATACTGGGTCAGTTTGAAGAACGGGCCTCTTAGAGGCCCGACTCATGGCTCTTAAGGACGCGTGGGCTATTCCAGAGTTCCGTCGCCTGTTGATAGGCAACGGCGTCAACATGCTAGGCAGCTCAATCTTCATCATCGGCATGGGCTGGACCATTGCACAAGTAGGTGGAGCCAAGGCATACGGGCTGGTTTTCACAGCCTATTTCCTCGGCCACCTCCCTCTGCTTCTCTACGGTGGGATGGTCGTCGACAGGATGCCGAGGAGGACAGTTGCTCTAATCGCAGATTTGTCTCAAGCAGTTCTTGTCACGATTGCAATGCTGGCCCTGATGGCGGGCTTCGATTTGATCAAGACACTGCTGGTTATCACCTTCCTCACAGGAGGTGCGGGTGCGTTCTCTATCCCTGCCATCGGTGCATTAGTTCCAGACTTGGTCGAAGAGGAGGTTTTGCCTCAAGCCAATGCTCTGAGAGGAGTTGCCATGACCGCTGCTTGGATGTTGGGCCCTCTGATTGGAGGTTTCACAGTAGAGCAGTGGGGGATCGAGGTATGCCTATTCGTCGATGTACTGACTTTCCTGTTTAGTGGGGCAGTTCTGTGGACAATTTCAGAAGTCCCGATTCAGAGAGAAGAAGAGAAGGAGAGTCTTCGAGAAGAGGTAATCGAGGCATGGGCATTCGTGAAGACTCAGCCGTGGCTATTCGCAGGTATCTTCATGTTCATGATCTGGCATATCGGAGATTCAGCAATCGAGATTGGGATCCCTTTCATCATCGAGAGTAAGAGTCTGGGGGCAAGAGAGTTCGGACTCTTCGGGGCAGTAGGTGCTCTGGGGGCTATGTTTGGTTCAGTTATTGCAGGCATGAAGCCCATACCAAAGGAGTCCAGAGGTACAGTGTTCTACATGTTCATTGGAGGCATTGCCTGGTGTATGCTGATGTGGGCCATGCCCATCCCATTCTGGCTCATACTTCTGTTCGCCCTCATTGAGGGCATGCTTGGAGGGACTCTTGGAGTGATTTGGAGGACCACTATGTCTGACAGTGTGGACCAGCATTTACGAGGTAGAGTAAATTCTCTAGATGCGATTGGTTCTCTGATTTTCATCCCTCTGGCTCCCGTTCTAGGAGGATGGATGATCGAGACGACCAATGTGCTGACAACGTACTCAATCGCTGTTGCCTTCATGGTGCTGACCACAACTGCTGGGCTCATCGTTCCTTCATTCAGGCGCTTCGAGAGAATTGAGCATCCAGACTTCCCGATTACTCCTGATCAAAGTCTATCTGACTGATATCCACTGAGAACGATTTCTGATAGTAATCGTACTGCACTCTGACAATGAGTATTAGGAGAACGATATACAAGGTCCAAGCTGCAGCTGTTCTACCCATCATTATCGGTAACTCGACAAGAATCAGGCCATCGAAAAGAATGCATAACACAGCGTATACTACTCTGCCGAGTGTTAGGAATATACTCTCGCCTTCCTGCGCCATCACTCTCTTCAATCGATTCTCGCGCCATCTATCGGCTGCCCTCTTCAGTCTCCAGAATGCGGCCTCTGCTTCCTGATCCTTATCGATGAACAAATCGGGGGGTTCCGATTTCGCATCCACATTATCCCCAGAGGGTCTGATGCAAAGTGTTGTCGTCAAAGGGATGTGCAGCAAGGGCATGGCTGTACCCAGTGATCGGGAGAAACCTCAACCAACGTAAGATCGGTATCAATACTATCGGCCCAATTTGGATGGTCAACACGATGGCCGAAAGCACAACCCGGAGGAGGGTCAACAGGAGATGGGACATCACCACTGAGAATTTCGCGATCATCAACTATTGTGGGGTCTGGTCGTGGAATTGCAGAAATCAAAGCTTTAGTGTATGCATGAAGAGGGTTCTTGTAAATCTCCTCGGCATCAGCCATTTCTACAATCTTGCCCAAGTACATCACTGCAACTCTATCCGAAATATGGCGAACTACTGCTAAGTCGTGAGCAATGAAAACGAAGGTCAAATCCCTCTCTCTCTGTATGTCCAATAACAGATTGAGAACCTGAGACTGAACTGAAACATCCAAAGCGCTGGTGGGTTCGTCCAATAGAATAAACTCCGGATCTAAAGATAGCGCTCTTGCAAGGGCAATTCTCTGTTTTTGGCCACCTGAGAATTCGTGAGGAAATCGGCTCATGTGGTTGGGCTTTAGACCTACAATTGATAGTAAGTCGGCCACTCTTCTCGTTAACTCTGCACCGTCATTTAATCCATTGACAATTAGAGGCTCTCCAACGACTGAACGAACAGACATTCGGGGATTCAGAGAGCCTCCTGGATCTTGGAAAACAATCTGCATTTTTCTTCTGATTTCTCCATTGTCGATTTCGCGTATATCAGTTCCTTCGTAACTAACTGAACCATCAGAAATTGGGATTAGTCCGAGCATAACTCTTCCAAGTGTGGTTTTCCCACAACCTGACTCCCCAACAATTCCGAAGACTTCGCCTTTACGAATTGAGAAATCTACGCCATCGACTGCCCTAACATAAGACTTGACAGATGAGAACATTCCAGACTTAATTGGGAAATGTTTCTTCAAATTCCGAACCTCAATCAAGTTGTCCATTTGTTCGCTCATCATATCACTCCCACTTGTCCTGCTCATGATCAGTACATATCTCGCACATCTCGACCCAATGTCCCGGGCTTATCTCTATGTAATCCGGAATTTCCAGCAGAGTATCGCCAGTTCGGCCCATTCTTTGACAGAATCTACATCCAGAAACAAATTCAGAAGGATTTGCGACTTGTCCCGGAATTGTTGCTAGGGTGGACTTGGGGATAGAAGAGAGACTCGGGGTGCATGCAATCAGGCCCCTTGTGTAAGCGTGCTTTGGGTCCGAGAACAACTCTACAACAGGTGCCTTCTCCACTACTCTTCCCGCATACATCACAGATACGGTATCGCACATCTCAGCAATTACTCCTAAATCGTGAGTAATCAGCATTATCGAGGTTTTCTCCCTATCCCTCAGGTCCTTCATCAACTTAAGAATCTGGGCTTGAATCGTAACATCAAGTGCAGTAGTGGGCTCATCGGCAATCAAAAGCTTGGGCTCGCATGCCATCATCATTGCAATCATTACCCGTTGCCTCATTCCTCCGGACAACTCGTGCGGATACATCTTGATTACAGCTTCCGGATTGGGAATTTTTACCTCCTTTAGAATATTTACAACCTGTCTAGAATGGGCTTGGTCGAGAGTGAGATAACCCGATATCTGAATTGGTGGAATTGCTAGTAGGGCAACAGACCCGATGATAGTCATCAGCACTCCAAAGGGAATCCACAGGAGGATGAAAATTACGACATACCATACCAAGATTTGTGGAATTCTGCTAATTCCAATACTAAGACGGTCTGGTGATTCGATTGTATCATAGAAAACAGAACCTAAAATTACAACGACGAA
>CEUN01175599.1_pt1 | contig 10807 bp, 8 predicted proteins | sample 361501 | NCBI WGS metagenome assembly CEUN01 (sample SAMEA2622801, study PRJEB7988) | marine metagenome | biome: marine biome (ENVO:00000447); feature: marine epipelagic mixed layer (ENVO:xxxxxxxxx); material: "saline water (ENVO:00002010), including plankton (ENVO:xxxxxxxx)" | depth 120 m | reverse complement strand
GCAGGCGTCGGTGCGTACGCAATTTCGAGTGGAGGTAATTATGGAATCGATTGGATTGGCTGGCGTTGAGCTCACGCCCCTACTAGTCGGGTGGGGACTCAAGCTCACATATGCAATCGCCACGTTCATCATCGGCAAATGGTTCGCTGGTGTTTTGAGTCGTATGTTAGGGAAGATTGTCGCCAAATCGGGTACCGAAGAGACAATCGCAGGATTTGTCACCAACATCAGCTATGTGGCCATGGTCGCGTTTGTCGCGATTGCGGCGCTGGCTCACCTGGGCGTGCAGACGGCTTCCTTTATTGCCGTACTGGGTGCTGCTGGCCTGGCCGTTGGCCTCGCTTTGCAAGGATCACTTTCCAACTTTGCCGCTGGGGTGATGCTGATCCTGTTCAAGCCTTTCAAGGCAGGCGACTTTATCGAAGCCGGCGGCGCAAGTGGCACGGTCGAGGAAATTCAAATCTTCAGCACGCAGATGCGCTCGGGTGACAACAAAGTCATCTTCATACCCAACAGCGCCATATTTGGAGGCAATATCGTCAACTATTCGGCACGCGATACACGCCGTGTCGATATGCTCTTCGGCTGCGGTTACGACGATGACGTGCGGGCGGCGAAGGCTTTGCTGGAAGAGATCCTAACTAGCGACCCGCGCGTATTGGCAGATCCGGCACCAGTTGTGGCCGTCGTCGAGTTAGCTGACAGCAGCGTGAACTTTGCCGTGCGGCCCTGGGTGAACAGCGCGGATTACTGGGGTGTTTACTTCGATACGCACGAACAGGTGAAACTGCGTTTCGACGCTGCCGGCCTGTCGATACCCTATCCGCAGCAGGACGTCCATATGCACCAGGTCACGCGCCACGCTGCCTGACGCATCCGCAACGACGGCCAGTGGAAGACGTCGCGATCTGGCGACGTCTCTGCCCCGTGAGTTGCACCTGAGCCCACCACCTGGACCCTTCCAAAATGTCAGGCCTCATCAGACGGCGGATATTGGGGCTTGTCGGACTAGTTGGCTGGCTTATATCCGGACAGCGATGCCAGACGCTCAGGCGACTGCACGCCCACATAGGTGCGTTTGCCCACCTTCCATGTGGGGAATTGCTCGACTCCCGCGCCCCGGCACTCGCTACTGAGCGGCGTGCCGCGACCGTTAGGCGTACATTCGACAAACGGCAAGCGATGCGCGGACGATGCGAATAGTTCCTTTTGACGCTGACAGGCCGAACACCAGGAAGCACCGTAGAAGATGACACCGGAGTCGCTTAAGTGCTGCGCTATGCCCCTCAATTCATCACGTTCTGGCCCGCTACTCGGACTAAAGATGCCTGCCCAGTGCAAGTGCAGCAACCCGACCAGACATGCGATGGCCAGCCCTGAACTCGGAAACCAGACCTTGAGGTCGAAGGTGCGGGTTTCCTGATGTATCGGTTTTGCCCAAATCAGCAACATGAAGGTCGCAATCATCAAGCCGAGTGAGACCATGCAGTAGGGGCAGGTGGCATCCAGTTCCACCAACGCCACGATGGTCAGATAGATGCTGATAGCCACACCCACGAATGCGACAAACAGTGCCGTTGACCACCACCTCACGCGGGTCCTGGCTATCCACGCCGCCGCACCAATCGCAAAATACGTTAACAGGCCCCAGAACGCGGTGGGTACGCCAAATAGCATGGACCAATGGCTATGCTGGACAAGGTCACAGCCGCCACCGGTGCCACAAAAAGCTGCCGAGGTGTCCGTCAGCTTGTTGAATGTGAGAAACGCGGCCAACAAGCCGCCAACAACACAAAGGCCTGCGACGATCGCAAGGCGCGTGGCGGAATCCAATCCTGAGCTTGCCGCCGGCTTTGCGCCAGCAGGCGTACTGGGCATTGCGGCGGCGGTGCCAGTCGTGGCGTTGCCGCCCTTGTCAGGTCGCCCCTTCGCTTTTTTTTTCTTTGCCATCGCTCAGTCTCGAGTTTGATGCGACCGCGAAACGATTCGTCGTGCGGTCACGATCGCGGTAAATTAACAGGTTCCTGGAATCGTATTGCGCATGCTTACACCGTATGCGCGGAAGTCATGAACGCTGCTTATCCGAATCACATAACGGAACCGACCGCCTGGACGCCTGATGAGTTCCGTGATTCCGACGTCTGGATTCGACATTTTACCGATGCGGAGGTTGCCGAGCTTTTGCAGGCGGCTGAAACCACGGGACATCAGACCTTGTATGGCGTATCACGTGAGCGGTTTCCACTACCCACGCTCGCAGCAGTTTTGGACGAAATCGCACACGAACTGGAGCACGGACGCGGTTTCATCATGCTACGTGGTCTGCCGGTAGAAGATTTGTCGCGTGCCACCATAGACGCTGTATACGCCGGGCTCGGTCTGCATCTCGGGCGGGTGATCACACAGAACTCAGCTGGCGCGCGACTCGGTGAAGTTACCGACCGCGGAACCGACTACGGTCGCCAAGGCAACCGTGGCCACACTTCCAACGGTCAGATTCTTCCACATTGCGACAGCTCTGACGTTGTTGGCTTGTTGTGCGTCGCGTCTGCTGCGCACGGGGGAGAGAGCCAGATAGCCAGCGCCACCACCGTGTACAACCGGATCATGGCCGAACAGCCGGAGCTGATTGAACCGCTGGCACGTGGGTTCAGAATCAACCTGGCGGGCAAGGGCCCAACCGGCGACCCACAAGAATGCACCCGGGCGACCATCCCCGTGTTCAGCTACTTCGCGGGCCGTATGAGCTGCCGTTACAACCGCAAACAAATCGAAGACGGCGCGCGTTTTCTCGGTAACAAACTCTCCCAACTGGAGCGCGACGCTATTAGCGCCGTCGGTGAACTGGCGATGCGCGAGGACGTTCGCCTGGATATGAACTTCCAGCCTGGCGACATCCAACTACTCAATAATCACTGCATCCTGCATGCGCGTGCCGGATACCAGGACTCGGGCAGACAAAAGCGCTTACTGCTGCGCATGTGGATCAACACTTACAACAGCCGCAAGCTGGCGCCCGACTTCGCCGATCGCTTGAACACTGGCCCCCGTGGCGAAGTGGCTGTGCGTCAGTAAGCTGGGACGCGCGCCCGCGTATGACCGAATCCAACGCTCAGCCGTTCGACTTTGATGCGTTCCTGAAGACGCTCACGCACAAGCCTGGCGTGTACCGCATGATCGACGCCGCAGGTACGGTCATCTACGTTGGCAAGGCCAAAAGCCTCAAGAATCGCGTAACCAGTTACTTCCGGGGACAGGGTAGCCTGCCGGATAAAACGCGTGCGTTGATGGCAGTAGTTGCAAGCGTCGAGGTTGCCATCACGCATACGGAGACCGAAGCGCTACTGCTCGAGAACTCGCTCATCAAGGAGCACCTGCCGCGCTTCAATATCCTGCTGCGCGACGACAAGAGTTATCCGTACATCTACGTCACGACCCACCAGGCGTTTCCGCGGCTGACCTTCCATCGTGGCGCCAGGCGAAAGGAGGGGCGCTACTTTGGCCCCTATGCGAGCGCTGGGGCCACGCGGGAAACGCTGCGACAGCTGCAGAAGCTGTTTCTGGTGCGGCTGTGCGAAGACAGCTTCTACAAGAACCGTTCTCGCCCTTGTCTGCAGCATCAGATCAAGCGTTGTACAGCGCCTTGTGTGGGCTTTGTGGAAAGCGACGCATACGGCCAGGACATCCGCCATGCGGTCATGTTTCTGGAAGGAAAGAGTGACGCAGTGGTGGACGAGCTCGTGCAGAGAATGGGCGACGCGGCCAAACGCCTGGATTACGAACTGGCAGCCCGCTACCGCGACCAGATTGCAAGCCTCAGACGCGTGCAGGAGCGCCAGTACGTCAGTACCGGGAACGGCAATATCGACGTGGTTGTTGCGATGAGCGCGGAAGGGCTCGGCGTCGTGCAAGTGTTCATGATTCGCGATGGACAGAATCTCGGAAACAAAACGTTTTTTCCGCGGCACACCGCGGGCGCGACGGAGGCCGAGCTGTTACAGGCATTCCTGCCACAGTTCTACTTGTCCGGGCCAGCCGACCGGACCGTCCCCACGGAGATCCTGGTCAACGCCACGGTCAGCGACAGCAACAGCCTGACCGATCTTTTGACAGAGCAAGCTGGTCGCAAGGTCAAGCTGCATAAGCCTGTGCGCGGTGACAGGGCACGCTGGGTACAGATGGGGCTCAGCAACGCGGAGCAGGCCCTCGCTCAGCGGCTCGGCGAACGCTCGAGTGCACAGGCGCGCGTTGACGCTTTGCGCGACGCGCTGAAGCTTGATGAGCCGCTGACACGTATAGAGTGTTTTGATATCTCCCATACAATGGGGGAGGCGACGGTTGCCTCGTGCGTCGTGTTTGGCCCGGAAGGTGCCCTCAAGTCCGACTATCGGCGTTTCAATATCCGGACGGCGACGGGCGGCGACGACTACGGCGCCATGCGCGAAGCTCTGGAACGGCGATACACGCGACTCATCCGTGAGGAAGCCAGGCTCCCAGATGTATTGCTGATTGACGGTGGCAAGGGCCAGTTGGCTGAAGCCCAAGCGGTCATGGAGAGTCTGCAGATCGACGGCATCACGCTGGTGGGCGTCGCGAAAGGCCCAACGCGCAAGGCCGGCCTTGAGAACTTGTTCTTGCCGGACATGCCACACCCTCTTAGACTCGCGCCTGATTCGCTCGCACTCCACTTGATTCAAGCGGTGCGCGACGAAGCGCATCGGTTTGCAATCACAGGGCATAGAACACGACGCGGTAAGACTCGTCGGACATCCTCACTGGAAGAGATTCCTGGTATCGGGGATAAGCGACGGCAAAGGCTGCTGACTGAATTTGGCGGACTGCAAGGCGTCGCCCGGGCGGGGGTCGAAGATCTCGCCCGGATAAAGGGCGTCAGCCGCAAACTCGCACAGACGATCTATGACAGCTTTCGTGACGGAACATGAACATCCCTAACTCTCTCACGCTGTTTCGCATCGCGATCATCCCCGTGTTTGTCGGACTCTTCTACCTGGACGCGGAGTGGGTCAACGAAGTCCTTACCGGTTTGTTTGTCGCAGCGGCCGTGACGGACTGGCTCGACGGCTACCTGGCACGTCGTCTGCAGCAGACGAGTGCGTTTGGCGCGTTTCTCGACCCTGTCGCCGACAAGCTGATGGTTGCCGCCGCGCTCGTGTTGTTGTTACAGGCGGACCCACGCGCGCTCATCGCCATCCCTGCTGTCGTCATCATCGGTCGGGAAATCGCTATCTCGGCATTGCGTGAATGGATGGCGGAGCTCGGGCAACGCTCGACGGTGCGGGTTGCAATGGTCGGCAAGTTGAAGACGGCGGCGCAGATGTTGTCCATCACCTTCCTGTTGTATGGGAAAGTGCCGGAGACGCTGGTTTACAACGCCGGGGTAGTCCTGCTGTACATCGCAACCGCCATGACGCTGTGGTCTATGATTGTCTACCTGCGGGCCGCCTGGCCACTTATGTCTAAGGATGCCCCTGTCGGCCGCGACGCGCGACAGAAGCCTGGCAAAAAGGACTCGGCGGGCGAGCACGCCGAAGAAGACTGAGGCCGAACGGTAACGCAGACCTTCCGGGGGCTTCAATATCAGAAATCCACCTGATATGATTCTGTGCTCGCAAGCGGGAATAGCTCAGTTGGTAGAGCACAACCTTGCCAAGGTTGGGGTCGCGAGTTCGAGTCTCGTTTCCCGCTCCACGAATGTCCGAGGGGTTGCATCGCAACCCCTTTTTTATGCCTCAGTCCGGCCGCGCGCCGTTTGTAGGGTGACGACAGGATTCGAAAAAAATCGTACGACAAGCGTCGTGTGGTTAGCGCAGTCCAGCAATTCGCAATCCCGAAATGACGACTTCGCAAGCTTCGCGATGACTATACGGGAGGAATCGCCCAACACTGTCGGAGTCTAGCCCGGACTTGTCCCGTATTGCCAGCTTAAGATGCCGCTCAGCAACACGGAGTTCGCCGAGATGTGCGTTAGCGGCGGACAAATACAGACGGTCGTAGAAAACCGGAGCCGGCAGCCGACTGAACATGCGTGCCGCGTTCTCGAACTCGCCCTGACCAAACGCTGCCAGTCCCAGGTGCTGCCAGTACCAGGCTGGATGCAACGGATTGAGTTGGCGGGCACGGTTGACCAGCGAAACCGCGTCCTCATTGTCGCCAACATAGGCATGATATCGGGCCGCGTGCGCCAAGACGTGAGCGTTGCCAGGGTGGACGCGCAGTGCTTGGCGAAAATGGTGGGCGGAGAGATCGTGTTCGCCGCGCGTCAAGTGGACGCCGCCCATGACGCGATGAGCCTCGGCCTCGAACGGGTCTAGCTGCACGGCGAGTTCGGCATGATGCAGACACCGGTCCAGACTTCGCAACTCCCGGTCCTTGTACCACGGCGCAGAAATGGCGCAGGCTAGATAGGCGTGTGCCCTTGCAAAATGAGGGTCCAGTTCGACTGCTCGGGTGAAGTGCTTCACGGCGCCTCTTAGGCTGGTCACCCCGTACCAGCTGCGATGGTGGAACACGAGGCCTTGGAGCAGGTGGTCATAGGCGTGCCACGTTCTCACTGGATTGCGCCTAGCACGCGCCAGAGCATCGCCCTCTATCGAGACTGAAAGGCGTGCCACGAGATGCTCGATGACGTCATCGGATACGTCGAGCAATGCCGCGGCATCAACGTCATAGCGTTCGCTCCAAATGGTTCTGCCCGATGCGCCCTCGATCAGGCTCAGGTTGATTCGAAGCTTGCCGCGATAGGGCCGAAGACTGCCGGCGAGCGCGTAGCGCACGCCGAGCCGCCGGCAAACGACCCCGAGTTGGTCGGGTTGTGCCGATGCCTGGAACGCGCTCTCACGGCTGATGACAAAGAATGCTCTATAGCGCGCAAGTTCCGTAGTTACATCGTCACTAAGGCCCTGACATAGATGGCTGAGCTCCCCGTCTCCGGTTAGATTCTGCAGTGGCAGTACGGCGATAGACGGGCGCTCTCGCTCCGCATCCTCGTCCAGGTCTGAAGGCCCCGGCACCTTAGCCCGTGTGGCTCTGATGCTAGCGATGAGTCGCGCCGTCTCGGGTGCCGGCTCGACGCCGAGTTCTTCGCAAAGCGTCGTTCGGCAAGCCGCCGCCTGCTTCAACGCCGCCGACACGTCACCTGCCACCAGGTGTTCACGAATCAGCGCCTGATGGGCGAACTCGTTGCAAGGGTCGATACGCAGCAGCTTCCTTGCGATGGCGCGACTGGTCTGGGTGTCACGGTCCGAGGCATCGAGCGCGAGGTAGCGCATACCAGCCTGGACGGCGGTTTGCTCGCAGGCCTCACGCAGCATCGTCGCCCATTCGTCGAAACCCGCTTCGTTGAAGGCAAATTCGCTAAGAACGTTTGTTTGGAACAAACCTACCGCGCGTGATAAAGCTGACGGCTCCGTGGAACCTGCATCCGCAAGCATGTCTAGGATATCAGAGCGCATCAGCTCGCTCTTAAGCGCAACGGACATTCGAGTTCTGTCCAGCGCTTCCGATAAGGCGCTATGTCGTCCCGCCAGGGCGGATAGCGCCTGGGACAGACTGTGCCGTGCGCGTGTCTCGCCGCGTTGCCCCCAGAGAATGCCGGCAAGGTACGCCCGGTCGATAGAACGCCCGGCGTTCGCGGCAAGATAGGCCAGAAGCGCACGCTGCTTGACCATCTCTACCTCGATTTCGGTTCCATCACCAGCGCGCAGCGCGAATCCACCGAAGAGCGTCAAATGAAGCATGCCGCATTCCTACTCCCCACTTGGGCGTAGAGTAGCCTCCCTCAGTTTCTTTCGCCAAACCGAAAACATTGGCGGTGTGTTGATGATCGCTTGCGCCTGCCTTGAGGCAGGTGGCGTTTACTGGAACTCCCTTGATGTGTCGAGACGGCTCGGTCGAGGCGCTCGATTAACGGACCAGACGATATAACAAGGAAGAGCAAAATCAAGACGGAAGAGGAACGGACCCGACGCGAGTACCAGGCTCGCCCGAAAGAAGGCCACATTACCAAGGTATTGACAGTGACGCAGGAAGTCGTTGCTCGCTGTCGCGCCGAAGACGCTGAGAAATCGGTCAAGATGGACATTCCTGCGCTATTAGGCGGAAAAGACTGGGCGCCTGTCACGGGCTTTTATCGGCAAGTTGCAATGGGCTCGTGCACTTTGATTTGCCTCATATACGAACTCGTGAAGCGGGAGATTCCGTTCCCCGACATCTCTATCCGGGTGGAGTTGGAAGTGAATTACGCTCACGCATTCGGCGCGGCCACACGATGGCCGAGTGCCACCCGATTCCTGTTAGGGGTCGAGAGTACTGCTGGTCAAGCGAAACCCGAAGCGGAACTCGCAAAGGCCCAGGCCAAATGTATCGTCACCAACACAGTGCAACCTGGCACCCGAATCACCACCAAACTAGAGGTCGTCAGCCCGGCGACAGCCGACGCCTGAGGCAGTTGACAATGGAGGCTCGACTTCAGCTGCGAGTGCAGCGGTACGGATGGGACGCGGCGGCCGTTCATTACGATGATGCCTGGGCTGCACTGCTTACAGAAGCGCAACTCCGCACCGTCGAGGCGGCCGATCTCGCACCAGGGCATGCCGTTATAGAGACTGCCTGCGGCTCCGGCATGGTCACTGAAATGATCGCCCGACGCGTCGGCCCGAGAGGACGGGTGATGGCAACGGACCTATCCGAGAAAATGGTGCGAGCCAGCGCCAAGCGTTGCACCGCAGCTGGCTATACCAACGTTGAGTTGGCACGTATGGGTGCCGAAACTCTTGAAGTCCCCGATGCAGCATTCGATCGGGCGATTTGCGCACTGGGACTAATGTACGTCCCCGAGCCTTGCATCGCTCTTGACCGGGTGCGCCGCGCATTGCGGCCAGGCGGACGGATCGCCGTCCTCGTATGGGGCGAGAGGCGAAAGTGTGGGTGGGCAGAAATCTTTCCAATCACCGACGCTGAAGTGAAATCGGAGACTTGCCCACTCTTCTTTGCACTAGGCACGCCCGGCGCTTTATCGATAGAAATGGAACGTGCGGGATTTCGCGAGCCGCGGGAGCACCGACTCTCAACGCTTATGCATTTTCCTGACGGTGAGAGTTTGCTTCGGGCTGTGATCGACGGTGGCGCCGTGGCGTTGGCCGCTAGGCGATTCTCGCCAGAGACGCGCACACGAGTGGATGGCGCGTTCCTCGAGTCGGTTGACGCTTACCGTACGAGTGAAGGTTATGACATCCCAGGCGAATTCGTCGTGGCCACGGCTATAAAGTAGGTATGCGAATGTCATCGACGCCGTCGTGCGGGTAGATTCTGCTGCGCTAGTAAGTGAGCCGGCGAACTCGAAGATGGCCCAGGTCTAGACCAGCAGAGAGGAGCAAAGGAGAAACAGATGGCGACACAAGAACAAATCAGGAAGGCAATAGAACGCGCGAGCGCCACACTGGGAGCGCGACCTGGAGCCGGCCGAGTCACCAAGAGCGGGACAGTTGAGTGGTTGGACGGTCTAAGCTGTGTGGCTAGCGAGGGCGGCTTCTCCGTCACCTGTGACATGCCCTCAGCGATGGGTGGCGATGATGGAGGCCCGGGCCCGGGGCACTTGTCCAGAGCCGCATTGGGCGTGTGCCAAACGATGAGCCTTGTCGTGGCCTTCGCTCGGAATGGCGTTGCGTTTTCGAGCCTCAGGGTGACGGTCGAAGTAGATATGGACGTCGCAGGAGGTCTGGGTGTCGAGGGTGCACTCAAAGGCTACACGGCGGTTCGTTGTGTGGTAGACCTCGAAAGTGACGCTGACCGTACAGTCATCGATCATGCAATGGACGAGGCATGGCGCAACAGCCAAATAGGCAATGTGTTCTCTCGTCCCGTACCACTGTCGAGCGAACTGCGTCTGAATCGTGCGCGGGCATCGGAGGCTTAAGTCCTGAGCAACCGATTGAGACATGACGCGCAGGGTTATCACTTGCATCAGCCGCATCTTTAACTACCGCTTAAATCCGTGAGCGTAGACGTGGGCAACAGGCATTTGACCGTCAGCCAAGTGTTGCCTTGCGTGCCTTCTAGTGTATCAATGCCCATTATTCATAATTGGCATGGGTCACGATCTACCTGGCCGAACTTAAGCCGAAACTCCTTACCAGCAACACCCGTAACGCAGCATAGCAATAAGAAGGCTATGAAATTGCGATTGGTTGACTCGTGACTAACCTCGCGTGATGGCATCGAGGCCCGGCAGGCGACCGAGATGATTGCCAGTCACGCCACCGTCCGCGACCAGATCGTGGCCGGTGACGTAACGCGCCGCGTCACTTAATAGAAAGCCAACAACGTCTGCGATGTCCTCGGGTTGCGCGACCCGCCCAAGCGGCACCAGACCATCGCGCGCGGAAGCAACGGCATTGTTGGCATAGACGTCTTTGGTCATACCGGTACGCACCATTCCGGGCGACACGGAGTTCACACGAACGCTCATCGGCCCAAGTTCCTGTGCCAGCACCTTTGTCAGCATGATCAGAGCGGCCTTGCTAGGGCTGTAAGGACCAAGGTTGTTATGCGCATGCGCGCCGGACATGGAAGCTATCGTCACGATGGAGCCATGCCTACTTTCAGCCAGCGCTGAAGCACCCGCTTTCGCTAACAGCCAACTTGCGCGTACGTTCACCGAGAACACCCGATCCCAGTCATCAACCTGGCACTGGAGCAGGGGACCCGGACTGTTGATTCCAGCATTACTGACGATGCTGTCCAGCCCACCAAACGCTGCCACAGCCTGGTTAACGACGCGCTCCGGAGC
>CEUN01017273.1_pt1 | contig 10811 bp, 5 predicted proteins | sample 361501 | NCBI WGS metagenome assembly CEUN01 (sample SAMEA2622801, study PRJEB7988) | marine metagenome | biome: marine biome (ENVO:00000447); feature: marine epipelagic mixed layer (ENVO:xxxxxxxxx); material: "saline water (ENVO:00002010), including plankton (ENVO:xxxxxxxx)" | depth 120 m | reverse complement strand
GACCTGGATTCAGCCGGAAACCAAACTTTGGTTAAACGCCCGATCCCAGCCAAAACTCCTGACTGTCCAATCCCCAGAGTAAATCTCGAGGCGTACATCACCGCTGTTGACGGAGCCAAAGCCAAAAGCCCAAAGCCCAATGACCAAATGACGATCGAACCGCTCAAAAAAAGATGAGCCCCGAAGAAATCGATGGCCAGACCTGCTGGAACCTGAAACACCCCATACGCTGTTGAGAATCCGGCCGACAAATAACTTAACACTTCGTTATGCTCGGTTTCCGGAATACCTAACTTGGTAAACTCCTCCTTCAGATCGGTCTTGATCAAAGCAAACACATAACGATGAACGTAAAGCAACCATGACACGCCAAACCCGAGCCACATTACTCTACGCCGTATGTTGGTTGGCTGATCATTCATAGCGAACTGTAAACTCTTCTTCCACAGCCGGATCCAGTTCAATACCTAACCCTGGTCCTGTCGGCACCGGAACGCGACCATCAATCACAGGAGGAAGGTTGGAAACTAACTTTCTCATGAGAGGACTGGGCCTGAGGCAGTATTCAACCAGATCTCCATCCGGCACGGTCGAAATCCAGTGCAGGCTGGCCGCAAGGTTAATCCCTGTACTGAAACAATGAGGTACGGCTTTCCGCCCCTGCGCTGTCGTCATATCCGACACTCGCTTGCAGACCGTGATTCCTCCGCAAAAGGCGATATCCGGCTGAACGACATCAAGCCCGCGTTCAATCAGATCTTCAAAATCCCAATGGGTAACATCGCCTTCCCCACCTGCGATTGGAATCTCGCTGCGTTTACACAATTCAGCATAGCCTTTGCGATCATCCTGCCCGACAGGCTCTTCCAGCCAGGCAATCTTAAACGGCTTAAATAATTCAGTACGTCCCAAAGCGGTTTCCCAGTCCCAGGCATGCCCCGCATCCACCATCAGGTCGCGTTCCCAACCAACCGCTTCGCGTGCGGCTGCAACATGAGCGACATCCACATCCGGATCCGGTCCAATCGGCCCCCAACCAAATTTAACTGCGGTTAGTCCCATATCGACATAATCTCGTGCCATTGCAGCGGTTTGCTCAGGGGTATCGGCAAACAGGACACTGGCATACGCCCGGACATCATCCCGCACGCGTCCTCCCAACAATTCTGAAACCGGTTTGCCTTCGATTTTCCCTTTCAAGTCCCACAACGCGATGTCCGCTCCGCTTATCGCATGAATACCAGCACCACGGCGACCATAGCGATTGGTTTCGTAGTACATTTTCTCCCACAGACCTTCAACATCTCTGGGGTCTTCCCCGACAAGGATCGAAGTTAGTCCATGACGTCGAGCGGCACTTCGCGGAGCATCGAAACAGGCCTTGCACACATAAGACTGACTTGTGACTTCGCCTACGCCGGTCAAACCTTCATCTGTATGAATCTTGACGATGAGTACATCGAGTGTCCCATCAGGGATCGCTTCGACAACCGGCACTCGTAAATGGATCGGTTCAACGGCAGTAATTTTCATAACTAAAACCTAAACTTCAAAGGTGACTTCATCTAAGGGGAATATAGGGCGAGCGACATTCTTAAACGGCAGGCTTCGCAGATTAGCACTGGTAGAACCAATCACATCGACAGCACAGATAGCTGCTGCGATCGAATCATAGTACGGCCGAAATCCATTCGGGGACTTCACCACGACAATTTGATAATCTGCGGGATTACATCCATGGCTTGAGAAGACCTGCTGGCCAACAAAAAAGAGGCTACGTTCCACTACCAAAACATCGATGTTTTCATGTCTCAGAATTACAACGCGACCACCAAATCCCGGCAGGCCGTTCTCATACGTAAAATGTCCGTCATATATTCTCAGCACTTCGACCTCCAGAGCTAGTGGCGTGAAACGCCCGGGGTCTAATGTGCCGCCTAAGGTCACGGACACTCGAGCTCCCTCGCCCGCATCGACGGCCATCGACACGGCCTGCTGGTCTACAACGGGCACGAGACACGGACCTTCAAAATCTGATTGGACCAATGCTTTGAGAATCTCATTGCTATCGCCTGATGCACCGCTGGCCGTCGCATCTGCTGCATCGGAAAACACCGTCAGGCCGTCAGTCGAGCGAGCGACTTCGATAGACGCTTCCACGGAAATTAACTCAGCCTTAAACAGTTCACGATGAGACCACATGAATTCGGCAATTTGCCTGGCTTCCCGGAGAGCTGTTTCACGTTCGCCATTGCGCGTCACCAGTATATTGGTTCGCAACTCCGGGACGTCTGTAAAGGCATTGCCAATGTTGACGCCGGCCGCCAAACCTGTTTCAGATGCTTCAATGGCCTGACACATTCGGATGGCTTCACCAAACTTTCCTGTTTCGGTAATAAGCTCGTCACCACGCACCAGCAGTGGCACTTTTACCGTGACCATTTCGGGTGATGCTTCGGAATCTATCAATTTCAGCAAGCAATGGGCAGCGCGCTGGCCTGTTTCATATTGATCGACGTGCGGGTAGGTGTGGAACGGAATGACGATATCGATCAACTCTAGCATTCGGTCAGTCAAAATCGCGTGAAGGTCGATACTGGCTACTAAGGGTACATCGCCCACAATTGCTCGCACCGCTTCAAGCAATCTGCCTTCCGGGTCATCTTCTGTCTCGCCTGCCATTGCACCATGCAGGCACATGTAGACCGCATCGATTTCAGTCTCTGCCGCAGCCTTTTCTATAGAAGCGGTAAGATCACCAATGAGTCGATTTAGATCATCGGTTGGGATCGCACCGCCGGACACCGATGCTGCACTCATTGTCGGGACGAGCTTCATTGCGGGCCGAGTCGCCATCACATCCATAAATCCGGAGATTTCCGTTTTCGTACCCTGGTACTTCTCCAGCAGTTGTTGCCCATGAGATTGCTGAAACATCTCATACACCGTGGGGTATGGATTAAACGAGGCCGTTTCCTGACGCATCTCGGCGAATAATATATTGGTCATATTGGTCCTGGCGGTTTAATTAAGCAAAATCATCTACGACGGTAACTCGTCCATTGTACAAACTACAACACCGTGATTCACTCTCTTCTCAAGAGGCGCTGCGGTAAACCCCTCAAACTGTGTACACTAAAGGCATGGACAAAACCTTCACTGATTTCATTCCGCTTATACTCTATCTGGCCCTGGCACTGGGATTTTCGTTCCTGTGTTCTATTCTGGAGGCTGTTTTGCTTTCAGTCGGCCCCGGCTACATCCAATCGATGATTGACCGTGGCAGTAAAGCAGGGGAGCGGCTACAAACACTCAAGACGGATTTGGATAAATCACTTTCGGCCGTGCTCACACTCAACACGATTGCCCACACGATGGGAGCCGCCGGAGTCGGTTCCGAAGTGAACACTCTGTTTGATGGCAAATTCCTTGCATTATCATCAGCTATCCTGACACTGCTGGTTTTGGTACTTTCGGAAGTTATCCCCAAGACTTTGGGAGCTCGATATTGTAACGCGTTGGCAAAACCAACTGCGATCTTGATCCACTGGCTGATACTTGCTCTTTATCCGTTTGTCTGGATGTTGCAAATCTGTTCCAAGTTAATTTCATCCTCCGGGCATCACAGTTCGTTTTCACGTGTGGAGCTCAAAGCGATTGCCGGCCTGGCTGGCGAGTCCGGCACGATCTCGGATGATGAAGCTGAAATGGTGCAGAACATACTGGATTTGCAGAATACAACCGTGCGGGACGTAATGACTCCCTTCAACCTGGTTTTCCATGTTAATTCGGAGTTAACGACGTCTGAGTTTGTTGAGCAACATGTTCCAGTCGACTTTGCCAGAATTCCTCTGGAGCAGGCTGATGAATCTATCAACTCATACGTTATCTACTCGGAAGTGCTCGAAGACCATATTGCTGGCCGTGATAGACCTCTGACTGAAATTGCCCACCCACTTGTGAGCATCATCAACTCAACACCCGCTCAGACTGCTTTCGAGTCCATGGTGGAGAATACTCATAAGCTGATGCTGGTGGTCGATGAGTTCGGGCAGACGATTGGCATTGTGGCGGATGAAGATTTATTGGAATCGATTGTTGGTGAGCCCATTGCTGACGAGACGGATCTGCACGCCAGTCCACGAGAGACCCTGCTGGGGAATAACGACGAACCTGAGGCCAATAGTCTTCCTTTCTAAGCTTCGACACACAGGCTACGGCCGTCCGGCCTTCGCTGCTTTGTTCGGAATACTTGGGGCCGCCTTCGCTAAAGCTTCGGCGGCTAAACTTCTTGAATTCGATAATGATATATACGCCAAACTCCAGAGAACGACATCTTGGTCCTCCTTCGTTTACCCGAAGTAGTTCGAAGAACGAAGTCGGGGCTACCTGCCAAGCTGTGCTACTGCTCGTCTGGCGTCCATGAACAGCGTAAAGACGGTCGGGACCAGGACCAGAGTCAGGACGGTAGAAACCAACAGGCCGCCCAGGACGACACTTCCCAGGCCGCGGTACAATTCACTCCCGGCTCCCGGAAACAGCACAAGCGGCAACAGCCCCAATACGGTCGTAATCGTCGTAATAGAAATCGGCCGCACTCGTGACCGCACTGCCAGCAGGATCGCTTCACGATGCGGCATGTCCTCATCATTGATATGATTCAACGCCTGATGAACAATCAAAATCGCATTATTCACCACGGTCCCAATCAGTATCACAAACCCCAACATGGTCAGGATATCAAGCGTTTGCAGCACAAACACATTAAGCAGGGCCAGCCCAAGCAATCCTCCCACTGCTCCTAATGGAACGGAAAAAATGATCACCAGCGGGTAGAGCCAGGACTCGAACAACGCTGCCATCAGTAAATAAGTAATCACCAAAGCCAGCAATAGATTCCAACGCAGCGATTCCCATGTTTGATTCAATTTATCAGCCGCTCCGGAGAGACTAATCAGATTACCGCTACCTAGCGAACCGTCCTGGATCATCGGCTGAACGACATCGTTCTTGATGATATCCATCGCTTCTTCCAAAGCAATTTCCGGCGGAGGTGTTACCTGAATCGTAATCGCTCGCAACCGCTCTCGCCGCATGATCTGCTCAGGCCCGCTGCTGTATTGAATTTCGGCCAATGCCGAGAGTGGTACCAATTTACCTGTCCTTGTCGCAATCGGCAGATCTTCCAGGTCCTGAGTCCGGATATCGACCACTCGATTACCTTTGAGAGTGATATCCACTTTATCACCACCATAGAAAAATTCACCTGCATACGCTCCATCCACAAAGGCATCGACCGTATAGCCCAGTTCGCCCGCCGTCACTCCTAATTCAGCACAAGCCACCTTATCTGGAATCAGATGAATTTCCGGACTCGACAAATCCAGACTGGGCCGAGGAAACATTTGAGCGTCGGCGAGTCTTGAAGGAACACCGTTGGTGCCATTTTGCAAACGTTCAATCACTTGTCCGCCAATTTCGATCAGTTTTTCCAGGTCCCGTCCCGTGATTTCAACGTCAATCGTACGGCCACCACTGAACCCTCGTCCAAACAGACTGGCCTGTGACGCGACAACTCGAGTACCGGGGAAGCGGTTGCCATATGTCTTCAGGCGAGGCATGAGTTCAGAAACACGTAACGGGTCGTAGGCCTGAACTCCCATTGCCACGCCGCTTGTACGTGCACTAAAGAAATAGTACGCAATCACAGGAAATTCCAGCTGATCCTGCTCACCTGGATTCGCATTCCAAATGGGCTCTAAATCCTCTTCAATCTCTTTGCCCATCTCCATCAACTCGTCCATGTTATATCCGGGTGGCGGAGACATACGGATAAAGACCATATTCTGATTTCCCGCTGGTAAGTATTCCAGCTTTGGCCAAAGCATAAAGGTCAAACCAATCACTACGGCCAACACGAAGACGACAAAGCCAATCGCCCGAACGGACGATTTCTGAATCGATTGATTGACTCGAACTATCAATTCGATGATTCCATGTCCGAGTGTCCCCAGCCAGTGTACCGCTGTCACTGCTTCTGATGCTTCCTGCTTATAGCCGCTGTAGAGTCTGGCCGCTGCCGTCGGCATCAGGGTCATGGCACAGAACAATGAAAAAATTACTGCAAAACTGATCGCTAGCGCGATATCCCGAAACAACTGCCCGGACGTATCTTCCACAAACACTACGGGCAAAAAGACGGCGACTGTCGTGAGAGTCGAAGCAACAATCGCACCTGCGACTTCATTGGTTCCCTTCACGGCCGCAGTGAATGATTTTTCACCCAACTGGATGCGACGATGAATATTCTCGAGTACAACGACAGCGTTATCAACAAGCATACCAACGGCAAACGCCATACCAGCAAGGCTAATCACATTGAGTGATCGGCCACCGATTCCTAATGCCAAAAACGTAGCGACGGAACTGACCGGTATCGCAATTCCAATTACCAAAGCACCTCGGCCGAACCACATCCCAAAGCCCACGATGAATGCCAGTGTAAGAAGAAAGAACCAAGCCGAAATATAGACGGCCAACAACGATGACATCACTAAGACCGGAATCGCAATCATTGTCTTTACCGAGCGATGCAGAAACAACATCAGCACGATCATAGTAAAGGCGGTGGCGAGGAAGATATTATCGGTGACCAGAGAAATCGCTGAAGTGATGTAATCCGTTTCGTCGTAGTATTGATACAACTCCAGATCTCTTTGGGCCAATACACCGGCATTCAGCTCAGCGACTGCTTCACGGATTCCTTTCATTACTTCAATGACGTTCGCTCCCACGCGTCTTTGAATCCCCAGTCCGTTATTTCGTTCACCGTAACGACGGGCCACGCTATCGGCCTTCTTGTAGCCGATACGAACATCTGCAACGTCTTTCAAGTAAACGGGAACCTGATTGGGCATAGCGACAATTAATTCTTCCACCTGTTTGGCATCCCGAAACTGGCCAAGCGTCCTGATCACCCACCGGCGTTTACCCTCCCAGATATCGCCTCCGGAAGTATCTTTATTCTGCCCTCGTAAAGCTTCCAATACATCCAGCACTGTAAGTTGCCGTACGGCCAGTGCATCCGGATTCATAACAATCTCTAGCTCTTCTTCCAGACCACCATAGGTATATACATCGGAAACGCCCGGAACCCGTTCCAATCTCGCTTCAACCACATCTTCTGTGAACCGACGCAGTTTCATCAGGTCGATGTCCGGCGGAAGAATTTCCTTTAGCTCCGGAAACGCCTTCCCCCGGTCTTTATATACCTGACGCAGGCGGTAGACACGTAATGCAGAATTCATCGCACTGGCGACGTAATCCAGATCCTGTTTAAGCTTGGGATGCTGCTTCCCAAATTCCCGGATTTTGGCAATCGTCGGCGGTTTGGCCGATAGTACGAGACGAGCGATTGACGAGTCCGATGTACTGCGGGTTTCAATCACCGGTTCCTGAGCATCCACCGGGTACTGCCGAACCTGCTGCAAGCGTGTACTAACCTGAACCACTGCTTCCTGCAGATTCGTTCCCACGGAAAATTCCAGTTCAATATCAGCACTCGAATTCCTGCAGGTCGAGGACATTTTGATCATACCTTCGACGCTTTTGAGCTGCTCTTCCTGCTCGAGAATGATCTCCCGCTCAATCTCCTGTGGGCTGGCACCGGGCCAGCGGGTGGAAACCAATACCATCGGAGTTTCCACTTCAGGCGTAAGCTGTTTAGGCATGCTGAACATAGCGATGCCACCGAAGATCGCCAGCAACAGCGCACCGACAGTCACCTTGACCGGATTCTCTACGAATACTTTAACGAGATTCAACGCCGTGCCCTTAGTCTTGCTCGTCCGTCGAATTCTGGCCGCCGACAATGGCGACGATCTGGCCTGGCTTCAAGCGTTCATTTCCACGAATCACGACTAATTGTCCTGCCTGAATCCCACCGGTCACTTCGATTAATTCACCATTGGAGACGCCTAATTCCACTGCCACTTCAGAAACGGCTTTTGTTTTCGAATCTACGACGAACATCGTCCGTTTATTACCGTTTAGTACGATCGCATCCTTGGGAGCCATCAACATTTTCTTTGGTTCACCCACCGGTAATTCCACCTTGGCGAGCATTCCGGCCTTTAACACGGGCCCGGATTTTCCGTCCTCATTGGACACTCGGATCTTGACCGGAAACGTGCGGCTTTGCGAATCTGCTTCAGGAACAATTGCAAACACATCCCCAAACACGAGTTCGTCACTACCATGTGGAATGTCGATACGAACCTGATCACCGAGTTCAAGTTTCGTGACATGATCTGCCGTAACATTGACGACGATATCAACTTCGTCGAGCTTAATAATTTGAACAACAACTTCACCTTTCGTCACCCATTGCCCCTGCTCGGAGTGCTTGATGGTCACATAACCATTAAATGGAGACGTGATCGTATGTCGACGCAGTTGTTCTTCAAAGGAATTCAGCACTGCTGTCTGACTACTCACTCGAGCTCTGGCTTGCGTAATCAATTCGGCTCGCGGGCCGCGAATATTGATTTGATGCGTTGACGCAGCGGCCTGATACAACTGTTCATCTCGCTGCTTATTTGCCTGCGCCTGCTGGAATTCGGTTTCCGAAACCACCTGACCATCCTGAAATAGCTTTTCGATACGAGTGAAATTCCAGTCCGAGAATTTCCTGGCCGCTTCTGCCGCACGTAGATTAGCCAGCGATGCTGCAAGTTCTTCTTTGGTCGTTCCTGCTACCAACTCTTCCAATTCAGCTTCACGTAACGCCAATTCTGCCTTCGCCCCCAACAGTTGAAACTCAAGTATCGCAGTCTGCAACTTAACCAGTGGTTGCCCGGCCTTTACGATGTCACCTTCTTCGACCAGGAATTCCGCAATACGACCGTCGACAGCTGCACCGACACGCGCCGTCTTACTGGCATGCACGATCCCCACTGAATTCTGGCTTCCGGAAAACTCAAGTTGCTGCACCTGGCTGACGACAACATTTTGCGCCTTTTGTGCAAGCGACGGTTGGCAATACAGACACAAAAGCAACAACGCCAAACTCAGTTTGCTAAAAAACTGCAACACCATCGGGGACTCGCAAAGAGGGGAGAGGGAGGAAATTAAACAATCTCTATTGTGATTGAAATCTTAATCCTGCGGTGAGAGTTTTAAGGTAAATTCCGTGTAAACTGCTAATCCGCATACTTTTCTATTCGCCAGCAACGATGGATTCGTTTATTCCGAAAGTCCTCCGGGACGGTTTGCCTGGAGATCTCATGACAGTTCCCGCGAATGAAGGAGTCGTCAAATTTGAAGCGGCGGTAATTCGTCGAGAAGTAGATCACACCTCCCGGCCGTAAACGGTTGATCATCGAATTTAAAAGTTCAGGATAATGCTGCTGAATCACCCAGTCTTCTTCGGTGGACTTGCTATTGGAAAATGTTGGCGGATCTACAATCGCCAAATCGAAGAGCTCTTCCTGAGGAAGTGACTGCAGGTATTCACGGATATCCGATTGGACGTATGTATGGTTCTCACTTTCAAATCCATTCAAAGCCATGTTGCGTTGAGCCCAGTCGAGGTATTTCCAGGACAAGTCCACAGTCGTCGTGGATTTCGCACCTCCGTCTGCGGCATATACAGAGAAGGATCCGGTATAGCCAAAGAGATTTAACACGTCTTTACCAAGAGCATCGTTGCAGACCATCATGCGAGTTTCGCGATGATCGAGAAACAGGCCGGTATCGACGTAATCCGAGAGATTGACGATGAATTTCAAGCCGTTCTCTTCAACTTCAATTTCATATCGGTCCTGTGAAACGCGGCTATGTTGCTCTGTCCCACGCTGCATGCCACGTCGTTTTAGAAACACCTGCGTGACGGGAACCTCCAGTGCCTGAGCGGCACTCACACGCATCAACTCCAACCAATCTTCATGCTGTGCAGCATCCCGGTCGTGCGGACGTTCGAATTCGGACAAATGCAGATGGTCACCGTATTTATCAACTACCAATGGTATCTCAGGAATGTCCCGCTCATAAAGTCGATAGCAATGGATGCCACGTTTATTAGGCCATTTGCGAAAGTGCCGTGCTCGCTTGGTTAATCGCCGCTGGAACAATTCACCCTGATCCTGTGCTTTCTCATCCACTCCCCCAAATACCGGTTGGGATTCATCGGTCTTTGGCCTGGGGCCATGGAATTGGTAGTAAACACATTCAATCCGCCCGTTGTAGAGCTTGCGTCGACGATCAGCATTCTTTTGAAGTAACTTCTGAAATCCATCGTAGCTGGTAATAATGAAGTGCGACCAGGTCGGCAATCGTTTAAGCACCAGCGGCATGGATTGGTAGAGTGGTTTCAACTGGTGCCAGTCACTAAGTCGTTCACCGTAGGGTGGATTCGAAATCAGGCAGCCATATTTTCGACTACTCTGAAGATCGCCGAATTCTTTTTCCTGAAAGTGAATCTGGTCAGCAACCCCGGCCTTCTCAGCATTTTGGCGAGCTGTTTTAAGAATTCTAAAATCACTATCTGTGGCGACCAGGATCTCGTCGAAAGCGGGTTGCTGTAGATCCATTGCTTCGGCTCGAGCTTCGTCCCATTGGTTCGAATCGATGAGACTCCATTGGCTGGCAGCAAATTGACGGTGCAGTCCGGGAGCCATATTACGGCCCAGCATGGCAGCTTCAATGGCAATGGTACCGCTACCACAAAATGGATCAATGAATGGTTTTTCGTTGTTCCAAAAACTGAGCTGAACCATGGCAGACGCCAGCGTTTCCTTGATCGGTGCGCCGCC
>CEUN01030235.1_pt1 | contig 10813 bp, 10 predicted proteins | sample 361501 | NCBI WGS metagenome assembly CEUN01 (sample SAMEA2622801, study PRJEB7988) | marine metagenome | biome: marine biome (ENVO:00000447); feature: marine epipelagic mixed layer (ENVO:xxxxxxxxx); material: "saline water (ENVO:00002010), including plankton (ENVO:xxxxxxxx)" | depth 120 m | reverse complement strand
GCGACCCAACCGAAGTGCGCATCGGCGACTGCACAACACAGCGCAATTTGAACGCGGCGGGACGAGATCAAGCGCAGCGGATCGGCCACGCGTTCCGGGAGCGCGGCATTGCCTTCGATGCTGTCTATACCAGTCAATGGTGCCGCTGCCGCGAGACCGCGAAACTGCTCGACCTGGGCACGCCGGTGGACCTGCCTTTCCTGAACTCGTTCTTCGATAACTGGCAGGAATCGGAAACCCGCACTGCATCGTCGCGGAAGTTCCTTTCAGAAAAGGCGCCGGGAAAACGCCTGATGCTGGTAACCCACCAGCTCAATATCAGTGCGTTGACGGGCGAGTTCACGCAATCCGGCGAGGTCCTAGTGGTGCGTCAATCATCGGACGGCAAACTGCGGACACTCGGTTCGATACACCTCGCGCCTGAGTGATCGGCACAGCTGGATTCCCGGTCTCTCCCGTTGGAAAATAGCAGCGAATGCGTGAAGGAGACTCCAATGACCGTCCCGCCGATCAAGAACGCCGCCGAACATACCGCGAGCCTACAGGACGGGCGAACCGTTTATATAGACGGCGCGCTTGCCGGGGACGTCACCGAACACAGCGCTTTCCGCAATTCGATCGAGACGGCGGCAGGTCTGTATGACTTTCAGGCCGATCGGGCCCACGCGGAGGCGATGACCTTCGAATCGCCGACCAGCGGCCGACGCGTTAACCGCGCCTGGCAGATGCCGGAGTCTTACGAAGAGTTGGTAGCGCGGCGACAAGCGCTTGTCCTCTGGGCCGAACAGCATGGCGGCTTCATGGGCCGTTCGCCGGATCACCTCGCCTCCGCGGTGACGGGTCAATTGATGGGCCGCGACATCTTCGAAGCGCACGATCCAGCGCGGGCAAAGGCCTATTGGGACTACTACGTCTATGCCCGGGATAACGATCTCTTCCTGACCTACGTCATCATCAATCCGCAGGTCGACCGCTCGAAAGCGGCCAGTGAGCTCGGTAACGACGACCCGATGATGAAGATCGTCGACGAGGATGCAGAAGGCGTCACTGTACGAGGTGCCAAGATGCTCGGCACCAGCTCGATCATGGCAAACGAGGTCTTCGTCGCGCATTTGCAGCCGCTGCGTCCGGACGAAGTCGACTACGCCATCAGCTTCGCGATCCCAATGGCGACAAAGGGTCTCAAGGTCCTCTCGCGAAAATCCTACGAAGCGCATGCGGTTTCCGAATTCGACAACCCACTCGCCTACCGCTACGACGAGAACGACGCGGTGATGTATTTCGACGATGTGAAGGTGCCATGGGAACGTATCTTCGTGCACCGGGACCCGGACATGTGCCGGCGCCAGTTCCACGACACGCCGGGCCATATCTACCAGAACTATCAGGCGCAGATCCGTCTCACGGTGAAGCTGAAGTTCCTGGTTGGGCTGGCCCGGGCCGTCTGCGAGACCATTGGCACGGTTAGCATGCCGGCGGTCGCCGATTCCCTCGGCAAATTAGCGGCGCAGGCGGCGGCGGTTGAGAACATGATGTGGGGGATGGAAGCGAAGGGTCGCCAATGGGGCAAGTATTTCGTCCCCGACCGCCATGCGGTGTATGCAGCACAAACCCTGACCCAGGAATACTATCCGCTGATGATCAATACGTTGCGCGAGCTTTCGGGTGGTGCCCCGATCATGCTGCCGTCGTCGGTCGAGGACCTGCAAAACGATGAGCTCGCGGAAATTTCGAAAATAGTGCAGCATTCGGCGGACGGACGGCCCGCGGCCGAGCGCATCAAATTGATGAAACTCGTCTGGGATGCCATCGGCTCCGAATTCGCCGGCCGCCACACACAGTACGAAATGTTCTACGCCGGCGCTCAGTTCGTGACGCGGGGCCATAGTTTACGCACCTACGACTGGGACAAGGCGGCGGAGCTGATCTCGACGATCACCAACCGCTACGATCTCCCGAACGGTTCTTGACGACGGTCGGACGGGAGCAATGTCGCTTTCAGGGCGTGGAGGGAGGTAAAATCACATGACGATCGAGACCGAGTGGCGGAACTACGACGTTGTCGTCGTCGGCTCCGGTGGGGCCGGCAGTATGGCAGCACGCGCTGCGGCGGAAGCAGGTGCAAGCGTGTTGGTCGTCTCCAAGGACCCGATCGGCTGTTCCGATACCAAGATCTCCGAAGGCAATGCGACAGTGCGCCAGGTCGCTACCGATGACGATAGCGAGGAGACCCTTTCCGAGAACCTGTGCATGGCGGGTGGCAACCTGCCGGTAAAGGACATCACCGACGCTTTCGCGCAGGACAGCAAAACCGCGTTCGATCGGTTCCGCGCGCAGGGCCTGCGACCGGCTATCGACCATGAGCGGAACAATCCAAAAGCGACACCGATGGCGTTCGGCGGGCACAACCGACGACGCTCGGTGGGCCTACCGAACCACGGGATCGCCTTTGGACATGCGAATTGGAATGCGGTCGTGCAGGGCAATGGCGTCGATTACCTCGAAGACGCCTGGTTCCTCGATGTAGTCACGGACACCTCTGATGAGGATCGCGCTCGGATCGTCGGCGGGCTTATCTATGACGCCTCCGGCGGCAAGTTGATTGCGGTCCGCGCGCCTGCGGTCATCATCGCAGCCGGCGGACTTTCCACACTCTTTTTCCCCAAAACCGACACAATGCGGGGTAATACCGGCGACAGCTACGCCATCGCGGCACGCGCCGGCGCGGAACTTGTCGATATGGAGCAATGCCAGTTCCTACCGTTTTGCATCGCCTCGCCGCCTTCCTACGAAGGCCTGCTCGTCGGCGAGCCGGCCAGCGCCAGTTTCCTTGGGGTGCTGCGCGACAAGAATGGCAAGGTCATTCTCGACAGCGTGTACCAGAGGACCCGCGCCGAATGTTCGGCCGCCATCATGCGGGCCGTCGCCGACGGCCGCGGAAGCCCCAATGGCGGCGCCTATCTCGACATGACCGGCAACATGGTGCTGCCGCGCTCCGGCCCCTATTTTATGCGCTACTTGGAGACCTGCCTGCCGGGCGCCTACGTCAACGCGCGCCAGGCCTTCAGCAAGCCGGTCGCGAAATGCGAGGAGCCCTGGGAGGTGCGCCCGAGCGCCCACTACCACATGGGCGGCCTGCGGGCGGATGCCGAGGGCGCCTCGGTCAAGGGTGAGGGTGCGGGCGCGCGCAATCTTGGGATCGACGGCCTGTTCGCTGCGGGCCAGGCCATGGGCGGCCTCTTCGGCGCGAACCGCCTCGGCTCGACATCACTGACGGAAGTATCTGTCTTCGGTTCCCGCGCCGGCCACGCCGCGACACAACACGCCCACGCCTTCAAAGGCACGATCGAAGATGACGCGTTCGCCCCGGTGATCGCCGCGACGGTGCGGCGCTTCGGTCAGGGCGGGACGGCCGCCGCGGCCACTTTGAAGCAGCAATTGCAGACAGAGGCATGGGACACCATCGGTCCCGCTCGCACCGGCGACGGCATCGCCGCCATCGGCCCGATCATCGACGCGCTGACGGCGCGGCTTGATGACGTCGCGATCCCGGCATACGCGACTTGGAACCAATCCTTCATCGAGTTCGAGGAGTTGCGCAACCTGCTGGAGACCGCGCGCGCGGTCGCCGCCGCCGCCGGGGAGCGGGATGCCAGCCTTGGCGGGCATGTGCGCCTCGACAAGGGAGATATTTCCATCTTCGCCGAACCCTATTCGACCGTCGTGCACCGTGGGGCCGATGGGAGCTACGCCGTGCGACGTGTCGCCCGGCCGAAAACACCGCTCAAGCAATTACTTGCCTATAAGGCGGAAGAAAGCTGGCGGCGGTTTCAGTCGAAATGGTTCCGCTTCCTGCCTAATGCGGTCAAGGACCGCAAACTGGAGGCGCGCTATCAAGCGATCATGGGCACGCCTTCCGGCGCGGCTCCGGAAGTCGAGCCCGGCTCAGACGACGCGGCGGTGGCGGAGAAAAGAGCCGCATGAAGGTCGAGATCGAACTGCACCGCGACGGCGAGAGCAAAGTCATCGAGTACGACTACGCGCGCCGTGCGGCAGACGAGAAACCGATGATCCTCGATGTGCTGCTGCAGGCGCAGGCAACAGACATTCCGGACCTCGCCTTCCGTTACGGCTGCCGGGCGCGGAATTGCGGTGTCTGCACTGTGGACGTGAACGGCCGGCCGCGCCTTGCGTGCCGCGCCCGCATCAAGGAAGGCGACCGCGTGAGCCCGGTGAACACATTGCCGCCGCTGGCCGACCTCGTGGCGCGCCGTGACGGGGTCGCCCGCCAGATGCGCGGCCGCCTCACCAGCGTGGCGCAGGGCAACGACCTCAACCAGGACGCGCCGGACGACTACCACGCGCTGACCGCTTGCGTTGAATGCTATGCGTGCTTACAGAATTGCCCGATGCACGCCCGCAACTTCACGGACGGTGCAAACCAGGACCCCTCGGAGGGCTACCAATGGGGCAACCCGTTCTCCCTACTGAAGCTGCAGATGCTGCGCCTCGATCCGCTCAGTAGCGACGCGGGCCGGGACCAGGCGCTGGCCCACGCCGAAGACCTCGGGCTTGACGCCTGCCGCGACTGCAAGGGCTGTAAATGCGGCGTCGGCATCGACCTGATGGGGAAAGTCGTCCGCCCGCTGTTGGAGGCGGCGGGGGAGTAGCATGCCCCTTCTCGACGAACTGACCGCGCACATCACGCAACCGGAATTCGTATTCGAACATACATGGCGCCGCGGCGACATTGTGTTGTGGGATAACTGCCGCGTCTTGCACCGCCGCGACCCCTTCGACCCGATGGTGCCCCGCCTCATGAAACGGACAACGATATTCCTCCCGCCGGAGCGTTATCCGGTGCCGTTTCAGGCTTAGGAATTCAACCCCCGCCGGAACAGTGCCCCCGCGCCAATTTCCTCCATCGGCAGGTCCACGGCCCGCAATGCCCGCCACATGGTCGCGGAATTTGAAGTGATCACCGGTTTGGCGAGGCGCGCTTCCATTTCGGCGATGCGATCCATGGTTGCGAGATTGGTGCAGCTGACAAAGAGTGCGTCGGCGGCAGCGATTTCGTTTGCGTGACGGTCCGCCATGGCGGCAACCTCGGAGGACGCCAGCGCCGGAATCATCGGCGAGTGGGAGCAGGCGAAAGTGTCCGTACCCGTCACTTCGAAGCCCAGCTCCTCGAAAAAGCCAACCTCCGCCCGTGTGATTTCGTGCGGATATGGGGTGATCATGAAGAAGCGACGGACTTCCATCGCACGCAATGCGTCCGCGACCGCGGTCGAAGTGGTAAAGCCCGGAATGCCGGTCGCCCGTTCAATACGGGCGCCGAGTTCGCCAGCCGCATTAGTGCCGCCGAGAAAAGTGCCGCTTGTGCAGGCCGCCATGATGACCTGCACATCAATCTTGGTCAGCAGCTTGGATTGCGCGTCAACGCTCTCCATCATCTGCACGAGGGAGTCTGCACGCAGATCCGCCTCGGGGCGCGGCAAGCGCGAGAAATGTGCAGTCACCTCGGCCGGCAGGTAGAGCGGGAACTCCACCTCGCAGGTGACGTTACGCTCCGGGATAAGAAAGCCAAGGCGTGTGGGCGGGTCGGCAGTGTTCATATTCTTCCGTCTCCTTTTGATGCGCGGCCGGCCTCAACTGCGGATGTAGGTAGTCTAGCCGCACCATAACAAACACCTAGGCTTTGTTGTAACCCTGTCGAAGCATGCGCCCACACCCTATTCGGGTATGAACACTGCCATTTCACCGCAAACCCCTTGAGGGACTGGCGCCGGATGGAGCGAACGGCGCCTTCCGGCAATTGCACGGCGCACGCCGCTGAGATAGCGAGGTTTGATTCGTCGAGCGGACATAGTCTCTGCAGACGGTCGGCGTGGCTGACCTCGGCGCTGATCACCGTTAAGGTGCGGCGATCTCTCACACCGACATTGCCCCAAGAAACACGGCCAGCAGGCCTTTGCCGAGGCTCGCGTGGCCGATAGGTAGGTGAGCGTCGTTTGGACACAGCGCAATGCTGCGGGGGATTTTCATAAATTGCGCTAAGACATTGGGGTAGACCTGATATGACGCTCGACGAATGTTCGGATGATGCCAAGATCGGCAAGGTGGAAATCGAATGGGAGCATTGGGGGTTTTCCCCCTGATCAACGACCTCACCGAGAAGCGCGCACTAGGGGCGGGCAAACATTCCGTCGCTGCCACGATCGAGGCCTCAGCCGGGTACGTGGAAGTCTAATTCGGGCGTGACGCACGGCTGCTGCGTCACATCGGTTACCCCCAAGTCGAAGACATCTTCGTGCTCATGAAGGGCCGGCACGCACAGCGGGCGAATACAAAGCCGCCGTCGAAGCGGTTCCGGCCCACTTCGATTTTGACCCCTTCATGGCATTTCTCTACCAGTGGTTAAACTGGCATATCCCGCAGGAAGACATGCGGATCGCCACCTCCCTCTGGACCGACGGTCTGCCTGACTAACCACCCGATATAGCGCGCGGATCGCGCGCCTGGCATCGGACTAGCGCTTGTAGAGCCCCATGAGGGTGGCTTTCTCGAGCGTCGCGAAATGCAGATTAAAGCCGACGATCGCGGGCATGATATCCGCCGGCAGCTCCAATTTGGTATTCACCGCATGTACGTTGAAGAGATAACGGTGCGGGTGGTCGCCCTCGGGCGAGCAGGGACCTCCGTAGCCGGGTGCACCGAAATCCGTCCGGGTCTCCAAGGCACCGGCCGGCATGCCGTTACCGCTCGCACCCAGGGCCAGTTCGCGCACATCGGCAGGAATGTTGATGACCAGCCAGTGCCAGAAGCCGCTGCCCGTCGGCGCGTCTGGATCGAAACAGGTGACCGCGAAGCTTTCCGTCCCCGCGGGCGGCTCGCCCCAGGCGAGATGTGGTGACTGATTGTTGCCGGCGCAGCCGAAGCCATAATTCTCCGACAGCACATGATCGTTCGCTAGGTAGTCGCCGTCCTTGAAACTGTTGCTGGTGATCGAAAAACTCATCACATTCCTCCATAGGTTTCCATTCTTGTCGACGTCCCGATCAGTGAACATAGGACGTATCGCTGACAGGTAAAACCTCGGGCGTGGGTTCATACTTGGTTCTGCGGCTAACCTATTTTGCAGTAAAACCCCAGGTCCCATTTTGGGAGACACGAAATGCGAAGTATCCTATGGGGTCGCACGGTTGCGGCAATCTCGATTTTGGCACCTTCCACGCCCTGGTCATCAGGAATGACAATTACGGCTGCTAGCCGACGCTCGGCCGCGCGGGTGCCGATGCGGAGCGTATCACCGGCGTCCTCAATCAGGCATATAGTTATTCCGTTACCTTGCTGCGCAATGCTACCCGCGAGCAGATCCTCTAAGCGTTCGACCGGTTGCGACAGAAACTCGGCGAGGACGACAACCAGCTGATTTACTATGCGGGTCACGGATGGCTTAATCCGGAGGCAGGCTGGGGCAATTGGCTGCCGGTCGATGTGCTTCGGCCGCAGTCCCGTCGAGGGTCCCCGGTTTCAACAGATAGACGTTCTGATCGAGGCTCGGGATGTTCTAGATCCGTATACCACAATCCGGGCAGAACTCACCCGTCAACGGTTTGCCACTGTCCGCAGTGCGGTTAAAGCTCTTCAGCGTGCCGGCGTAACCCGCAGGTCGCCGCTTTGCACCCAGCGCGCCATCCTGAGGGACTGCCCTATTGTTTCTGGCATTCCATACAATGGCACGCCGTGACCTTAAGCGTCTCACCGATTATCTCGTGGAGAATGCTGCTACACTGACATCGGCCAGTATAAGGCGGCGGCATTACGTCTGCCCCTCAAGCGCATCCAGAAACCCCGCAAGGGCGCGATTAAAATCTTTGGGATTCTCCACATTCGGCAGATGGCCGGCATCCGGCACAACAGCCATTTGCGCTCCCGCTATACGCTCCTGATAGAGCTGCATCCGGTCCGGTGGCGTGGACTGATCCAGTGCGCCGGCAATAACCATGGTCGGCACCCGGATGTCGCCGAGCCGCAGATCATAGTTCATGGCGAGCGTGGCGTCGCTGGTGAGCGCATACCCCATAGCCGAGCCGCGGGCCACGATTTCACCGAGCGCCAAAAAGCCATCCGGATCACGATCCTTGTAACCGTCGGAGACGTAGCGTTCGAGCAGAACATCGACCAAAGGAACCATCGAGGCACCCGGCTCCTTAAGGCCGTAGTTCCGCTTCCGAATGGCGCGAACAGTACTCTCCGGCATATGCGCTTGTGTCGCTGCAAACGTGACGCTCGACAAACGTTCCGGGTACTCAAGCGCCAGCTCGTAGCCGGCGAATCCGCCTAGCGAGGTGCCGACGAAGTGCGAACGCGCAACTCTCAGTGCATCCCACAGACCGACGATATCGCCAGCGACGTGAGAGATTCGCAGCTCTGTCTCATTTCCATTTCCGGTGCGCCCATGGCCGCGCAGGTCCGGGCAGAGCACACGAAACCTGTCACCAAAATACGGCACCTGGGACCGCCATACTGTCAGGTCAAAGGCCTGTCCGTGTGCCAATGTTAGTACCGGCGCGTCGTCCGGCCCCTCGATCTCGTAATACGTAGGGAGGCCGTCCACATCAATCGTCGGCATGCGTTATTATTCCCCTTCGACGGTCCGCGGTGAAGATCAAACTATAGCAGCAGCCGGGGATGTCAGCGCCTCCGGGACACCTATCTTCCCTGCAAACCTGTTTGTGGAGGCAAGCATGCGCGGCGTATTGGTCGAAGAGTTCACCGAGTTCGTGAACCTGAAACTAGTTGAGTGCCCTGAGCCCGACATCAGACCAAAACAGGTTCGTATTCGGGTCCAGGCGACGGGCGTCAGCTTTGCCCTGAGCCTAATGGTTTCCGGGCGCTACCAGCGAAAACCACCGCTTCCGTTCGTACCAGCCGCCGAAGTCGCCGGGATCGTGACGGAGGTGGCAGAGGGTTGCGAGCGTCTAAACGTTGGCGATCGGGTCTGCGCCGTTCTCGACTGGGGCGGGCTGGCGGAGGTCGCCGTCGCGAACGAGGTCAATACCTTCAAGATTCCGGACGGTCTGACCTTCGACCGTGCGATCAGTTTCACCAACTCCTACGCAACATCTGTGGCCGCGCTGACCTGGCCCCATCTATTGCGCCTACAGGCAGGACAGACACTATTGGTGCACGGCGCAGCAGGCGGCGTCGGCCTCGCCGCGATCGAGACCGCCAAGATTCTTGGCGCCACCGTGATCGCAACGGCGGGCTCGCAAGCCAAGCTGCAGGCGGCCAGGGAGCATGGCGCCGACCATGTTATCAACTATCGTGAGGGTGGTTTCCGCGCGACGGTAAATGACCTGACCGACGGCAAGGGTGCGAATGCTGTCTACGACCCGGTCGGTGGCGACGTCTTCACAGAATCTCTGCGCTGCATCGCACCTGAAGGGCGGATCATGCCGGTCGGGTTCGCCAGCGGCACGATCCCCCAGATCCCCGCCAACATTCTGCTGGTGAAGAACATCACCGTTACCGGGCTAAACATGGGCTACTACATTGGTTGGAGCCCGGACGACGTCCGCTACGAAATGGCGCCGCGAATCCATCCGCTCATGCAGCAAATGTTCGATTGGTTCGAGGCCGGAAAGATCAATCCGCGTATCTGGAAGACCTATCGACTAGAGGATTTCCAGGACGCCATGGCCGCGGTTCTCGGGCGCGATGCCATCGGACGTGTCGCCGTCGTCATGGACGAAGAGGCGAAGCGTCTGGAAAACTAGCTTCCGCCATGCTTTAGCCCGCTGTCTCCATCGCAATTATCGCATCAGACAGCGCAAGAACGCGGCGGGCCTCTTCGACATGAAGGTTCTCAATCAGCTGGCCGTCGAGGAGAACAACCCCCTTGCCTTCCCGTTCGGCAGCATCGTGCGCTACGATTACACGCCGGCCCCAGTCGACCTCTGCAGCATCGGGTGCAAAGGCCTGGTTAGCGGCCGCTAACGTCTTCGGGTGAATAAGCGTCTTACCGTCGAAACCCATCTCCCGTCCCTGACGACAGGCTTCCGCGAAGCCCTCATCGTCAGACAGGTCGAGGTGTACGCCGTCGAGCACAGCAAGCCCATTTGACCTCGCCGCAAGAATGCACCACGAAAGACTTGTCCAGAACGGCTCGCGACGCGGCGTATGCAGACAATGCAGATCTGTTGCGAGGTCTGAAGTTCCTATCACCAGCGCACCCAGATTGGGCGACGCAGATGCAATTTCCTCCGCCCGCATTACACCACGCGGAGTCTCAATCATGCACCAGATCACCATGTCTTCCGGTGCGCCGGCGGCAGATAATCGGCCCTCGATGCTATTGATGATCTGCTTGTTTTCGACCTTGGGTATCAACAAGGCGTCGGCGCCGGCCCGTGCCATCGCCGCAATATCATCCTCACCCCACGGGGTCGTCAATCCGTTAACACGCACGATCAATTCGCGTGCGCCGTATCCACCGGCCTCGAGGGTCTCACGCACCTGTTGGCGCGCCGTTTCCTTGCCATCGGGCGCCACTGCATCTTCAAGGTCAAAGATCAGGGCATCTGCCGGCAGGTCGCGCGCCTTTTCCAGCGCGCGGGCATTTGAGCCCGGCATAAAAAGGACGCTTCGCCGCGGGCGCGCGGGCGCAACCATTGAAAACCCTCCATTGTTCGCAACCGCTGGACATCTGCCCGAACGTGCCGCTGAATGCGATGATGACCGTTTTAACGATCCAATCACATGTCGCAAGCGGATATGTCGGGAACGCGGCCGCCGTGCCGGCTCTGCA
>CEUN01068478.1_pt1 | contig 10814 bp, 7 predicted proteins | sample 361501 | NCBI WGS metagenome assembly CEUN01 (sample SAMEA2622801, study PRJEB7988) | marine metagenome | biome: marine biome (ENVO:00000447); feature: marine epipelagic mixed layer (ENVO:xxxxxxxxx); material: "saline water (ENVO:00002010), including plankton (ENVO:xxxxxxxx)" | depth 120 m | reverse complement strand
AGGCCGATCAAGCTAGCGCATGCCAGAATAGTTTTCATTTTCACTCCTTTTTTTCCTCCACTTTCAATTTGCCGATTTCAGTGGTTGCTTTTTCTTCCGCACTCTTCGCCTTGGCGATTATTTCTCGTTGGGCTGCCAGCTCGTTTTCAAACCATATGAGATATTGCTCTTCCGTCAAGATATCCAACCTTCGTTTGACAGAGGAATTGAAACGCGAATCCATGGGGGGCTTGCGGTCCGCTACCTCGATTCGGAAATGCACCTTGGACCCGGGTTTTAACTTCCCGTTTTCGTTCAACACCCAGCGATGACTGTGTTCTTTCTGCGTGCCGTTTAGTTTTCCCAGAGACACGCGAGTTTCCAAGCTTGCATTGTTCTCGGCTCCTTCTGCGTTTGTTGAGTTGTCCACAATGGAATAAACCAAGACCGCTTCACCAAGTTGATGGTCATCCGTGGCCCGAAACTTGATATCGAGTACCTTGTTCACGGTGGCTTTTCCGTTCCTGAATGGTTCCACCATTTCTACGTCAGGAAGCTGATCGGGAACAACTCGCACTAAGTTTTGAATGTCTTTGTATTCGAAGCCATGTTCCTTTTCGGTCCAATAAAAGTTGTATTTGAATGTTTCCTTGGCTTTGGCTTCGAACTCGGCACGGGTGCCATTTTCGGAGATTTCCGCCATTATGCTAGTATCTCCAATTGTCACCTTGAGAGCTCTGATTGCTGGTTCGCATTGCAGACTCCACTTGATCGAGGTGTCCATTGGAACGGTTAGTTTCAAATTGTCTTCAAGGGTGTCTTCCCGCTGGAGATATTCAGGATAAGACAACGTGATTTTCTTAGAGATAGGTTCTGGTTTTGGTGAAATCGATACCGTGTATTCCTCGGAATAATCATCTCCTATTTTCAAATAATACTGGAAACTCTTGATTATATCTTTCTGTTCCCGGGCATAGTACTTCCCGCGCACACGCTTGATGTCCTGCTCTGCCCATTCCTCGTCTCCCTCGTCCCGAATGAAGAGAATGCCTTGCTTGGGGCTTTTGCCCTCCACTTCAGCGAAAATCATGGTCGAGTTACCTTCCTTTATCGGAATGTCTCCGGAAGTCGATATGATGGATGTTTCCGTGGGATATTCAATGTCCTCGCCAAGCAAGCGCTTGAACAGCATTTGCATGTGGGATTCCCATTGCGCGTTGATCAGCAGGAAGAACCCGATGCTGGCAAGGGAGACCACGGCCAATCTTTTCAATTGGCTGAAATCAACCACTTCGTTGAAGTCAAGCGGACGGGTCAGGGAAATCGCCTGTTTCCGCATGGCTTTCAGTAGTTCCGGAGACGCCTCCGATCCCTCTGTTTTGAAATCTTTGAATTGTGTGAAGGAAACCAGAACGGAGCGAAGTTTCGGATGCTTTTTCTCCACTTCCAAGGCTACTCGAAGGGGATCGTATGACTTTAGGTGGCGAAACCATTCATGCCAAAGTACCCAAAGGAGGACCACAGCGTTTACCACTAGCAACAGGATACCGGGTGTTTCCCAACGGGAGCGGAAGAAAATTTGCCAATCCACAACGAAATCGACCAGTATCATGGCTACCAACCAGACTAGGAAGCGGCCCAAACCACGAAGATGGAAGAAGCGCTGTTCTTGCTTCCATGCTTCAAGGAGCTTATCCTCGATCAAGTTTTCAGTTTCTGCCGATTGTTTGCTCATGGCTGCAAATTTGATCTTCTATACTAGATTTTCCCTTCTTCTCAGGTACCATTCCAATCCCGTTAGCAGGATCAATAGAAGAAAAATAACAGGAACGTCCCAAAGTGCTTTTTCGCGCACGATGATTAGTGGATCTGTTTTTTCTTTAGTGCTGAGCAGATCGGGCAGGGTACCCAATTGCGTGGCGGGCAATCGCAATCCACCTGACAAGGTGGCAACTTGATCTGCGACCTCTTCCATCATTGCGGTTTCCCTTTGTTCTAGGGGAATGTGTTCCACTTCGAATTCCACGGTATTAGCCAAATCGGGATTTGGTCCTTTGGCGGACAAGACGTATCGCCCTTCCTCTTCCGCTAGAATCGATCCGCTGTAGAGACCCTTCGAGCCCGGCACTCCATTTAGTACGACGTCCACGGTTTCAAATCCTTGTTTCAAGCTGACTGAAAAGGTTCCTTGATCCACTGGCTCGAAGGATTCGGTCAGGACATTTGCGAAAAGATCTATTCGTTCACCCGTGGCATATTGCTTTCGACTGGTTTCCAAAGTGATTTGCTTGTTCTGCCCCAAAATGCGGGAAAGAGCCAAGAACTGAATGGCTTGCCCCCAAAAGCGCGCATGAAAGCGATCCCCCACTTCGCGTCGCAAACGCCAAAGATCCGCCGTGCCGACGTACATCGTCTTGCCGATACCGTAACGTTGCCAAGCCACCAAGGGATAGGGGATGGCATCGTTTTCGCTTCCGGTCAATGTGAGCAAAGTGGTGGCTCCGGGCTTGGGGCCTTCGAGTTGCGGAAGGTATCCCATGGGGCGAACCAGTGACCAAATGCGATTGTTCTGGCTCAGTTTAGTGGGGTCGGGGGCAAGATTTACAACGGAGCTTTCTAGGCCTGCTGAAGTTACCTTCGGATGGGTTTGGGAAGACACGCCGCGCCAATTTCCACCGGCAATTTTGACTGGTAGCATGTCGGCAATCTTCTTTTTGTCGGCATAAGAGTTGGGTGACCCCATCGGACCAGCCAACATCAAGAGTGAACCACCGCTTTCCTTGACCAATTTCTCAAGTGTGTCGAGTTGCTCGGTTTTGAAATAGGAGGACCTGACGTCTCCCAGTATAATCAAGTCGTATTTCAGGATATCCTCTTTCTTGGTGGGGAACGAACTCAGGTGTTCCCCGGTCGAGTTATAAGCGAGTTCGTTGTCTCCTTGAGTCATCAGGAAACGCACCCGTAAGCGTGGGTCGCGTCGCAAGACCCAACGCAGGTAGCGGAATTCCCATCGAGGCATGCCTTCCACGTAGAGCACGTTGATTCTTTCATCTATGATCCGAATTTTGTGGTTCCTCTGGTTATTCGCATCAGTGGTCTCGAGGGAGTCGGTCTTTATGGTGGCCACCAATTTCTTGGTTCCTGTGCTGGTGAGGGTATTTCCCTTCAAATTGAATTCAAGAAATTGAGATCTTCCGGTCAAGGTGGGTCTTTGGACATCGATTTCCTCGTCGTCCAAATTAAGCGTCACTTGAGCGGTGTTGCCATCAAATCCACTGGAATCTATCTGTACGCGCACTGGTACGCTATCACCCATGAAAGCTACTTCCGGAGCAATGATTCTCTTCACTTTTAGATCGGGGGGCGCGGGCTGCCCAAAGGGTACGCAATAAATAGGAACTCCTTGTTTCTTTGCTTTGCGGGCTACCTCGATGGGATCGGTTCCCTTGATCCACGCAAAATCACTTAGCACGACGAGTCCGGCCAGCGGTTGCCCCGCATGTCGCGTGAGTGCTTCCTCGATCGCCGAACCGATACGCGAGCTGTTGGCATCGGCATCTCGATTGCCTAGCAACTGAGCGCTCTCCTCGCCTCCGGAGACTGGATTCAGACGATCACCAAAAGTATAATATCGAACATCATACTCTTCGCCTAATTTTGTGGCGATACCAATTTCCGGATGCTCAACGGCGGCTTTTGCCAATACCAATCGAGTCACCTCTTGCTTTTCCAAGTCTTTTTGCAAGGCAGCCGCGTTCTTGGTTAAGTCTTTGTCGTTCAGGGGTACTAAATTCATGATTCTGGCGGCATCCAGAATCTCTTTTTCCTCCTGCAACTGGTCTTTGATGCCCATGCTTTGGGAGGCGTCGACCAGCACAAGAAAGGTTCTCTTCTGGGGACGCTTGGATTCCAGTTGAAGGACCGGTTCCAAAAGAATGAACACCAACAAGCAACCTGCCAGAAGGTAGGCTCCCCCCATCACAGTCCTACGATTCTGGGACAGCCAGGATTCCGATTTATACAGGTAAATGGAATACATCAAAAACCCGGCCAGACAAATCAAGGCGATGCCCCAGTGATCTTGTTGGAGACTGAACTGCGCAACGAAATCAGTCTCGTCCGGGTTTACGTCAAAGAGTTGTTTGAGCATCGATCTTCAAATTCCTTGGATTTAGCTTCGTCTCGCGGCGGTTACTGTATCCCGTCGCAAGCTTTCTTCGAGGTTGCTTTCTCCGGAGCTGGTCATGCGGTTGGTGAAAAGTTTGGCTAAAAATCCCTGCAAGATGAAAATGGCCAAGGCCAACAACAACAGTGTACGGGAAATTTCCATCCCTTTGCGGCTCTCTTTTATCTCGTCAGCCAAGTTCTTTGCTTCGCGAGGGATTATTCGGGCATTGGATCCCACCAACTGATTCCATTCCCCGACTTGAATTCCTCGGGTTTCGGATTCTCTCGGATCCACGTTTGCGGCTAACGAAATTGGCGAGGAATCATCCGTTTCCACGATGAAGAATCCAGCGTCATCCGTTTCAATTGGACACGCCGCTACTCCCGGGTTCGGTTCCGTCAAGGTGACTTGTCGTGAACTTCCGTCGGGAGCTGTCAGTTTGACCGACGAGCCTACCTCCAGTCCTTTTATGGGAACGCTCAGGGAGTCACCGACGAGGAAATCGTTTTGGCCGGGGCGACTAGTCATATGAGTGACCGCTTGTTGGATCAATATTGGGAATAACGGTTCAACAGCGAGATTCGACCACGCTCGATCTGCGGTGGTGGTAAACAACAGTACGGTGCCATCGCCGACTCGTTTCTCCAGCAGGAGGGGCTGATTGGATTCCGAGAGACTTAAGATGGTGGTCGCGTTGGCGTCAGGCTCTACCTTCATGAATCGCTGAAAACGGATGCTATTTCTTGCCTCTTCCGGTATCTTGTCAGCCAACTTTGCCAAGGCATGGCCAGATTGTATGGGGCCAAGAGTCCAAAATCCCTCCTTATCGTCATTATCAGAGGTTTCTTCGCCAAAGGATATGGGTTCAATTATTTTGGCCGGCAGCAAGCTGACCTCCTGCTCACGCAAATTTGTGTTGTAGGATTCCGCTTCAACAAGGTCCCCTGCAAACAACATCAACCCTCCGCCTTCACTGACAAAATCAGCCAGTCTTCCGGAGACTTGTTCGACTTTGGATACGTTGGCCAAGGCAATTATATCGAAATCCTCGAAAGTTTCAGCTTCCAAGTCTCTCCAGTTTATTCGAATGGCGCTAACCGGGCCACTCCCTCCAGCTTGCTTGAGTTCAAGCGCTTTGGTCAGCCAGAAAATTTCACTGGAATTCTCATTGTTAGAGGTAGCCGGTTGTCCATCCACACAAAGAATCCTCACTTGTTTCTGGGCTTCGACCACTGTGTGCCGGAAGTTATCTTGCCTCAGCGTGTCAGGGCTAAGGCTTACGCTTAGCTTGGCTTTGCCCTCGAGATTGAGCGAGGTAAAGAAAGATACGACTTTGGTTTCTCCGGACTCTAACGTGCCCAGTCTCTGGGCGCTTTCAGGTTGGTCGTCTATGAGCAATGTCGCCACGCTGCCCGCGTTTGCCTGGCTATCGAAATTTTTGATTTCCGCGGTGAATCGCGCGGTCCCGCCGGGCCCAAGTGAACCGGAGGAGTAACCGAATTTCATGACAGCGAGATTTTCCCCATCAGATAGTTGGACAGGAACGAGGAAAAGATTGGAAGCTTCGCCGATCGCATCCAAATCGGCCTTGGCCTGACTGGATAAGTTCTTCCAGTCTTTTTCTTGGGCATCGGTCACGAAATAACATTCTATTACCGACGCCTCCAGTTCCTCGATCAAGGAACTAACTTCCTTTAAGCTGCGTTCGAGGTTTAGGCTTTCAGGAAAGGGTTGGACATCCTTCAAGGCTTCATTGATTCGTTGTTCCTCGTAATTGGCTCCCCTTAACAAGGTTCGAGGCTGATCACCAAGCAAGACGATTGTTACGGAGTCGCTTGCCCGTGCCGTGGAAAGAATCTCACTGACTCGCGACTTGGCCGCATCCATCCTTTTTTCGAGCTTTCCGGATGCCATACTGTATGATGCATCGATGGCAATTACCATGCCGACACTCTGATCCCCGGCCAGAAAGTTTGCCGTCTTTTCCTCCACCGTGGGCCTGACCAAGGCAAAGGCAACTAGTGCCAGAACCAAGCAACGCAAAAAGAGGAGGAGCAGATCCTCCAGCTTTATTTGGCCGGAGCGAATGACCAAGGCTCTGCGCAATAATTCCATGGCAGCCCAATCAGTTCGACGGCGATGCCGCTGATGCAAAAGGTGAATAATGATAGGCACTGCCACGCCCACCGCAGCCAAGCCGCCCCAAAGCGCCGTTGAATTAAGGAAATTCACGGTTTGGCAATCTCCAGTTGCGAGTTATGTCCAACGAGATGGGCATCATGAAGTTCTATTCCACAGGGATAGGCGAGGCGTTTACCGAAATCGACTTTAACCGCCAATTCCTTTCCTGCCGGCAAGGGCAGGTTCAGGTCGATGGAGTCATCCTGCCTGGAAAGAGCTTTGCTAAAGAATTCTTGTCCTTCCACTGAAAAACTGAGCATGGCATCCCCAAGGCTGCCCGGCACCAAGGCAAGTTGAGCTCGGAGACGCCGATCAGATTTTTTTGCCGAAGATTCCAAATTGTAGCGTATGACAGTTTGTGGAGTTACCCTCATCACGGAAAGACTGCTCGCTGGCGTTCGCCTGAGATCAAGATACTCGGCTCCGATGCCTGCCCCCAGAGGGCCAAATGATTTTATCACCGGTTGGTTCAGGTCGGTTAACCATTGCGCTTCCTCCCCCGATCGAATCAGGTAGCGCAAATTTTCCCAGGGAACTGAAATATTTTCCAGCGTCGGATGTTCAAGAACCACGTTCTCCCCTTCTATGCGAACGCTTCCGCGCAGAATACTTCCATCCTTCAACCCGATTTCGTCGCCCTGTTGCTTAGAGAAAATTTTCTCTCCCTTTGAATAGGGTAGTATATAGCGAACCAACCCTTGACGTGGAAGAGGGACGATGCCTAACGGGCAATCAATGGCAATATCCTCTTTCTTGATCCAGATCAGTTTGCCTGGAACCGGGCGTCCCGAGCTCCTGTAAAGTATGCCTGGACGAGACTTGACCGCGAGTTTCGAGGCTGGAGCGAAATCCAATGATTTCACGGATGACAACTCAACCGTTCGTTGTCCAAAGACTTTGCTTGCCAAGGTCAACTTGCCCTTGGTCATTGTCAGGATCTCCGCTTGCCATATTTCTCCATTGAGAAATTGCACAGCTTGCTCTGGCGATGAAGGACCAAATTGGCTTTGTCTGGAAATACTTCTTAGGCTTTCCCAACGAATGGGTTTTTCGCCCAAATGAAGGCTTCCGTCTTTCCAATGGAGTTCACCTTCCTGTCTCCCTGTTTCTGACCATACGACGTCAGGAGTAGGTTTTGATTTTTCATTGGTAATGCGAGCTCCCGTGGAGTCATTCGTCTGTATCAAGTCATCGATGCAGACATGTCCCCATGGATCGGTGCTTTGATCGATGACTTCGATTTGAGCTTTCTTTTTCTTGAATTGAGATATTTCGAATGCAACGGGTTCCAGTTGGTTCGAGTTGTTTCCAGTAGCTGATCGAACTAATTTTCCGTCCACCAAAAGGTTCACGCAGATTTTAACGGAATTCTTGCCCCCGGACATCATGAAGCGAATGAAGTCACGCTCCAGTTCGAATGGATACGACAGGGCTCTACCCGTTTGACCATCGACGTTCCGTCCATCACGGCCCCAACTTTTCAGCAATGCTTGTCCGCGATGTCCGCGAGTCCGGAGCATGCCCCTGTCAAATCTTCCGGGATGCCAGTAATCGCCGTGTCCATAGCCCTCAAATGCCGATCCCGAGAAAGTCCAATCACCACGTCTTACTTCAAAATCCTCAATAATCATATCCTCTTCCAAGTCATTGCCCAATGAACTAAAGCCCATGAACAGAAAAAGAATTGGCCAAACTTTGTTCATCGAGATTTTGCTGTTGCCGTTCGCTGCAGGAGATAACTGGAAACAATTGATTCAATGGGCTCGGCTGTGTTGCACAGAATGTAATCGGCCTCACTCCTGATACAGGCGTCACGAACCTTGCGGATGAATTTTTCCAGTTCCTCCAAGTATGCTTGCCTCACGCGCGCAGGCTGGGTGATGAGTTCCCCATCTTCCTCCAATCCCTCGAATCGCCATACACCGTTCAGTGGAAACTCGATTTCCTGCGGATCAAGTATATGGAATACGGTGACGTTGTGGCCGCGAAAACGCAGGTGATTGATGCCTTTGATGAATTCGTCGGTATTGTCGAGCAGGTCGGAGAAAACCATTACCATGCCCCTACGAGTCATTCGCCCCGCAAATTCATGCAGTATATTGGCAATTTCAGTGCGAGGCTGCGGTTTAACGTTCTCCAACTCCCGCGAAATGTCGGCCAATATTCCCAAGGTGCTTTTGGGCTCGATGTACTGTTGCAATTCCCCGTCGAAGATACCCACGCCGGCTGAGTCGCGTTGATCCACGATCAGGTAGGCGAGACTGGCGGCCATATACTTGGCGTATTCCAGTTTAGATATGTTGCCTGAACCAAAGGTCATCGACGAGCTTGCGTCCAGCAAGAGGTTGGCCACAAAATTGGTCTCAGCGTCGAACAACTTGACGTGGTATCGATTTGTACGGCCATAGAGTTTCCAGTCGATATGACGCACCTCGTCTCCAGGAACATATTGGCGATAGGCTGAAAATTCCGTGCTTATACCGCGCACGGGACTCCGATGCATGCCGATCCTGATTCCTTCAACCACTTGGCGGGTGACCACATCGAGCGGCCCAATTTTGCTCAAGGTGTTGGGGTCAAGATACTTTGATTTCTGCATAAACCTTCCTTTAGGTCACGTTCCTTCGAAAGTTTCCGGTTAGGGAATTACCTCCGGCGGTCAAGCAACCCGATGCTTCAAGCGCTCTTGGCTTTGTAGAGTTTTTCGTCCGAAGGAATTTCGTCGAGCAACCTTTTGACGACGTCATCGGTTTTGATGCCTTCCGACTGTGCCGCGAAATTCAACCCCATTCGATGGCGCATTACAGGAAGTGCGAGAGCTTGTATGTCATCGATGGCTACGTTGAAACGCCCTTGGAGAATGGCACGAGCTTTCCCTGCCAAAATCAAGTTCAGGCAAGCACGCGGTCCAGTGCCGAAGGAAACCCAGTCGTTTATAAAGTCAGGTGTGCCCTCCTGGCCGGGACGTGTGGCTCGTACGAATTTTGCGGCGTAATTGAATATGTGCTCTGCCACCGGCACGCGTAAGACTAGGTCTTGCAGGGCGAGGATTTCCTTTTTGCTCAATACCGACTTCGGCTCTTTGGAGGAACCTCCTGTGACTTGACGCATAATGTCGATTTCCTCTTCTTCCGATGGATAATCAACTTGAATCTTGAACATGAAACGGTCGAGTTGGGCTTCCGGAAGCGGATAGGTGCCTTCCTGCTCCAATGGATTTTGGGTCGCCAAGACAAAGAAGGGAAGATCGAGGTGATAGTCGTCTCCGCCCGCAGAAATCATTTTCTCCTGCATCGCTTCCAGTAGCGAAGCCTGCGTCTTCGGTGGAGTTCGGTTGATCTCATCGGCCAAGACCATGTTTGCAAAAATCGGACCCTTGGTGAAAGTGAACTTGCGTTGACCCGTTTCCGGATCGTCCTGCAGTACTTCGGAACCAGTGATGTCTGAAGGCATCAGATCGGGAGTGAACTGAATACGGCGAAAGGAGAGCGAAAGGCATTTCGCCACCGAACTCACCAAAAGTGTCTTGGCCAAACCAGGGACACCTTCCAGTAAACCATGCCCACGGGCGAAGATGGCGATCATCAATTGGTCAATCACCTCATCCATTCCCACGATGGCATGGCGCAGTTCGGTCAGGATTTGCTCGCGCGCCTCTTGCAGTTTCTCGACTGCCTTGACGTCGTCCATGGAGGCGGCCTTCTTGGTCGCAGCCTTTTTCGCTGGAGCCTTCTTTTTGGTGGTTGTTTTTTTGCGTCCTGTGGTTGCCATTGTTTGTTTCCTTTTCCGTTAGATGTCGTCGCTTCAGGTATTTTTACGAACCTGCGAGGCTAAAGATTTCCCCATATGCTTGCCATTTGTAGCTTTTCTGCCGAGCCAATCGCGATTTCGGGAGTGGGTTTTAATGTTAGCAAGGATGGGTATTTAATTTGGAGCATTGTTGGTCGAGGGGGTTTAGTTGGTGAAAAACTGGTACAGAAGACATTATCTTTGGGCTTATTGAATCTGAAAGGTAGCTCAAATTGCATTCATGTAAAGCCATGAAATCACTCATTTTAAAAAAAAATCAAAGAAGGATACAGTTGATCATTTTGGTTGCACTGCCTTTGCCCAAGTCAGGTGTATTTTCAATAATTCCTCAGCTAGTATTTTTTCCTCCATTAGGTAATTTTTCCGTTCGGGTTGGGCGTCGCTCAAGTTGCCGAGGAAAGAAGCTTTTGCCCCTCGCCCGATTAATTTCCAATTGCCTTTGCGAATCGCCCACGCCGTGTGCCATTGCCAATGCATTACCTCGTTGGGTGAGGGGGCCTCAGCAGATGCAATGATAGGCCCAAGATTGTTTCCATCAAGTTTCGGGTGATTCGCTTTTGGTTTTACACCACAAAGTTCCGTTATGGTGGGAAACCAGTCCATGGCAGTGATCGCTTGGTCCCGCTCTTCTCCTTTTGGTAACTTGCCTGGATAGCTTATGATGGCAGGCACTCGT
>CEUN01035196.1_pt1 | contig 10824 bp, 22 predicted proteins | sample 361501 | NCBI WGS metagenome assembly CEUN01 (sample SAMEA2622801, study PRJEB7988) | marine metagenome | biome: marine biome (ENVO:00000447); feature: marine epipelagic mixed layer (ENVO:xxxxxxxxx); material: "saline water (ENVO:00002010), including plankton (ENVO:xxxxxxxx)" | depth 120 m | reverse complement strand
CTCTATGACGAGATAGCTGATGCCATGAAAGAGGCAAGTAAAGAGACAGAGGTTGATTTACGTTGGGGGGCAAGTTGGCATATTAATAGTATGCGTGAACAAGATATGACCTCCGAAGCAATGATGACACAATACATTGATCTCCGAAGGTCACAGGGCAGAAGACCCTTTATTGATGCGCCTCACTTTGAGTTGACGTAAGCTCAATACCCTGTCTACCCTTTGGGCGTATCAACAATCCCCTTTCTTCAAGTTTAACAACATGGCTCTGTATAGGTTTTATACCAAGTCCTGTTTTTTCAGAGATATCTTTGTAGCGTGGTGAAAAGCCTTTTTCATCAATAAAGTCTTTTATTGCTTCATATATCTTCTTTTGATTTTCATTATGAAATGTCATATCTTCTCCTTTATCCTCAATGATTTTGCTCTTTCAAAGCGTTCTGGTTGTGCCTCAACGGTCTTCATGGGTTTAGCTTTGTAATGGGTAGTGCCCCATTTTACTTCAAATAGGGTTTCGCCCAAGTCATCATAAACTTCACCATATTCGCTATTTCCCATCTCCTTCATTACTACCGCTTGAAGTTGGTCAATCTTATCTTGTGATGTTTTGATTAACTTCTTGAGACCCATAATCTCCGTAATCTCATCACCAACATTAGCAAGATCAACTATTGGAGACTCGCTATCATGGCTATCAAAGACCATAGCTAAGTCGTTAGGGTCTTTACTTGGATACATATAGTCTCCTATATCTCCCCCCTTCTCTATAGCTTCAACTCTTGTGTAAAAGTCTTGGCATTTCTCAATAATAGCTTTCTGCATTTCTGCGTCTTCTCTGTAGAAATACAGACACAACTGAGAGCCACTATACAAGATAGCTATTACTCCCCATTTCCTTCCTGTAGCCATAAGACCAGCCTGTAGCTGCCACACTCCTAGATAGGGTTGTGGTACGTCACGAAAATATGTCCTTGTATTCTTGACCTCTAAGTTTCCATCTCCTTCAATCACAAACTCAAAGCCCATACCTTGTGGTGCAAATGTTGATCTATCATCAATCTTAATGGTTTTCTTGTTTGGAACATGAAGGATGCCATCCAAAGACACAGAAAAGAGTTTCTGACCATCATGATAGTAATGATAGGGTACTCTGACTTTGTCTGTTACCTTGTCAATGCCAAGAATATCAGCCGTTCTTTTAATGATGATGCCCTCAAGTAAATCTCCCATCAACATAGCCTCGTTTTGCTCTACTTCTTGGAAGGTAAAGGGTGCAACACCTCTTGCGCCTAAGATGTTGGTCAAGAGTGTGTTTTTAGTCATAAAAGGGTTGTCATCCATCAATGGCGAAATGAGAGACCCTGACAAATCCTTATTATCTGTTATCTTACCTACCATTGTGACGAACTCGCTATAATCACTGGAGACCACGCTAGTAACACAAGAGTAATAAATATGAATACTAATTTACAAAAATCTTCAATCATAACTAACCTCAAAGTTTGGTTAGTCAGACTTAGCTAGTTAGGGTAGGCACTTTCCTTACCTAATATATATTATGCGCCAAATCTTAACAAGCCAAACCTGACTTTCGTTTATATTTATGCACTGCTTTTTCAATAGGTTATACCCCTATCTTGAAGCAGCACGGCTCAATAGCTGAACTTTTGCTCAATAGATAACTCGTTGAAATCGTTACATTACTACACACAAAATAGTTACATACATAATACATACGCTGAAAGCCCTTATTTTTATCGCGCATTTCTAAAATCCGTTTCTGGAGACCGTGGATACTTCAATGAGAAGTCGGCTCGTCTTTTTAGCTCTACATGACACTCATAAATGGCAGCTTTAGTTTCTCTCAACGCTTGTTGTGGACGCAAATCATCCTTAGCAATGTCATTGAGTGCTTTCGATAATTTTGTAAAGCACACTCTGGCATTTTCAACATGGTCATCTGCACATGTGGGTACAGTAATACGGTTTGACCACCCTGTTCCAAGAACTTTGGCGTAATACAATTCGTTCTGAAGCCTCTTTCTTTTGGCTTCTGGTGTATTGCGCCTATCGTAATATTGCTCCAAATATTTCAATTCATCATCCATAAAAGTCAACTCCTTGTATAATAAATGGAAAAATCTCTACCAAGCAACTAGAAGCCATTACCTTTTTTAAGGCTACCAGACTGGAAGTCACTTCCATGCTTTTTATATAATCTGAGTAACTCTATGCAGTTATGGAAGTACTCTGTGATGTCATCCGTAAGCGTAAATAATATGTCATCAACGTGCTTCTCAAAAACACACAAAGTCTCTGGGGATGCCTTAAAACGTAGCTTTTTCTTACATTCACAGCATTGTTCTTTCGTGCAACACAACTCAATCATTTTCATATCTCTTGCTTGAGAATATAAATTTCGTGTCGTTTTTGAACTGCAATTCAGCCTATTAGTCACTTCCCCTATTGAGGTGTAGGTATTATTGTAATGCGCCTCGGCACACACTCTTAAAAAGACACGAGTATATTTACCATTGTTACACCACTCCACCATCTTTCTTTCTGTATCAGAACCAGCATGAAGCATTTGATCTAGCATCTGAAATATCTGGATATCTCTTGTGCATTTGTTGGCTAATACTTTTCTTTTGTAATGACTAAATACCATGTGTGTTTCAGACATATTTGTGTCGTGTATCTTATTCATCGCCCCTCTCCTTCTTTAAGATGTTTCTGATGGTTGACTCTTGCCACGTTTTATTGCCTGTTCGTGTCAAGATGTTGCGTTTCTCCAAGCCACGTTTGTAATCTCTAAGTGTGACTGGAAAATCTTCTTCTGACGCAATCTCGCGTAAAATAGGTATTATCTTCAAGCGAAACTCCGCAGCCCCTTGCATGCGTAATTTTGAGGCTTTTTCTACAGCTTTTAATACGTCAGGACTTCCAAGCTTTTTTCCCCTACCCCTCGCCTTTTCAATGCCTTTCTTTACATTGCGCGACTTCACAGCTATACGATGCTCTATTGATTTACGAGCTAACTCAATAAAGCCTTTCATCTGTGTTGCGTCTAAATGCGGTTCATCGCTTGCTAATAAAGGTACACCAGTTTTTATTATATAAGCGACACAAGCAAGATTGCTCTCTATGTCTCTCATGGTTGGTGTCACAAGGACAGATTTATCGTTTGAAAATACCTCCTGGATACACTCCTGTAGTATTTCTATATTGGTTGATGTAACAGGACGGTCATAGTATTCGGTATGAACACCTAATACTTCATACCCCCTCCCCTTACAAAACTCTTGCGCTTGAACCTCATACCGTTCTCCACTATTTGAGCCTTGTTCTAAGCGAAGATATATTGATGCTTTTTCCATAGTTTTCCTTTCCCAGTCTTTTTTTTTCCATTTTATGTATTCTTTTGTATTATGCAAGCATTAAATGTTGGTGCATAGTTGCATAACGCAATTAATAGGCAATTTATGAAAAAACTAGAGCAACAACAACTTTATCTACCGTCAGACTTGAGGGAGTTACTAAAAGAAGAAGCAAAGGCAACGACAAATGGAAACATAAGTCTGTTGGCTCAAGAGCTAATTCGTGAGGGTCTTAAAGTAAAGGTCAAGGAGCGTATTCGTAAAGAGGACGAAATGAAGAACCTTATAGATAAAGTAACTAACGCGAGGCAGATTTATTATGGTGACGAATAAGAGAAGAGGATACGAGTTTGAACGAGAAATCGTCAACTTTTGGAAGAACGCTGGCATCAAAGTCAAAAGAGTTTTGGCTTCAGGGGCGTTTAAACATCATGGAGAGAATTTAAGCGGAGACATCCGTTTGAATGGGTTGAAGGTAGAATGTAAAAGACGCAAAAACGGTACTGGGTTTGCCATGCTTTATAACTGGTTTACTCAGGACACAGCCGATTTACTTGTGGTCAAAGCAGACCGCAAGGGGGCTTTATATATTCTTCCTCAATCATTAATGCTCAAACTAGCGAAAGACGCTGGTTGGGAAATAGAAACAGACATAGAAGGAGTAAAAGATGAGTAATGATTTAGATTTAGGTGGAAGTGGTGACAGTGTTGTTGAGTATATACGGTACACGCCATCTGGTAATGCGTGGATTGTAGACGGAGAAGAGTATGAATTGGAGAGTTTTCTCTTAGAACCAACAAGTCTTAAAATTGGATGGGGTCTTATTCAAAAAGGTGAGAGTCCAAGTTGGGTGTGGGAAGAAAAAGTTGGTGATAAGAAAGTCGCAAAGCCAACTCCTGAGTACAAAAGAGGTTTCTCTGTGATGGTGCAACTCAAAGATAAGAAATGGAGAGAGTGGTCATCAAATGGTTGGGGTGTGTTCCAAGGCTTTCAAAAGATGTGGACAGAAGTAGGAAAGCAGAAAAACGACAACCAAGGAAAAAGTGTTTTGTTAAAATATACTGGCTCTGAAGCTGATAGTAAGGGTAAAGGTATGACACGAATACCCCAATTTCAAGTAGCTGGCTGGTATGAGACCAAGGATAAGCCACCAGTAAAAGAAGAAGCTGTTGTAGTTGAGGACACAAACGCTGCTCGTGGTCTTGTCGATGACGAGATACCCTTTTAACGAATACCTGTGAACTTGGGGGCGTAACTGCCCCCTCTTTTTTATGAGATTAATATGAACTGTTGGCATTGTGGACATGACCTAATTTGGGGTGGAGACCATGACATAGATGAAGAAGACCAAGAGTTTTCTTTAGTGAGTAATCTTTCATGCCCTCAATGCAAATGTGAAGTTCTCGTATATTTACCAAGAGATAAAAGTGCTGAAGATAATAACATACACAATGTATCTGATAACGATAACTGATATCGAAACAGCTAATGTCGAAGTGCATAGGCTTGTGTTTGATAATCATAAAGAGTGTGTGCGTCTTGCAGAGGCTATTAATCAGGTACGAGACCCAATATCTACAAAGAAGAATTGCAGAAGTGTCATTTCCTATTTTGAGGATTTGCCATGATACCTTTTCCAGATAAGAAATATAACATCATTTATGCAGACCCACCTTGGCGATTTGTTGGTTGGGCTAAAGAATCAAAGGATGGGAAAAAAAGCGGAAATAAATCTCCAGCCAATCACTACAAAGTTCAAAGCATGGATTGGATTAAAAATCTTCCGATACAAAATATAAGCGATGATAATTGTATACTTTTTCTTTGGGTTACATTTCCTGTTCTCAAAGATGCTTTTACTGTAATTGAAAGTTGGGGGTTTAATTATTCTACTTGTGGCTTTGTTTGGGTAAAAACAAAAAAGAGCTATGATGTAAAGCAAACTTCTTTTTTACCAGAGGATAGTTTTGAGAGCTTTTGGGGTTTAGGATACTGGACAAGGGCTAATGCAGAGTTGTGTCTTATTGCAAAAAAAGGCTCTATTGAGAGACAATCACGTTCTGTTCATCAACTCATTTATGACCCTATAAGAGAACACTCAAGAAAACCAGATTGCACAAGAGATAAAATAATTGAGCTATGTGGTGACTTACCACGCATTGAGTTATTTGCACGACAGAGACACGAAGGTTGGGATGCTTGGGGTAACGAAGTATGATTCAGAACCATATCAAAGAAATAGCGTTGGATTTGTTGGGAGAGCCTAACAAGAAATTATCGACAGATAAAGAATTACGATGGGGAACGCATGGCTCAATGTCAGTTAATTTGGAGAAGGGAACTTTTTTTTCGCATGAGGAAAATATAGGTGGGGGAACGATTGACCTGGTGAAGAGATATGTCAATGACCATGTGGACTATCTCAAAAAATATGAAGAGCCGAAGAACAGAGATAATATAAAAGATATATATCCCTATACCGATAAGGATGGGAAGACGCTCTATGAGGTGGTACGTTTTGAGCCTAAGACCTTTAGACCAAGACGTATGAATGGCACTGGCTATGTGTGGAATCTACAGGGGGTTGTGCAAGTACCTTATAGACTGAAGGATATATATGATAATCCAAAAGAATTGATTTTTATAGTAGAAGGTGAAAAAGACGCAAATACACTCGTAAAAATGGGTTATGTGGCTACAACCAATTGTTTTGGGGCAAGTAACTGGAAGCCTGAGATCAATACTCATTTCTCAAATAGAGATTGCGTTATAATTCCAGATAACGATCAAGCTGGAAAGATGCACAGTGAAAAGGTCGTAGAACAGCTTAAAACGGTGTGTAATAGCCTAAAGGTGGTAAATCTTCCTGTAGCGAATGAGAGCGATGATGTAACCGATTACTTTGGGTGGCTGGGGTCAAAAGAGGAATTTGACAGACTCGTAAAAGATGCCCCTTCAATTAAGTGCAAGCCGGAGAGTACAGTGCCCTTTCAAAGTTGGGCTACAATGGACGCAATGATGATACCGCCACGACGGTTTCTTTATAACAATCATTACATTAGGGATTTCGCAAGTATCACCATAGCCACTGGTGGTATTGGTAAATCGACATTGTGTCTTACCGAAATGATAGCAATGGCTACTAATATGGATTTATTGGGGTCAAATCCAGAACAACGGTGTCGCGTATTATATATTAACGGTGAAGACCCAATAGATGAAATACAGCGTCGTATTGTGGCTATATGTGAGCACCACCAGATAGATCAGTCATTGCTTGTAGATCATCTTTATTATGCGTCAGGGCGTGATTATGAGTTGCTACTGAGTCAGGGGTCGGAGGGTTATATTAATGAGGCGCAATTCAAGATGATAGAAGAGTTTTGTCTTGAAAAGAAGATAGATGTATTTTGCGTAGACCCTCTTGCTAATCTCACGACGTCACCTGAGACCAATGAAATATTTAGAACGCTAACAAAAAGAATAAGCGAGTTAGCGAGTAATTGTAACTTGAGTGTAGAGATTGTTCACCATACGCGAAAAGGTGTGCAAGGTATGGAAACTAATGTCGAAAGCGCAAGGGGTGGTTCTTCTCTAATTGCAGCCGTTAGAAGTGCAAGAGTGTTGAGTCCTATGACAAAGGAAGAAGCGGAAAAATGTGGTTTAGAGACTCATGTAAATCACTTTCGGATGGAGTTGGGTAAAAGCAATTTAGCAAGACCGATAGATAAAGCGGTGTGGTTTCAAAGAGTGGGGCATGATCTGGATAATGGAGATCAAGTAGCGGTGTTAAATCGGTGGGAAATGCCTGATATGTTTAGTGGAATGTCTATAGATTTGGGGCGTAAAATACAACGTCGTATTGAAAGCGAAAGACCAAAGCAAAGTCCAAGGGCTGATAATTGGGGGGGTAAAATCGTGATTGAAATGATGGAATTAGATATAACAGAAAGCGATAAGTTTGCACGATTAAAAGCAACGCAGATATTAAAAGAATGGGTGAGGACTGATGTATTAAGGATATATGAGGACTATGACAAGAGGTCAGGTAGGACGGTAAAATTCTATTGTGAAGGGGGTAAAGTGCTGTCTGAGTAGACACACCATCTCAACCCCTCAAAAAAGGGGTTGAAGTGGTGTGTAAAGGGTTTAGGTTTCTTTAGAAGTAAGAACGAAAAAAGCAGCTTCTGCGTTAGGGGTAAAAAGCCACTTTTTTTCCTTCTTCATCATTTCATTTAAAAAGTCGCATAACTCGAAATGTGACATAGGCTTAATTGTTTGGTCTTTGTAATTTATAACGTGTATTTCGCTATCTATATTTTTATCTTGTTTTGTCATTGCTGCGCCTCCTTCCATCCAAATAAGTGTCCTTCTGCATCTTGAATTTGTGTAATGTCCATCATCAACGTATCTTCTTCGTTTATTGATAGGCTTTCATTAGGGTTTAAAACATAGACTTTGTGACCATTATTAAACGCTGTAATTGCTTGGCTTAAATCGTAGGTCTGTTTAAAAGATTTTTGTTTATGCTTTTGTGACCAGTCAAAACGTACAAGAGCCGTTTCAAAATCTTCTTCCAGTATACGAATATTAAGACCGTTTAATGTGCCTTGGTCATCGCTAAACATAGAGTTAAGTAACTCTTTAAATTGCTCTTTGTTCATTGCTGCACCTCCAGTCTGATTATATTTGCTATAAGTTTTGTTTTAACATCGCGCTCTTTTAATAGATTATGCAGCCAATTTATGTCTTGTTGTTGTGACTTCTTAGCTCTTGCATTTCCAGAATAATAATCGCGCATTTTTTCGTGATATCTTATTTGGTGTAAAATATCATTTATAGGTGAGGTTGTGGGGTCAATTCTCATTGCTGCACCTCCTTTCTTGAAGATCTAAGGTAAACTATGGAGTTAAGACCCTCACCCCTAGCAAATAGCCATTTTGCTGTTTTATGATTAGAGGCGCGAATATAAGCACCGTTCGATGTGCCAACGTAATAAACCCAAAATAAGGGTTGATTGTCATATTTACATGTGTAGCTCATAGCGTCACCTCGTTAGCTAGTTTTTCGCTAATGTGTTGGTTAATGCGCAGCATTTCTACAAAGTCGCAAAACTCAACTCTAATTGTGGTGTTATATTCGTTCTGCGTTTTGCCTTTGACATAGTGTTTAAAATGTTCGTTACCTTGCCAAAAGGCTTTCCTTACTTGGGCTTGTGTTGTAAAATCATATTCCATTACGCTATCTCAAGAGTGCGGATAGTTTCCTCTAAGGCGTACCATGCAAGAGCGTTCAAGATCTGCGTTTCATCGTCCTCACTAGCCTTGTTGTAAATTACGTCTGCAATCTCATGCGGTGAATATTTATCGTCTTTTAGGCAATTAAATTCTGACACCATTTCAAAGGCGCAATTATAACCAAACTCTGAGGCTTGATCTTTTAATAATGAATAGATGTCATCCATGTTGTTTCGTGCAAATTTAGTTGTCTCTGAATAGTATATAAAGCCACCAACACCACCAGAAGCACCGCAACTTTCAATAGTGTCTTTTGCGTACTCTATAGACTCATCATCACCGCCCAATTGTTCGATAACTGCATTTTTTAATCTTTCATTTACCATGTTTTATATCCTTCTTAAGTAGTTATTTTATACTTATTTATACTTATTTACACCATATATAACCTTTATGCAAGCACTAAATGTATATATTATACAATTATTATGCAATTGTGAGGATGGTATGAGCGATTTAAAGAAAGATTATGAGGAGCTTTTTAAGCTTAAACCGATAACAAAAGATGAAAGAATGAAGCAGTTAAGGGTTCTAAAACCTGAGACAAAAGAGAAATTGAGGGCAATGAAAAGGAGACTTAAGGATGGAAGTTACCACGATAAAAAGCAATGAAAAGCAGTATTTCCACAGTGTTGAAAACATCAAAATACAATCACACAGTAAAGAGCAGTAAACCCCTTTAGGGGTTTACTGCTTTTAGTGTGGAATTGATGTGGAGGAGGTGGAGAGCTTCCACAACGTATTTTTACCACAACATTAGAGAGGTGAGTCATGAATATTAAATATGCAGAATTAATTGCGGAAGTTGGAAAGCTAATTGGAGAGCGCGGAAAGTCGTATGGTGAACCGTTGGCGAATATGGAAGATATCGCGCAGTTTTTTAATTTGTATCTGAAGGACAAGAAATCAATTGAGGCGGTGGACATTCCCGTTTTAATGATTTTGGTTAAGGTGGCGCGGTTGATGAAAACTCCATTCCACGATGACAGCGCAAAAGATGTTATTGGTTACGGTGGAATATTACGAGGCATTATTAAAAATGGAAAAGCCAAATAAATTTATTTTGCAGCATGCAGAGTATGAGCAAAGGCGCATTAAGAAGGGTGAGGCTAAAGTATTTGTCAATCTTGCGTCAACGCCTTTTCATAGGGCATACGCAAGAGGCACAATATCAACAGCACAATTTGAGAGTGCCAAGGAATATGAGAAAAGATATTTGGCGTATTGGCATCGTGGAGGGCAGCGAAATATTTTAGACACTAGTGTCAGGGGTTCGTCTATTGATGCAGAGTCGCAACAAGAAGCAGCATTGAGAGCTCGTGAACGACTGGAGGAGGTAGAGGGGGCAATGGTGGAAGCTGAGAGGGATATAGTGCAAAGTGTGGTTGTAAATCATGAGGCTATTGGGGAAAATAGCTTAAGGCGTAGGCGGTTTAGATTGCTGCTGAATGGGCTTGATAATATAGCAAAGGTCTTGCGGTTGTCGTAATTTTTACTTTTTAGGGCTGTTTTTTTATTTGCAAAGTGTGAGTTGTTGTGGGTTAAATGTGTATAATCTGCCATTTTTGGCAGTAAATTATAATCTCCAATGTAAATAATTGTAAAGATTAATAAAACAGTTTAAAAACACTATGCTTGATATTACAGAAAAGAAGGGCAACAGAAACGGCCGTGTCCCTGGTTCAGGTTCAGGGCAGCAGCTTGTCAAGATTATTCGCAAGGAATTGACTGGGGCGTTTTCAGAATTAGCCAGAAGAAAGAAGCCTTTACACCTTTTGCTTGCCGACCAAATTGAGGTCGATGCATCTAAGACATTGAATTTAATGGGTAAATTCCTACCGCAACAGCTTAATATGGATAGCTTCGGGAGTGAATTTAAGCTAGCTCTTGAGGACGTTGCCACCAGAATAGCAGAGCAAAACACGTTATTAAAAGAGCAAAACGACAAGACCATAGATGTTAAGCCAGAGGATAAACAGAAAATAACATAAGATCGATTATGCGCCTAGTTGCCTTATTATCTAACAAAAACAATAACTTAACTTTTTGCAAATAATTATATTACAGTAATTTACGACAAAACCACAACATATAGTACCCAGAAAGCAGATTTTTATACCGATTTTGTAATCTACAGATACACCCCCCC
>CEUN01145687.1_pt1 | contig 10828 bp, 19 predicted proteins | sample 361501 | NCBI WGS metagenome assembly CEUN01 (sample SAMEA2622801, study PRJEB7988) | marine metagenome | biome: marine biome (ENVO:00000447); feature: marine epipelagic mixed layer (ENVO:xxxxxxxxx); material: "saline water (ENVO:00002010), including plankton (ENVO:xxxxxxxx)" | depth 120 m | reverse complement strand
TATTTATTGCTTCTTCTATATCAGAATATTTTAGCACATACAAAATAGGTGCAAATGTTTCTGTCTTGATTAGATCACATTGCTCTGTTGCTTCAACAATAGCAGGTCTAACTGAACAGCCTTCAACCACTTCACCACCATGAACTGTGTAGCCTTTTGCTTTTGCCTGCTCTAGTGCTGATTGCATTCTATCCACGGACTCCTGATTAATTAATGGACCGACTAATGTTTCTTTTTTGAAATTATCACCAACAGGTAAACTTTCATAAGCAGATTTTAATTTTGTAATTAACGCATCATAAACAGATGTATGCACAATTAATCTTCTTAATGTAGTGCATCTTTGTCCTGCCGTACCAACTGCACCAAATACTATTCCTCTTACTGCCAAATCTATATTTGCGTGTTTTGACACAATCATTCCGTTGTTGCCACCCAACTCGTATAATGCTTTACCCATTCTCGCTGAAACCCTTGGAGCCAATGCTTTACCCATTTCCGTTGAACCAGTGGCACTTAATAAATTGATTCTCTTATCATCTGCCATCCATTCTGCTTCTTCTTTGTCTCCATCTACAACTTGTAATAAATCTTTAAACTTGAACCAAGGTTCTGGGAAAGTTTTTTCAACTGCTTGATCCCATGCCTCTTTGCAACTATCAGTTACTCTTTTTGCTTTAGGCGAACCTTTCCATACTACACTATTTCCACACACCATCGCTAAACAATGATTCCATGCCCAAACGGCACAAGGAAAATTAAAGGCAGTAATTACTCCTACAACTCCTAAAGGATTGTAAACTTCTTGGAGTTTGTGTTCTGGTCTTTCACTTTGTATTGTTAGACCATACAACTGTCTAGAAAGTCCTACTGCGAAATCACACATATCAATTGCTTCTTGGACTTCACCTATTGCTTCTCCATGAATTTTCTTTGCATCTTTCATGATACACTCACCGATATCTTCTATGTGGTCTCTTAAAATGTTTCCGAATACTCTTATTAGGTCACCTCTTCGGGGTGCTGGCATATTACGCCATTCTTTTTGTATTTCTACTGCTCTTGTTATTACTTTATCGTAATCATTCTTGTTCATATAGTTTCCCAAATTTATTGCTTGTGAATACATCAAAAGGAACTTCTTCCTGTTTCTGGAATCCTGAACCTTGTAGTTTGCCTTCTGAATATGCTTGTACAACTGCACACACTCCTGAAGCCGTTGTTCTTTGGATTGCATTTAGAGCCTTGTCGCCGTAGATTTTCTTTTGGAACGTTCTCTCTTGCAATTTGCCATCTATCATTCCAATGACAGTGATAAACATCACAACTACATCTTTTGTAGTGTATGGCACTTCTTGATCAAATAGATCAATAAACTTTTGCTTATTGTGTTTTAAATTAAGATCCTCTAGTAAAAACTTCATACTTGCATGATGACCTGGATATCTTATGGTTTTGTAACTCATTGTTTTTACTTTACCAGCGAAAGTTTCACACATTGAAGCAACTCCACCTGATGTGTTAAATGCTTCGTATTTGTTTCCGTCTATGAATAGATGTTCTAATCCGTCTAATGGCTGTACTTTGATTGCTTTACCACCAGCAATAATATCAACTTCGTTAATGTATTCGTTTATCAAGCCAGATGTTGACCATGTTAGATAATATGCCATACTATTGGCTGTGAACATTGGTAGAGCACCAACTCTCATTTTAACTTTGTCTACTCTGCTGAATTGTTTAATAAGATCAGATGCTATGATGTTGACTGCTCCAGGTGCCAATCCACACTGCGGCATCATGAATGCTTCTGTTTTTAATCCTTTGATATGATCTGATACTGCTACATCTTCTGTTAGGTCAAAGTATGCAACATCATTTGCCGCACAGGCATCTGCTATTGAAATGTTTGCATCATACGAAGCACAACTAACAACTATGTCTTTGTCCTTGATGAAATCAGAAATTGCATTTTCGTCATTTGCATCTATGTGAATTGCGTTTTCTATTTCAGTATTAGAATCTACTAAAAATACTTCATGCTTTTCTAACTTAAGAAATGCATTTACTATTCGACCTATTTTGCCGGCCCCTATTACACAAATTTTTGCCATTGTCTATCTTCCGTGTTTACTTACAAATTTTTCAGGACCTTCAGTTATGAATTCGAGTCCACTCATGTTTCCAATATACACACTCTTCTCTGCGTTATATTGTAATTGTAATTTAACTGATTTTTGAAATACCACACTTAAAAACTGATTCTCTCTAAAAGTCAGTATATCAGCCTCTACCTTTTGTCCGTTCCTTGTACACTCTATGGTACACTTATCATCAAAATGAATTGTTTCCATTGTCGTCCTTATCGTCTAAAAATTTCTTTTGAATCTTATACATCCAATAGTATAATGCATCTAGTAATAAAAGGTTTGTTAGATATCCAAATATTGTAAACCTCATACCCAAAAACAAATATGGAAATACAAATAATCCAAGAACCATAAAAAATATATAGTGCTTAACCCTTTCGTCTGGTACGTACCAATTCAACCATGCGTACATTATATTTTTCTCAACATCTTTTCAACCATTTCATAGAAACCTGTTTGTCTATTCATGGTTAACATTTCATCAAGTTTAATTTTTTTAAAGTCTTCCACAGTGATATTTTTTGCTTCTTCTTTGCTTATTGAATTAAAGATATCTACAAGTACATAGGCATATCCACCTGCCACCATTGCGTTGCTCCAAGCCTTAAATGTGTCGTCTTCTTTGTCAACATACAAATCATATTGACATCTTACTACTTTGTTTTCCTGTGTTTGTTTTTCTTTGCTTAAAGGATTTTCATTTAACTTCTTACCTAAACTAATAAGCCATTGGTAAACTTCTAAACTATCAATTTCTTTTAAAGAAGTGATCTGCTCTCTATACTCTTTTGTTTTTTCTTCAAACGTCATTTGTTTATCTTCCATAACATATCCGGGTTTTTCATTGTTTTAATTTCCATTGCATTTCCATAAGGGTCTGCAATGAACATAGTTTCCTGTTCTAGTTCTGTTCCTTCGAATCTAACGTAAGGTTCATCAATGTATTTGATTTTGTGTTCTGCTAATCTTTCTTTTAAGTTTGCAAAGTCCTCAGCACTAATATGGACACCAAAGTGTGGCACTGTGACGTTACCCATATCTACATTGTGTCTTTTGCTTTCAACCTTTTCAAACTCTTCCGATGAATGAAGTGTTAGTTCATTACCCCAGAAGTTTATGTCTACCCATGCATCTGGATATTTGAATTCTGAATTACCTTTCTCACAACCTAATACTTCACAATAAAACTTCATGGCTTCTGTTATGTCGCCTACAGGTATTGCTAAATGAAATCTGTTTGCCATCTTATAAAAAGTTTCTTCTTAATTTTTCTGCTTTCTTAATTGCAATCTTTCTTTGCTTTTTTGTTTCTCTTCTAATTTCGCTTGGCTTCTGATAATATTGTCTGTCCTTCATTTCTTGAAAAATATTTTCTTTTTTCAATTTCTTTTTAAGAACTCTTAAAGCCTTCTCAACATTGTTGTTTCGAACTTCAATCTTAATTGTCAATGCAACCTCCTCTCCTGATATTGTTCTACGTCGATATTAAAAATGTGTTTACAAATATCTTTTATTTGTTGAGGTATTGGTTCCTGCTTATATTCTTCTGCAACGAATAGACTTACAAGTTCGCCTTGCTTGTCGAATATTAGTGCGTAATCACCGTCCTGTCTTACTGCATCATCTAGATACATTTTTTTATTATCTTTTTTATACATATCAAATATGCTAAAATATAACACTATTTGGCGATAAAGTCAATAACCAAATAAGTATTTTTATGGAGATGTTTATATGGCTAAAAAGTCTGACAGAGTTATTAGAAGAGAACAGAAAAAAGCCGCTAAACAAGTCCGGAATATGTCACGTCAAAAACCAAAAGGTGTGATTGAAAAACCAAAAGACGGTACAAGGACTTTTCCAAAATCCCACATAATCACCCTAGATGATCTAACTAAACCGGATTAAGATAAATACAGGTTTTAACTTCTTATAAACCTAAATCCATTCTATACTTTGAAAATTTTTCTCTCCAAGAAAAGAAATTCTTGTTGTGGTTGGCAGTTGGGTCCTTGATGATTTCTACTTGCCATTGATGGACCATTTCATGTGCAAGTGTTTCTATGAAAGTTCTCCATGTTTCGAATCTGTGATGCAACTCTATCACGTAGCCGAATGTTGGATTGTGATATGGAATATGGTTCTGATTGCAAGTTCCTTTTCTAGAATATCTTGCGTCCCAGTCCATATGTAATTGACCTTTACAACCTCTCAATCTTTTAACAATCAGTTTAGGACGTGTCAGTTTGTTTTCAAATAATGACTGATTTAAAATGTTATACCATCTGACAGCAACGGCTTCTGTTGGAAAGTAATCCGCTTCTTCGCCTCTTCTTTCAAGTGCATTCTTGATTTTGATTTTGTAATGTCTCTTGGATTTCATACTACTATTTAAACAAAATTCTGCTCTGAAAAAGTGTCAGAAATTAATTATAGTAGTATATTATAAAAATTATTTTGAGGATTCTATGCGTACTTTTCCTGGGTCCATGCGTATTTTCCCAGTTTGTTCTCTTCGGCCCATCGGATGAATAGTCCCAACTCCTTGCCATGTGCTTCGATTTCCCACGGCAGATCCCAGTAGTTTGTTTCGCTATCCACTAGGTTATTTTGCCATTTTGTTGAACCACATCTGGACAAGTCAACCAACTCACCCTTTGCATACTGCTTGACGTGAACCATCTCGTGTGCGATGGTTTCCATTATTCTTCTTCTGCTGACCGAACTATCCACAGTCATTGTAAACTCTTTGGGTCTATGATTTGTGTCATCGAAATCAACCTCGCCAAGTATGCCATCTTCCTTGTATAGATTTCTAGAAAATTCTATATCTAATCTTATAGTATCATTCAGTTTTAGTTTGTCTGCACAATATTCTACAAGACTAATAGTAAGTGACCTAAGTTTTTTGTTGCCACCCCAAATATTAATTACCATCTTGTAATTCTCTTATCAATACTTTAAGATCATCGAATAAAAACTTAAGGTGGTCTTTAGGCATATCTTTATCTATCGCCTCTTCCAATTCGGCTAGTTTGATATCTACTGCGTTTGCCTTTACCTTAACTTGATTCGGTGAATGTAAATTGCTTAACTTCATACTTACATTATAACAAAATAATGTCCGTAAGTCAAACGCACAGAGTTCGCTATTTTATTAGACTTTTATTTTTGGAAATAGTGCATCTGTACAAAATATTTCTACATCTGCTTCTTTTAGTCCTAAGGACTTCATTACCTTAGGTGTGTGTGGATTTTGTTGTTGATTATGGCAATAATAATTTTGTGCCTTTATCGTTGCTTCTTTATCTGCCGTACCTTTGTAATCACAAATAGAATCAAAATAAACTTTTAAATTATCAACTGCAAGGTCAACTATTGCTTTTGCTTCTTCATCTGTCCTTACGTTACCTGCCGCAATCATAGAACCACTGAATATATTCAATGCCCATTCGGGTAATTCTCTTCTTTTACTTGGCACAAATTCTTCCACTGCATCTTTGAACCAATCAATTAAAGGATGATCTTCACCGCCAGAACTTTTACTGAAATCGTGAAACGCACCTGTCATTTTATTCTTGCCTGCTATTACATCAAAGCCATATATAGGACCGTTGTTATCTAAATTAGGAAAGATGCACACGTGCATCATCCATAGTGCCTTTGATTCTCTTGCGTCAACAACATCTATATGGCAACGTCTACAATCTTCTGTTTGCCATACTCTATTAATCCAACCATTATCTGGTTGATTAAATTGTGCCATACCTTCTTCTTGGATCTCTTTACCTCTTGAATCGAACTCTTTTATGATTCGTTCTTGGCAGTCTATCAATGTGTCCCAGATAAAACTCATATTAAATTTGGATCCGTTCTATGGTATATAAAAGGATCATCTGTTTCTATTCCTTTAAGTAATTTTAATCTTGTTTCTAAAGCATCTATCGTAGTGTAGATATGTCCTGTATCATGTTCTTGAATACAACTTTTAAAATATTCTATTTCGTCTTCTAGAACTTTAATTTTGATCAAGTCCCACTTATTGGTCAGTTTCTTTCTTCTCGGCATACAACTCCTTGAATAGTTCAGTGGCATATTGAAAACAAAGTTTAGCCTCTTCAGCCATATCGTCGTTTGTTTTCGCTCGAATCTTTTCCTTTGTTTCTTTAATGTCACAATCAAAATCATACATACTGCCTTGACCTGGTGCTCTCTTTTTAATCATTTGTCCACCGGACAAGTCGCCCATGTGTCTTACGTAGATATGAGCCATAAGTTTTTGTGGATCCTCACCAATTTCAAATACGTGCTTTAGATATCTGTTTGTGCTTTCGGTGACCTGAGGCATTTCATTAGATTTCCATAGTTGTTTGAAATCTGCAAGTATGCTTGGTGCTCTTCTTATTTCAGGAAATTCATTTAGAAGTCCATGCTTCATAGCAAATACTTCAAGTAGGTTGTATATGGAGTGCTGGTTCCATAGGAACTTGGCGTACATATCCTCAGACATTTTGCCAGACATTAGTTCATGCACGAACTCTTGTCGTTCTGCGTCTTGGTGTACTTGTTTGGTTAGTTCTTTTAAGTTACTCTTGCTCAATTTTAACCTGAAGAGGAAACCCCCTAGTTCTGCTTTCGTTGGTCGCCTCTATACCTTTCTGCTCTGCTATTTCGTATGTATATATACCAACGACTGCCGAACCTTCTTTATGGATCTTCAAGGTTAAGTCTTTAGCCGTTTCTGGAGTGTGTCTGAAAATTTTTACTATTAATTCTATTACAAAGTCCATCGGAGTCACATCATCATTCAAAAGAATCACAGTGTAATTGGATGGCTCTTTTTTGATTGCCTTTACTTTGTTGTCTACTTTTACGTCTAGTTCTGTTGTCATAATACTATTTAAGCAGGTAGGGTGTTTCCACCCTACCCATATTCAAAGTTACTTCACTTCGATAGTTCTTGCCTTTTTACCTTCTGGAACAATTCTTTCCATAGATACTTTTAACAAGCCATCTTTTAATTCCGCTCCTTTGATTTCCACATCGTCAGCAATAGTAAATGATTTACTAAACCATCTCTTACTGATGCCTCTGTGTATCACACCGTCTTCGTCCTTCGCTTCAGATTTCTCTTTCTGCTTGGATTTCACAGTCAACATATTGTTTTCGTAGTGAACTTCAATATCGTCTTTTGAAAAACCTGCAAGTGCAAGTTCTACATCGTACGTATATTCACCCGTCTTAACTATGTTGTACGGTGGGAAGTTTGTAGCAGTTGGCATTCTCATGAAGCCGTCATCGAACATACTCTCGAAATGATCGAACACATTGTCGAATCCTACTGTTACTGGTCTCAATTGATTGAATATAGATAGTGCTTTGTTTGTCATCGCTTTTCCTCCTTATTAAGCAAGTTAATTTTAATGTAAGTCCTATCTAAGCAACTTACATTGTTATTTATCACATACTGTGATACACTATTATATAATAACTCTTTACAAAAATTCAAGAGCAAAATCATATATTTTTTACACTTTCTTTACCAAAATCCTGTGTTTGGTGACCTTCATGTAGACTCATGTTAAGACTTTTGCCTCTGGTGTCGGCAGTTAGGTAATAATCATATCCATCATATTGGACTCCTGTAATCACTGGCCAACCATCTATGGCTTGATAATCTAAGAACACTTTGTTAAGTTCTAAACCATGTGGCCCACCTTTTATCTTTTCTTCTGTGTACCAAGTCCCCTTTTCAAAACTTTGTCCAAAGAAATAGTGTCTGTTTTCTACCACTGAATGATCGCAATCAAAACTGCCATGATCAATGCATTTAATTCCTAACTTGTAAAATTCGTCCATGTCTAAAGGTATCTGCATTATACAATCTTCATACTGAAAATCCTTGTTGTATTGATCAATATATAATGTGTTTTGTTCTGTGAACTCTATACCAGATGCGTGTGTGATGTCGTCATGCTCATACCAGTCCTTATGGATCTGTGCATTCCTTGGCACTTTGCCAACTAGGTTTGAATCTCTGTATTCTGCCATGTAGGCATCGAAATCTCTACTTTTCTTTTTGTTCCAATAGTCGTAGGCTTCTTTAGTCACGAATCCCATTACGGCTTCACCTCCGTAGGCTTCGAATCTAAACTCGTAAAACTTTCTTTCGTTTTTTATTTTTTCTATTAAGACTTGTTTTTCTTTTGTACTTGCCATTTAGTGTATAATAACACACTAAAATTTATTTGTCAATTGGCTTTGGAGGTGCGGGAGGTGCCATATCTTTAGAAGTCGGCATACCATTCATGCTCGCCAATTCATCATTTGCTTTGTCCATTGAAATGGCTGTATTGAAACTCATTGATATTCTTGAATTATCTGATCTGTTGCCATCTACAGAATGCTTTACCCAACTAGGAAAAATTAATCCGTTTCCTGTTTTTGGTTTGTAAGACGCTCTTACTGCCGTTATTTGATTTCTTCCAGGCATATATCTTGGTAAGAAATACTCTGCATCATCTTCTCTTTCAAAATGTATGTCACCCATATTATCATCTGGCACGTCTATATAATAAACACCACTCAATATACTATCTCTATGATGATGAGGGTGATTGTAATCACCTTTGTTGTTGATGTTCCACCAGTAATCACATATCTGTAGTTTAGGTAAATTAGCCATCTTAGCCGCGGCATCAACATTTTGTTGTAAACCTATTATGAATTTTTCTACATTAAGAGGACGTTCATCTAGTATGTCTATGTTCCTACTTTGCCAACCACCATAGTTAGAAGCAGTCTTGCCTGTGTCCTCTTGTCTAAAGTTTATAACATAATCACGCAGTTCTGCGTTGTTAATTTGTTTCATTTGGAAGTTCCATACTACCGTTGGAAACCATAAGTCTGCTTTAATGTCCATCTTTTCCTGCTTGTAAATTTTCTATATGCTCTTTCAAATAATTTAGATCCCATATCTTATTATTGTTCACTACATTATATCCGAATGCTTCTGTCGATCCCATGTGTTTAAAGTAACAATGTTTCAATTGTAAAAGGTATCCAACTATCCATCTATCCTTGTACATATCATCACAATTTAATATTATGTGATCAACATCTCTTGCAACTTCAACTAACCATTGAATATTGCTTTGATAATCTGGATCACCTATTTCCCACATATAAAGATTTACTTCAGCGTCGATATCTTTCATTGCATCATTGAATTGTGTTTTTAAACTGTCATCTGGAGCAACTAATAAAACACTTACCCTGTTATTCAATAACTTATCAGGTTCGGTAATCATAGTAATTTTGGTCATACTAATAATTATTCAGTTATCCGATTATTTTTTTCCAATGTGATTTGTTGTTTTGTTCTTCGTTTTGAACGTAGGAGTCTACTTCTGTTCGTCCGCTACTATTCGGTCCTTCACTTTGACCTGCTTGTCGCCAGTCTCCGCTCTCATTATGTAGTTGGAAGTCTTTTTTTTTGGTTCCTCTTTTGCAACTTCTTTCTCTGCTGATTCTATCATTGCGTTCCATTGTTCTAGAGGCATAGGTGGTTCTTCTTTGGCTGGCATATTCTCCCAAGGTAACTCATCTATAAATCCTTTAATGTAAAGTTCTTTGTGTCTATGGATTGTGTCGTTTGGATTCTGTAGTTTCCAATCTTGTTTGTTTGCTTGATATGTTTCGTCTTCTTCTTTGGCTTCGTACGATACACGTCTTAATGCTTCAACTTCTTCTTTTTCTCTTTGCTTGAATTCTTCTTCTTGTTTTGCTTTATCTATTTTAGGCTCTGGCTCTATCACTTCTGTGAAATCCGGTTTGATCCTTTCAGCCGTGGTCTTCTCACCGATTGGTTTTGCATTTGATATATCACTCAACTTGATCGGTTTACTTACTTTCTTCGGTTCTTCCTTCTTAGGTGCAATAGTGCTTAATTTCAAACCACCACTTGGTGCAGGAGTCTTTGGTGGACTCTTAGGTGCTGGTGGTGTTGGCTTGCCACCTGAGTCAATATATCTCCAACGGAATGTGTACTGCGAAGCAATTAGCAATAATACTGCTAATGGATCAAATACAAATATGATAGTTATGATAACCCATCTTACTGCTTCTTCTAATAAGTCTCTATCTGCTTCATCGCCATATACAAATTCTGCAATATATCTAATAGGTCCAACTTCTGATTCTAGTTTCATTACCTGACCTTTTAGTGGTTCTATTGCTAGTAGGTGTTCATCTATACGACCTGTTGCATCGAATATATTCTTTTCTGCTATCTGTATCTGTGCTTCAATGCCGTCAAGTGAAGCATCGTTCTTTGCTCTTAATTCGTCAATTTTCTGTGATGCTTTTTCAATCTTCAGCATTAGTGCTTCACGTTCAGGACCTTGTTTTTCTCTTAATTCTAATCCTTGTTTGACTCTACCAGTACCACCAAATCCCTTATTACGTGATGTAAATGCTTCTACGTCAGCATCTAGCACTTCTATTCTAGCATAAGCATCGTCTATCTTCTTTTGTTCTATCGCTATGTCTTGATTGAATCTGTTAACACCACTGCTGTCTTTGTTTTGAATTCTTTCTAATACTTGATTTTGTCTTTCAATATATTTTTCTTCAGCAAGTATCTTGCCTTCTAATATTTCTATTCTAGATGTGACTGT
>CEUN01009085.1_pt1 | contig 10830 bp, 10 predicted proteins | sample 361501 | NCBI WGS metagenome assembly CEUN01 (sample SAMEA2622801, study PRJEB7988) | marine metagenome | biome: marine biome (ENVO:00000447); feature: marine epipelagic mixed layer (ENVO:xxxxxxxxx); material: "saline water (ENVO:00002010), including plankton (ENVO:xxxxxxxx)" | depth 120 m | reverse complement strand
CGTGTGGTTGTTGCCGATACACAGGAAGCACATGGTAAAGGCAAAGCTGCACGGTCAATTTGTCGCCGCAATGCATCGGCTAAAGCTAGAGTGGTAGCCGTATCCAATCCCCGGAAAACAGTTCTCGGGGCTGATACACTCGTTCATCTTGACGATAAGCTTTTGGGTAAGCCAAGGAATTTAGCCGAGGCGAGGCGAATGCTTAGTCTTTTGAGCGGAAAAACCCACCAGGTGACTACAGCCTGTGCCCTGATATGCGGGAACCGCAGGAAAGTGTTTACGGTTACCACACGGGTTGGGTTCAGGTCTTTGTATGACCAGCAAATTAATGATTATCTGAAGGCCGTGGATGTGCTGGACAAGGCCGGGGCTTACGCGATTCAGGAAAAAGGCGAATGGCTCGTGGAATCACTTAACGGTTCATTAACCAATGTTGTAGGCTTGCCGGTGGAGCGTTTGAAGCGTGAATTAGCTGCGTGGTTTGACACCGACCATTAGCATCACTAGACTGCGCGCGCTGATGCAAGTACTCGTATGTGATAACGTTTCTTCAAAGGGTGTGGCTTCGCTTGAAGCCCAATCTGAGCTCAACGTGACGGAAGTGGATGGGGAGCTTAAGGATGAACTTCTTGCCAATGCCGAGGCCCTCATTGTTCGATCGGCCACAAAAGTTACCCCGGAGGTAATGGATAAGGCGCCGAAGCTTCGGGTGGTTGGGCGTGCGGGGGTGGGGGTGGATAACGTGGATGTGGATTACGCTACCTCCAAAGGCATCGTTGTGATGAACACTCCGGCAGGCAATACGATTTCCACAGCCGAATTAACATTTTCCATGATGATGGCATTGGCTCGAAATATTCCGCAAGCTCACCTCTCAATGAAAGAAGGCAAGTGGGATCGTAAAAAATTTGCTGGCACCGAGCTGAGCTCCAAAACTCTCGGGATTTGTGGAATGGGGCGTATCGGAGGACAAGTGGCGCGGCGTGCCATCGCGTTCGGGATGCGTGTAATAGCCTATGATCCTTTTCTCTCGCTCAGCAAGGCACGTGAACTACAGGTGGAATTGTTGGAGCTTAAAGAGCTGATGGAGCGATCAGACTTCATAACCGTTCATATGCCTTTAACCGAGCAAACGAAAGACATGATTAATGCCGATACAATTCAGAGTATGAAGGATGGGGTATATATCATCAATTGTGCTCGGGGTGGTATTATCAATGAAAATGATATTGTCGCCGCTGTTAAAAGTGGAAAGGTGGCAGGTTGTGCACTAGACGTATATGAGCAAGAGCCCTGTCCTGAGGATTCGCCATTGCGTAGTGAGCCAAATATTGTAATGACTCCACATTTAGGGGCCAGTACAGCAGAAGCACAGGAGAGTGTTGGAATTGAGGTGGCCGAGGCAATTACAGATTTTCTCGTGAACGGGGCTGTGCGTAATGCGGTTAATATGCCCAGTCTTGATGCTAAGGCTTATGAGGCAGTAAAACCCTACTTGGAGCTCGGAGAAAAACTCGGAAAATTGGTTGCTCAATTAGGAGTGCAGCGTAATGAGCATCTGAAGATTACTTATGGGGGAAAGGCCGCAGAAATGCCCGCTGATCCAATCACCCGCTTTGTGCTCAAGGGATTTTTGACTTGTGCTGGAGGAACTGAGGCCAATCAAGTGAACGTTAGGGCAATGGCTAGTTCACTTGGGATTATAGTCGAAGAAGTTAAGGCGCACGAAGGACCCGATTACGCCGAATGGATGCACGTTGAGGCCTGCTCGGATAATGGAGATAAGGTATCTGCCGGGGGGACCTTCTTCGGGGGGCATCCCCGGATTGTCAGAATCAATGGTCGTAATGTGGAAGCCGTTGCTGAGGGAGTGTTGTTCCTGATGAATAACGTCGACAAGCCGGGGATGGTGGGGTATATAGGATCCTTAATGGGTGAGCATCAAGTGAACATCGCCAATATGAGCCTTAACCGGGACGAAGAAGGCGGGGAAGCACTGATGATACTGAATCTTGACCATGAACCTCCGACAGCATTGTTGGAGAAGGTTAAAAATGATTCAGACATAACCAACATTAAGGTCGTGTCAATTTAAAGGAGTGATGAGAAATTTCTGTATGTGCCTACTAACTGGGTGCCTACTGACTGCGGTTTTATTTGCCGCAGATTCGGATAAGGTGTTGGCCCGAGGACTCGGCTTCACTGTTAAGAAAAGTGAACTGGATTCGGCGTATCGGTTTTTCGTGTTGTCTCAAGCTGTTTCAGGATGGGATGTTCCTGCATTGATGGAGGATTATTTCAGGAAGCAAATGCTTGATGAGTTGATTCTAGAAAAGATTGCGGCTTCTCGTGCTACAGCCGGAGATCGTGGGCAAGCATACATCACCGCTATGGAGGGATATAATGACTTACGCCTTCAATATGTTTCTGATGTCCCTTTTGTTCTTAGAGTACAGGCGATGGGAATGACTACTAATGCGTATCGGCTTCACCTCCAAAGTAAAGCGCTCACACAACAGGTACTTAAACGTGAATTGAAACCCAAAGCCAAAGTAAAAGAGGTAGATATACTCGAGTTTTACAACGAGAATGCTGGATTGTGGAAAATACCGGAGAATGCGGATATACAGCAGATTGTTTTCTTTAAACTAGATAGCGCGAGTGGTCGCAGGTTAAATCCGGATGAGAGAGCTGCGAAGCAGGTTTCGGCTGCTAAAGTGTTTGCAAAGGCACGAGCGGGCGTTGATTTCACGCAATTGGCCAGAGAGTATTCAGAAGATATGGCGACAAAAAAAAATGGAGGGAAAATGCAAATAGTAAGGGGGATGGTTGATCCAGATCTGTCCGACAAAGTTTTTTCAATGAGGGTAAATAAGGTGGAGATGCTTGATACAGAGTATGCCTTTCACATCATTAGGGTGGTGAAAAAAAATCCCGCTTCAATTAGAAAGTTATCACAGGCTTCGGGGGAAATACGTCAACACCTCTTGATGCGTAATTATATCAAGGCTTTTCCTGGATATGTGAGTCGGTTGCGCCAACAGGCGTTCGTTAAGCTAATGCGCCAATAGAAAATTGCCTGGGTTTAGTCGTATTTTTTGACGAATCTTTTTCGATTAGTGTCCTCCTCATCCTCATCGGTGGCGTCAGTTTTCGAGGAAGGGTCGGGGGCTTTTTCGTTTTCCGCTTTATTTTGTTCCGATTGAGTTGAAGCCGGTTTTTCCTGCTCATCTTCAACATCTGGCTCATCAGCGTCTTCAGGACGTTTGCCTGCAGCGCTGACGTAAGCCATTCGAAGTTCTTGAAGGCTCTGTTTAACTAGTTGTTGCTCATCTATGCTAAGTTGAGAGGCATTTTTTTCAAGTAATTCAAGCTGCTTAATGATCAGTTGGACGCGGGTTAAATCTTTTACTGGCTCGCCTGTAGCTGGTACTGTGACTTTTCCGAGAAGCATAGCTGCGCTCCTCACGAGTGTTATTAGACACTCACTAAACACTGCGGCAGCAAGTTCATCTGCTGTTTCTGGCATTCTCTGTTGAGGCATGTTTGCATCTTCCATAGGGATATTTTGAGCATTTGATATGTAAAGGCCAATATAAAACGAACAAATGGTGATACTTGTGAGTAATCTAACAGCAATCTGTTGACACCATTCTAATAAGTTTATCGTGCCTTCAACGGTCTCGAGCGCAAAATACGGATTCCCATGAAGGACAAAAAAACCATCGCCATTGTAACTCTGGCGGCCATTACCGCTGGATTCGCCATATTTTCGTTTGTCAACAACACCAGTAAACTCAAAGCAAATTCAAAACTTAAAGCTGAGAAGGCCGAATTAAATAAGGATTTGAAAAATATCCAGACCGAAAGGGATGAGTTTCGAACTCAAAGGGATCAGCTCGATGCTAAGAGTGAATCATTAAATCAAAAGGTATTAGCCCAAGATGAGACAATCACTGAGCTGAACAAAGCTGCTGAGGTGAAGCAAGAAGAAATGGATGCTTTAGAGGGGCAAGTTACAGAAAAAACCAGTGAAATAGAATCTATGAAGTTGCAGCATGCGCAGGATTTAGGCGAACTGGAAGCCAAGCTGAAGGTAACCACAGAAAACTTAGTTACGGCTCAGGGGGAGCTTAAAGTGCAGACAGATCTTGCAACGGCAAAAGCTAAAGAAGCTCAGGAACGAGGCGAAACAGCATCAAATTTGGAGGCAAAGAATAAAGGCCTTAGCCAGGAGAAGGAGAAGCTTGAGCTCGATCTTAAGGAGCTTGAAGCTAAGATTAATGAGACTAGCAAGCAACTTGCAGAGTCAAATGGAAAGAGGAAAGATCTTGAAGATAAGTTGTCAGAATTGCAGGAACAGCAGGCAGAACTGGAGAAGCAAATGAATGATATTGAATTCCTGGAGGCTCAGTATAAACGTGTGAAATCTGAAATTGCCATAGCCAAAAGGCTAGATTGGATGCGTAGAGGTGTTGGGATATACAAAAATCGTAAACCACTCGACGAAGTGCGTCCAAATGTTGTATTAAAAAACCGAATCTCATCGCCGGAAAAACCTCAAGAGAAACAGGCCGGCGTCAAGGCACCGGCTGGTGCTGCAGAGAGTGTTTCTGTTGAGTTGACCAGCGACGGTCGCGTTATTATTGACGGTAAAGTTGTCGAGCCAACTCAGGCTGAAAAGTCGATTAGTGAGCCAAAGGAATAGTGGTTGAAAATGGTCTTTGTGATTCATTTGGTCGACTGATTCGTGATCTTCGTATAAGTATCACGGATCGGTGCAATTTCCGCTGCCTTTACTGTCTCCCTGAGACAGAGGAGGCAGCGAATTTTTTTCGTTCGACCAAGGGCGATGAGGAATCTAAGCCGATTGAACGTTCATGGAAGCCACGTTCCCATTTTCTTACCTATGAAGAGATTACGAGGGTGGTAAAAGTTTTGGCGGCAATGGGGGTTCATAAAATCAGGCTGACTGGAGGCGAGCCGCTTTTAAGAAAGGAGGTACCAAAGTTAGTTCACCAGCTGGCTTGTATATCTGGGGTTCAAGATATTGCCCTAACAACCAATGGCTTTGCTTTTAGTAGTCAGGGTTTAAAGCTTCGTGAATCTGGATTGAAGAGGGTTACCTTTAGTTTAGATTCGCTCGATAGGGATAATTTCAAAAAGTTGACTGGACGTGATGGGTTGAAGCAATTAATTGAGGCCATTAATTATGCCAAGGAGTTGGGCTTTTCTAAAATAAAATTAAATGCCGTTATTATTCGTGGACTCAATGATTGTGAAATTGAGTCTCTGGCAGATTTTGCTCGTGAACAAAACCTGATAATCCGTTTTATTGAATTTATGCCATTAGATTCCAGACGAGTATGGCAGAGGGATCACGTAATGTCGGGTTCGGAAATACTCAACAGGCTAAAAGAGAGTTTTGCTCTGGAGCCTTTGGAGTTGGAGCATTCTGCATCGACAGCAAAGCGCTGGCGCTTCAGTGATGGGGAGGGGGAAATTGGTTTAATTATGCCAGTAAGCCAGCCTTTTTGTGGTCAATGTAACCGTATTAGGATTACTGCAGATGGAAAGTTACGGACCTGTCTTTTTAGCCATTATGAACACGATTTAAAAGCTGTTATAAGAGAAGACACTGATGATGATGCTCTGGCCTTATGGCTGAGAAAGGTGGTAATTAAAAAGGAGAAGGGTCATCAGATAGGCCAAAAGCAATTCCAGCAACCTGATCGAACCATGAGTTCCATAGGTGGATGATGATAGCCGCCTTGAACAGATTCCCGGAATAGTTCATCATCATCTGGTGCGGCTAATAAGGGATATTCTGGAAGAGAAAAGAAGTTTGGGTGAGACACCCCTTTCTTGTGAATTTTTTCCTGCTAAAACGCCTGATGGTGAGAAACTTTTACTTCAAAATGTGATACCCAAACTGCTGGCGATAAACCCTGCTTTTTTCTCAGTAACTTATGGAGCAGGAGGGACTACTCGAGATCAGACACTTGAGGTGGTCGATTTGATTCAAAAGGAGCAAGAAGTTCCAACCATGGCACATTTGACATGTGTGGGGTCAACTCGAATTGATATAGGGGATTTTTTGAAAGAGGCGTCAGGGCGGAGAATTTCTAATATTTTAGCTTTAAGGGGTGATCCACCGCCAGGACAGGATACCTTCATTAAATCTGAGGGTGGCTTTGAATTTTCATATGAACTGGTGGAATACATTCATTCCGAAAACCGATTTGGGATTGGTGTAGCTGGATTTCCTGAAGGACATATTGCATGCACTGAGGGGCGTGAAGTTGATTGGGATCGATTGATTAACAAGGTGGAATGCGGAGCTGACTTCATAGTTACCCAATTGTTTTTTGATAATGCTGATTTTTTTGCTTTTCGGGATTATCTAAGAGCTAGGGGTATGACTAAGCCGATATTGGCTGGAGTCATTCCAATACTCAGCAGTGGCCAAATCAAGAAATTTACCCAGTTATGTGGCGCAAAGCTTACAAAGGAAATTACCACTCGGCTGGATGAGTTGGGTGATGACAATAATGCGGTGAGTGAGTTTGGGGTAGAATATGCCTCCAGGCAGTGTGAGGAATTGATTTCAAATGGTGTTGATGGATTGCACTTCTACACGCTTAATAAAGCTAAGCCAACTTTGGAAATAGTAAAAAATTTAGGTCTGCAAAAATGAATTTCGGGTTATACGGCCTGACTGGAGGAGTTGGTATGGGTAAATCCACCGTTTCTCGTTTGTTGAGTGAAATGGGGATTACGTGGGTTGATTCGGATGATCTTGCTAGGAGTGTAGTCGAGCCAGGTCAACCAGCGCTGGATATGATTCGGGATGAATTTGGTGATGAGTATATTGGGCCGCAAGGTAACTTAGATCGGTCGAAAATGGCTTCCTTGGTATTTGCAAATGAAGGCCAGAGGAAAAAATTAGAGGGGATTATACACCCGATGGTTCGAAATCTTTGGCAAGAAAAAGTAGAGCGATGGAAGTCAGATAAATTTGATAAAGGCGTGGTGGTAATTCCCCTGCTTTTTGAAGTGAGTCTCGAAGTTGAGTTCGACCGTGTAATCTGTGTTGCATCCACAGGGGAAACTCAAATTGATAGATTAAAAATGAGAGGGTGGGAAGCCGATCAAATTGGCTCCCGTATTGGATCGCAAATGTGCATAACTGAAAAAATGGAGCGATCTGATTGCATTATTTGGAATGAGGGATCTATCGATACTCTCAAAAAGCAATTACAACTCGTTTTTACATGACAAGACGAAAGATCATAATTCTGGGTATTGTCCTTTGTTGCCTTTACATCATCAGTCCTGTGGACTTGATGCCCGAAATGGTTGTTGGCCCCTTGGGATTTATCGATGATGCAGCGGTTCTCGCATTTATGATTTCATTAATTAAAAAGCTGAGAGCGCCGAAAAATAATGGCGAAGAAGGACAATTGATGAAACAGGCGGTGGTTGAAGTCGACGATTCTTCCAGTAAAGAATAATGATTCTATCCGATTCGGATTTTCAAGCAATAACTCAGGGTACTCATGCTTCACCTCATGATTTTCTGGGAATGCATAGGCTCGAAAACGGAGGGCTTGTGGTGCGAGCGTTATTGCCCTTGGCTAAAGCTGTGGTTGCAGTTCCTGTTGAAAGTGTTTCAAAGCCAGTAATCCCATTGAGACGCATTGGAGATTCCGATCTATTTGAAGGTTTAGCCGATGGGGAGCGTGAAATTTTTCCATATGATTTGGCCATCACCTGGGGGTCCGGTGAACAATGGCGAACCAGAGATCCCTTTTCATTTACTCCTACGATTAATAATCGAGATCTTTTTCTTTTTGAGCAGGGTAATGAGGGTTGTATTTACGAAAAACTCGGGGCTCATCCGCGAACGATAGATGGAGTGCAAGGCACCAGCTTTGCTGTTTGGGCGCCCAACGCAAAGCGGGTAAGTGTTGTGGGTGATTTTAATGGTTGGGATGGTCGGCATCACCCCATGCGCGTTATGGGTAAATCTGGCGTATGGGAAATTTTTGCACCAGGGTGTGGGGTTGGTAGTCATTATAAATTTCAAATTCTAACGCAAAAAGGCCAGTTGCAGGAGAAGACTGATCCATTCGGGTTTTTCTTTGAAATTGCTCCAAAGACTGCATCCATAGTTTGGGATAACAACCGATTTGGTTGGTCTGATGAGAAATGGATTTCTCAACGTGACTCACGGAACCCTCGGGATCAACCGATGAGTATTTATGAGGTTCATTTGGGTTCTTGGCGCAAAAAAAGTGACGGTAATTCCCCCAGTTACCGTAAATTAGCCAGTCAGCTTATAAATTATGTTCATCAAACAGGATTTACGCATGTTGAGTTTATGCCAGTTGCCGAGCATGCGTACTTTCCCTCTTGGGGATATCAGGTAACCGGTTTCTATGCGCCTTCGAGCAGGTATGGTTCGCCGGCAAAGTTTCAGTATTTGATCAATGAGCTGCATGCAGCAGGGATAGGGGTTATCATAGATTGGGTGCCGGCTCATTTCCCCAAGGATGAGTGGGGTTTGATAAATTTTGATGGGACACCGTTGTATGAAGATCCTGACCCTTTGAAGGGAGAGAGCCCAGATTGGGGTACAGCGATCTTTAACTATGGTCGACCTGAGGTAAGTAACTTCATAAGTGCCAACGCCCGATTTTGGTGTGATGTGTTTCACGTTGATGGTTTAAGGGTGGATGCAGTTGCCTCCATGCTTTACCTGGATTATTCACGGGAAAAGGGTAAATGGAGGCCAAATATCCACGGAGGTAATCAAAACCTTGAGGCTGTTGAGCTAATTCGGAAGACCAACCATCTGGTCCACAGTGAATTCCCCGGCGTGGCAACTATCGCGGAAGAATCGACTTCTTGGCCCAAGGTGACACAAGAGATATCCTCTGAAGGCTTGGGTTTTACCTTCAAATGGAACATGGGGTGGATGCATGATACTCTGAAATATTTTCAAATAGAACCAGAGAAACGTTCTCTGCACCAAAGTGAATTAACTTTCGCCTCAACCTATCGCGAACATGAGAATTTTATACTGCCTCTCTCACATGATGAAGTAGTACATGAGAAGCGTTCTCTTTTGGGGAAGATGCCTGGTGGCACATTTGAGCAGTTTGCAAATTTGAGAGCCCTTTATGGATATCAGTGGCTCTTCACCGGCAAGCCGTTAATGTTCATGGGTGGGGAACTCGGTCAGCGCAGTGAATGGGATGTTAATGGGGGAATTGATTGGGACAGCCTGGGGTCCGAAAGTTTTTCACTAGGATTACAAAATTGGGTGAAAGATCTAAATCGATTATATCGGGATGAGCCGGCTTTGTGGGTGCAAGAAAGCTCCTACCATGGTTTTTATTGGATCGATTGCTCCGATGACTCAAATAGTATTTTTAGTTTTGTGCGTAAAAAAACTGATGGCAGTAGGTGTATTTTGACAATATTGAACCTCACACCAAAGGTTCATAAACGGTACCGAGTGGGATTGCCGCAACCCGGCTTTTGGGGCGAAGTTTTGAACAGTGACTCCGAATATTATCAGGGTGATAATTTAGGGAACTCAGGGGGGCTTATGAGTCAGGAAATACCGTGGCATAATCAGCCATGGTCGGCGGAATTCATCTTACCAGGGCTTAGTTGTTCGGTATTCCTGCACGGTTGATTCACACTTGTTGATATCATCAATTTGACTGTCTGTATTATTCATCCGATTTCTCCTGCCTATTGGGCTGAAAAACCCCAAAAAGTTGACAAAAAAGGGCAGTTTTGCTAGATAATTACTCACCAAGGAGAGCTCCCTTTTCGTGAGGTAGGGCATGGATAGTTTTTATATTTTGGCTACAGCAAAGCCGGTTGACCCGACTTATCTTTATGTATGGGATAAATTGGAAGGACCTGGTCTGGCGATTATTGTCATCCTCGTTCTTTTTTCAACCTGCGCTTGGGGAGTGATGGCATTTAAGGCTGCCCAATTGCGGCGTGCCCGCAAGTATAACAGGTATTTTGGGCAGGAATTCCGCACCCAGTCACGGGTGCTTGCTATGTACGAGAGGAGAATTACTGCGGAGGGTTGCCCATTTTTTAACGTCTATCAGGAAGGTTGTATAGCCTTGGAGGAACGGTTGCATGATAAAGAGGGTAACCGACAACGTTATGTATCGTTGAAATCTATGGAGCATATTAAGGGATTGATTGAGAGTGCGGTTGCTCGAGAGGCTGTTGCACTTGAATCTGGCATTATCCTGCTTGCCATTGCGGTGAGCGGAGCTCCGTTCATGGGGCTTTTGGGTACGGTTTGGGGTGTTATGGAGGTGTTTAGTTCTGCTGCCCAGCAAGGCAACGCTTCTCTTAATACTGTGGCGCCAGGGGTGGCAGCGGCTTTGGCTACTACTGTGGCTGGGCTCTTAGTGGCAATTCCCTCAATGTTTGGTTACAACTGGCTGGTTCATACTCTGAGGGTAGCTACGGTGGAAATGGATAATTTTGCGCAGGAGTTCAGCGCGAAGATTGAAGCAGAGTATCTTCAGGAGATTCCGGTTAATGTTCGTGAACCTCGCAACTTTATGGGTCAAGACGCGGCTCCTGAGTCGGTTATCAATGAAAGTGTGCCAGCTCCGAGTCCGGTTGCCGAGCCGCTTAAAACGACAGAGGAAACGTATGTTGAACCGGGAAGGGTGAATGACGGCCAGCCTGAGCTGCTGCCTCCAGATGCGGAGGAGAGTGCATGAAGCGCTATTCTAAACGCAATCAATTGGTCACTCTGAGTGATCTTAATGTGACGCCGAT
>CEUN01115222.1_pt1 | contig 10836 bp, 10 predicted proteins | sample 361501 | NCBI WGS metagenome assembly CEUN01 (sample SAMEA2622801, study PRJEB7988) | marine metagenome | biome: marine biome (ENVO:00000447); feature: marine epipelagic mixed layer (ENVO:xxxxxxxxx); material: "saline water (ENVO:00002010), including plankton (ENVO:xxxxxxxx)" | depth 120 m | reverse complement strand
CCGACTTCACCATGAAGGTGTCACACGTCGCTTCGACGGCGCAACCGGTCTACACCTGTGTCGAGGTCATGAAGTCATATATCGAGCGTCTTTCGCGCGGACGCGTGGAGGTCCAGCACTATCCGGCCGCGCAGCTCGGGCACTTCCGCCAGAGCGTCGAGCAGGTTCAGGTCGGCAGCCTTGAATTGACGTTCACGACGGGCGGCGGCATCTCCAACCTCTTCGGCCCGATCCAGGCCTTCGACATCCCGTATCTGTTCCGCAGCGATCGGGTGGTCGACAAGATCATGGATGACCCCATCATCAACGGCACCCTGCGCAAGGACCTGCTGGAAGCAACGAAGACCGTACGTCTCATGGGCATCACGGGTGACCATGGCTGGCGCAGCTTCATCACCAACCGCGATGTAAAGGTCGCTTCAGATCTCGAAGGCCTGAAGGTACGGACGATCGAGTCGCCGATTTCGATGGAACTGGCGCGGGCGCTCGGCGCCAATCCGACCCCGATCCCCTGGCAGGAGCTATACACCTCTCTGGGTACCGGCATTGTCAACGGCACCAAGAACTCGGTCAGCGACGTCCTCGACATGAGCTTCACCGACTACATCAAGTTTGCCGTGCTGGACAAGCACACGTTCACGTTCTTCTTCTGGTATACGAACGATAACTGGATCAAGAGCTTGCCGGCCGACATGCAGAAGGTCGTTCTGGATGGATTCAGGGCGATGAAGGTCACGTGCGACGGCTACATCGATGCCGCGATGCTGCCGAAGTGGAAGAAGTGGGAGGAGCTCGGCGGCAAGATCCACATTCCTTCCGCCGAGGAGAAGAAGACCTTCCTGCCCGGTCAGAAGGCCGTTGCCGACTGGTTCGTCTCCCAGTACGGCGATAGCTACTACAAGATGATCCAGGCGGCCGTGCAACGGGCCGAAGTCGCGATTGACGCCGAAGACAAGGCTGTCCTCGGCAACTGACCTGCCGTAACGGTTCTCGTGAAGCAAGGAGGGGCATGCCAAGGCATGCCCCTCCACTTTTTTGTTCTCACGGGCCGCAAAGGGTGGCGCAAATCGCCGTCCGATCACAGCCTTCTCAGCCCATCGGTCTCACATATCGGGATCGACGAACGATTCGGTCTGGATCCGCGGCACCAAGGTGTGCAGCCCCATGCCGCGCATGCTGTGATCGTCGCTGGCCAGGCAGATGGGGTGCAGCTCCATGAAGACCTTGGCCAGGGACGTCTCGTTCCAGAACCAATCTTCCAGTTCCTGACGGCCGGCGGCGCCCGGTTGTGCCGTGATCGCCTCGAAATAGAAGGCCTTCAAGTCGTCGCAGGCCAGTTTGAGAACGTCTCCGGGTGTCAGGCCTTCGCGCGGGCTCGATTCCGGTGGCTCATCGAGGAAGGACAAGACGTAGTCGGCGGCCTCCTCCATCTCGAAACCGCTGACGCCGACCGTCGTCCGACCCCGCCGTTCGACGGCCAGATCATACCATGGTGCCAGGTGTCCGATCTCGCGCTGTAGTAAAGCCCCGAGACCATCATCGTCCTCGTCCGCCGGCGCGCCGAAACTGACCGGACAGGCCCATCCTTCCAATTCCTCGTCTGTCACCGCCACCGGGGCGTCGTCGGGAAAATCGGCGATGATCGGCCCGGCGTCGGCCTCCAGCAATTCGAGGGCGGCGCGGAGGACGCGGGTCTGGAAAGCCGGATCGCCCGGCGATCCGAACGGACGGCCCAGTTCGAACGGCACCCACAGGGCCCGCGGCGGACGAGTCTTTTCCGTGTGCAGTCTGACGAGACTGATCTGAGTCGTCGGGATGCCTTCGTCTTCGAGGTAAAGTCCGAGCCCGCCAACGGCGCGCGTGCAGGCCGGTCAGATCGGCACCAGGAGGACGGCATCGACGGCATCTTCCTTGAGGATGCCGGCGAGATGGCGCGCGGACGTCTCCAACTCGTCCGGTTTTGTCGAACCGAGGAACGAGTAGTGGTAGTCGGCCACAGACCCGATGACGCCGTCCGCCGCCAGTTCACGCAGACGGTCGATCGGAAAGACGATGTTCCAGTCTTGCTGAAAACCGACGCGGTCGAAATTGACCGAGATATGGCTCATCACCAAGTCAGCGGCGTCATAATCGCCCGGGATGATGCGGAAATCCCCGGCCCCTTTGGAGAACGGACGGTCGCCGCGGCGCTGCAATCCGGCGGTGGTGACAATAGCGACCCGGCGCTCGGCCAGCGTCGGTCCGTCAACCCACGGCGCGGGCTCCAGAGTCACGCAGTCTTTGGCCAGAAAGACCATATGATCCTGTTCATAATCGGGAAGATCGGTATACCGAACCATCAGCGTTGATCCTTAACTCCGCATGCCGTCACGTTACTGGTGCTCGCAGAGGCCTGCAAATTCGACCGCGCGTGGCGAGTATACTATGCGATAGGGGTTCGAGAAGATAAAGGGGCGGTCTTGGGGAGAGGATTTCGGCAATGAGATCCAAAACCCATGCCAGAATTCATGAGGTAATACGTCAGGCGGTTTCAATCGGCCCGCAGAAATATCCAGCCCCGTGGCGGATCTATGTTTCAAGTTTCCCAGAAGGTTTTCCGTAGCCGCCTCCTCCACCGGTTTCGCAAACCAGAACGTCGCCCCTATGGAGTTTGAGGCCTGCCTTGGAGCCCATGATCGTGGTCCCACCGGCGGCCCTGAGTACCCTGCCCCGGGCACTGGCACCGGGTTCACCGCCGAATATGCCGTCAGAAGTGCGTCGGTATCGGTCCGAATAATGGGCGAGGGTAATGTCTTCGGCCAGGATTTCGTAAGTTCGGCAAAGCCCATCACCGCCCCGGAAGGCGCCTTCGCCCCCCGAGCCCACGCGCAGAGAGTATTCGACGACCCGGAAGAAATCGTACTTCTGGTCGAGCGCCTCGACGGGAATATTGCTGCAGTTCGACATCAGTCCGGAAACCCCGTCACAGCCGTTTGACTGGGGGCCGGCGCCGTAACCCCCACCGAAGATCTCTATATAGATGCTGTAGCTTCCCTCGCTGAAGCTGCTGAAACAAAGGGAATAGGGGTCGCCGAAACCGGTGGCGATGACACGGTCCGGGACCGCTTCCGCGAAGGCCTTGATAACGGCATCAAAGATCCGGGAGGCGGCTACCGAACGGGCCCTGACGGGCGCGGGTGGCTTCGGATTGACGATGCTGCCGTGGGGAGCCCTGACCGTTATGGGGCGTGTCAGACCGTCATTGAAACTCGCATCCGGCGAACTGACCACGGACTTGATCGCTGTGAGGACGGCTGAGATCGTCGAGGTGAATGGGCAGTTCAGATTGAGTTGAACCTGGGGCGCGCTGCCTGCGAAATCGACCGATATCCGGTCCCCGGATACCGTCACCGAGGTCTTGATGGGGAGCGGTTCATCATGAATGCCATCGTCATCGAGCGCGTCCTCGCCCGCATAGACACCGTCCGGTATCTCAGTAATGGCCTTGCGCATGCGGCGTTCCGAATAATCGAGATGCGTCTGCATTGCCGCCCGGACGGTATCCATCCCGTACTTCCGGCAAAGCTGCCTGACGCGCTGACCCCCGATCGCGTTGGCGGAGAACTGTGCGTTGAAATCGCCGATGGTCAGCTCTGGTATCCGGATGTTAGCAGTGATAAAGCGTTGAAGTCCGCCACCGTTCCAGTCCCGCTCCAGGTTGTAGCGTGACGGCGGGATGATGATCCCCTCCTGGTAGATATCCGTCGCATTCGGATTCATGCCCGGCGCACCGCCCCCGAGATCGAGGTGGTGCGCAACGCTGGCACTGAAGCCAACCAGAGATCCCTCGAAAAAAATCGGCGAAAAGATGTACACGTCCGGCAGGTGCTGGCCACCTTCGAACGGGCTGTTGTTGATATAGAAATCGCCCTCTTCCAGTTCTTCAGGTGGGAAGGCGAGGGCGCACGGCCTGAACGTCTCACCGATCGTGCCGAGCTGGAGAGGAATCAGCTCGGCCTGGGCAACAACGTTTCCCTTCTCATCCAGAATGGCGGCGGAGCCGTCGGCCGCCTCGCGCAGGATCGTGGAATAGGCCGAACGGACGAGCTTGACGCCCATTTCCCGGGCGGTGGCGACAAGCGCCTGACTGATGATGGTCTGATCGATGGGATCCAATTGACTGTCTGGCTCTCTGAGTTCCCGAATTGGACAGCGCCCGCCCGGTAAGGGATTGAGTCACTGAAAATGAAACCGTGCCTCTATCGGCTCCAACTGCGGTCTGCCCAGAATATAGTCGGCCGCGCGGAGCGCCATCATCTGTATCGGTGCGTTCAGATTTCCGCTGACGATCCGGGGCATGACCGAGGCATCCACCACCCGCAATCCCTCGATACCGTGCACCCTGAATTCAGGATCTACGACTGTGTGGTCTGAATCGCCCATGGAACAGGTGCCGCTGGGGTGATACGCGGTCTCCACCGAACGTCGTAACACCTGCCTGATGTCGGAGTCGCTCTGGGCGTCGGGGCCAGGCCGCAGCTCCATGCCTCGGAACTCATCGAAAGCGGGCTGGGCGACCAGATTCCTCGCCAGCCTCACGCCCTCGACCAGTTCCTGCATGTCCTGCGGGTCGCTGAGATAGTTGAACATTATCGTTGGCTTGGCATTCACGTCGTCCGGGTTCAAGAGGATCTGCCCTCGGCTCCCCGGACGCATCTGATCGACATTCAACGAAAACGCCTGCTCGACACGAATGTTTCCGTTCTCGACAGAGAATCCCACAGGTCCGAAGTGATATTGAAGGTTGGGGTACTCCACACGATCGTTTCCTCTCACCAGGCCGCCGGCTTCCCAGATATTCGATGCCGCGATGCCGTCCCGGAACAGCACCCACCTCATCCCGGCGCCGAGCTTGCGGAGAAGGTTCTCTACCTTGTGGAACTCAAACGATCTCTTGGAAGCAAACTGCAGCCGTATCTTTGCGTGGTCCTGAAGGTTCTGGCCAACTCCCGGCAGCTGGACGCGCGGTTCGATACCGCGCTCCCGCAGATGTGCCGGCGGTCCGATCCCGGACAGCATGAGCAGTTTGGGCGTGTTTATGGCCCCGCCGCACAGAATGACCTCGGCACGCGCGCGCGCCGTGACCTGCGATCCGCCCCTCGTGAAGCTCGCGCCGACAACCCGTTTCGCTTCGATAACGAGTGCACGAACCTCGGCACCGGTCCGGATTTGCAGATTTTCGCGGACGAGGGCCGGTTTCAAGTGCGCGTCGGCCGCGCTGCACCGCCGGCCGTCCTTCTTTGTCGCGTCATATCGGGCGACGCCTTCCGGCTGAAACCCGTTGAGGTCGTTCGATCTTCCCTGGCCGGCCTGCTCGCCCGCTTTGAGAAAGGCATCGAACAGAGGGTTTCCGTGGTTTCCCCGGGAAACATGTTGCGGCCCGCTGTCACCGCGCCAGTCGTCAGCGCCACCCTCGTAGGTTTCGCACGCCTTGAAGTAAGGCAGGCAATGGGCGAAGCGCCAGTCGGGAAGCCCACATTCATCGGCCCAGCGGTCGTAGTCGAGGGGGTGCCCCCGCATATAGACCATGGAGTTGATCGACGTTGAGCCGCCGATGAGCCGGCCGCGGGGCGCAAAGATCGACCTGTCGGCAAGCTCAGGCTCAGAGGCGGAATAGTAGTTCCAGTTCAGGCGGGGATCGCGGAAGGCCCGATAAACGCCGATCGGCATGTGGACATAGAGATTGCGGTCCGTGGGACCGGCCTCCAGCAACAGGACATGGCAATCAGGGTTTGCGCTGAGTGCGTTGGCCAATACGCAGCCTGCCGAACCGGCACCGATAATGATGTAATCAACTTCCATCGCTTAGCCGCATTCCACCGCTTGCTTCAGAGCGCCGGGGTCCCTGAGCGGTCCGTTCCTCGTTCGGGCAAGTGGGAGAGTATGGTGCATTGCGGCGTCCGGACAAATTTACGGGGAGCCTGCCAGGGTGGTCCCTGAAAGTGGAAGACAATAGGTCCCGGGGTCAATGCGGCAGCCTCCGATTCTTGAACAGATGGCCGACGACAGAGTCGTAACGCACGATGAGTGTTGTCTGGAGACCCAACGCTATCCTGGGTAGCCGCTTTTCAGGGCGACCACCCGAAGCCCAAACACTTAATGGAGTCCGTTCGCCTTCTGTAAAGCGCGGACGTACTCGACAATCATGTCAACCTGCATTTCTGTGACACCCGGTACGGGCTTCATATCCCCAAAGCGCCAATGATGGGTTCTTACACCCCGCGTCACAGCGACATGGAATGCTCCATCGCCATGATGACCGGGTAAGTAGTATCGGTGGAGAAAAGGCGGTCCCTTGTCGGTTCCGGTGCCGTTCTGGCCGTGACATTCCGCACAGAACTTGTCGTAGGCAAGCTTTCCGAAAATGCCCTTTGCCGACAATTTGGGTTGAGCAACTTCGGGCTGGGTTACGTCTGCAATTCCATGTGGCGCGAGGCCCGAAGCAATGAGTGCGATCAGAATCGCCGCGGCTCCGAAAGTCAGAGTTTTTCCGCCCATGACCGAACCCTAGTGCGTGAGTTTTATCGGCCTATGCATTCCAGCGTCATAGTGGCGCGGAACGTTACAGGCGAATTCAAGATCGGCATGGTCTGGGAAGGTCCAGATAATCTCTCCTGACTTGCCGGGCTCCAGCAGGACGCTGTTGGGTTCGTCATGCATTCCCATTCCATGACCCGCACCGTGTTGCATTCCCTTGGACCCGTGCATACCTTTTGCTGCGTCCCAGTTAATCCGGTCCACTTCAAGCACACCCTGTTCCATCATCTGCATCATTTCTGGTTGATGGGCCAGATGCATCTCCTTCGTTCCGATATTGAATTCGTGAACGAACTCACCGACGTTCTTCACGATAAAGCGCACAGTTTCGCCTTCCTTGATCGAAACCTCATTGGGTTCATAGGAGTTATCTCGCATCACGATCTCGATCGTGCGCGTGACGTCGGCGGCTTCTCCAGGCTTTCCAACGTTGCTGTGACCATGACCATGTCCATGTCCGCCTTCGGCGGCCCGCAGGGAAACCCCAGCCATGGATAACAGGAAAACACTGCCCGCAAATGCGAGAGCAAACGCAAATATCCGGCTTTTCATAAGTTGACCTCGTATGTCTGATACTTGTTAACAGCTGGCCGAACGATTTCCCGGTTGGGCCGAGAAATGACGGCAAAAGCATGGGACCCGTTTCAAACGCGAGGCGGAGGCGTGGAGGTCTCCGGGACCATTCCGACCAGCAGAACATCCCTCTCAGGAAGAACGTCCTGCGCCCAGCAATCCCTGATCAAGCTCTGACGATGAGAAGGCTTTTACAGAAACACGCTGCAATGGCCAGAGGATGTGCCACACTCAGCCGTTTTGTCGGGAGTGCAGTCCCACTCCAGACAAATAGAGTGTTCCGTCAGGGCCGCTTCATGATCGTGATCTGATACCCCGAGATCGAAAACCGCCGCGACCATCAGTGTAACCAGCGCGATCACGACGACAGGGATGGACAAAGCGCGAGGTATTGTCGGGAATTAGGTTACTTGGGCGAAAACTTCAAGAGGAATGCGACGGCCGAGATCTCGTCGGTCTGCCTTCGGCCGCGCCAGACCTCTATCCAATCATCGCCGCGACGATCTCCTCGAAATGGGTGTCGGCCAGGGCGCGGAGCTCCTCGTCGGTGCGGTCCTGGATGGGGTGCGGCACCCAGATATAGGCCGGGTCGTAGGCCAGCATGTCAGCCTGTGCGGCCGCCGCCTGGCGGAAGGCTTCCGTGGCGACACCGAGAGCAGGGACGCCGCGGCCTTCGATGTTCTTGAGGTCATGCGTACAGCACGACGTGCAGGAGCCTCAATCAGCGAGGCCTTCGACAACGATGTCGCACTCGGCCGCGATCGCCTGCTGAATGTCGAGCGGCGCCGGCCGCACCACCGTCGGTTTGCGATACCGGCGGATGCTGATGCCGCGCTCGTCAAATCGTTCGGCGAGGCGATCGAGGAAGATGTCGCCGCGCGCCTTCGAGATATCGAGCACCCCGACCGTCAACCCGGAGAGCGAGTCGGGCCGGGGCAACCGGGGCCGTGCCGCTGCCGCCTGTTCGGCCGTGGGGTCGAGAAGCAAACGCTCATGGTTCATGGTCTTACCTCCTTGGTCACGGCGATGGCGTGGGGCGCACCGCCGGGGGCGAACCCGCCGATAATGCCCGAGAACTTGCCGGCTTCGCCACCGGCACGCACGATCATGAGGCCTTCGGGACGGAACTTGCAGACGGACCCACCCGCCAGGGCCGCGGGGGCGCCCTCGCGAATACCGTTGCAGCCGGGCATGACGGTGTCGGCGGGTACAGTCAGCCGTTCGAGTAGTTCCGCGTGCAGCCGCGCCTTGTCCCAGCCGTCCGCGATAAAGGTGCGTTCGTGTTCCGGGCCGACGACCACGACGGCGTCAGGGGCCGGGAACTTGTTGATGTTGTCGAGCGCCCGGAGACAGGTGGCAAACGTTTCGGCGAGCTCGTCGGCGGTACGCGCGCGTTCGTCGATGATCCCCTGAAGGCCGTATCCCGGGAAGACTGTTACCGCGTCGGCACCGGCCGCGAGGCTCCGGTCGACGGTCAGCGGCGTCCATGCCGAGCCGTCCTCATCTTCCGGGAAACAGTAGGTGTACTTGCCGGGGTTCCCGAGGGTTGCCCGGTCGACACCGCCCGGGTGGCCGCCACCGATGTTGCGGATGGCCAGCTGCACGGCGCGGCCGATGGTGGCATTGGCCCGGTTTCCCTGACCGAGGGCGTTGCCGCGAGCGTTCATGCCGATGCGACAGGTGATGGGGCCGTTGACGATGAGCACCGGACTGACGAAGCGGGTCGTCGCAAGCACCCCGTGCAGCGCGAAATCCTCATCGAGCACGGCCTCGATCGCGGTGAGCACGATGGGCATGTACTCGGGCAGGCAGCCGGCCATGACGGCGTTGATAGCGACCTTCTCGACCGTACAGGCGCCGAGGCCCGGCGGCATCTTGCCCAAAAGCTCGTCCGGTGCCCGGGCCGTGCCCTCCAGCATCGCCACGAGACGTTCCGCTGTCGGCGGCACCACGGGCAGGCCGTCGGTCCAGCCCCGTTCGTAGCAGGCCTCGATCAGGTCCTCTTCCTCGCCAGGTTCAATCTGCCGCGACGCGATGCCGGCGTCGCCGTGGCGCACCTTGAGCGCGCGAAGGCGTCCCGGCTCCTGATTGAGGGCGCCGCAGCCGGGCCGTAGGTCGGGTAATCCGGGGCCCAGACCCGTGAGGCCGGAGATCTCCTGCCATGCCGTGCGGTCCCAACCGAACGACCGCGCCACTTCTTCGCCGTCGCGGACGCGAATCAGGGTCGGGACAATTTCGATGTCGAGCGCGTAAGACACGTCCAGCCCGGTGTCATCGACGACCGCGGTCATGTCTTCGGGAAAGGCGGGATCATCCTGGCTGTAGACCTGGAGGTCGGTGCGCCGCTCCAGTTCGGCGAGTACCGGTGAGACCAAAACGCAGGTCGGACAATCGCGCTTCACCACGGCGATCAGGCCGTTCTCGATCATGCCTTCGTACCCCATATGACTGGTCCGTCGAAGTTAGACCGCCGCTCATCGAGACGGCAAGGCCGGCGGGCAAGGGCTGTCAGAGATACCCGCGCGCCAACTGCCTGCCGCGGACACAGGCGCCATAGACCTCCGCAGGTTTGAAGCGACGCACAAGTCGAGAGTCCCTTACCGGCCCTGGAGACTCACTGCGCAAGCTCGCACAATGTGGTCACAGTAGGTTAGAATTCGACCCGTGGCCCTGGAGTCGGATCAGACGCCGCAATATTCGGATGTTCGCCGAGCCGGCCATGACGGCGGCGACTTCATGTTCGTGAGGCGCTGATCACGACAGCGGCTTGTGGCGACAAGCTGCCGCGTAGAAAATCCGCACTCATCGTTCCCTGCTGCGGCTCCGAGCCGTCGTTCAGGAAGTTCTGCAAGATCTTTAGTAACCGACAGGGAGTGCGAAATCCATGGATCTGGCTTCAACCGATCATCTGCTGACCACGACGCGCTCGGTCCGCAAACGCCTCGATCTGACGCGACCCGTCGAGCCGGAGGTCATTCAGGAATGTATCGAGATCGCGCTGCAGGCTCCGAACGGCGGCAATCGCCGCCAGCCCCACTTTGTCGTCGTGACCGACCCAGAGAAACGCGCGGGGCTGGCCGAGATCTACAGCCGGGCCTGCACGCCGCATGTCGAAAGGATGCGCGGCGTCTACAGCCCGGGTGTGTACTCCTCTGCCAAATACCTCATCGAGTGCCTGCACGACGTCCCAGTCCATGTGATCCCGTGTATAGAAGGTCGGGCCGAGAAAGACAGCGCTTACCTGCAGGCCACTCTGTATGGATCCGTGCTACCGGCCGCCTGGTCGCTCATGATGGCGCTGCGCGCCCGGGGTCTGGGTTCGGCATGGACGACCATGCACCTCGCCTACGAGGCGGAAGCGGCGGCGCTGCTGGGGATTCCCGATGAGATGACCCAGGGAGCCCTGCTGCCGGTGGCCTATTTCATCGGCGACGATTTCAAGCGCGCACCCCGCGAACCCGCGCGAGAGCGCACCCACTGGGATGCCTGGGGAGAGAACCGCTAGGCAACGGACGTAGCGCAAGGAGATTTACATGCCAAACGACGTGGGATTCATCGGTCTCGGCCATATGGGGATGTTCATGGTGAAGAACATCGCCAAGGCGGGGTATGCCGTGACCGTTTACGACGCGAAGCCGGAGACCCGAGACGAGGCATCCGCAATCTCCGGTATTGAGGTTGCCGCGT
>CEUN01034346.1_pt1 | contig 10841 bp, 7 predicted proteins | sample 361501 | NCBI WGS metagenome assembly CEUN01 (sample SAMEA2622801, study PRJEB7988) | marine metagenome | biome: marine biome (ENVO:00000447); feature: marine epipelagic mixed layer (ENVO:xxxxxxxxx); material: "saline water (ENVO:00002010), including plankton (ENVO:xxxxxxxx)" | depth 120 m | reverse complement strand
CGGATATCATCAGGAGTAATTACGTTCTCCAATGTTTCACCAAAAACCGATCGAATTTCATCATCAATTGTATTCAATGCTGCAATATCAAATGGTAATGGTTGAGTAAATCCGCTTAATGAAGGATATAAACTGGAAAGACTCTCATCCTTCGCTTCAATCAAAACAAATATAGGAATATGATTGGGGTGTTGATCGGACCAGTCTTTTATGGCTTGCAGTGCATCAATAAATGTATAATAATGAGTTTGATAATCAATATCTGGAAAATGTAGCACCTTTAATCCCGGGCTCAATAATTCTTCAATTCCAGACTCAATTGGCATGCCAACCCAAAAATTTCCTCGCTGATAATAAAATAAGCCACCTTCCGGGTCATGAAATATATCAATTTCTATTTGACGGATACCATGTTGACTAAATTGAACATCTAAAGAAGGATGTCCATAATCCAAATCAATAGATAATTCTGGCTGAAATGATGCTATTAACCCATGCATTTCAGGAGTTGCATTAATGCGATAGCTATTATGGCTACCGATGACTTGAATTTGATTAATCTTAAGATCATCTACAGTTGTTGATTCATCATTATTCTCATCACACCCAAAAAACACTAGGACTGCACATATATATATGTATGTATAAATCTTTTTCATCTTCGAAATTTACAACCGATATGATTATAGGTGACCATAACTATTCTATTCATTATTGCAATTATATTGTTATAATTTATTAATTAATTATATTCAATAAGATATAAATGGATCTACAACTAAAAGATAAAAAAGCCTTGGTGACTGGGTCTACTGCTGGAATTGGTTATGGAATTGCTCGTCAATTACTAAAAGAAGGTGCGCATGTAATTATTAATGGTCGAACTCAGGAGCGAATTGATAGTGCTATATCGCAACTTGAAAATACTGTTCCACAATGTCATGTTTCCGGTTGTGTTGCTGATTTTTCAGATAAAGAACAAGTTAATCAACTTATTGCTGCTCATGATTCCGTAGATATATTAATAAACAATGTTGGTACTTTTTCTCCGAAGGCTTTTGAAACAATTACAGATGAAGAATGGCTACATATTTTTGAAGTAAACGTTTTAAGCGGAGTACGTTTATCTCGACATTATTTACCAAAAATGATTAATCAAGATTGGGGTCGAATAATTTTCATTTCTAGTGAATCAGGGGTACAAATACCATCAGAGATGATACATTATGGTACTACAAAAACCGCCCAGCTTGGAGTTGCAAGAGGTCTCGCGCAACAAACTTCTGGAACAAATGTTACAGTTAATTCCGTTATCCCTGGTTCCACAAGATCAGAAGGTGCAGAAAAATTTATTTCTGACTTGGCTAAAGAAAAGGGCAAATCCATTGATGAAATTGAACGAGAATTTTTTGAAACCGTAAGACCTTCATGCCTTATTAAACGATTTGCTACTATTGAAGAAGTAGCAACATTTGTAACATATCTTGTAAGCCCTCTTGCTGCTGCAAATAATGGTGCAGCACTGCGTGTAGATGGCGGAACGATTCCTACAATTTTATAATGCATACGATAAATACAATTATTTTTGATCTTGGTGGCGTACTTATTGATTGGAATCCTGAATATTTATATAAAAAAATATTTGACGATGAAAAGGAAATGCGTTTTTTTCTTGATAATATTTGCACCAAAGATTGGAATGAATGTCAGGATGCAGGGTATCCATTAGAAAAAGCAACAAGTGATTTAATCAATAAATATCCAAAATATCAAAATGAAATAAATGCTTACTATACACGTTGGAAAGAAATGTTTGGAAACTATAATACCCATTCCGTATCCGTTCTTGAAACACTGCACAAGAAAAAAAATCATCGCTTACTTGCATTAACCAACTGGTCAGCTGAAACATTTTACCCTGCGAAAGATGCATATCCCTTTCTTAATTATTTTGAAGGAATTGTGGTATCAGGAGATGAAAAAATAAAAAAACCAGATTATAGGATTTATGAAATTTTGTTAAATCGATATAGCGTAAATGCTAAGAATTCTATTTTTATTGATGATGCGCTGGAGAACATAGAAGCCGCTAATGAATTAGGGTTCCAGACAATTCATTTTTTATCTGCATCTCAAATGGAAACAGAACTAAAAAATGTCGAGGTACTATAAATTAATTTTTTGGGTGAGCGATGGGACTTGAACCCACGGCCTCCTGGGCCACAACCAGGTGCTCTAACCAGCTGAGCTACGCCCACCATATGGCCTATTTCATAATTGAAAAGGCAGGCAAAATTACCGGCTTTCCATATGCAACACAAGATGTAAAGTCATTTAAAGGACTCATTTTATATTATTATAATACTAAGTAATTTTTTCTATGCTACTTATATCACGCTATATCATTAAAGAACTCATCTTCCCATTTATCTATTCTCTAATGATCATAGTGCTAATGCTATTTATTAATTTTTTTCTACGAGCAATTGATCGGTTTCTTGGTAAAGGACTTAATATCTTTACAATATTGGAATACTTATTTCTAAATCTTGCTTGGATCATTGCTTTGGCTGTACCCATGGCAGTATTAATTGCCACATTAATGACTTTTGGCAGGATGTCTGAAGACAATGAAATTAATGCAATGCGCGCTTCTGGTATAAGTTTTACATCTATTCTAAAACCTGCATTGATTTTTGGTATAACTATATGCTTAACCCTTACATATTTTAATAATTACATATTACCAGAAATGAATTTTTATGCTCGCTTACTGCAAGGAGACATCCATAAAAAAAGACCAGGTTTAGAAATTGAACCAGGTCATTTCATTAATAGTATACCAGATTATAGTATGATTATAAAAAAAGACAATAATGGATTGATGGAAGATGTGCGAATTTTTAGTAAAGAAAATCAAAAGATTCAAACCAGTATTTATTCATCATCTGGTGAGTTAGAAATGTTAGATGATGCAATCGTATTAATGTTATATGATGGTGAAATTCATGAACTGGATTTAAATGATTACAGGAGTTACCGTCGTATTAATTTTAAAAGGCATAAAATAATTGTTCCAGCAGATGACATTATGCTTGCTAGGAGAGATACTTCCAATCGATCAGACCGAGAAATGACTGTTCCAATGATGCTTGATAAAAAAGCAAATTATCATAAAAGATCCGATCGCGTAAAAACTCGAATAGGAAGAGCATTTAATAAAGTGATTGGTGATAGCTTGGTCCCAAGTTCTTTGGATGATGCATTACTTCAAATGGATAATTATCGAACAAAAATGTTAAATGACGAAAACCTTACCTCTGTAGATCAAAGAAGGCAAGAAAGAAAATTAAAGAGTCTTGAAAGACAAATGAATAATGAATATCGTTTAATACAGAATTATCAAAAAAGTCAAAATAAATACGCTGTAGAAATCCACAAGAAATTTTCTCTGCCAATTGCATGCATATTATTTGTTCTTGTAGGAGCTCCATTGGGTACATTGACACGGAAAGGTGGATTTATAGTTGCTATTAGTATGGGGTTTGGCTTCTTTTTAATCTATTATATTTTTCTTATTGGTGGCGAAGAGCTAGCAGACCGAAATCGAGTTTCTCCATTTATTGGCATGTGGGCACCTAATTTTCTATTACTTATTATTGGAGTTTATTTAACTCTTAATACTGTTCGCGATCGCACTTCAATACAATTCAAATGGCCTTGGAAAAAGAAATCATTGGAAGACAATAATGCTTCCAAATGAAATTGTCCGTATAAAAAAAAATAAGCAGGAAATACCTGCCAATGATTTAAAACAAATCATTTGGGAATATTCCCACCAACAGATATCTGATAAGGATATGACAAAATTATTAAAGGCAATATATAAAAATGGTATGACAAGAAAAGAAATTTTTGCTCTAACTGAAAGCATGATTGATTCTGGAGAAAAGATGGATTTTACTTTTTTAAATAAATATGTTGCTGATAAACATAGCACTGGAGGTGTAGGAGATAAAGTTTCCATTATTTTAGGACCATTAATGGCTGCGGCTGGTATGGCAATACCCATGATTAGCGGTCGAAGCTTAGGCCATACAGGTGGAACACTAGATAAACTAGAAACCATCCCAGGTTATAAAACAAACATTAGTCTAGATAAATTTAGAAGAAATGTAAATGATATTGGAATTTCAATGATAGGGCAAACAGAGGAAATATGCCCTGCTGATAAAAAAATGTATGCACTTCGTGATGTGACAGGAACTGTTGCTTCCATTCCATTAATTTGTGGATCAATAATGAGCAAAAAGATTGCTGAAGGAATAGAAGGGCTGGTTATGGATATAAAAATAGGAAATGGCGCATTTATGAAGACCATTGAAGAAGGAAAAGAATTAGCCGAATTAATTCAAGATATTGGAAAGAATTTTAATCTTCAATGTGATATTGTATTTACAAGCATGGACCAACCACTAGGAAATCATGCAGGCCTTTGGTGTGAAGTAAAAGAATCCATCGATTGTTTACGTAATGAAGGTTGTAATGATACTATGGAAGTAACGTTTGAATTGGGGGCAAAATTGTTATTGCAATCTCAAATTGCCAAGGACCAAGATGATGCGTTGAATATGCAGCAAGATTTAATTGAATCTGGAAGTGCATTTGATAAATTTTTAGAGATGGTTATAGCGCATGGAGGCAGTATGTCCGATATAGCTTCTTTACATACTCTTCATTTGCCAAAAGAAGAAACTATATTTTATGCAAAACAATCAGGTTACATAACACAGATGGATACTTTATGTATAGGTCTTGCGCACAGTGAGCTTGGATGTGGTAGAAAAAGATTATCTGATATTTTGGATCCTACTGCTGGAATCGAATTTTTTCATAAAATAGGAGATCAAGTATTTGAAGGAGATCCATTAATGCGATTATTCAATTCAGATAAAGGAAAATTAGATAAAGCGCTAAAGATGCTTAAGAATTCAGTAGAGATTGATGAGAAAGAATTGCCGCATCAGTTAATATTATAAAAGAATTACAGCAAAACTAACGTCGATGTATTTTGCACAACCTTGATGGATTTGTACCTACAATAAATAATTCTTTTTCTATTGGACATAATGAAGTTGGTTTTTCCTTTGAAACTTGACATATAGAAAATGTGTTTACTTTGGAAGGCTTTTCAAATTCCTCTTTAGGATAATAAAGAGAATCATGAGAAGTTTTCATAAATCTAGCCCAAGAAGGTAGCGCTGCACGAGTACCATCTGCTCCTCTACCTAGACTAACTTGGGGGTCATCAATTCCAAACCAAGCCCCTGCGGCTATCTGAGATGAAAAACCAACAAACCATGCATCAGTCCAGCCTTGTGTCGTTCCAGTTTTTCCGGCAGCTGGGTGATAGAAATTATATTTCCATCTAGCACTTCCTCCTGTTCCGCGATCAACTACAGTTTGCATTATATTAGTTACCATAAACGCAGTTTCTTCACTAAGAATTTCTTCCTGCTTTGGATAATATTCGATTAATGTATTTCCATAGCGGTCTTCAATTTTTGTAATTCCAAATGGTTTTGAATAAACACCTTTATTTGCAAATACTGAATATGCAGCAACCATCTCTATTGGGTATACTTCTGATGTGCCAAGTGCAATAGCATCAACTGCCCGAATATTGGTTGATATACCTAAATTTTTTGCAGTTTGAGCAACTTCTCTAGCAGGAACAACCTCTTGAACCATACGCACAGAAACCAAATTTAACGATCTACGCAAACCCTCTCTTATCGTAGTTAAACCTCCTGTACTTTCATCATAGTTTCTTGGATTCCAATTTTCCCATTCACCTTCTGGTGTTGGAACTTTTAGAACTACAGGTTGATTTAATAACTGCTTTGATACTGGTACCCCATTATCTATTGCGGTTGTATAAACAAATGGTTTAAATACACTTCCAGGTTGTCTTTTTGCCTGAGTAACGCGGTTAAATTGATCATTATAATCAGGGCGTCCTCCTACCATTGCAAGGATAGCTCCAGTTTTAGTATCCAAGGCAACAAATGCACATTGCACAAGTAATTTGTCTCTCAAATCTTCATACAATGGCAACTCGCCTTTCATCATTAATCGAACCGTGTCTTCATTAAATATCCCTAAATATGCTAGATTTTCAAACTCCTCTTTATCTTTAAATAAACGTTTATTTAATCGGTTTTGATTGGGAATAATTGACTGCATTATTGCATCTTCAGCATATTGCTGCAGCCTTGAGTCTAAAGTAGTATATATTTTCAATCCATCACGATATATATTTATGCCTAAACGCTCATCTTCCGTTTCTAGTACTCTACGTACATATTCTGTAAAATATGGAGCGACACCTCTAAATTGATATTTTTGAATATTGTCAATATCTGTGGAACGCGCTTCTACATAAACAGCATCTGATATATATTTTTGTTCTCTCATTATTCGGAGTACAGTATTTCTTCTGGCAAACGCTTTATCAGGATGACGAATTGGAGAATATCGTGCAGGGGCTGGCAATAACCCAACAAGCAATGCACACTCGTCTATATTTAATTCGCTAACATCTTTCGCATAAAATCTTTTTGCAGCAGCTTGCACACCATATGTACCATGTCCAAAATGAACACTATTTAAATACATCTCAAGAATTTCATCTTTTGTATATGTTTTTTCAATCTGAATTGCTGTAATCATTTCTTTAATTTTCCGCGTGACTGTCTTTTTAAATCCTATTGTATCATATAGATTTCTAGCTAATTGTTGTGTTAATGTGCTAAACCCCTGTCGATAGCTAAGAGCTAACACATTGGTTACAATTGCCCTGGCAACACTTCTCAAAGAAATTCCCCAATGATCTCTAAATCTTCTATCTTCCGATGCCATTACTGCGTCATGCATATGCTTTGGTATGACATCTAATTCAACAAATACTCTTTTTTCTACAAATAATTCATGAATAATCTTGCCATCTGATGAATAAATCCTTGTAACAAGATCTGGATCAAAATTTTCTAATTGTTCAATGGATGGTAAATCTCTAGATAAAAATAATATATAAATAATTAAAACAATTGCCCCCGTTAGAACAATCCAGAATGATCGTATAATGGGAATAGTCCACAGATTATCGTTTGACTTATGCGCCATAATTAAATTTATATTTATTTTTTATTTTCAAAGGATTAGTGAGAAATAATTTTCCCATTATATTTTATGGTGCAATCTATTTATTCGATTTCCTAGGTCTAATCATCTTATCTGGTTGTACAATTTGATCAAATTCATCTCCAGTCATATACCCTAATTTCTCAATAGCTTCGCGTAATGAAATATTTTCAGAATATGCTTTTTTCGCAACTGCTGCTGCTTTGTCATAACCAATATGTGGATTTAAAGCAGTTACTAGCATTAGTGAATTATACAAATTATCTTTGATTCTTTTTTCATTAGGCTCAATACCATTAATAGTATTAATCAAAAATGATTCACAAGCATCCGATAATAATTGGATTGATTGTAAAATATTATATGCAATAACAGGTCTAAAAACATTTAACTCAAAGTTTCCGCTAGCTCCTGCAAATGAAATTGTTGTATCATTCCCCATAACTTGAGTACATACCATAGTCATCGCTTCACACTGTGTTGGATTCACTTTTCCAGGCATTATGGAAGATCCTGGTTCATTAGCAGGGAGAATTATTTCACCTAATCCAGATCTTGGCCCACTTGCTAGCCATCGAATATCATTTGCAATTTTAAATAGCGATACTGATATAGTTTTTAATGCTCCTGAAAGTTCTACTATTGAATCTTGGGCGCCCAAAGCTTCAAATTTATTTTCAGCTGTTTGAAATGGTAACTTTGTTATGCTTGCAATTTCTTCAGCAGCTTTTTTTCCAAACCCATCAATAGTATTAATTCCTGTCCCTACAGCAGTTCCGCCCATCGCTAAGCTATAACAACTTTTAATTGCGTTATTAATTCTATTACATCCATAATCAATGGCAGTCACATATCCTGAGAATTCCTGCCCAAGACTTAAAGGGGTTGCATCCTGCAAATGTGTTCTTCCCAACTTTATTATTTTAGAAAAAGCTTTTGCTTTGGAGTCTAACCCATCTCTTAAGGCTTCAAGCTTTGGAAGTAAATTATGTACAACCGATTCTACAGCTGAAATATTTATAGCTGTTGGAAAAGTATCATTTGTTGATTGACCCATGTTAACATGATCATTAGGGTGAACAGGATCTTTACTACCCAGTGTTCCTCCTAAAATTTCAATAGCGCGATTTGCGATAACCTCATTGACATTCATATTTGTCTGTGTTCCAGAACCTGTTTGCCAAATTACTAAAGGAAAATGGTCATCTAATTTTCCAGAAATTACCTCATCTATAGCTGTAGATATTGATTTTGAAATTTTAGTATCAATTAAGCCAGAAGATGCATTTACTTTAAGAGCGGCTTTTTTTACTATTCCATATGCCCTTATAAATTCTCTTGGGAAATTCTCGCTCCCTATTTTGAAATTTTTTAGAGATCGTTGAGTTTGTGCTCCATAATAGCGATTATTTGGCACTTTAACAGATCCCATACTGTCCTTTTCAGTGCGATAATCCATAGTAGGAAGCTAATAAATAAAAATTATTCTACCACCCAGTTATCTGCACCATCTAATAATGCTTGAATATCGCCTTTTCCCTTATTTTTTATCGCAAATTTTATTTGTTCATCTAGCATAACTTCATAGATAGGCTCATCTACACAATAAAATACACCAATTGGATTAGGGAATTCATCTTGATATGTAAAATGACTAAGCATCATTGCAATAGTCCAATCTGTTTCATCATGAACCAATAAATCATCCATACTCCATTTATCACCAAGCTCAACAGCTTTTGGTGTGTTACCATCAACTATAATACCTTTGTTCATTTCAGATCCAAATAATAGAGGCTTTTTATTTTCTAACCACAACACTGTATCTGACTTAGTTTCTCTATCAGTCATTGGGGCAAATGCTCCATCATTAAAAATATTACAATTTTGATATATTTCAATGTATGAACTTCCTTTATGATTATGTGCTCTTTGAATCATAGATTGCAAATGAGCAGTTTCGCGATCAATCGCCCTCGCTACAAAACTTGCATGAGATCCTAAAGCAAGAGCTAAAGGATTAAAAGGACGATCTAATGAACCCAAAGGTGTGGAGTTAGTAATTTTTCCTAACTCCGATGTTGGTGAATATTGACCCTTTGTTAAACCATAAATTCTATTGTTAAATAACATCACATTGATGTCTAAGTTTCTACGCAGAAGATGAATTGTGTGATTCCCTCCAATAGAAAGCGCATCTCCATCACCTGTTATTACCCATACAGCAAGATCAGGATTAGCTAATTTGACTCCAGACGCTATTGCTGGTGCTCTACCATGAATAGTATGAAAACCATAAGTATTCATATAATATGGAAATCTACTTGAGCATCCAATTCCAGATATAAAAACAAATTTTTCCCGATCTATTCCCAAATCTGGAAACACTTTTTGTGTTTGCGCTAAAATGGCATAATCACCACAACCTGGGCACCAGCGAACAGCTTGATCAGATACAAAATCTCTACGATCTAATTTTTTAGTTTTAACTTTAGCTTCTGACATAATTTTTAACCTATAAGTTCATTTACTTTATCAACAATATCGCTTGCTTTAAAAGGACGTCCTCTAACAAGATTTAGACCAATTGCATCTACAAGATAATCTGCACGAATCAATTTGGATAGTTGTCCCATATTTAATTCAGGAATAATTACTTTTTTAAATCGAATTAATATTTCACCCAAATCAGTAGGTAATGGGTTTAACCATCTCAAATGAACATGACTTACTTTCTTTCCATCGTTTTGTAGCCTTTCAGTAGCTGATCGACAAGAGCCATATGTCCCACCCCAGCTTAGAATTAATACATCTCCACTATCATTACCTAAAACTTCTGTTTTTGGAAAATCATCAGCAATTTTTTGTACTTTTTCTTCTCTTAGCTCCGTCATTTTATGGTGATTTTCTGGATCATAAGAAACATTTCCTGTAACATCTTCTTTTTCAAGACCACCAATCCGATGTTCTAAACCTGAGGTGCCAGGAATTGCCCATGGTCTCGCAAGAGTCTTTTTATCCCGCTGATAAGGCATAAATGGCACATCATCATTTTGAACCGCAAAATTTGGATCAATATTTGGCAAATCATCAAAAATGGGGATAGACCATGGTTCAGATCCATTAGCTAAATAACCATCTGAAAGTAAAAATACTGGTGTCCTATATTTTATAGCAACTTCGCATGCTTCAAATGCAGCATAGAAACAATCGCCAGGAGTTTGTGCAGCAATAACAGGAACAGGGGCCTCACCATTTCGTCCATATAATGCTTGAAAGAGATCAGACTGTTCTGTCTTTGTTGGCAAGCCAGTACTCGGTCCTCCTCGTTGAACATTAACAATAACCAAAGGCAACTCAGCTATAACAGCAAGACCAATTGCTTCTCCTTTTAATGCAATACCAGGCCCAGATGATGCAGTCACTCCAAGGTTCCCCGCAAATGAACCACCAATTGCAGAAGTTATCCCTGCAATTTCATCTTCCGCCTGAAATGTCTTAACGCCAAAATGACGAAATGATGCAAGAGTATGTAAAATATCACTTGCTGGAGTAATTGGATATCCACCATAAAACAAAGGTATGTTTGCTTTAATTGAGCCTGCAAGTAAACCCATACTTGTAGCATAGTTTCCATT